>Ga0180434_10009232_pt1 | contig 10745 bp, 7 predicted proteins | sample SS_ome_7_FD_132453 | JGI IMG/M metagenome (GOLD analysis project Ga0180434, IMG submission 132453) | Hypersaline lake sediment archaeal communities from the Salton Sea, California, USA - SS_1_D_2 metaG | ecosystem: Environmental > Aquatic > Non-marine Saline and Alkaline > Hypersaline > Sediment... | reverse complement strand
GGGTCAATGCCCGTGAGGGCGTGTACGAGGGTGGACTTACCGTGGTCTACGTGCCCGGCGGTACCGATGACGTGCATATTGCTACTCCTCCTGCTCGCTGCGTAGGGCGGTCAGTTGTTCGTCAATCGGTCCAACCAGCGCCTCATATATGTCCTGGGCGGCCTGCAGCAGATTGGTGGCGTCGGACCGGCGGGTTTCCCACAGCGTGTCCAGTTGAGCGCGGTGCAGATCGGCTGCCGAACGCAGTGCGTTCAGGCGTTTCGAGTGCTCGTCGTTGGTCTGTCCCTGTTGTCGCCAGCGCTCCCCAGTGACGACATCCCGTTTCTTCTGTTGCTTGTCCTGCTCGTCCTGCCACTCCTCCCACTGCCGCCTGAGCCGATCCTCAGACACCCGCTGCATCTCAGCTACCTCATTTTGCCGCTTCTCCAGCCGGGCCTGGAAGCGCTCCAGCTTTTCCAGCGCCCGCTTGACCAATTGTTGCTGTTCGAGGAAGCCCTGTGTCTGCGTCCGTATTCGCTCCATCTCGCGGGCTACCTGCTCACCCTGATCGAGATACTGCTTCATCTTCTGCTCGCGCTGGAAGTCGGAGATGCGCAGTTCTTCGATGGGCTTCTCGTACTTCTTCGTCTCCTGGACGGCTTCGTCGATGCGTGTGGTCTGCTTCCGGAGTGTGTCCTCAAGGAGAGGCAGCTTCTTGTTCAGGGTCTCGAGCCTCCTGTGTAGATCAGTCGAGTCCTGTTCCAGATCGGAGATGCGGCGGTTGTCGGCACGGCGCTGCTCCTCAAGGTAAGTGACGGACTTCACGCGTTCATCGGAGCGTTGGCTCACGTCGGATACGGCGGTATCGAGGCGCTGGATAGCCACGTTCAGCCGCTGAGTCTCGGCCCGGCGCGCGTTCAATTCCTCGTCATATTGGGGCAGAACGCGCAGTTCCTTCTCCAACCTGTTCAAGTTGGTGGTTAATGTCTCGAACTCCATCCGACGCAACCGATCGGACTCGGCTTGTTCTTTCCGTCGCGTCTCTTCGCGCTGATCCATCTGAAGGACCAGCTCATCCCTGTAGTTCGAGATGAGCTGTTGGAACTCGGTCACCTGAGATAGCACGCCCCGGACGCCTGCCAACGAGGTCTGCAATTCCTGGATCCGAGCGGCCTGTTGGGCCAATTGCTGCTCGTGGGTCTGCGCCTGTTCCTCCAATGCAGCAATTGTGGCTTTGTCCTTGCGGCGCTCTTCGTCTAGCCACCTGATCGTCTGCATTGCCTGCGTCAGGTCCATCGTCTGAGTTGTGTCCATAGCCATCCTCGCACCCCCTGGGTGGTCTTGTGCCGCTGCCAACCGCCCCCGACTGTCTGCCCCTGACCGTCTGCGGTCGGCACTGTCTGCAGTCGGCGTCGGATTTCCCTTCATATTGACGAGGCGCAGATGATTATATCATTGTTCTACCTCACAGGCAACGGTTGACAGGCGGTGGGGGTTCGCTATAATGGCCGCGGATTGGAAGCATCTATGCGTATCGGAATTGATGCCCGTATTGCCCACTACGCTCGGGGCGGGATTCGCAATTACGTGCTGCACCTGCTCGAGGCGTTGGCTCTGCTCGATGTAGACACGGACTACTATGTCCTGCATAGCCGCAAGGGTCGTCCCCCCCCGCTGGCGGGGAAAAACCTGCACCCTGTTGCCTGCTGGACCCCTTCGCATCACCGGTTGGAGCGCTGGGCGTTAAGCGTCGAGGTGGCGCGGCTGGAGCTCGACTTGCTCCACACTGTGGATTTCATCCCCCCTGCGTTGGGTCCCCGCCGGTCGGTGATCACTGTGCACGATCTGAACTTCCTCCATTACCCGCAGTTCCTCACGGCCGAGAGCCGCCGCTACTACAACCAGCAGATCGAATGGGCGGTGCGGCGCGCCGATCATATCCTGGCCGATTCGCACGCCACCAAGTCTGATCTGATCTCGCTGTTGGACGTGCCTGTCAGTAAGGTCACCGTCGTCCACCTGGCCGCCGATCCGGCATTCCGCCCGCTGGCAGAGGCCGACGTTCAGCATGTCGCCGCGAGGTACGAACTGGAGCCAGGGTACGTGTTGTTCGTAGGGACGCTGGAGCCGCGCAAGAACCTTCCAGGCTTGTTGCAAGCCTACCGCTGGTTGCTCGACACAGAGGTGACGATGGCGCCGCTGGTTCTGATCGGCGGCAAAGGCTGGCTGTACGACGAGGTATTTGAGCGCGTGGAGACGCTACATCTAGCGGGACACGTGCGCTTTCTCTACGATGTACCGGATGCTGACCTGCCGGGGATGTACAACGCAGCCAGCGTATTGGCGACCCCGTCGTTCTATGAGGGGTTCGGACTGCCGGCGCTGGAGGCGATGGCTTGTGGCACGCCGGTGGTGGTCGCGGACCGGGCCTCGCTGCCGGAGGTGGTGGGCGAGGCTGGTCTTCTGATAAATCCCGATGATCCGGACGACATCGCTCAGGCGTTGGCGCGCGTGCTGACAGACGAGCCGCTGCGGGCGAAGATGCGCGGGCTGGGCCTGGCGCGGGCCGGGCGTTTCACGTGGAAGCGCACTGCCCAGGCGACGTTGGCCGTGTACCGGGAAGTGATCGAGCGTTAGGAAGCGCAGTATGAAGATCCTATTTCTGACACCTCAGGTGCCGTATCCGCCCCGGCAAGGGGCAGCGCTGCGCAACTGGGGGCTGATCTCCGGTCTGGCGGCCCGGCACGAGTTAGCGGTGCTCTCGTTCCTCTCCCCAGGACGGTCATCGGAGCAGGATAGCCACCTGCAAGGGGCGCGCCCCCTACAGGCGGCCTGTCGGATCAAAACGGTGCCGGCTCCCATGCGCACGTTTCGCGATCGATTGCACAGCCTGCTCACGACGCGCCAACCCGATATGGCACTGCGGCTGGCGTCGGAAGCCTACGCCCGGCGGCTGGCAGAATGGCTAGCGCGGGAGTCATTTGACGTGGTGCACATTGGTGGGATCGAGATGGCGCCGTATCTCGGCATCATCGGGAACACGACCGCGCAGCCGCGCCCTCTGGTTGTTTTTGACAACCTCAACTGCGAGTACCTGCTTCAGCGGCGGGCCTTCCTCACGGACCTGCGTGCTCCTGCTCACTGGCCCGGCGCGCTTTACTCCTTTGTGCAGTGGCGGCGGCTGCGTCGCTACGAAGCGCAGGTGTGCCGTCGGGCTGACAAAGTGTTGGCTGTTTCTGAAGCAGACGCCGTGGCCCTGCAAGACCTGGTGCCAGGACTGGATGTGACCGTTGTCCCCAACGGGGTCGACACGCAGGCGTATCGCGCCGAGAGCCCGAGCGCGGAGGTCCAGATTCCACAGAATGCATTGGTCTTCACGGGGACGATGGACTTCCGGCCCAACGTAGACGCGATGTTATGGTTTGCGCGGAGGGTACTCCCGCTGGTGCGTGCCCAAGTGTCGCAGGCGCGCTTGTTCGTCGTTGGGCAGCGGCCCCACCGACGGCTGCACAAGCTGCGGCGTGACCCGGCGGTCGTGTTGACAGGTTGGGTGGAGGATGTGCGTCCCTATATCGCGCAGGCGTCGGTATACGTCGCGCCGCTGCGGATCGGGGGTGGGACGCGACTCAAACTGTTGGAGGCAATGGCCATGGGCAAAGCGGTGGTCGCCACGCGCCTGGGGGCGGAAGGGTATCCGGTCCGAGACGGACACGAGTTGGTGCTGGCGGACGCACCGGGGGATTTTGCCGCGGCAGTGGTGGAGCTCTTACGCGCGCCGGAGCGGCAGGCCGAACTGGGCCAGGCGGCACGAGCCTTCGTCGAACAACGGTACGATTGGCGCGCTATCGTGCCACGGGTGGAGGCAGTTTATCAAATGAAACAGCCGCCAATCAAATGAGTTAGGCAAGACTTCGGAAGTCTCAAGAGTGCTCTCCCCTTCAATATAAAGGGAAGCGAAGGCGACCCCCAACAGTCTTGAGGCGATTTCGAGCTGATTTTGCCTTCGAAACGCTCGACTGGAGACTCCCGAAGTCTTCCGCCAACTGAATCAAGCAGGGACCAGTTCCGTCGAGCGTTCTGGTTCCCGCTTTTCTGCGTGAAGGAGCACGAATTCGTCTTCCTCGATGTCAACCAACACCATATCCCCAGCCGTGAAACTCCCCGCCAGTATTGCGTCGGACAGAGCATCCTCAATCCGATGCTGAATGACCCGCCGCAGCGGCCTGGCACCATACTCCTCGCTGTATCCTTCCTCGGCCAGCAGAGTCTTGGCAGCTTCTGTTGCTTCCAGATCTATATCATATTCTTCCAGCCGCAAGCGCACTTTGTTCAGCTCCAGATCTACGATCTGGGAGATATCTTTCTGGGTGAGCGCATGGAATACGATAATGCTGTCTACCCGGTTGAGGAATTCGGGGCGGAAGGTGCGTTTCAGTTCCTCCAGCAGATTCTTGCGCATATCCTCGTATTTGCGCTTGGCGTCTGCTTCCTCGTCCCGGACGATAGCAAAGCCCAGGCTTGTCTCCCGCTTGATCATCTCCGCGCCGATATTTGATGTCATGATGATGATCGTGTTGCGGAAATCCACCTTATGTCCCCGGGCGTCGGACAGGTTGCCTTCCTCCATAATCTGCAACAACATGTTGAAGGCCTCAGGGTGTGCCTTTTCGACTTCATCGAAGACGACGATGGAGAAGGGGCGGCGACGTATGGCCTCGGTGAGCTGCCCGGCGTCGTCGTAGCCCACGTACCCCGGCGGCGCTCCAACCAGTCGGGCCACTGTGTGACGTTCCATGAATTCGGACATGTCTAGCTGCAGCAGCGCGTCCTCGCTGCCGAACATGAACTCTGCCAGCGCTTTGGACAGCTCCGTCTTACCCACCCCTGTGGGGCCGAGGAAGATGAAAGACCCGATTGGCCGGCGGGGATCCTTGAGCCCTGCCCGTGCCCGGCGTACTGCCTTGGAGACCATCGAGATAGCCTCGTCCTGGCCCACGATACGCCGGTGCAGATCTTTCTCCATGTGCAGCAGGCGCTCTGTTTCATCGCTGTGCAACTGAGTCAAGGGGATGCCTGTCCACATCGAGACTACCTCCGCGGCATCCTCCGGGCCGACGACGACTCCGTCTTCGGCATCCCAGCTGGCACGCAGGCTCTCGAGCTGCTCCTGTAAATCCAGCTCTTGGTCTCGCAGCGGGGCGGCATCCTCATAACGACGGTCCTCGATTGCTTTTTCCTTGGCCCGCTGGATAACCTTCAGCTTGGCGAATAGCTCGCGTAGGTTCCTGGCGTAGGGAGCCTTGTACATCCGCACGCGGGAGGCGCTCTCATCTATTACGTCAATCGCCTTGTCCGGGAGGTAGCGGTCGGAGATGTAACGAGCTGAAAGTCTGGCTGCAGCTTCCAATGCCTCGTCGCTGATACGCAGCCCGTGGTGTTTCTCGTACGCTGAGCGGATGCCCCTCAGGATCTCAATCGTCTCCTCAACTGAGGGCTCCTCCACAGTAATCGGCTGGAAGCGCCGCTCTAGCGCGGAGTCAGACTCGATATGCTTCCGGTATTCCTCCAGTGTGGTTGCACCGATGCATTGCAATTCACCCCGGCCTAGGGCCGGCTTGAGGATATTGGCCGCGTCTACAGAAGATCCGGCTGACCCGGCCCCGACGAGCATGTGCACCTCATCAATGAACAGGATACTGCTAGAGTTCCTGAGTTCGGTGATCACCTTCTTGAGGCGTTCTTCAAACTGCCCTCGGTACATAGTCCCGGCGACCAGCGAACCGACATCCAGTTGGAGCACGCGCTTATCCAGCAACGGCCCAGGCGTCTCGCCGGAGACGATGCGCTGTGCCAGCCCCTCGACGATGGCTGTCTTGCCCACCCCGGGCTCGCCAATCAGTGCAGGGTTGTTCTTCGTCCGCCGGGCCAAGATCTGAATCACGCGCTCAATCTCTTGCTCTCGCCCGATGACTGGATCCAGTTTGTGTTGTTCAGCCAAGGCGGTCAGGTCGATTGCCAGTTCGTCGATCAGCGAGGTCTTAGCAGACTTGCGCCGTTCTTTCCCACTGAAGACCAACTGTCGCTGAATTATCTGCTCTGTGGAACGGCGGATTTGGTCACCTGTGACACCCAGTTGGTCAAGAACCTCCAACGCAGTACCGTCGCCCTGGCGCACAAGTCCCAACAGGATATGGTGTGTGTCTATTCTAGGATCGCCTCGGCGCTTAGCCTCGTCCCCGGCCAGTTCCAGTGCTCTCTTGGTGCGAGGCGATAGATCGAGGTCCATGTTCAACAACGGCGATCGCCGGTGGCCGGTACTGAGTCGCTCGACCCAGTGTTGCACGTCGCCGGATTGCAGACCGAGTTCGCGCAACACTCGACTGGCGAATCCGCCTTTTTCTCTCATAAGCCCCAGCAAGAGGTGCTCTGTGCCGATTTCCGCTTGGTGCATCCGCTCGGCCTCTTGTTGGGCCGACTTCAGTGCTCGCCGAGCCCCATCGGTAAAGAATCTCATTAACTTATCCATAGCTATTACTTACTCTGTCTATGCGGTCTACGAGGGCACACGATTTTCGTCTCGTGTCAATGCCCTGCTTCCGGGAGACCTGCGTTCTTTGAATGGTTCATTGTCTCAGATAGCGCGGCAGAGAGCGGACTTTCAAGGTCAGGCTGATCGGCCGCGAGTATTTCCTTCCAGTCCCGATCCATATATTCGTCTTGAGCAGCCTGCTTGAGACTCAGGGCCATACGGTGGCGGGCGGAGTCAACGCCTATCACGCGGAGCGTGAGGACCTGCCCTGGCTGAACGACATCGCGAGGATGAACAACCGGCATCTCGTCCAATTCCGATATGTGGATCAATCCTTCTATTGCCTCGTCGCCGACAATCCTGGCAAACGCGCCCCACTTGGTGAGTCGGGTGATGGTTGCTTCGATCAGTTGTCCCTCTTGATACCGTTCCTCGATGGAGCTCCAGGGGTCAGGCTGCAAGCGCTTGATGCTCAAGGCCACTCGCTGTCGTTCGCGATCCACTCCGATTACGTAGACTTCGACTTCTTGTCCTACCTCCACGACTTCACGCGGGTGGGAGACCCGCTTCCAGGATAGTTCGGATAGGTGCACCAATCCATCAACGCCTCCCAGGTCGACGAAGGCGCCGAAGTCGGTCAGATTGACGACCCGGCCTTGGCGCACATCTCCTTCGGTCAGTTCATGAAACAGTCTCTGACGCTGGCTCTTATGCCAGTCGCGCAACGCGGCCCGCTCAGAGAGGATCAACCGATTGCGTTTCTGATCAACCTCAATGAGCTTGAGTGGTAGCGTCTCACCGATCAGCGCCGCCCAGCGATCGTTGCTGTTCGTGTCGGTGTATGGATATTGGGCAGCTCGGGAGGCTGCCAACTGTGAGCCTGGCACGAACCCGCGTAGCTTCCCCATATATACGATCACACCGCCCTTGTTGCAGCCGGCGACACGTTTCTCGATAGTCTCCTGGCTTTCGAGGAGACGCTGCGCTTCGCCCCAGTCACGATCTATCTGGGCCCGGGAAAGAGAGAGAATGATGTTGCCGCCGTCGTCTTCTGGATTGACCACATAGACTGGCACTTCGTCGCCTGCACGGATCGCATCGCGCTCGGCCGGTGACATCTTGGCCAAGTCGCCTTGTGACACGATGCCTTCGCACTTTGCTCCGACGTCCACAATGATCTCGCCGGGGCTGACGCGAACCACGGTTCCTGAAACGATCTGCCCGCGCTCAAGACTTTGGCAGGACAGATAACGGTCAAGCATATCCGCCATTGAATTTGTTTCTTGGTCGAAAAATGAATCCTCGTCTTCTGTCCCACCAGACACGATCAGTTCAGCAGGCATATGTCCACTCCCCCATATAATGATCGATAATAATTATATGCTGTTTGCCCATAAACTGCAAGCAAGCGCCAGGACGCGCATTTCAATCCTGAGGTAGAAGAGCCACCAGGTGCGAGGCACTCACCGGGCCGGTTTACGGCGAGAAAACAGCACAGGCCGACAACTGCCATGGGTTTCGCATTGGTTGGAAAAGTGATCTGCAACTACCTGCCTCAAACTGAAGGACCGCTCCCTGAACGTAGAATCGGTCCTTGGCACGGGGCGTAGTGGAGGGAGGCAAGGAGTTTCACGGTTTTACGGTGTGGACTTGCCAGCTGTGGTTGCCTCAGGTACAATGGCGCAAATTCCCAGAAGGAGGCTACCGGTTTCGATGGAAGAGCTCAAACGTCGTATTCTGGCCGAAGGTAAGAACCTGGGCAAGGGCATCCTCAAAGTGGACAGTTTCATCAATCATCAGATTGACACACACCTGATGTTCAGAGTCGGGCGGGAATTGGCCCGGCATTTTGCCGATGCTGGCGTGACTAAGGTCCTGACGGCCGAAATCTCCGGCATCGCCCCGGCGTTGGCCACGGCGCACGCGCTGAATGTGCCGATCGTTTACGCCCGTAAGACTCGGCCAGTCACGATGACTGGGCCGGTTTTCGTTGAGGTCGCGCCATCTCACACCAAGGGGAGCGACGTATTCTTGATGCTCTCAACAGAGTTCCTGGCGGCGGATGACCAGGTGTTGGTGGTGGATGACTTCTTGGCCTCAGGTGCTACGATCGCGGCACTGGTGCGGCTGGTTGAGCACGCCGGTGCGACACTGGTTGGCATCGGCGCGGCCATTGAGAAGGGGTTCGAAGGTGGGCGGGAGGAACTGGCTCACCTGGACGTGCCCATCGTCTCGCTCGCCGTCGTCAGTGACATGAGCGACAGTCAGATCGTGCTGGCGTAACGATGGGCGACGCCATCGCCATTCTCGATTTCGGTTCACAATACACCCAGTTGATCGCCCGCCAGGTCAGGCAGGCACACGTCTATTGTGAGTTGTTCCCCTGGGATACGCCACCCAAGGACGTGCTGAAACTAGAGCCACGGGGCTTCATCCTTTCAGGCGGTCCGTCCAGTGTCTATGCCCCCACTGCACCTGATCTGCCAGCCTACGTCTTGGAACAGGGAGTACCGGTGCTGGGCATCTGTTACGGGATGCAGTTGCTGGTACACCGGTTAGGTGGTCGGGTGGTCCCCGCCACAAGACGGGAATACGGGGCGGCAGCACTGAAGGTAGTTCGTCGGGGTGATCCATTGCTTGGGAATCTCGGGGCTCAGCATCTCAAAGTCTGGATGTCCCATGGCGATCGCATCGAGGCACTTCCGCGTGGGTTTGAGATCTTGGCTCGCAGCGCCAACTCTCCTATCGCGGCGATGGGCGATCAGGAGCAGGGACTATATGGGCTCCAGTTCCACCCTGAGGTCGCGCACACGGATCAAGGCGGAGAGATTCTGCGCCGTTTCGCCCTTGGGATCTGTGGCTGTACACCCGACTGGACGCCAGCAGCCTTTATTGCGCGAGCTGTGGCGGGACTCCGCAAACAGGTAAGAGCGAATCGGGCAGTTTGCGGACTCAGCGGTGGAGTCGATTCCGCCGTGACGGCCACGCTGGTACACCGCGCAGTGGGCGATCAATTGACCTGTATATTCGTGAACACGGGTCTTATGCGCCGGGGCGAGCCGGAACAGGTGGCGCGCACGTTTCAAGAGCGACTGGGCATACGCCTGGTGTCGGTGGATGCCACCGCAGAGTTTCTCGAAGCGCTGGAAGGGGTGATCGATCCGGAGCAGAAGCGACGGATCATCGGCGAGCGTTTCATCAGGGTTTTCGAACGAGAGGCGAGGGGGCTGGGAGAGGCCCGGTTCTTGGCTCAGGGAACACTCTATCCTGACGTGATCGAGAGTCGTGGTCCAGAACGCCGGGCGGCAGCGCGCATCAAGACGCATCACAACGTAGGCGGACTGCCGGAGCACATGTCGTTCGAGTTGATCGAGCCGCTGCGTTACCTCTTCAAGGACGAGGTGCGGGAGGTGGGGGAGAGGCTGGGCCTGCCGGAGGAGGTTGTGTGGCGGCAGCCTTTCCCAGGGCCGGGGCTCGCGGTGCGCATCATCGGCGAGGTCACCTGGGGGCGATTGGAAATGCTGCGGGCGGCAGACGCTATCCTGCTGCAGGAACTGAGGGCAGCGCGCCTGCTGCGCGAGGGGACGCAGCAAGCGTTTGCCGTCTTGTTGCCGGTGCGCAGTGTGGGCGTCATGGGTGACGAGCGGACATATCAGCACGTCGTCGCTGTCCGAGCGATCACGACCGACGATTTCATGACCGCTGACTGGGCACGGTTGGATCCCGAGTTGCTGGCCCGCATCAGCAACCGCATCGTTAATGAGGTGTCAGGCGTCAACCGGGTAGTGTACGACATCACCTCCAAGCCTCCGGCGACCATTGAGTGGGAGTAGGCATGGTATCAGATAGTGACGAGGAAAGCGCCTGTTGCACCGACGTGGAGGTGGCAGTATAATATTGAGGTGGTAGAGTTGTTCACACTCTGCGGATTGTTGTTTCAACAGGCCGCTTCAGCATAACTGACAGGCTGGACGATGACCGAACTGAGGAGCCAGATGAAAACGGCCAAACATGTTGCCCCCCGGCTTGAGCCTGTCGTTCGTGTGTTGCGCGTCGTCGGTGGTGCTGGTGTGGAAGATGCTTCACCGTGTGCGGCGTCGCTGACTCCACCCCTGCGGGCAGCCCGAGGGCGTGAGGATGAGTATCTTTTCATCCTGCTGGACCTGATTGGGCCGGCATCGCCACACCTGTACCGGGAGCTGCGCGAGGTGATGGCGCAGACGTATTGGTCGGCCGC
>Ga0180434_10009230_pt1 | contig 10746 bp, 12 predicted proteins | sample SS_ome_7_FD_132453 | JGI IMG/M metagenome (GOLD analysis project Ga0180434, IMG submission 132453) | Hypersaline lake sediment archaeal communities from the Salton Sea, California, USA - SS_1_D_2 metaG | ecosystem: Environmental > Aquatic > Non-marine Saline and Alkaline > Hypersaline >... | reverse complement strand
GACACCAAACTTGGGACCAACGGCATCAACCGCATGAGAAACGGATGCTATTTCGCATTCGGCCATCAATGGAGCAAGAAAGGGCGAGGCAGGACGGGTGCGGTTGTAACCATCATAGGGGTCCGCTATGTCGAGTACTTCATCGACCTCGGCTGTGACGGCATGTGTTGCCTCGCGTATGGCATCCAGTACACCCTTGTTCTCATCCCAGGTTTCACGTTTCATGCGCAGTGCAATGAAAAAAATTGCAGCCTGTACCGGGTCAACTTCGTTGTTGAGAATGGCTTTCATGCCCAGGTGAGCTTCCTGAAGAGAAATATCCTTGCTCAGTTCCGGGCCGGTGGCAATGCGCTGGATAATGGAGCGCATGGTTAACTGTAAATCAGTATTGATAAGTTCTTGATCGTTGCTCATGAGAGTCCTGCCAGTGAAATGATGTCAGCCCCGTCTAGTCGGGAGCCGTTAGACCAGCCAAGCCGGCCTGATGTTTAACATCACTTAATGATAATGCCAGTTTAGGCTGAGAAATGACTCAATAAGTGTGCTTATTGATGTACGACAGTGGTAATTACCCTGTCATGTTCAAAATAGACGGAATATCCCTGATAGCCCCAGCGCGTAATCGGGGGTTCTCCGACGGGCGCATAAACTTCAGTGGGTTCACCAAAACGCATTTTGACGGTGTCCATGCTCATGCCATGAGTTGGACGAACCAGGCCGGCCGGGCTGTTGGGTGGAGATTCAGCAATGACATCAATAAGCAGTACATCCGAAATAGCAGATGACGATATTGTCAGGGTTGCCAGCATTGCAGCAGCGGTCAGCATTCTTTTCATGGTTTTTCCTTGTAGCATGCGTTGTTTTCTATACCCTAAGGATAGGTTTCAACGCACTCCGAGTCAAAAATAATCTGGTGTTTCAGGAACATAGGCTGATATTATCACGCCATGTTTAGACCTCTCGAATTTTATATCGGCCTGCGCTATACCCGCGCCAAAAGCCGTAACCATTTCATTTCCTTTATATCAGCCAGTTCCATGCTGGGTATCATGCTGGGCGTGATTGCATTGATTGTGGTGCTGTCGGTCATGAATGGTTTTCACAAGGAGGTTCGCGAACGTATTCTGGGTATGACTTCGCATGCCAGTGTGCGCGCCTTGTCAGGCAATATGGATGACTGGCAAACGGCGATGAACATGGCAAAACAGCATCCTGAAGTCGTGGGAGCCGCTGCTTTCGTGGAAGGGCAGGCCATGCTGGTCAATCGCAGTTACGTTTCCGGTGCCATGATCAGGGGGATTTTCCCTGAACAGGAACCTGATGTATCCGATGTTGGTGATCATATGCTTCAGGGTCAACTTGATGATCTTGAAGCAGGCGGTTTTGACATGATTCTGGGCAGTGAACTGGCTAATGTTCTGGGCGTTAGTGTGGGTGACAAGGTCACCGTGGTGACTCCCCAGGCCAGTATCACACCGATTGGTACCATGCCACGCCTTAAACGCTTTACGGTCACCGGTATTTTTGAAGTTGGTATGGGTGAATATGATCGTGGCATTGCACTGGTGCATGCCAAAGATGCCGCCAGACTCAATCGAATGGAGGATGGTGTAACCGGGGTTCGTCTGAAACTGCAGGATTTATTTGAAGCCAGAAGAGTGGCAAGAGAACTGGCAGTGAACCTGAAAGGACTTTTCCGACTCTCTGACTGGACCGATGAGCACCGCAATTTTTTCAGCGCCCTGGCAACTGAAAAACGCATGATGGGGCTGATATTGTTGCTCATTGTAGCTGTAGCCGCTTTTAATATCGTTTCAACGCTGGTGATGGTTGTGACTGACAAGCAAAGTGATATTGCCATCCTGAAAACGCTGGGAGCGACTTCCCGTACCATCATGGGTGTTTTTATTTTCCAGGGTGTCACCATCGGCTTTATCGGAACGCTGCTCGGCATTACAGGCGGGGTGCTGATTGCCGAAAACCTTGAACAGATTGTTTCGACGGTCGAGCAGGCTTTCAATATCCAGTTTATCGATCCGGGTATCTATTACATCAACCAGTTGCCTTCCGACCTTCACTGGGAAGATGTATGGCTGATTGGTGGTGCAGCATTTATCATCAGTTTACTGGCCACCATCTATCCTGCGTGGCTGGCTTCGCGGACCCAGCCAGCCGAGGCATTGCGCTATGAGTAGTCAGGCCGTGTTGAAATGTGAAGCACTTGACAAGGTGTTTACCAGCGGCCCGCAGAAGCTGCATATCCTCAATGATATCAGTCTTGAAGTATCTGCCGGTGATCGTATAGCCATTGTTGGTGCATCCGGTTCTGGAAAGAGTACCTTGCTCCACTGTATCGGCGGGCTGGATGATATTTCATCCGGCAAGCTGTGGTTACAGGGCGTGGACTATTTTCGCCTTAACCAGAATAAGCGCGCCAGTCTGCGTAACAGGCACCTGGGATTTGTCTATCAGTTTCATCACCTGTTGCCTGAATTTACCGCGCTGGAAAATGTTGCCATGCCGTTGTTAATTGCGGGCATGAATAAAAAGCAGGCGGCAGAAAAATCAGCCGCCATGCTGGAAAGAACGGGACTTGCGCATCGTATTCATCACAAACCTTCCGAATTGTCAGGTGGGGAGCGTCAGCGGGCAGCCATAGCCCGCGCCCTGGTTACTGAACCTTCATGTCTGCTGGCTGACGAACCAACTGGCAACCTTGATAGCCATACGGCTGAACAGATTTATGCATTAATGCTGGAGCTTAATGAAAGTTCGTCGACGGCGTTAATCATGGTGACCCATGATGAACATCTTGCCCAGAGGATGGACAGGGTGTTGACGCTGGTGGACGGGCAGTTACAAAACGCCTGACTTGATCAGGGTTGAGCGGTACGCTGGTGCTTTGCCCGGGCGCGTCTTTCCTTGAAACGGGTAATAATATGCAGTCGCCACAGCAGGCGCATGGCAATATAGCCGAGCGTACCGAAAAGGATACCTGATACGATACTGCCGAAGTAAAGCGGCTGCCAGATCTGATCCATGCTTGCGGCGAACCATTCCATGCTCACTTCGAAATCATTTTCCATTTCCGGTGTATTCAACAGCCAGGTGCCTGCCAGGTAGTTGATGTAAAATATTGGTGGCATGGTGAGCGGGTTGGTTACCCATACCAGGGCTATCGACAGGGGCAGGTTAACGCGTACGATTATCGCAATAGCTGCAGCGGCCACCATTTGTAAGGGAATTGGAATCATCGCCCAGAAAAGGCCAACCGCAAATGCGCCCGAAATTGAGCGGCGATTCATGTGAAACAGGTTGGGGTCGTGCAGCAGGGTACCAAAAATCTGTAAATGTCTGTGACCACGGACGGTATCGTGATCCGGTGTTATTCTTTTTATCAGACGCTTTGGCATGTCTGAATATTAGCTGACCGCGCCGCACTTGTCAGTGTCCGGCGCTTTCTGCTTCATTGAAATGTCATTTATAATGACCTGCATTAATTTCAACATGACTCCAGGGAAGGAACATGTGGATCAACACGGCTTTATTCGCCGCTGGTATTTTGCTGTGCCAGCAACTTCAGTCTTTACCTCATTTCTACTGGTCACTCGCTGTCCTGTTGTTGATGATTTTGGCAATACCATCGGCTTTACGGGATAAAAATGGCGCCATTTTAGCCTTTCTGCTGTTTGGGTTGGGTTTTAGCTGGGCGGTTGCCTACGCTCACTGGAAAATCACTGACCGCTTAGTGCCTGAACTGATCAAACAGCCCATTGTCCTGACTGGCAGTATTGTGGAGTTGCCCCGCCATGATCAGCAACGGCATCAGCATAACTGGCGTTTTGTTTTCGAGCCTGCAACAGCGTTGCTTGCGGGTAAGCCTGTCAAAGTGCCATCCCGCATGCAATTAGCCTGGTACATGACGGATCACAAGCTGCGTAGTGGTCAGCACTGGCGGTTGCTGGTCAAACTCAAACCACCCACGGGTCGGCTAAACCCGGGACTGTTTGATTATGAAGGCTGGTTGTTCCAGAAGGGCATCGGTGCGCGGGGTTATGTTGTCGCTAGTCCCGATAACCGCTTGCTTGAGGACTCGAGCCTGCTGCCCGGGTTTGATGAATTGCGAGAACATATCCGCTGGTCGTTAGCCTCCTATAGTGAGTTTCCCTCTGCATCTGCGCTGGTTTCAGCACTCACTGTGGGTGACAAAAGCCGTTTATCGCCGCAATCATGGGATAGTTTTCGTGCACTGGGTATCAATCACCTGGTAGCCATTTCCGGCTTGCATGTTGGCATGATTGTCATGCTGGTCTTCTGGTTGAGTGGTCGCGTGTGGCGTATTTCAGTGAGAGCCTGTGAATGGGTTCCTGCACCACGGTTTCAGGCAATTGCCGGATTGTTAGCCGCCTTTCTGTATGCCGGGCTGGCCGGATTTACACTACCCACACAGCGCGCCCTGATCATGATTGCCGTGGTATTGCTGGCCAGAATTTTTCTGCTCAATATGCAGCCATTCCGTCAACTGGCCATTGCTGTTTTTATCGTGTTGTTGTGGGATCCGCCTGCCATTCTATCTGCGGGCTTCTGGCTTTCCTTTATGGCGGTAACCGCAATATTTCTGTCAATTGGCAGGCAAGACAGGCTTGCCGATAACTTCAGCGAAAAAACGGCAATACATGAGCTGTTTGTGAAACTCAGGAAACTGGTGGTGATGCAATGGAGTATTACACTCGTGCTGTTGCCTTTTTCGCTGCTGTTTTTCAAGCAGGTATCGATCGTCTCGCCCATTGCCAATTTGTTGCTGATTCCGCTGTTCAGTTTATTTGTTGTACCTGTGGCCTTGTTGCTGACATTTCTTAAGCAGATGGAATTACCGGTCATTGATGGTCTTTTTATGCAATTCCTTGCACTGATGGAATGGATGCTGGGGAATCTTGAAAGACTTTCGGGTTATGACTGGTTTGTTTTTCAAACGACCGAAATCAGCATCTATCGCTTCTTTTTTCTGTTGTTACCCGTTTTGTTCTGGCATCTCGGTCGCTTCCGTTTTAGAAAGTTGCTGGCCATCCTGATACTGGTGACAGCGCTGATATTTCCAGCACCTGAAAAGCCGCAAGAACAGTTGGTTGTCACCATGCTGGATATCGGCCAGGGTACATCGATTTTGTTGGAAACTGCAGGCAAGGTCTTGCTTTATGATCTGGGCCCCCGCTACGGAAATGGTAACAGTGCAACGATGTCCGTGGTGGTGCCCTTTCTGAACAACAGTGGAATTCATAAGGTCGACAGGCTAATCATCAGTCATTCTGACAGTGATCATGCAGGTGATTTACAGGGATTTATGAGCAGCATAAAAGTTGAACAAATCATCGCAGGCGAAGCTCTGAACATTTCCCGAAGACATCAATTATGTCAGGCGGGACAGCGCTGGCACTGGCAGCAAACGGTATTTGAGTTTCTCAGTCCTGGCAGGCATCCGGTGAAGGATAATAATGCTTCGTGTGTACTGAGAGTCGTGCATGGTGAAAACACGCTGCTGCTAACGGGTGATATCGAACGCACAGTTGAACGCAGGCTGTTAAACAGTGATCGGCGAAAATTATCTGTTGATGTGGTTCTGGTACCCCATCATGGCAGTAAGTCCTCTTCATCGCCGGAATTCGTCAAAGCCGTTGATGCAAGCTTTGTTATCAATACCAGTGCCTACTTGAATCGTTACGGGTTTCCTAAAGAGGAGGTAAAAAAACGTTGGCTGGAAAATGGAGCCAGGTTTCTCAATACCGGTGATTCGGGGGCTCTGAAGCTGGTGCTTGGCAAGAAAGCCAATGATATTTCGTATGAAACCTTTAGTGACAGATATGGCAAATACTGGCACTGGCCGCGTTGATCTGCTAGTTTAGCCGCAGATTTTTTTTCGAATTTACGGAGTATTGCGAAGTGTTTGAACTGGTTAAAGCCGGCGGCTGGTTAATGGTTCCGATTATCGCCTGTTCGGTGTTGGCTCTGGGCATCGTACTGGAACGTTTGTGGGTTTATCGTCAGAAGAGGGTACTGCCTAAAAACCTGGTGGCCCAGGTATGGAATCTGCACCGTCATGACCAGTTAACGAATGCTCATATCGCGGCTGTCAAAGAGGGCTCACCCCTGGGACGTATTCTTGCAGCCGGCCTGATCAACCGCCACCATCCAAGAGAGGTGATGAAAGAGGCCATTGAAGAGGTGGGACATCAGGTTATTTATGAACTTGAACGCTATCTGAATACATTGGGAACCATTGCTTCGATAACGCCGCTACTGGGTCTGCTGGGTACTGTTATTGGCATGATCAAGGTGTTTACCGCAATTACCACGGCAGGCGTCGGTGACCCTGGTGTGCTGGCACATGGTATCTCCGAGGCACTTATCACCACGGCAGCTGGACTGGCAGTGGCCATTCCTTCGCTGATTTTCCATCGTTATCTTTCCGGCAAGGTCAATATGCTGGTTATCGGTATGGAGGAAGAGGCCCTGAAAATGGTTGAAGTCATGCAGGGTGATCGCGAGGCAGGTAACGGATGAATTTCCGCAAGGACAATGAGCTGAAGCAGGTCGAAGTCAACCTGACACCGCTGATTGACGTGGTATTTTTGCTGCTGATCTTTTTCATGGTGTCAACCACGTTTGACAAGCAGGCGCAGATCGAAATCAAGTTACCTGAAGCTGAATCTTCCGAAATCGTCGACAAGGATCCCAAGATTATTGCCGTCGGTGTTAATTCTGAAGGCAAGTATTATGTCAACAATGAAGAGCTGCTGAAATCAGACGCAGACACGCTCAAGCGCATGTTAATCAAGGTCGCCAGAAACAAGAGGGATTTGCCGGTAGTGATCTCTGCTGATGGCAAAGCGCCCCATCAGTCGGTCGTTACGGTGCTGGATGTCGCCAGCCAGCTGGGCCTGACACAAATGACCTTTGCCACTCGCCAATCTGACGCGGCTGCGGATGATTGAGCGTATCTGGTACGGCAATTCGCCGCTGGCTTATCTGCTTTTACCGCTGACAGCTGTTTTTTTCCTGATTTCCCTGTTCAGGAGGGTTTTTTACCGTATTGGCCTATTCAAGGTTGGGCGACTGGATGTGCCAGTCGTTATCGTAGGTAATATTACCGTTGGCGGTACCGGTAAAACACCACTGGTTGTCTGGCTGGCAGATTATCTCAAGGTAAAAGGCTATAAGCCGGGCATCATCTCGCGAGGCTATGGAGGGAAGGCGCGTAGCTGGCCACAGCAGGTGAGGCCGGATAGCGATCCCAAGGCAGTGGGTGATGAAGCGATACTGATCTCACGTCGTACAGGCTGCCCCATGGCAGTTGGTCCTGATCGTTATCAGGCTGGCAAGGCGTTACTGGAAAATTCGGAATGCGACATCCTGGTATCTGATGATGGTCTGCAGCACTATGGGCTTGGGCGCGACATCGAAATTGCCGTGATCGATGGCAAAAGACGTTTTGGCAATGGTTTTTTATTGCCAGCCGGGCCTTTAAGAGAAGGTCTCTGGCGTCTGGAACATGTTGATATCAAAATCAGCAATGGAGCAGCCACTTATGATGAATGCAGTATGAAGATGCGTCATGGCGAACTGATATCCATGGGAAATCACGGTTCACAGCCCTTGTCCGCTTTTACCGGCAGTAAAGTGCATGCCGTTGCCGGAATCGGTAATACAGCCCGGTTTTTTCAACTGCTCAATAACAGTGGGCTGGATGTTATCGAACATCCATTTGACGACCATCATGACTTTACCGGGACGGATATCGAGTTTGACGATAACCTTCCTGTTATCATGACAGAGAAAGATGCAGTAAAGTGTCAGTATTTTTCCAGTGATCGCCACTGGTATCTGGAAGTCAGTGCGCAGCCTGAAGCGGCCTTCGTACAACGTTTTTATGAATTACTCGAGGATATGAAAGATGGACAGGAAACTGCTTGATATACTGGTTTGCCCGGTCTGCAAGGGTGAGCTGGTTTTTGACAAGAAGAACCAGGAACTGATCTGCAAACTGGATCGTCTGGCTTATCCAATCAGGGATGATATTCCCGTGATGCTTGTTGATGAGGCCCGTGAACTCGATGCAACTGAAGAAGTCTGATCTTTAAATTTCTCCATGAATCCTTTCAAAGTCGTCATACCAGCCCGTTATCAGTCCAGTCGCCTGCCCGGTAAACCCTTGCTGGAAATTGCCGGTAAACCAATGATTGAACATGTCTATCGACAGGCTGAAAAAAGTCATGCTGAAGAAATCATTGTAGCAACAGATGATCAGCGCATTTATGATGCGGTCAATGCTTTTGGCGGACAGGCCTGTATGACCGCGGATAGCCACCAGAGTGGCACTGACAGACTGGCTGAAGTGGTCTCCATTAAGCAGTGGGCTGACGAGGATATTATTGTCAATGTGCAGGGTGATGAACCTGAAATGCCAGCTGTTCTCATCGGCCAGGTTGCTGAAGACATGGTAACCCATGAAGATGCCGTGGTGACCACCCTCAGTGTGGCAATCGAAAACTTTGATGATGTTATCGACCCGAATGTTGTCAAGGTTGTCACTGACCAGCAAGGATATGCCCAGTATTTCAGCAGGGCTCCGATTCCCTGGCATAGAAATGATTTCAATAATGGCCTCAAACAACCCGCCAATCTCGAGCTGTTTGCCAGGCATATCGGGTTGTATGCTTACAGAGCCGGTTTTTTGAATGAGTTTGTAAACTGGCCAGCTGCTCCCACTGAAGAGATTGAATCACTGGAACAGTTAAGAGTGCTCTGGCATGGTAAAAAAATTCATGTCAGTACAGCCAAGGCTTCCCCGGGTATAGGTGTTGATACGCAGGCTGATCTGGACCGGGTGAATGAATTATTTGAAATCTGAACCTGCTTTTCATTATTATTTCAATTCACAGATTTGTATGAGAATTTAATCAATGTCACAAACCCTTCTGGAAAAATACGAAGACCTGGTGGTGGAAATTGCCGAACAGTACCTCGACAACATGGAACTGGAACTGGGCAAGCAATACAAGAATAACAACCACGAGGTGAATGCAAGCCTCACTGACCGCCAGCAGATTGATTTGAAAGAAAAGTACAATGTTTCAAGCAATGAATTTGCTGAGCTGTACATGGACTTTACAAAAATGGAGCCCAGCGAACACCTGAAACGTGCCATGGCTGCCTTTACGGCGTCAGGCGGGAATGTTGATATAGAACCGTCCTATGATGAAGAGTCGGGCAGATTAAAGGTCGCCGTTCATTTTGTTATCAAGGACCGGACGCTTGAAAGAATTGAAGGGCTTGCGGATATTGAAGCCGTTTTTCTTAAAGTGAATGCAATGATACAGATAGAAAAGGTGCTTGGTGATGCTAAACCGGGCGACCCTCCGCCATTCTAGGTTAAGAAACTGACCTGCATTCCAGAATGCAGGTCAGTCAGTTCACACCGGTGTTTACAGATCAGATGTCTCTGAGAAGTTCGTTAATGCCAACTTTTCCACGGGTTTTCTCATCAACCTGCTTGACGATAACGGCGCAATAGAGGCTGTATTTGCCATCTTTGGAGGGCAGGTTGCCGGAAACAACAACCGAACCGGCCGGAATACGACCATAGGTAATTTCGTCTGTCATACGGTTATAGATACGTGTTGACTGGCCAATATAGACCCCCATGGAAATTACCGAGCCTTCTTCAACGATGACACCCTCAACGACTTCGGAGCGTGCGCCAATGAAGCAGTTGTCTTCAATGATGGTAGGAGAGGCCTGTAAAGGCTCAAGCACGCCGCCGATACCAACACCACCGGAAAGGTGAACATTTTTGCCGATCTGGGCGCAGGAACCGACAGTGGCCCAGGTATCAACCATGGTGCCTGAATCAACGTAGGCACCAATATTGACGTAGGAAGGCATTAATACGCAGCTTGGCGCAATGTAGGAGCCTTTGCGGGCGGTTGCAGGTGGCACCACGCGAACGCCGCCATCACGGAAGTCACGTGAGTTATAGTCAGCGTATTTTGATGGGACCTTGTCATAGTAGTTGGTAAAGCCGCCTTTCAGGAAGGTGTTGTCTTCCATGCGGAATGACAGCAATACTGCCTTTTTTACCCAGTCGTTTACGATCCAGTCACCGTCTTGCTTTTCTGCCACACGGATTTCACCACGATCAAGCTGATCGATAGCTTCCATAACGGCATCTTTGGTAATGGTATCGACATTACGTGGCGTGATATCTGCCAGGTTGTTGAAGGCATCGGTGATAATGGACTGGATGTCACTCATTGTTTTCTCCTGAAAAATCTAAGGATTGCGATTCTACATGTTTTCGACGAAACGTTTTATTTTTTCTGCTGCTGCAACGCACTCATCCAGCGTGGCAACCAGTGCCATGCGCACATGATCCTTGCCGGGGATGTGGCCGTTATTCTCACGGGACAGATAGCTTCCCGGTAAAACGGTAATATTTTCCTGTTCGAATAACGCCCGGGCAAAATCTTCATCAGAAACTGGCGTCCTGATCCACAGGTAGAAAGAAGCATCAGGCAGTTTCACATCAAGAACCGGTTTGAGTATTTCAATGACGGCAGCAAACTTTTCGCGGTACAGTTCGCGATTATGTTTAACATGCGCTTCGTCACGCCATGCGGCAATGCTCGCCATCTGATGCTGAATCGGCATCGCGCAGCCATGATAGGTACGGTAATTGAAAAAGCGGCTGAT
>Ga0180434_10009229_pt1 | contig 10747 bp, 3 predicted proteins | sample SS_ome_7_FD_132453 | JGI IMG/M metagenome (GOLD analysis project Ga0180434, IMG submission 132453) | Hypersaline lake sediment archaeal communities from the Salton Sea, California, USA - SS_1_D_2 metaG | ecosystem: Environmental > Aquatic > Non-marine Saline and Alkaline > Hypersaline > Sediment... | reverse complement strand
GGATGCTTCAAGGCTTCCGGGACAAGCCGATCCGGATCAATGTGGAAAGGGCCCGGCTCCTCACCGAATCCTTCAAGGAGACCGAAGGGCAGCCCCTGATACTCCGGTGGGGCAAGGCAATGGCCTACATCCTGAAGAACGTCTCGGCCCACATCGATGAGAACGAACTCGTGGTGGGCAGTGCAGGTCCGCCGGGCCGGTACGCGGTCTTCTTCCCGGAACTGGAACAGATGTTCTTTTCTCAAGAGGTGGCTCCTACCGAACCGGGCGATACCCTGCTCCTTACTGAGGAGGACGTGGGAGTCATCAATGGCGTGCTGAGGCCCTACTGGGAGGGGAGGCAGTACCACACGGCTTTTATGAACGCCCTGCCCGAGGACACCCGCAGCATCGTTGAGCGATACTTCATCATTACCCCGACGGCCACGGCCCGTTCCTGCCTTGCCTGGAACCACGATTACGAGAAGGTCCTCAAGCGGGGCGTGAAGGGGATCAAGCAGGAAGCGGAAGAAAGACTGGCATCTCTCGACCCCCTGGACCCGAAAGAAAAGATCGAGAAGGAGCCGTTCCTCAGGACGGTCATCCTGGTCTGCGACGCAATCGTCGAGTTCGCCAACCGGTACGCCAAGCTTGCGCGCGGCATGGCCGAAGAGGAATCGGACGGGAAGAGGAAAGAAGAACTCATGAAGATCGCTGAGGTCTGCGAATGGGTCCCGGAGAATCCGGCCCGGACCTTCCACGAGGCGGTCCAGTCGCAATGGTTCATCCAGACCGTCTCCAGGCTCGAGCAGCGCATTGGAGGAACGGTCGGCAACGGCAGAATCGATCAGTACTTCTATCCCTTTTATAAGAAAGACATCGAAGCGGGCCGGATCACGAAGGCCCAGGCCCAGGAACTCCTCGAGTGCCTCTGGATCGGTATGGCGAAGAACGTGGACATCTACACGGCCCCGGGCAACTTCTCGTACACGGACGGGTATGCTCATTGGGAGGCGACCACCCTCGGGGGCGTGGGCAAGGACGGAAAGGACGTCACGAACGAGTTGTCTTACCTGATGCTCGAATCCAAGCGGGAGTTCCCGCTCAACTACCCCGACCTGGCGGCCCGGGTCCACGCGGAGACGCCGGAACCGTTTCTCCACGCCATTGCTCAGACAATCAAGGAGGGGACAGGGTTTCCGAAGCTCTTCTTTGATGAGGAGATCATCCCCCTGTTCCTGGCCAAGGGGGCAGAGGTCGAAGAGGCGAACGACTACTGCATCTGCGGCTGCACGGAAGCGAAGATGCTCAACCGGGATGCGGTCACCACCGGATGTGCCTGGGTCAACCTGGGGTCGGTTGTGGAGATGGCCCTGAACGACGGGGTAGTGAACTCCTACGGGAAAGGCCGGATCGGCGTGAGCACCGGAGATCCGAGGGGCTTCAGCTCCTACGACGATCTCTGGAGCGCCTTCTGCAGCCAGCTGGAACACGTGCTGAAACACACCTTTGTCCAGCAGTATGTGGCGGACTCGCTCAAGCCGGAGTTCATTGCAGCGCCCATGTCGTCCATGCTTCACGACCTCTGTATGGACTCGTGCCGGGACATGCATGACGGGCCCATCGAGGGGGCCCTGTACCTCGGCTTCATCGACACCCTGGGGTTCGCCACGGCGATCGACTCCCTGGCGGCGATCAGGAAGCTTGTCTTCGACGACAGAAGACTCACCATGGATGAGCTACTGGAGGCTCTGCAGGGGAATTTCGAGGGCAAGGAGGCGGTACGTCAGATGTGCCTCAATGCCCCGAAGTACGGGAACAACGAGCCTTACGCCGACAGGATCGGCCGCGACATCGAGGAGTTCGGCGTGAAGCTCACGCGCAGGTATAAGACCGCCTTCGGTGGCGAGCTCGACATCCGGTACGTGACGATCACGGCCCACGTTCCCTTCGGTGCGATCCTCGGCGCCACGCCGGACGGCAGGAAGGCGGGGGAGCCGGTTGCAGAGGGTGTGAGCCCTTCGCAGGGGGCGGACCAAAACGGACCGACCGCGAGCCTGATCTCGATTTCGAGGACGCGGGCCTCGGGCTACAAGGAGCGTGCGGCAAGGCTGCTGAACATGAAGCTGACGCCATCGGCGGTGGAGGGGGCGGAAGGCACGAAGAAACTGATGTCTCTCATACGGACCGCCTGTGACCTGAAGATGTGGCACCTCCAGTTCAACATCATCAATCGGGACACCTTGGTTGCGGCCAAGGAGGAGCCGGACAAGTACCGGGACCTGCTGGTCCGTGTCGCCGGCTACAGCGCATACTTCGTGGACCTCTCCTCCCAACTCCAGGACGAGATCATCCACCGAACGGCGCATAGCTTCTGAAGAAGAAGAAAGGGTCAAGTCTGGACATTGGACAGCCATCAAAGAAGGGGTCAAGTCTGGACATTGGACAGCCATATTCTTCGAATCAACATTAACTATTGTCTATAAATAATTAAAAACAATTGATAATTTAAATATATTGAGTGGTTTCTCGATCTGTTTGACTGTCCAATGTCTAGACTTGACCCCTAAGGAAGCAATGAACACCAAGGATAGCCAGAGTAACCAGGTCCGTGGCCTGATATTCAATATCCAGAGATTTTCCCTTCACGACGGTTCGGGGATCCGTACCCTCGTGTTTCTCAAGGGTTGCCCGTTGACCTGTAAGTGGTGCGCCAACCCTGAGGGCCAGGCGTATGTGCCGGAGCTCGCCTACCGGCCGGACAAGTGCATCGGTGTTTCGGAATGTGACCGATGCAGGGGGGTCTGCGAGGTCGATGCGATTCGGTGCATGGAGGACGGCAGGGTGGAAATCGCCAGGGAGTCGTGCACCGACTGTGGCAAGTGCGTGGAAGTCTGCCCTTCGAAGGCCCTGGAGCTGCTTGGTACCTCGATGAGCTCTGACGAACTGATCAGGGTCGTGGAGGAGGACAGCAGCTTCTATGCCCGGTCCGGTGGAGGGGTGACCTTGAGTGGAGGGGAGCCTCTGGCCCAGGTGGAGTTCGTCCTGGAGTTTTTGAAGAAGGCTAGTGCCCGTGGGATCGACACGGCAGTTGAGACGTCTGGGCTTTGCAGGTGGGAGGACCTCGAAAAGGCGTGCAGGCTCGTGAACCACGTTTTCTTTGACGTGAAGGCCCTGGACCGCGGAAAACACGAGGAGGGTGCCGGGGTAGGGAACGAGCGAATCCTTGAAAATCTTGGGAGGCTGCGTGAGACCTTTCCCAAACTCCCCGTGACCGTTCGTACGCCGGTTGTCCCGGACTTCAACGATACACCCGAGGATATCCGGGCCATTGCGGCCTTCCTGGACCGGCTTCCCGGCAGCCCGGTGGAGTACGAGCTCCTGCCCTACCATCGGTTTGGAGAGTCGAAATACAGCCAGCTGGGCAAGACCTATCCACTCCAGGGCCTTGAACCCCCACCCAAAGAACATATCGAAGATTTGCGCCGGATCCTCAGCGAGTAGTTCCTGGCCGTCATGGTTTGCTTCTTATTGTCCTCCTCCTCGTCCTCGAGAATGTGCCGTGAGCTTTCTTCTCGTGCCCCCCCGAGGTTCTGCCAGTCGCCGGTTAAGAGTTAAGTGGCTGTCCCCGAACTCTGTTCGGTGGCCAGGGCTGGCGTCGAAACTCGAGTTGATACGGCACGAAAGTCCGCTTGTTGTGACTCGAGGACGAGGACGAACCCCGGCGGACTTCGGTAGCCCACCCCACCCTCGACCCCGTCCGGGTCATTGTGTATGCTTCCCCTGTGACGCAGGCAGCACAAGGGGGACATCATGTCGATCGGGAACATCGTCTCGAGGAATGCCATGCGCTTCCCGGACAGGGAAGCCCTGGTCTACGAGGACGTCCGATACACCTGGACCCAGCTCAATGAACGGGTGAATCGCCTGGCGGACGCCTTTCTTTCCATGGGGCTCCAGAAGGGGGAGAAGGTGGCGATGCTCTCCGAGAACGTCCCTGCCATGGTGGAGGCCAACTATGCGCTGGCCAAGATCGGGGTGGTCTTCTTTCCGGTGAAGACGAGGTTGTTTCCGGTGGATGTTCAGCATCTGATCAACCTGTCCGACGCCCGTGTACTCTTGTTCCATGAGGAATTCACCCCCATGGTGGACCAAATCGTGGCCGACCTTACCAAGATAAAGAGCTTCATTCAGATAGGAGGGAAGACGCAACGGTATGCGGTCGACTACGAAGAGTTTCTGAGCCACGGGAGACCCCGCGAACCGGAAGTGGACGTCTCTTCGGACGATCCCTACATCTTCCTGTGCACAGGGGGCACCACGGGGGTGAGCAAGCTCGCCATGCTGACCCATGCCACCGCGCTCTGGGCGGTCTACACGACCATCGGCCACATGAATCTGACCGAGAAGGACGTAGGCCTGCAAGTGCTCCCCCTTTTTCATGTGATCATCAACAACTGTTTGAACTCTCTCATGGCGGCCGGCGCCAAGGTGGTGCTCCAGCACCGGTTCGACGCCGTCGAATACATGCGAAACGTCCACGAGGAAAAGGTGACCGTTGCACTCGTGGTTCCGCCCTTCCTGTTCAGCTGGATCATGGCCGTTCCGGAGGCGATCGCCTACGACATCACCCACGTTCGGGCCTTTGCGACCGCGGCGGCGACCTTTCCGAAGAGCCTGAAGGAGAGCGTGAGAGAGTACATGCCCAAAGCGGACATCTTCTATTCGTACGGCCTCACGGAGGCGAGCGGTGGAACCGTAACCGTCCTTCCTCCCTCCAGACAGTTTGACAAGGATGGATCCATCGGCGTGGTCAGCACGATCCTGGACTATCGCATCGTGGACGGGGAGGGAACCCCCGTGCAGAAGGGAGAAGCGGGAGAGCTTCTCCTGAAAGGTCCCTGTGTCGTGCCCGGCTACTACCGGAGGGAAGACGAGACAAGAATCACTTTCGAAGATGGCTGGCTCCACACCGGGGATGTGGTCCGGGAGGATGAGGACGGCTTTCTTTTCTTTGTGGACCGACGGAAGGACATGATCAAGACGGGCGGTGAGAACGTCTTCGCCAAGGAGGTGGAAGACGCTCTGCTCACGCATGAGAAGATTCAGGAGGTTGCCGTATTCGGCCTCCCGGACCCGAAATGGGGGGAGAAGATACACGCTGCCGTTGTCCTCAAGCCGGGCGAAAATGCAACCGAGGGCGAAATCCTTTCCTTCGCCAGGGAGAAGTTGCCGGGCTACAAGCGACCCAAGGTCGTTTCCCTCGTCAAGGAGCTTCCTCGGAACCCGAGCGGGAAGGTGCTCAAGTACAAGCTGCGGGCAGGCCTCGATGAAGGGCCTTGAGCTTCTGCTTCTTGACTTGTGTATCAAACTTAATATAATAAAAGCAATAAGTTAATATGATTAGTTAAAGTAATCAACTATAACGGGAAAGGCATGTCGAATCTGTGTGAAGGCCGGTGGAGCCGGTCGCAAGGATGGGGCTGAGAGTTGAGCGAATCGATAGGAAATCCTATACTTTTCCTATCGCTATGAAAGGGAACGGAGAGAGGCGAATGGGTGAGAGGCAGGAAGACAAGGATCCGGGTGTGCTGCTCCAGGAGGCCAGGTGTCTCGAGTTCATGGGGACGATCGTTCGACTCGATCAAACCATCCAGCACACATCGGCCAAAGGTCTCAAGTACGTCCTGCTTCACGACCGGAGGAAGATATACAGCAAGTTGCTCCAGTGGGCTGCCTTGCATTACATGACCCCTCCATCGTTCCGGGTCAAGTTGCAGGCATGGCGGGGTGTGCGGTTCAAGGATCCGAAGAGCGTGTTCATCGGGGATGGGGTGAATTTCGACGAACGGTCGCCCGAAAGCATTTCACTTGGTAGGGGAGTATGGATAGCGGCGGGATGTCGAATTATCTCACACCGGTTCATATCCTACAGATTCGTGCAGAAGGCTCGTGTGGTGTTCGAAGACTACGTCCGTGTCGCTGTGAACGCCGTCATCATAGGCCCTGTACGAATCGGGGAGGGTGCGATGATTGCACCCGGTGCCATTGTGACCAAAGACGTTCCCGCCTATACGGTCGTGAGTGGAACGGCCGCCAAACCGATCGGCCCCGTACCGAAGAAGATCGTCGATTACGAACTCCTCGTGCAAGGGGATTTCGAGACAGGGACTTCGATGCAGAAGCTCCCGCCGGCGGGCCGGGGAAAGACGGGAGGCGGATAGAGAAGGAGAGGGGTGTCTGGAAAGATGCCCGTCTGGCTCCGATGCTTCTCGCCGAGGAACCTGTAAGTTTACAGTTACAGGGACTGTTCTTCCCGGCGTCTCCTGACCGCGATTCTCCCGCAGGGCTATTGCACGCTTTACAAGGGATGTTTGTGCTAATATAATAAACAGTTTGGGTTCGATCGGCCCCTGTTCTTGGCTCAAAAATGTGTTTTTATATAAAACATAGTTTGCCATACGGCAGGGGTCTCGAAAGAAGATCCTTGAACGGCTAAGCGTTCCTTTGTTCCGAGCCGAAGAGATAGTATTAATACGGTGCCCCAATTCTTTATAGGGATCTTCAAGGAAAGAGGAAAATGACGTCACCAAATTCGAATGATGACAGCAGACTCGAATCGAGACTCCAGAAGACACCCATTGCCGTGGTCGGGATGGCCTGCCTCTTTCCTCAGGCTGAGAACCTGCGAGACTATTGGGACAACATCCTCAACGAGGTCAACGCCATCACGGAAGTGCCGGGCGACCGATGGAACGTCGACGACTACTACGACCCGGATCCCAAGGCGCCCGACAAGACGTATTCCAAATGGGGGGGATTCCTTCCCGAGGTCGATTTCGACCCCATGGAGTTCGGTTTGCCCCCGAACATCCTCGAGATCACGGATGTTTCACAGTTGCTGTCACTGGTCGTGGCACGGGAAGTCCTGGAAGATGCGGGATATGGGGAATCCAGTGGATACGACCGGGACAACGTCGGCCTGGTCCTCGGTGTGGGGGGAGGTCAGAAACTGACGAGTCCGTTGACCACGCGGCTCCAGTATCCGATCTGGAAGAAGGTTCTCCTGCACAGCGGGATTGCGGAAGCAGACGCGGAAATCATCGTCGAAAAAATGAAGAAGGCCTATGTCCGCTGGGAGGAGAGTTCCTTTCCAGGACTGCTGGGCAACGTAGTGGCCGGCCGGGTTGCCAACCGGTTGAATCTGGGGGGTATGAACTGTGTCGTTGATTCGGCCTGTGCGAGTTCTCTCACGGCGGTGAAGACGGCCATCTGCGATCTGGTCGAGCACCGGAGCGAGATGATGATCACGGGTGGGGTCGACACGGACAATTCCATCTTCATGTACATGTGTTTCAGCAAGACCCCGGCCTTTACCGACCAGGACCGATGTCGACCCTTTGACAAGGATTCCAGCGGGATGATCGTAGGCGAAGGGATCGGCATGATCGCCCTCAAGCGTCTCGAGGATGCGGAACGAGACAACGATAGGATCTACGCCGTGATCCGAGGCGTCGGGGCCTCGAGCGACGGGAGGTACAGCAGCATCTACAACCCTCGGCCCGAGGGGCAGGCAAAGGCCCTCAGACGTGCCTACGAGGATGCGGGTTTCGGGCCGACAACGATCGGGCTCGTCGAAGCACATGGTACGGGGACGACCGCGGGGGATCCTGCCGAGTTTGCGGCATTGAAAACCGTGTTTCCCTGGGACGAGGGCAGGAAACAGTACGTGGCACTGGGCAGTGTGAAGTCGCAAATCGGCCATACCAAGGCTTCGGCCGGTATTGCAGGTGTGATCAAGACCTGCCTTGCCCTGTACCACAAGGTTTTGCCGCCCACGATCAACGTGGACGAGCCGAACCCGAAGTTCGGTATGGAAGATTCACCGTTCTACGTGAACACGCGGGCCCGACCGTGGATCCACACGGAGGACGGCCTCCCGAGGCGCGCGGCGGTAAGCGCCTTTGGATTCGGAGGCACGAATTTTCACATTGTCCTCGAGGAGCACGAGCAGACCGAGGACAGCCCCCATCGACTCCATAGGATCCCGGAAAGCCTGCTTATTTCGGCGCCGACCCCGGAGGAACTGATACAGAAGTGCCGTGAGGCACTCGCCGGCCTGAAATCCGAGGAAGCAGGTCGGCAGTATGCAGCTCTCCTGAAGGCCTCCGAATCGTCCGAGATCCCGGCCGACGCCGCACGAGTGGGGTTTGTGTCGGACTCGATCAGCGAGGCTTGTGACCGTCTGGAGCAAGCCGTCAAGAAGCTGACCGCCAAGGGGACAGAAGAATCCTGGACGCTTCCGAAGGGGGTCTATTACCGTCGGCAGGGGGCGGATCTCGAGGGCAAGGTGGTGGCCCTGTTTTCCGGCCAGGGGTCACAGTACGTTGAGATGGGCAAGGACCTTGTCTGCAATTTCCCGTCCATGATCGACGCGTATCGGAACATGGACCGCCTCTTCGTGGAAGACGGCTGGGAACCTCTTTCGCAAGTCGTGTACCCGAAGCCGGTATTCAAGCCGGAGGAAAAGAAGGCCGACGAGGAGCGGTTGCGGCGAACAGAGTTCGCTCAGCCCGCGATCGGGGTGTTCTCTGCAGGCATGTACAGGCTTCTGGCACAAGGCGGATTCGAGCCCGATTTTGTTGCAGGTCACAGCTTCGGGGAACTGACCGCCCTGTGGGCCGCAAAGGTCCTGGACGACGAGGACTACTTCAGGCTGGCCAGGGCCAGGGGCAAGGCGATGGCCGCGCCGGACGACCCCGGTTTCGACGGGGGAACCATGCTTGCCGTCATCGGGAACGTCGAGAACCTCGAAGAGGAGATGGCCGACCGGCCCGCTATCATCCTGGCCAACCGGAATTCATGGCAGGAGGCGGTCCTCGCTGGGCCCACCGAGGATCTCGAGGCCGTCAGAAAACCGTTGGAGGAGCGAGGCTATCGGGTCGTTCCCTTGCCGGTTTCCGCAGCCTTCCACACGGCTCTCGTCCAGCATGCACAGAAGCCCTTTGCCGAGGCACTCAAGACGGCGAAGTTCAGGAAGCCGACCATCCCGGTCTACTCGAACAGCACGGCCAAGGCCTATCCTTCCGCCCCCAAATCGATCCAGAAGATCTTGGAAGCGCACATCCTGAACCCCGTCCGTTTCAAAGAGGAGGTGGAGCGAATCTACGAAGACGGTGGGCGCTTGTTCGTGGAGATCGGTCCGAAAGGGGTCCTGACAAAGCTAGTCGGGAACATCCTCGAAGACAAGCCCCATACGGCCATCGCCTTGAACCCCAGCCCCAAGAGGGGAAGCGACCGACAGTTCCGCCAGGCGGTCGTCCAGTTGCGTGTGGAGGGTATGTCTCTCGGGGAGATCGATACCTACCGCGCGGAGCAGCCGGTCAGGGACGCGAAGGCCCTGAGCCCGGCGACCGTGAAGCTGACGGGGGCAAACTATGTAGGCGAAAAGACGCGCAAGGCTTTTGTCGACGCGCTGAACGACGGTCACAAGGTTGCTGGTCCCGTGGTCGCAACGCCCGCACCTCAGCCCATGGCGAAACAGCCGGCAGCGCAACCGGCGACTTCGACACAGCCGAGTCCGCCTCGTTCTGCTCCGGCGCAGGCGCCACGCGCAGCGCAACCCGGAACAGGAACGGGCAGGGCACTGGAAAGCGTGGAGAAGGGGCTGGAACTCCTCTTCAAACATCAGGGAGAAACCCTCCAGGTCCATGAGCAGTATCTTCATCATCACCAGGAGTACACGAAGACCTTTTACGATCTCATGCGGCAGCAGTCCTCCATGATGGGAAGCGCGTCCTCTGCGGGCCTCACGGAGAGTCTGGAAAAGAGCATGACCCGGTTCCACGAGCACGAGGGGGAGACCTTACGCGTTCACGAGCAATACCTTCGCAGCCAGGCGGAGGTTTCCAAGTCGGCCATCGAAGCCTTGAGAGAGCAGTCATCCCTGGTGACGGGGCACCTTCCTGCGCCGACCCCGAGGCCGGCCGTTTCGGTCCCCGTTCCTCCCCCTGAGCCTGTCGCCGTGAAGGCCAAGACCGTGGAGCCGCCGCCGGCACCCGAGCCGGAACCGGTTGTGGCCCCTGCAGCGTCCGTCGCGGCGGTCCCGGTGGCGTCCGGGCCGGGGATCGCGGAACTGACCGAGAGCATGCTTCAGGTGGTGAGCGAGAAGACAGGCTACCCGGTGGAGATGCTCGAGCTGGACATGGAGATGGAGGCGGACCTGGGGATCGACTCGATCAAGCGGGTGGAGATCCTGGGAACCATGATGGACCTGTACCCGAACCTGCCGGAGATGAACCCGGAGGAGCTGGCCGAGCTCAAGACGCTGGGACAGATCGTGGGGCACATGGAGTCGTTCCTGCCGTCCGGCGGGGGAGTCGCGCAGGCCGCGCCTGCCCCTGGAGCGTCCGTCGCGGCGGTCCCGGTGGCGTCCGGGCCGGGGATCGCGGAACTGACCGGGAGCATGCTTCAGGTGGTGAGCGAAAAGACGGGCTACCCGGTGGAGATGCTCGAGTTGGACATGGAGATGGAAGCGGACCTGGGGATCGACTCGATCAAGCGGGTGGAGATCCTGGGCACGATGATGGACCTGTACCCGAACCTGCCGGAGATGAACCCGGAGGAGCTGGCCGAGCTCAAGACGCTGGGGCAGATCGTGGGGCACATGGAATCTCACCTGTCTGCCGGGGTGGGTGCGCCCCCTGCGGCAGCCTCATCCGTGCCGGCACCGGCGGCGGCGCCTTCAGCCTCGGCACCCGGCATAGAG
>Ga0180434_10009228_pt1 | contig 10748 bp, 11 predicted proteins | sample SS_ome_7_FD_132453 | JGI IMG/M metagenome (GOLD analysis project Ga0180434, IMG submission 132453) | Hypersaline lake sediment archaeal communities from the Salton Sea, California, USA - SS_1_D_2 metaG | ecosystem: Environmental > Aquatic > Non-marine Saline and Alkaline > Hypersaline >... | reverse complement strand
CAGCTTATTGACCCTCAAATTTCAGACCTTTGAAAATGTTCCTTTATGACCGTTGTCAGTATACCTTTCGCATCGAAAAGTGATCCTGCGCCCAATAGACAGGTGATAAACAGCTCTTGACAGAGAAGTACAGGTACGATAGAATGGAGCGTGATCAAAATCCCATACCATCGAGGAGGTGACTCAAAACCCTCACTCAACCAATGTACCAATCTACCAACATAACTCGTATACCATAACCAAGGAGGTAGTTCATGCGACCCGTATATGCTGTCTCGGGCGGGGTCTCCAAGTTTGCCAAGGCCCGGCCCGATAAAGTCTTCCCTGCTCTGGTGAAGGAAGCCTACGATTACACCTTATCTGACCTGGGGATCGAACATCCCAAGTTCTGGGAACTGGTGGACGCCACGGTGGCCTCGTACTTCTCTGACCACTTTGAGCGCCAACTGATGGCCGCCATCATGGCCCAGGATTATATCGGAATGCTCCCCAAACCCTCCCACCGCGTCGAAGGCGGCGGAGCCACCGGCGGTATCTGCTTCCAGGAAGGCTGGAAGGCCATCGCCTCCGGCTATGCCGACATCGTCCTCTGCTACGGCTTTGAGCAGATGAGCCACGTTGAAACCTGGAAAGGGAACGAGTTCATCGCCCTGGCCTCCGACGTCTCCTTCGACTATCCCGTCGGCGGCTTTTATTCCGGCTATTATGCCATGATGGTCACCCGCCACATGCAAGAGTTCGGCACCACCGTCGAGCAACTGGCGCACGTCTCGGTCAAGAACCACATCAACGCCTACCACAATCCCTACGCCCAGAAGCGCATGCGATTGACCATCGAGGACGTGCGAGCAGCGCCGATGGTCGCCTGGCCCCTCACCCGCCACGACATCTGCGTGATGAGCGATGGCGCCGCTGCGACGGTCCTCTGTTCGGAGGACGGGCTGGCCAAACTGGAGAAGGCTGCCGGGAAGAGCCTCTCCCGCGTTCTCGTCTCTGGCATCGGGCGGGGAACGGACGCGATGCGCATGGCCGACCGCCCCCACCAGTCCTACGAGGACTTTTACAAATACAACGCCCTGCCCAACGAGATGGACGACGACTCTCGCGCCTACTACAAGGACCTGTGGGACCACGGTTTCCGCTACCCCGGCATCCACTCCTTCCGCGCCGGTCGTATGGGCAGCCGCGAGGCGTACAAGAACGCCGGCATCACCGATCCGCTCAACGAGATCGACTTTATCGAGCTGCACGACGCCTACACCTCGTCCGAGATCCAGACCTACGAGGATATGGGACTGTGCCGGTATGGAGAGGGCGGCGACCTCGCCGCCAGCGGCAAGGTGTTCATGCCGGGCCTCGATTATGGCCTCGACCTGCCGGAGGAGCCGGTCTGTCCGGTCAACCCATCCGGTGGCCTGATCGCCTGCGGTCACCCGGTCGGCGCGACGGGGCTGATGCAGGCGGTCTTTGCCATCTGGCAGTTGCAGGGAACCATCGAGAAGCACTTTGGCGACCCGGCGCTGCAGGTGCCCAATGCCCGCCGGGGTTCGATTCACTCCCACGCCGGCACCGGCACCTACGTCACGGTCAGCATCCTGGAGAAGGAGGAGTAGACATGTCCGACAAAGAATTTCCCAACCGAATGGAAGAAAACCTGGAAGGAACTGTCATCTTCAACATTCCCTTCCCCGCCGGCGACGATCTCTCGGCGCTGAAAGATATGGCGCCCATCGTCATCAAGCAACCTTATGCTATCGAGTACAACTACTCGTACGGCATGGACTCGCCTTTCTTTGCCGCGTTGACGAACAAACGATTCATCGTCTGCCGCGAGCCAGAGACCGGCTATACCTACGCCACTCCCCGCTGCCACGACATGTACTCGGGCCGCGAAACAGAGTGGGTAGAGATCGAGCCAGAGGGAAAAATTCACGCCTTCACCGTCTGCCACTTTGGATCGGAGGCATTTTTGCCCGAGTGCCCCTACGTGCTGATCCAGGTCGAGTTTGAGGAGTGCGACACGCTGTTCCTGGGGCGTCTGGTCGGCGTCGATCCAGAAGAGGCGAGCATAGATTGGATCGGCAAGAAAGTGCAAGGGCGGTTCCTGCGTAACGCCAAACTCAAGCCGACGGATATCTACTTTAATCTCGTGGAATAGCAGTTAGCAGCCAACAGACGGAGCGATGCAGCGATGAGCAAAACTTGCCCCAAGCCCATCGCTCCGTCAATCTCCGCGAAGGACAGGAGGTGCGACAATGCCCGAAGCAACTTTAATGCTACCTAAAGAAACAACGCGGGTTCTCGTCCAGTTGACCGGAGAGGCGCGCTCGGATGTGGCATTGATACTGGTGATGCGCGACTATGCGCGTTACAAGCTGGCAGAGATCGATGCAGCGTTGAGCCAGTACCAGAACAAGTACGGTATGTCCTTCGCCGCCTACAAACAACTATGGGAGACTGAAGACCGAGAAGAACACTACACCTACGAGGCAGAACAAGATTATCTGGAATGGGAAGCGCTGGTCACACGCCGTAAGCGGTTGGAGGAAAGCCTGGCATGGCTTCCGTGACGACCGGACAGTTACTCTATGAGCTGCAACAGGTCTGTTACCATTCCCCTCTTGTTGACTATGTCGAGGAACAAATGATAGACGTTGATATCTTAAAAGTGCGCGTACATCTCACTGTTGCTCGCACCTTTATCAGTGTTTTCTACAACCTCACGACTGACAAGACGGCCTTTGCGCTGGTGAAGGAAAACCGGCGTATCTATGGAACAGATAACGCCAAGATGGGTTGGCACAAACACCCATTCGACGATCCCAATCAACACGTACCCTGCGCACCAGTGCGCTTTGAGACGTTTCTGACCCGTGTAGAGAATCACTTTCATTCCAAGAGTTAACGAGGAGAACATCGCATGCCCTTTCCCCCTAGCCTCATCGTCCACGGCGGATCTGGCGACATCCCTGTAGAAAGGCATCAAGCCTACGTCGAGGGCTGCGGCCAGGCCGCCGACGCTGGATGGGCCGTGCTCGCGAGCGGCGGGTCAGCATTGGACGCGGTCGAGGCCGCCGTGCGCGCAATGGAGGACGACCCTACATTCGACGCCGGTCGTGGTTCGTTCCTCAACGCCGCGGGCGAGGTCGAGCTGGACGCCATCATCATGGACGGCCGCGACCTCAACTTTGGCGCGGTGGCCACCGTGCAGCGCGTGCCCAATCCGGTCACCCTGGCCCGGCTGGTGATGACCGAGAGTGAACACGTGATGCTTACCGGCGCCGGTGCGGAGGCTTTTGCCCTCCAACACGGCCTACCCATCTGCCCAAACTGGAGCCTAGTGGTGGAGCGCGAAGTAGAGCGGTGGCGAAAAGAGAAAGAAACCGGGTCAGTAAAAGACCCGGTTTCTCCGTCTCCAGTATCGGATACCGTCGGCGCGGTGGCGTTGGACGCAGATGGGAACCTGGCGACGGCCACCTCGACCGGCGGCAGGTTCTACAAACTCCCTGGTCGCGTGGGCGATTCTCCCATCGTCGGCAGTGGAGCCTACGCCGACAACCGCACTGGGGCTGTCTCCGCCACCGGCGAGGGCGAGTTCCTTATGCGCATCATCGCGAGCAAGACCGCCTGCGACTGCATCGCTGGAGGGATGAACGCTCAGGAGGCGGCAGACGCGGCCATCGCGCTGCTGGCCGAGCGCACCGTCGGCAAAGGCGGCCTGATCGTGCTGGACCGGCAAGGTCGCGCTGGAGTTGCTCACAACGCCCCCTACATCGCCTACACCATCGTCACTGCTGGCAAAGTTACCGCCGGCATAGAATATCACAGCAGAAAAGGACATTGAGTAAACATGGACTTTGAACCAACTGAAGAACAACGCATGTTACGCCGCATGGTGCGCGAGTTCGCCGAGCGGGAAATCGCGCCTCGCGTCACCGAAATCGATCAGACCGACGAGTTTCCATGGGACCTCTTCCACAGGATGGGTGAACTGGGATTGTATGCCCTGCCTTTCCCGGAGGAATACGGCGGTTCCGACGCCGGCTACACCAACATGGCCATCGCGCTGGAGGAGATCGCCCGCGTCTCAGGCTCTATGGCCATCACCCTCGACGCCCAGACATCTCTCTGTAGCGAGCCTATCTATCTCTTTGGCAACGAGGAGCAGAAGAAAAAATACCTGACGCCCCTGACCCAAGGGGAAAAGGTCGGCTGCTTCGGCCTGACCGAGCCACAGGCCGGTTCTGACGCCGGAGCCACCCGCACTCGCGCTATCCGCGACGGCGATGAGTGGGTCATCAACGGCCAAAAGATCTTTATCACCAACGGCTCCATCGCCGACGTCATCGTCATCACCGCCGCGACCGCCCCGGAGAAGGGCACGCGAGGCATCTCCTCGTTCATCGTCGAAAAGGAGACGCCCGGCTACCAGCCAGGACGGGACGAGGACAAGATGGGGCTGAGAGGCTCGGTGACCTCGGAACTCTTCTTCGAGGACTGCCGCATCCCGGCGGAGAATCTGCTGGGCGACGAGAACGAGGGGTTCAAACAATTCCTGACCACCCTGGACGCCGGACGGATCGCGATGGCGGCGATGGCGCTGGGGCTGGCGCAAGGCGCGTATGAGAAGGCCCTCGCTTACGCCAAGGAACGAGAGCAGTTTAACCGACCCATCGCCAACTTTCAGGCTGTCCAGTGGATGCTCGCGGACATGGCCACAGAGATCGACGCCGCCCGCCTGATGACGTACCGGGCGGCCTGGCTCAGGGAACGGCACATGCGGTTCACCAAAGAGGCAGCCATGGCCAAACTCCTCGCCAGCGAGGTGGCCGAGCGCGTCTGTCATCACGCGATCCAGATCCACGGCGGCTACGGCTACGTGCGGGAGTACGAAGTCGAGCGCATGTACCGCGACCAGCGGCTGTGCGCCATCGGCGAGGGAACGAACGAGATTCAGCGGTTGGTCATCGCGCGGCAGGTGCTCAAGGACTGAACTCCACGAGTCTGCGTCAGGCAAAGCCCAAGGAAAGGAGGAAACCCCTTTGGCCATCATCGAGACGCACCGGCTGACCAAAACCTTCGTCACCCGCGAGAAGCAAGCCGGGCTACAGGGAAGCCTGCGCGCCCTCTTCCGCCCGGTCCGCCGGGAGACCCAGGCGGTGAAAGAGATCACCTTCACGGTGGACGAGGGCGAGCGGATGGCCTTCATCGGCCCCAACGGGGCGGGCAAATCGACAACGATAAAGATGATGGTGCTTCAATCTCCAACTCTTCACCCTCGACATCGAAAGCACAAGTCACTTTTAACGCACGCCCCTGCTCTTTGCGCACCAACCTGACCTGTACCTCAAGCGCCTCCAGTAATTCTCGCTTTTGTTCAAAGGTTGCGTCCTTAAACTTCAGACGCATCTTCTCAACCTGGCTCAGAATCGCCGCCTTGACCTCCGGCGTCACTGCGCCTTGTTCAATCTCCGCCTTCAGCACGTCTCTCTCAGTCAGAAGTGCTTTCTTCTCACGGGTCACTCGCTTGAGCTCATCTTTGAAAACCTCGGCAGTCGTTTCGTCGTCTGCCTCTGCAAAAGCTTGAGCTAATCGCTTAATTTTGCGTTCAACCTTCGCCAGCGCCTCATCAATGGTCGCAAATCGCCGCTTTCTGGGTTCAAGCTCTGCCTCTCTCTGCCGTTCCATTTCGTCAATTCCGGCCAAAAGCAAAGCCGGATCGTTGAACAACGCCTCAATATAGTCCTCCACCACGCCATCCGCCTCTGCCCCATCAATACGTGGCTCTTTGCAGTCGGTCAGATGCTTCCTCCCCGTGATGCGCCCGTGACACCGGTAAACACGGCGGTCGTTCTTGTCTGTCAGCGTTGAGCCAAACATGCTGTGCCCACATGTGCATTTAATTCGACAGGAGAGAAGGTACTCGTGCTTTCGGTTTCTCTTGGCAAGCGCCTTATTTCTCTCTCGCCTTACCTGGACAGCCTTCCAGGTCTCACGCTCAATGATAGCCAAGTCGGGACGGTCTATCCTGATACCCGCATAGGTAAACACACCCGTTAGCTTCTCGGCGTCCAGGATACGCCTTATTGTGTTGTCGTGCCAACCCTTGCCGTTCCTTGGCGGAGGGACGCCTTCAGCGTCTAGTCGCTCCGCAATTGACGCAATAGATAAACGTTGCTCACCACGCCCCAGGTACAGATCGAAGATACGATGGATCACTGTCGCCGCGCTTGGGTCGACTACAAACTCGCCGCTACTTTTGTATACGTAGCCGTAAGGCGGGCGTCCACCACGCACCAATTTACCCGCCTTCGCCGCCGTTATGCGCCCGCGCATGGTACGCTCTCGTATCTTCCGCCTTTCATCCGCCGCCTGCCACGCTCTGAACAAGTCCAGGATGCCACCATCGGCCCGCCCCGTGTCAACAAAGTGCAATTCAGCACCAGCGTCTTGGACGTCCCGTAAGAAGACGAGAAATTCGATGGGGTACTCTCGCTTGTCCCGGGCCGTTCGGTCAATCGTGTACTGGATCACAGCGTCAACCTGACCCTCTCTGAGCATGTCGTACACCTGTGCCCCAGCTGGGCGCTCTGCCACAGGTATAGCTCCTGAACAGTCATCGGTCACTTCCGCTACCACTTCAAAGCCGTTTTCCTCCGCATATCGCCTGCAGGCTTCCATTTGACTGGGCAAACTATAGCCCTTTTCAGCTTGTTCCTCCGTCGACACCCTGCCCATCAATACCGCTCTCTGAGTCATCGTTCCGCCTCCTCTGTGATACTACTACTACCAATTACGCGGTACTACTTGCCTGTGTCCGTGTTTCGGCAGTAGTACCATCCTGTAGCGCCTCGGTTACGGCACCATAGGCAGCGCCCCCGGCATAACCAAATACTTCAAGCGCAATCTGGCGCTTGCTCAAGCCTTGCCCTGCCAACTCCCGAATCCGTACCGCCTGATCGTCGCCGCCAGGTACTGATAGTTCCTCCGGTAGCTCTTGGGTTGGCCCACCGTTGGTGAGAGATCGCAGGAAGTCGAGCCGACTGACGAATGGTCCTTGAATCTGGAGTAGCGGCTTGCCTGCCAGTTGTATCCAAGCCCGGCCCTTCACTGCCAATTCACCCGCCGCCTTGTCATCCAACACAATGCGGCTTGAACTGATCGAAGTGCGAAAACAGAGGCGCGTGCTAAACTGGTCGCGAACCTCTGTACTAATGGTTCGGTAGGTCGCACTCACGGATGCAAGCAAGCAGTATATCCCATATTGGCGCGCCGTCTGGATTGCATCGCGCAGATGCTTGCCTGCCCCACCCTGTTTGAGTAACGCCGCCCCTTCATCGGCCACTACCACTAACGGCGAAAGGCTATCACCACTCAGATGGTTGTACTCGGGTAATTTGGTAGCCAATGGAAAGCGCTCAAACAATTCCTTTCGTCGCGCCAGTTCGTCAGATACCGCACTCAACACAGCTTTAGCATCTTGCGTGTTACGCGCTACGGGGTAGCGCAGCTTGGACCATCGATGCAGCAGGTTAAACTCGCTCCCCGAAACGTCCACGGCTACCACTTCCACTGGCTCCCGAGCGAGCGCCAATTGCCACAAAAACGAGCGCAACCAGGTTGACTTACCCCATCCAGAAGCGCCTACGTTGAGAATGTGCATCAGTTGATGAAGCGATGCGGATACAATCTCATGTCGACCATCTGCCGTGACGGTGATACCGACAACGAGGTTATTAAGCGACGGCGCTCTATCGGCGAACAAATCGAGCAAATTTACCCGCCTGGGCCACTGCTGAGCTTCCGGTGGCAATGCCGTTCGTCCGATACCGTTATTGTCACCAGGTTGCGCTGATAGTTGACGTACCGCCCGGCGCCTATCGCCGCGTCCAGCGCTCACAACGTTGGCAAGCTGCTGTCTTGCGGAAGCTCGATCCTGCATAGCCTCAGATGGCAGTTGTGGTACGATGGAGGTATCCATCAAATGCCAAAACGAACGTAGGGGAAGCGCAAACCGCTCACTGCCATCCCGGTTACGTTCAAGCATCACTAATGGCTCACCTTCGTCGGAAGCCCTACGGATCACTCGCCAACGGGCCTTGAGCACTGGCAAAAGATACCAAACAACAATCACCAGTGCCAGAATGCCTCCGAACAGAAGCGCCCATCCTGTGAACGTGGCAAGCATCTGCGTTGCCTCCGCACGCTCAGTGTCGCGTCGTACCGATCGCGCCGTTGCGTCGAGTGCTACTGATTGTACCGCATGAGCAGTAGATTCAACAGCCGCGACGGCTGCCTGCATCGTGGATGTCGCCCTGGCGCTTTTGGCCTCCTGTGTCGCCTCAATGCTGGAGGCGGTAACCGTTGCATTCCAGGCCGCTGCCCGTTGGGTAGCCTCGATGTCCATCGCCTGTTGGGTGGCTTCGATATCCATGAACTGCCTTGTAGCCAGAGCCTGCGCGTTCAGCACGTCGGTAGTGGCTCGTGCCTGAAGGTCCATCGCCGCTCGCGTCGCATCCGCTCGTTGTGTAGCCTGAGCATATAGGGCTTGCGCGCTTCGCTCATAGCCTGCCGCCAGTTCCACTGGATTCTCCGGCGCACTGACATCACCAGCACAACCAGAGAGCAAGATACAAACTACTGGCAGTATCGCAACTTTGTCCATCTCACCACCCCCATTGGGACAAGTCTTCGACGGCGATGTCAACATCCCCATCCTCTACGATGTAGTACATCCCTGGCTCTGGCTTGGGTAGCCGCCGCCTCCGCTTCCATTGCGGGAGCAAACACATCCTATCTCGTTCAGTTGACTTCAGACGCACCACCAACCAGCAGATGACCACCAGCGAAACCAAAAGCATCAAGGAGAGAATGGCTACGCCAACAGATGCACCCACAGCACCAGCACCGGCAACCGTCGCCGCTTGTACGGCTGTCCTGGTAGCCCTGGCATGCTCCAGTAGAGTCAGGGCGATGAGGATCATCGCGACTAGCGCACCAAACATAAACATCCAGCGCGCAATGATCTTCCCAAATCTGAGCAAGAGCCAGCACAGCGCCACCAATGCTACACTGACCAAGATAACGTATAACTCCACGGGTAGCCCGCTCATGATGCCTCTCTCCCATTACTGGAAACGGTCAACTCGAGTTCCGGTAACAGTTCCGCCTTGAGCTTCCTCCCTAACCGCTCAGACCGGCCCAACTTCCGGCCCAGCTCGGACCCACTGATACCGGGACGTTCCGCCAGAATCGCTCGCGCCCGCTTCCTTGTGTTGTCGCCAGTTTCCGTGTAGTGCGCTACTTGTGCCGGTTCCAGTTCCGCCCTCCGTGCCGCTGATTTCCGCCTCTGGCGTGCTGCCTTGCGCTCGGCCTTCCCTTGAGCAAGCGTTACCACCCGCCGCCGATGGTCGCCGCGTAGAGCCAGCACGGTAACGCCACAAAGACTCAGAATTGGAAAGATCGCAGGGGCATAGGTAGCCAGTGTCGGCACAATATCCAGGGCGACCGTCAACCCTACAGCCACGGCGAAGTAAACTCCAACGAGCACCGCCGACAGTGCAAATGGAGCAAAGGGATCACTTTTGCGCTTGCTCTTGTTGTACTCTCGCAACTCCAACGCCGTCGCTGTGGTCGCCAGTCCCAGGCTTTCCACAATGATCGCCACCACGATGCCAACGGCGGTGGGCCAACGTAGGTGCTCGACCGTCGCTCGGCCCACCAAGTAGGCAGTCGGCAGCGGAGCCGTCCAGGGCGCAAGCCTCGCCACCACATCAGTTGCCATTGCTTCAATCCGGCCCATCCAATCTCTCAAGTTCTCCAATACCATGTAGCACCTCCTCAAAACGAAAAACCTACTCGTTGCGGTCTCCCGCTGAGTAGGCCAATGGTTGCACAGGTTGTACGCCTGTGGTAAAATCAGTTTGCTGGTTCCGCTGGCCGTTTCAGCGGGGCTGGAAGGGCCGTGTTTGGTGTGCTAGCACTAGCACGGCCCGTTTGCATTTTAGAAGCTACTATTTATCCTCTTGCTCATCCTTTTTGGCTGGCGGATCATCCTGCAGCCACTTTCTCAGACAACGACGCAGGACCTGGCTTAGGGTGATATCCTCCCGTTTGGCTTTGGCTCTTGCCCGGTCGTAGAGCTCTTGTGGTAGTCGAAAAGTAATCTTTTTATCATCCATTGTTCATGTCGTCTTACATAGCCTTACATTGTACAGTATACACCCATTTTCACCCGGTGTCAAGTAAAACTTGCATTCCTACTTGGCCAGTGGGCGCTTCGGTTGTCAAAGTGCTGACTCACACTTACTGTAAGCATTTTTTCGATAGAAGTAAGATCAAATCTTGGCAACAGCACTGTATACCCCTCCACCCTTGCGTGGCAGCCTCTGTTAGAGGTCTAACCTACTACATAGGCCCCACCCTAGCTGCACGAAGTGGATCTCCCCGGCCAAAGGTCGGGGCATCCTGTATCTTTTTCGTGAAACGGGCAAAATGCTACAATGTTGCCTTTTACGTCTGGGGGAGAAGTGTTGGGAACTTGGAGTTCAGCGTGGCGGTGATCACGTCCAGGGAAACGTTGCCGAGTATTTCCCCTCTTCTCGCTAATGCTCTTCGGGGTCTGACAGATCGAAAGGAGTAACAGCAGGGACTCCGTCCTGAACCTTAACAACTGCATATCTAAATATGCCCAGGGGCTGGGCATATGCCGAACCGCAGAGGGCGACCGTCGGGCACGGTGAGCGATT
>Ga0180434_10009227_pt1 | contig 10749 bp, 11 predicted proteins | sample SS_ome_7_FD_132453 | JGI IMG/M metagenome (GOLD analysis project Ga0180434, IMG submission 132453) | Hypersaline lake sediment archaeal communities from the Salton Sea, California, USA - SS_1_D_2 metaG | ecosystem: Environmental > Aquatic > Non-marine Saline and Alkaline > Hypersaline >... | reverse complement strand
TTAAAGGAGAATCTATGAGAAAACGTAGATCTCCATTGACTCATTCCGGCCACAAGGTGATATAATGAAACTACAGCGTCGCTTCGCTCTAACTAGTGACCGGATATCTCCAGAATCGGTGGCTAGATTAATCGGAATATGCAGCCATTATTAATGAAAGAGAAGAAAAAGCAAGAATGCCAGGTTCTATACAGGTCGGAAACAGAATTTTATTATATCCATGTTTTGTTAATCATATGGAAAATTGTATTACTGAAACACGTAGGTTACTGAGACTATTAGAAAAAATTTCGGGGGATAAACAGTCTCCTTTTATAAATAAAGAAATGAGAAAATTTATAAATTCAATAAGTGGAGATATAGTTGGTATTAGAGATGCAGTAGAGCATATTGATGACAGGATTCATAAAAATTATTTTGGAGAAAACGCTCCTCTAATGATTCAACTTTCAAAAAATGGAGATACAATAAAAATAGGGGAAGACAAATTGGCTTTGGAAGACTTGGCTCTCGTATTAAGGAAATTACATATAATCTGTTGGAAATTGCTAAAGATGCCAGAAAAATAATTTTAATCGCTATTTAAATAATAGAAGCACCTCTCTTGACTTCAATTAAACTAAGGAATATAAATAATAACTCGTGGGCAGTTCAGCATTGATAAATCAAAAACGCCTATTCAGGATAAACTCATGGAAGACCTCATAAAAAAGCTCCGTCAGTTCGCCTTTGACCGTGACTGGGAACAATTCCATTCCCCCAAAAATCTCGCCATGGCTTTAGCTGTTGAGGTCGCTGAAATACTGGAACATTTTCAGTGGCTTACAGAAAAGGAAAGCCGAAATCTTCCTCCGGATAAATTAGAAAAAATAAAAAAAGAAATAGGAGACGTCCAAATCTATCTTGCCCGGCTTGCGGACCAGCTTGGGTTTTCTCCCATAGAAGCCGCCAAAAAAAAACTCAAGCAGAACGCTAAAAAATATCCCCCTGAAAAAGCCAAAGGTTCAGCAAAAAAATACACAGAATTTGAAAAATGAGACTTTACGCAGGAACATCCGAGCAGTTCATAACGGATACAGTCCAAAACCAGATCGCTGAAAAACTGCGCAGGGCCTTTTTTGATTATTTTCATTACAAACCTTCAAAAGGAGAAGTGAATTCATGGAGAAACTCCTTAAAGGCCATGACTCTTGTTTTTCAAAACGCCGCTCTTAAAGACCATGGTGTGATTCTTGAATATCAGCTCCCTCTCACATCCCTGCGTCTGGACTGTCTTGTCACAGGACAGGATTTAAACAATAAAGACAACGCCGTCATCATCGAGCTAAAACAGTGGGATAAATGCCAGCAGGCTGACGGAGAAAACGAAGTCATCACTTGGGTAGGCATGGGACAAAGAGAAGTGCTCCACCCCTCCGCTCAAGTAGGCCAGTATAAGATGTTTTTAAAGGACGGTCGTACGGCCTTTTATGAAGGGGAGATCGCCATAATATGGGATTTAGTGTGTAGAAGTAGACATAAATGCATATAATTACTCATAAGTACAAATAATTGTAGACTTTTAAAAACATTTGATTTATAATATAAATCAACGGAGAATAAATTTGACGGATGGGTAAGAAGCGCCATCAAATATCAGTACTTCTGGACCATGCAGAATTTAAGCGTTTCGAGCTTTTTTGTGAAAAACAGGGTTATAAAAAGAGTACTCTAATTGCGCGCCTCATAAGAGATTATCTGAATTCAAAGGGGTCTGTAAAGAATAAAACGCCTCAAAAAGGATCATAATATGGAGGAGAACAGTTTTGAGTCGAGATGACTGGAGAGAACAAGATGGGATTCGAAGTGATGGGTCTCAATACTCAGATTCTATTGCTTATAAAACGGATCTCGGTTTAATGTTAGAAGCTACAATCGAAGAGGGGTTAATGCGACCTCCTTTAGATTCATTGAAAGCAAAAGTTAATCTTATTTTTACATCACCACCTTTTCCCCTCACAAAGAAAAAGAGGTATGGCAATTTAAGGGGCGCTGCCTACCTTAAGTGGATGACAAAAATTATTAAACGGCTCGCTAGACTAATCACACCAGATGGTTCCCTCGTTATTGAGATCGGAAATGCCTGGGAAAAAGGTCAACCTGTAATGTCAACGCTCCCAATTGAGACATTGCTGGCTGTTCTCAAAGGTGCAGACTTGTATTTATGCCAGCAATTTATTTGCCACAATCCTGCCCGCTTGCCCGGACCTGCACAGTGGGTAAACATTGAACGGATCAGAATAAAAGATTCGTTTACACATGTATGGTGGATGTCGCCTACGAATAATCCTAAAGCGGATAACAGAAATGTTCTCATTCCTTATAGCAAAAGTATGCGCCGCCTGCTAAAGAAAGGGAAATATAATGCCGGAACACGCCCATCAGGTCATCGTATTGGTGATGAATCCTTTTTAAAGAATCACGGAGGCGCTATTCCTGCAAATGTACTCTACTATGCCAATACATCTTGGAACGTAGACTATAGCAAATGGTGCCGGGAAATTGGAGTTCCGCCTCACCCTGCAAGAATGTCACCTAACCTTGCTGAGTTTTTCATAAAGTTTCTTACAGATGTTGGAGACTTAGTGCTAGATCCTTTTGCTGGGAGTAACACAACTGGGGCGGTTGCAGAAAGCCTGGGAAGAAAATGGATTGCGATTGAACCTAAAAGTGATTATGTGTTAGGATCTTTGGGACGTTTTAAGCAATTGAGCCTTGGCTTTAAGAGAGATAAAACTAAAAATGAAAAATGATATATAACCTCACTACTTATAGTCTTCTTCTTCAGCAGCTATATTTACGTCGGGATCAACCGCGACAAGAACGGCATCTGCTAAGCGGCGCATTTCAGCTTCAAGATAATTTTGAGGAGGTTTCTGGTTATCTTCTGAAAGCAGATGAGTTATTTGGTATTCCTGCAGCCAGAGCCCACAAGCTACTGGAAAGAGGTATCGGTCAGCTCTAGTACTGATCTGGTCTTCTGTTAGTTTGCGTCCTTTAAGTGCATTATCAAGCCCGATGTAGTTTCGATTTACTGCTATTATTGTAGAATCTGTGTCTTCATGAACACGACCTATAATTTTCGCATCCATTTCAAAATCATCCCAATCTTCCCGTTTTACCCATCTAATTTCTGGACCTGTTTCTGGTTCACTACCTCCTTTATCTTTCTTCTGTGCAGTGCGCTTCTCAAGGACCTCGATAGAGATTTCGTCCTTAAGGAGACCACTAGGAGTTATCAACTTTGCATTCAAAATATAAGCACCGAGTTGGGCATGTTCTTCAGCTTCAATAATCCATCGGGACTGTCCTCCCATTAAGGAACTTCTAGATATAACTCGTAAGTTTTCAGGATCTGGGCCCTCGAAAGATATTTCAAGGAAGCTATCATTCTTAGGAAGATATTGGTTTTTTGCATTTATTTCGACAACAACATGTGCTCGTTCAGCTTGACGAATCTTGATTTGCTTTTTTCTAAATCTCAAATATGATGGATCGTTTGGAAGATGTGCATCGGAGATATCTCGGGGCTTGCCTGGTTTTCCAAGCTTCTTTTTAGGGTTAACTCCTCCATTACCACCTGGGATACTCGTGCCTTTTCTTTTTCCTTTGCCTGTTTTCGAAAACTCCTCAAGTTTGTGTTTTATGAATTTTCCTAATCGGTTACGAATCTTTTCATTTGCCACAGCTGTTGATTTCTTTAAAATACGTTCTTTTTCTTCATAGTTAAGTAATTTGAGATGGGGATCATTGCTAAGACTGTATGCAAGAGTTTCGTACAATTTCATTCGGATTCCGCTTTTTCTCCCTCGTTCTCGTGTAGAGGCAAAAAGTTCTGCTTTAGCAGCCCCAGTAAGTTCTGTTGCATCGATCTGAATGATCATAAGCTTATAGAGAAAAGAAAGATTGGCGCGTGTCTTGATCCAATAGCGCTCTTCAGCATCGTGACGCTGGCCATGGAGTGTCATAGAGACTGCGGATTTCGCATCAACGTAGCTACCTGTTGGATCTGTCTTCGAATCGGAGCCTAATGGACGCCGGAGAACCCAGTATTGAACAACTGGAGCACCATTTTCCTTACCTAGATCAAGTTTAATGCTGTCAGTGTGCGCGATTTCAATGTCTCCTTTAGCTCGCTTGATATTTTGAAGACGTGCAGAGTTGCCTAAGATGACTCGACTTCCATAATCTTTCTCTTTGCCCCTATTTCCAGTTAATAGAAAAGGTAATACTGGATCAAACAGAGCTGCATTGAAAAATTGGAAAGGATTTGTTGTAAAAGGTCCTAAAATTTGAAGGTCATATTCGATATGAGTAATTTGGGTACCATGTTCTAGATCAGGGAAGATAGAAGGGGATAGCGAAAATACTTCGTTATCAGTTCCAACAAGATACTCATAATTAGGTAATTTTTTTGAGGAATCATATCGTTTTTTTACTACAGTCCAAGCAACGTGATCAGTAATACCATTAAGCAGAGCAGTATGACGTCGAGAAACAATTATTGTTGACTCACAAAACCCGTATGTCACCGAACCACCTTGACCGTAGGTTCCCATTGTCCATGGCTTGTCTACTTTATTACTTTCATTAAGTGACAGAATAGTTTTTGGAAAGCTTCTAGCGGTTTCACCTATGCCTTTGTCCCGAATAACTACGGAGGGGCGATTTTTGTTACCTGAGTCTTCTAAGGAAAGAACCATTTTCTCAGCTATAGGTCTGGGTTCATCAATATCAACAAGGCCCATCTTGGGTATCTCATAATATTCAAATGCAGCCTCTCGAGGACTTGATACCTTGGTGCCTGGATCAAGACCGTGTCCTAGTTCTAACATTGCATCAAACATATTCGTAACTCGTTCGACTATAGCTAGCCCTGGTTCTGAGCCTATGCCTACTGTACCTATGTTGTTAGGTCGGTCTCCCAATGCCCGCCATGATACGCTATAAATCTTAGTTGCAAGTTCGATGATCTCCTCGACATCCGACTTCTTTCTTCCATTTATTAATAATTCTGCAAGTTTTCTTTCAGATTGTTCGATAGTCATTTTTAATTACCCTCAAAAATTTGCTGAACAAATTCTTGTGCATTTGATTTGATTTTGATAACGGCATTCGGACCACGTCCTTTGACTGAGATTATATCGATATCATTCAGACGTCCTATCATAGCTGCTCTATGAGATACCACCTGGGCATTCGTCCAATTTGACTCGGAGGCACCTAGGTCCTTATCGATATTAGATTGGATTCCTTCATGTTTCTCAACAGCTTTAAGAAAGGTCCGAATCGAAGAGCATTCGTGTTTGTTTTGAAGTATACACGCCTGCAATACACTCTTAGCATCTTGTCCTAGTGTCCATCCCTCTGAAACCTCTCCTAATAAAGGACTGGGAGCTTGAGCTAATTCCTTTCCGAGCTCAGTAAGGCAGACGCTTTCTTCGTCTATCATATTTGCCAGGCCAAGATTAAAGAGTGGGCCATTTCCAGAATCATCAATAAGATATGAAACCCTGAATTTCTCCATGCTACGATTTACATCAGCCCCTATTGGCCAGCTTACAGATCTCCATTTATCTCTCTTCAAACCAGCGCTTCTATCCAAAGAGTGAAGTTGTAATCCAACTTCATGGGCAACGCGCGTTGCCTCTTTAATGAAAGCCTTCGGATTTGGCCGATGAAGATTTGCTAATATCCTAGCTACAATGGAAAGCGGATTGAGTCGGTTTGTTAGGAAACTAAGAGGATAAGGTTTATTAGAGGGGGTTGCTAATTTAATGTTGTCAAGTGATGGACGAGAAAGCAATGGACTATCTAATCTTCTTGAATCATACACATTATGATGCAGATCAGCTTTAATATCGATTTTTTGATTGGGATCAAAATCCAGATCAAGAGAGAGCTGGTTGCGTATAGCAGTAGATACTAAATCATCAAGTGACTTGTAGGGCGTATTTGGATCATCGATATGTGCAAGGGCTCTATGGCTTAGGTGCTCTGGTATATTTATTATATAGCGTATTAATTTTATTGTATATGACATAGTAATATAAATATATATGATAGAAAATAAATGTCAAGTTAAAAATCATATAAATATTATATAGTTTAATTATTATAGAATATATATATTGTGGATTTCATAGATATCTTTCAGTGTATAATACTGTGATGGATGCTAATCAGAGAAAAAGGCTTAAGTGGATTTTACTTTAAAAAACGCAAAAACGCAGGCATAGTTTGTTTAAAATGCGGCATTTCCCAACCGACTCTACGTAAGTGGTTGAGGCTTTATGAGCAAAAGGGAATTGAAGGCCTTAAGAACAAAAGCCGGCGTCCTTTTCATTTCCCTTCCAAAAAAATAACTCCTAAAATTGAACAATTAATTTTAAATCTTAGAAAGAAGAGAAAACTCGGAGTAAAAGAATTAGGAGCGAACTTCATAGACTTCATGGCATTTCTCTTTCGCTCGCCACTATCCATAAAGTTCTAAAGAAAAACCATATAAAACCATTACCCAAATACCGGAGAAAGAGAAAAAAAGTAAAACGATATAACTGCTCAATACCCGGGGAAAGAATACAAATAGACGGCTGTAAAATAGCTCCCTCTCGCTATCAGTCCACAGCTACAGATGACTGTACCAGGTGGAAAGTATTAGGGCTTTATCCCAGACCTACCGCATCTAATTTACGGAAATTTTTAGAGAAAGTTATTGAAGAAATGCCTTTTCCTATTCAAATCATCCAGACGGATCGAGGCCGGGAATTTTTCGCTCATTCTTATCAAGAAATCCTCATGAAATGGGGCATCAAATTTAGACCCATTAAATCACGGTCACCTCATTTAAACGGCAAGGTTGAACGTACCCATCGCACAGATCTGGAAGAGTTTTATGCTATAGAAGATATCGATGATCCAAATCTTTCAGAGAAACTGCAGGAATGGCAGCATTACTGGAACTGGGAAAGACCTCACAGTGCTCTAAGGGGTAAATCTCCATTTATAAATGGTCCGGATGTATGGAAACGAGTCCTTCTACAGAAAAGCTCTGCTATGAATATGAACCAGCAAATGAGCGCTTCAGATTACCCAATTATCAAGAGGATTTGAAAGTCGGAAATTTGAAATAATGTTTGTGAACCCTACATCTAATTTTTCATCACTGGGCAGCACAGATGCATTCTGTGGTTATGCTTAGGATAACCTCCGACTTTTCTGTGAAGATCGCCTGATTTTCTATCAATAAATTCTTCTCCTTTTTTCTGAGCATCTGATAGAATATATTTTAGCATTTTTTTGGGAATCTTCGGAGTTTGGAATTGTATTTTTTAATTAAAAAGAGGGGATTGACGTCAAGAAAAATTCCCTTTGGTGACGATTAAAATTCCTGCTTTTTCATATGGAGTTAATATTATTAGAACGACACGAAAAACAAGGCTTTTAGCTACCATATAATAGATCTCTATCCTGTTATGTATGTGTGTTGCCTATGATGTCCTATTTCTATATAATTCATTTATGCAATTCCTTAGTCTATTTAACAATCTTGTCGATAGTTTTTCATGCTTTCTAGTCTTTCAGGGGGAAAATCAAGTCATCATTTCATCTAAGATTAATATTTGTTTTATTTTGGATCGGTTTTATTTATCGTTATAGTAATCATAAAGAATTTGATGAGCAAATTGAATTTAAATAATAAAGAAAAAACAGTTTTAAAGCCAAATAACAAATTTTGTTACATTATAGCAAAACAAAGGAAGAAATTATGAGAAAATTGTGGGTTTTATGGAGCATTATTATTATTGCTATAATCATTTTATTAGCTGTCACTCTCCCGAAAAAAGAAAATAAAGAGATTGAAATAGGAGTTATAGCATCTCTCACTGGATCTATTGCGCCGTATGGCGAGAGGCTTGTTGAAGGAGCGGAACTAGCTGTTGAAGAAACAAATAAGAAAGATGGAATTAGTAGCAAATATTTGAAGCTTATTATTGAAGATAGTAAATCTACACCTGGCGGTGCAGTTTCTGCAATGAAAAAACTTGCTAATGTTAATAAAGTTTCTGTAGTAATTGGAGTTATCGGAAGTAGCTTGGCTATGGCTATCGCTCCTATTGCTGAAAAAAATAAAGTTGTGCTGATGTCTACTGGCGCATCAACTCCTGATTATACAAATGCTGGAGATTATTGTTTTCGAAATCGTCCAAGCGCTGAACAAGAAGTAAAAAAAATGGCAGAAGTCGCATTTAAGACATTAGGTTTTGAGGAAATTGCAATTCTTTATGTTAATAATGATTATGGCAGGAGTTATAAAGATATCTTTTTTAATCATTTTAAGAGAATGGGAGGACAGATTCCGTACTCTGAATCATTTGCTCAAGGATCTACAGATATTCGGACACAACTTACAAAAGTAAAAAATGTATCACCTGGTGCTATATATCTTATAGGTCAGGCTTTAGAAAATGCTTATGCTGTTAAACAAGCAAGAGAGCTAGGTATTAACACTCAAATACTAGGAACAATTGGAGTTGAGGCAGGAAATTTTTTAGAAATTGCGGGGGAGGCTGCAGAAGGAATAATATATACTGCTGCAAGTTACAATCCTGAAAGCCGGGATCCAGCTGTGAGACATTTTGAAAAGCTTTACAGAGCTAAATATAATAAATCTGCGGACCTATTTGCTGCCACAGCATATGATGCAATAAAAATGTTAGCAGAAATAATTAAAAATGTTGGCTATAATGCAGATAATATAAAAGATGAATTATACAATGTCAAAAATTTCTATGGAGCGAGTGGTCTTACTACCTTTGATAAAAATGGAGACGTAATAAAACCTATTGCTATAAAGAAAATAAAGAACAGGAAATTCGTTTATTTAGATGAAGATTTGTCAGAAGTAAAATAGGAGTTATATTGGAAAAAAGGAGGGTAAGAAAAAAAATACAGCTTGTAAATTCTCCTTTATCTCAAGATTTTACTGAATCATCTAAAGCAGGAAGTTATCCCCCCTTAAATTTATTAACGCTTGCCACTTATCTTCAACAAAGACTACCAGGAATTGATATTGAAATTCTTGATGGTGAAATTATTTCTTTAAAAAAGATCTTATTAGAAGTTGAAGCTGATATTGTTGGTATTAGTTCAGGAATTCTTAGCTATGAAACAGCAGTACAAATAGCTAATGTTGCCTCTAAAAGGGGTTCAAAAGTAATAATGGGAGGGGCATATCCAACTTCTATGGCTAAATTAATATTAAGCAATCGTCGCTCTGTTGATGCGGTTGTTTTAAATGATGGAGAAGAATCTCTTTTATTGTATTTGTTAGATAAAGATATAGATAAGATTCCAAACTTAGCTTATCGAAAAGATGGCAATATCTTTTTTAATAAAGAGATTGTTAATCCAATTAATGCTGTTTCAATTACGAATTATGAACTTATAAATCTATCAAAATATTTTAATAATTTTCAGAAAAACTATCCAACTAAGCCGTTTAATGGTGCATTTTCAATCTTTTCTTCGAAAGGCTGTTTATGGCGAGATATATCGGGAGGATGTATATACTGTGCATTGCAAACTTATGGATACCGCACAAAATCTCCAGAGACGATATGGCATGAGATTAAAGAGCTTCATAATAAATATAATATTGATTTTTTCTGGGATGTTTCTGATACTTTTACTAGACCTCTGAACAGACTCAAGGATATTGCTAAAAATAAGCCTAATAATTTAGATGTGTCTTTATTGTTGTACGGAAGATCTGATGATATTAATGATTATGTAGCTAAACTTTTATCTTACATAGGTACTCACGAGGTTTTCATCGGGGTGGAATCAGGGGATAATAATATTTTATATACTGCAAATAGAGGACAAAATTCCTCAGATGCGTTGACTGCTGTACAAACACTTGCTAAATATGGAATTAAAACCATTGTTTCATTCCAATTTGGATTGCCAGGGGAGAGTGAGGAGAGCTGCAAATCTTCGTTAAAATTAGCAAAAAAACTTGGTGAAACTGGGACCGTCACTGAAGTTTTTTCTAGTGTGTTGCTTCCAATGCCTGGGTCAATGACTTTTAGGATGTTAATGCAAAATAAGAAAGTGCAAAAGAAATATCGGGGAAAGGATATTTTTTCAATAGAAAAATTAAGAAAGGATTTTATAAATCAATTCTGTAACGTAAGCTATGATTATATTAAACAAGTTCGAGATAAAATAATGGATTTCTTCCCTATGGCAAGTAGTCTGGGAAAAGAAAAGGAATAAAAAATGAAATCTATATTAAAGTCAATTTTACTATTGATTATTTTTATAGGAATATGGTTGCTTCTATCTTATTTTAATTTTCCGTATAGATATCTCTGTTCGATAGAAAGGGAATTTAATTTAGATGTTATTGCTATAGTATTAGCTGCAGTTGCTGCTTTTGCGGGACTATTGATTCCTCTTCATTATGTTCTTACTCTTGACATCATGGGAAAAATGAAGGAATCATGTCAAATTAAAAATAATAAAAAAATTAATAAGAATACCATTGAACACGAAAAAGAATGGTTAAGACGTTACTGTCATACAAGTGATATTGTTGTCTTTGTAACTGCCCTTTTCGGTGTTTCATCACTTTTAGAAGGAGGTTTTGCAATTGGTTTAAAATTAGAAATTTTAAATATTATCAAATGCCCTTCAAGAATAATT
>Ga0180434_10009226_pt1 | contig 10752 bp, 9 predicted proteins | sample SS_ome_7_FD_132453 | JGI IMG/M metagenome (GOLD analysis project Ga0180434, IMG submission 132453) | Hypersaline lake sediment archaeal communities from the Salton Sea, California, USA - SS_1_D_2 metaG | ecosystem: Environmental > Aquatic > Non-marine Saline and Alkaline > Hypersaline > Sediment... | reverse complement strand
TCGTACGGGTTCATCGTGCCGGCGTCGACGTTGATGTACGGATCGATCTTCTGGAGACTGACGCGGTACCCCTGGAGCTTGAAGAGGAGGCCGATCGAAGCGGAGACGACCCCCTTTCCGAGGCCGGAAAGCACCCCTCCCGTGATGAAGACGAACTTGCGCACGGTTCGAAGCCACCCGCCTTTCGAGCTGCGCTCTGGACAGGATACGGGAACCGCGGAACCCACGCAAGGCCGCGAGCGATGGGCTGTTGAGGTGCCAAACCCTTTGTGCTATAATCGGCCGATTCCAGAGACCCCAGTGGGATTGAGAAAGGACCAGAGAGTCATGTGGCGAGTCATCCTCGAGGTTCTGTTTTTCTTCGACTGCCTAGCGCTGATGGGATTGATCCTTCTCCAGATGAGTGAGCACTCCGGATTGGGCGGAGCGTTTGGATCCGGGATGTCGAGCACCGTGTTCGGGCGCGACGAGGTCTCCGACCCCAAACGTACGCTCACGGTCGCGCTGGCCGTTGCGTTCATGCTGCTCGGCTTCGTACTATCGATCCTTTAGCGTTACGACGAGGAGGGAGGACCGGTGCCACTAATCGAGGTCAGAGGTCTGAAGACGTACTTCTACACGGAGGACGGGGTCGTCCGAGCGGTCGACGGGGTCGACTACGTGATCGAACGGGAGAAGACGCTGGGCGTCGTCGGGGAGAGCGGGTGTGGCAAGTCCGTGACGGCGCTGTCGATCATGGGGTTGGTCCAGATTCCGCCGGGGAAGATCGAAGAGGGGGAAATCCTCTTCCATCGGGACAGCAAGGTCATGGATTTGACGAAGTTCGATCCCAAGGGCCGGGAAATGCGATCGATCCGCGGCAACGAGATCGCGATGATCTTCCAGGAGCCGATGACGTCCCTGAATCCCGTCTACACGATCGGCAACCAGATCATGGAAGCGATCATCCTCCACCAGAAGCTCGACAAGGCCAAGGCGAAGAAGAAGGCGATCGATATGCTTCGCGAGGTGGGAATCCCGCTCCCGGAGCAACGCGTCGATGAGTACCCGCACCAGCTCTCGGGCGGCATGCGGCAGCGTGCGATGATCGCCATGGCTCTGTCCTGCAATCCATCCCTCCTCATCGCCGATGAGCCGACGACCGCGTTGGACGTGACGATTCAGGCTCAGGTGCTGGAGCTGATGAACAACCTGCGCAGCGAGTTTCAGGCGTCGATCCAGTTCATCACGCACGACCTCGGCGTGATCGCCGCGATGGCGGACGATGTAGTGGTCATGTACCTCGGGCGGATCGTGGAAGGCTCGACCGTCGGCGAGGTGTTCCACAACCCGAAGCACCCGTATACGCAAGGGCTGCTGAACTCGATCCCGTCGTTGGCGTCTCGGAAGGATCGGCTCGAGCCGATCAAGGGCGTCGTGCCCGACCCGTTCGAGGTTCCGCCGGGTTGCGGGTTCGAGCCGAGGTGTCCTCACGCGATGGAGATCTGCAAGACGACGATGCCGGAATTGAAGGAAGTGGCGCCGGGCCACACCGCGGCCTGTTGGCTCTACGAATGACAGAGAGGTGATCGCGTTTGCCTTCCGATAACATCCTTCTAGAAGTCAAGGGGCTGGTGAAGTACTTCCCCGTTCGCAAGGGGATCTTCCGGCGGACCGTGGCGCACGTGAAGGCGGTCGACGACGTCGACATGTTCATCCCTGAGGGGGAGACGCTCGGTCTGGTCGGAGAGAGCGGCTGCGGTAAGACGACCGCGGGCCGGACCATCCTGCGCCTGATCGAGCCGACGGCGGGGGACATCATCTTCCGCAGCGAGAAGCTGGCCCCCCCCGGCGAGGAGGCCGTGGAGATCGATGTGGCCAAGGTCTCCCGGAAGGAGCTGAAGGCACTCCGCCGGGAGATGCAGATCATCTTCCAGGATCCGTATTCTTCGTTGAACCCGCGGATGACGGTCGGGGCGATTGTCGGCGAACCTCTTCTCGTGCACGGGATGTCGAGAGGCTCCGAGCGCGAGGATCGGGTCAAGGCGCTTCTCGCAGCCGTCGGGCTGAAGCCGGATCACATGAAGCGGTACCCGCACGAGTTCTCCGGCGGGCAGCGTCAGCGCATCGGGGTCGCCCGCGCATTGGCTCTCGATCCGCAGCTGATCATCTGTGACGAACCGGTGTCCGCGCTCGACGTGTCCATTCAGGCTCAGGTCATCAACCTCCTTGAGGACCTGCAGGGCGAATTCGGTTTGACCTACCTGTTCATCGCGCACGATCTGTCGGTCGTGCGGCATATCAGCACCCGCGTCGCGGTGATGTATCTCGGGAAGATCGCCGAACTGGCCCGGACCGAGGAGCTGTTCACCCACCCCAAGCATCCGTACACCGAGGCGCTGATGTCGGCGGTCCCGGTTCCGGACCCCTCCTGGAGCGTCGAGCGGATCCTCCTAGAAGGCGACGTCCCGAGCCCCGTCGCTCCTCCTTCAGGATGCTACTTCCACCCCCGGTGTCGCTACGCGAAGGACATCTGCAAGACGGAGGCGCCGGAGTACCGAGACCTCGGCGGACTGCACTTCGCGACCTGTCACTTCGCCGACTCGCTCAGCCTTCAGCCGATCAAGAGCCGGAGCGGATGACGCGGCTCCTCCTCGGAACGAAGAACGAGGGGAAGATCGAGGAAGCCACCGAGCTTCTGGCGGGGATCGAAGGCTTGGACTTGCTTGCGTTCACCGATTTTCCGTTCTCCGATGTCGAAGAGACGGGAGAGACGTTCCTCGACAACGCCCTGCTGAAAGCGCGCTCGGTCTGTCTCGAGACCGGGCTCCCGGTGCTCGCCGAAGACGCGGGACTCGAGGTTGCGTCGCTCGACGGGGCGCCCGGTCTCCGGTCGGCGCGGTTCTCGGGCGAGCCGGTGGATTACGATCGGAACAACGCGCTGCTCTTAGAGAGGCTGCGCGGGATGTCCGAGCGTCGAGCCCGGTTCATCGCGGTGGCTGCCCTTCGACTGCCCGACGGTCAGACGTTCGTGACGAGCGGGGTCCTTCGCGGCGTCATCGCCGAAGCCCCGGCCGGCGACGGCGGATTCGGCTACGATCCGCTGTTCGTCCCCGATGGATTCGACCGCACGCTGGCGGAGATGTCGCTGGTCGAGAAGAACCGGATCAGCCATCGAAAGCGAGCGCTGGCGAGGATGCGGCGGATCCTGTCCGATCTCGTAGAATCCGGGGACCTCTAGCCCACCGGCTACTCGACGAGGGATTCGGCGTACGCCTCGAGGGTCCGACGCTGCTTGGTCGTCAGCTTGCTGGGGACGTCGACCTTCACCTCGACGAGATGATCGCCCTTTCCTCCTCCCCGGTGGATGTTGGCGATCCCCTTCCCCCGAAGCCGGAACACCTCGCCGGGTTGCGTCCCCGCAGGGATATTCACAGTCTCCTCGCCCCACAGCGTTTCCACGTTGACCTTCGCTCCGAGTGCGGCCTGGGGGTACGAGATGGTCACGGTCGACCGGATGTCCCTCCCCTCGCGTTGGAACGTCGGGTGCGGGATCAGCTCGATCACGATGAACAGGTCCCCGTTCGGGCCACCGTCCATGCCGGCGTTTCCCTGACCGCGGAGGCGAAGCCTCGACCCGCTGTCCACGCCGGGCGGGACGGTGATCGAGATCTTGCTCTTCTCCTTGACCCTTCCTTCGCCCCGGCACCGGTGGCACGGTTGCTCGATCAGCTCGCCGGTCCCGCTACATTCCGGGCAGGTTCGCACGTTGATGAAGCTGCCGAGAAGGCTCTGCTGACGGTACTCGATTTGCCCGCGCCCTTTGCAGGTGGGACAAGCTCGCTTCGACGTCCCCGGCTCCATCCCGCTTCCGGAGCAGACGCTGCATTCGACCAGCCGAGGCACGGTGACGGTCATCTTCGTCCCGTGGGCGGCATCTTCCAGCGTGACGCGGAGCTTGTACTCAATCGACTCCCCCCGTCGCGAACGCTGCCGCTGCGGTTGTCCCTGCATTCCCCCCTGTCGGAAGAACAGGTCGAAGATGTCGTCGAACCCGCCGAATCCGAACTCGCGGTACGCCTCGCGGGCGCGGCGGAAGTCCATGTCCCCGAACGTGAACCCCTGATCGGGGCCGGCGTGGCCGTAGCGATCATACTGAGCCCGCTTCTGCGGATCGGACAGGACCTCGTAGGCCTCGGCGACCCGCTTGAACTCCGACTCGGCGCGGCTCCGATCCTTGGGGTTGCGATCCGGGTGGAGCTCCTTCGCTTTCTGTCGATAGGCTCGCTTGATCTCCGCGTCACTCGCGTCGCGAGCGACGCCGAGAATCTCGTAGTAGTCCTGCTTGGCCACGCGGCCTCCTCAAGGCGTACGGCCTACTTCTCGTCGTACTCGGCGTCGATGTACGCGGATGTACGCGTCGTCGTCCGACGGCGTCTCGCCCTTCAGGATCGATTCGCCGATCGGTTCTGTCCGACTACTTCTCGTCGTACTCGGCGTCGATGTATTCGCCATCGTCCTCGTTGTCGCTCGAACTCGCTTCGCCTCCCTCGGCGCCGCCGGCCGCCTCGGCCTGCTTGTACGCCTCGGCCCCGATCTCCTGCGAGGCCTTCGCGAGCTCCTCAGTCTCCCTTCGAATCTCCGCGATGTCCGCGTTCTGATCAAGCTTCTCCCGCAGACGGCGGACGCGATCCTCGACATCGGACCGCTTCGATGCGTCGACCTTCTCGCCGAGGTCGGACAGCGTTTTCTCCACCGAGTAGATCAGCTGATCGGCTCGGTTGCGGGCCTCGACGAGCTCGCTCTTCTGGCGGTCCTCGTCGGCGTGCGCTTCGGCCTCCTTGCGCATCCGCTCGATCTCCGTCTCGTCCAGCCGGGACGAATCCTGGATCGTGATCGACGAGCTCTTCGACGTCGCTTTGTCCTTCGCGGTGACATGTAGGATCCCGTCGGCATCGATGTTGAACGTCACGTCGATCTGAGGGGTCCCCCGGGGCGCGGGCGGGAGCCCCCCCAGCTGGAACTTGCCGAGCGACTTGTTGTCGGCGGCCATCTTGCGCTCCCCCTGGACGACGTGGATCTCCACCGCCGGCTGGTTGTCCTCCGCGGTGGTGAACGTCTTCGTCTTCTCCGTCGGGATTGTCGTGTTCCGCTCGATCAACGGCGTCGCGACGCCTCCGAGCGTCTCGATCGACAGGGTGAGCGGCGTGACGTCGAGGAGGACAATCTCGTCGACCTCTCCGGCCAGCACGCCGCCCTGGATTGCCGCTCCGGCGGCGACGACCTCGTCCGGGTTAATCTCCCGGTTCGTCTTACCGGGCACACGGCTGGCGATCAGTTGCTGGACCTTCGGGATCCGCGTCGATCCTCCGACCAGCACGACCTGGTCGATGTCGTCCGATGACTTCGCGGCTTCGCGCAGCGTCGCGTCGACGATGCCGATCGTCCGCTGGAGGTAGTCGTCGATCATCCCCTCGCACTTGGCACGCGAAAGCTTCTTCTCCAGATGCTTCGGGCCGGACGCGTCGGCGGTGATGTACGGGAGGTGGATCGTCGTCTCCATCCGGGTCGACAGCTCCTTCTTCGCCGACTCAGCGGCGTCCTTGAGCCGCTGGAGCGCGCTCGGGTCCTTGGAGAGGTCGATCCCAGTGTCCTTGCGGAACTCATCGACCAGCCAGTCGATGATCCGCTGATCGAAGTCGTCTCCTCCGAGCCGCGTGTCTCCGTCGGTGGCCAGGACGTCGAAGACCCCATCGCCGATTTCGAGGATCGACACGTCGAACGTGCCTCCCCCGAGGTCGTAGACGAGAATGGTCTGATCGTGCTCCTTGTCCAATCCGTACGCGAGCGCCGCGGCCGTCGGCTCGTTGATGATCCGCATCACCTCGAGGCCGGCGATCTTCCCGGCGTCCTTCGTTGCCTGCCGTTGGGAATCGTTGAAGTACGCCGGTACGGTGATCACCGCCTTGGTGACCTTCCCGCCGAGGTGCGACTCGGCGTCGCTCTTCATCTTGTGCAAGATCATCGCCGAGATCTGTTCGGGCGTGTACGTCTCCTCCTTGCCGTCGGTGGAGATGTGGATGCGGTGGTCGGTCCCCATCTCTCGCTTGATCGATGCGACGGTGTTCGTCGGGTTCGTGATCGCCTGCCGTTTGGCCAATCGCCCCACGAGCCGCTCGCCGGTCCCGGTGAATGCGACCACGGACGGCGTGATCCGCTCGCCCTCGGCATTGGTGATCACCTCCGGCGTGCCGCCCTCGAGGACGGCGACGCACGAATTGGTCGTTCCAAGATCGATTCCGATAATCTTCTCTCTCATGCTTGGTCCTCCTCTGAGGCGGGTCCCTGACTGACGGTGACCTTGCTGGCGCGTAGGATCCGCCCGTCTCGTCGGTATCCCGGTGCGAATTCCTCGATGATCGTGTTCTTCTCTTCCTCACTCTGCACGGTCAGCAGTGCCTCATGGATCGCGGGGTCGAACGGGTCGCCCACGGATGGGATCCGCTCGACGCCGTAGCGTTCGAGGATCTGCGCGAACTGGGCAAAGATCTGTTCGACGCCGGCGACGAATGGCTCTACGTCGTGATCCGTTGTGTAGCTACGGAACGCCCGCTCCAGGTTCTCGTAGAGCGTCAGGAACTCGACGAGCATTCGATCGACCGCCCGCTCCTCCAGCAGGCCGACGTCCCGTGCGGTTCGCTTCTTGTAGTTCTCGAACTCGGCTTGCAGTCGCTGCAGCCGATCGATGCACGATTGGAGCTCGGCTCCTTGCTCCTGGACGGGGATCTCTGCGGGCTGCCCCGTCGGCTCCTCGTTCTCGCCGCGCTCCATCTTGTCGGGCAAGGTCTCTTCGTTCATCGGTCGATCCTCCCGAGGGTTCGGGCCATCGAGTTCATCAACAGCCCTTCCAGTCGGCTGGCGACGTAGCGGGCAGTGGAGAGCGCTCGTCCGTAGTCCATCCACAGCGGTCCGATCACGCCCAGGACCCCCGAATGGGGACCGTACCCGCAGCTCACGACGCTGAACTCCTCCAATCCGGGGAGCGGGAAGTCGCCGATGCTGATCACGATTCCCTCCGTCCCGGTGCGGGCCTTCGAGACCGCGCGGGTAAACCCGGACTGGTCTCGCACGGCGCGGCTGAAGCTCGAGAAGTAGGCCATCGCTTGTTCGGGGACCGCCTCCTGCAATGCGTCGCTCAGATTGAGGAGTCCCTCGAACCGAACCGGCTGCTGCATCCGCTGCTGGAGGAGCCGCTGAAGGACCAGAATCGCTTGGCGGACCGGACGCTCGTACCACCCGTCGGGCTCGTCCACGTCGGACAGCGAGCGGACCTCCGAAAGGCTGATCCCGTGGAGATTCTCGTTGATCAGGCGCATGATGTGCTCCACCTCATCCGACGTGAGATCGTCGTCCAGCGGGACGAGGCCGTGCTCGACGATTCCGATGTCCGACAGGATCAGCAGGAACGCGAGGCGCCTGGCCATCGGAAGCATCACGACGCGATCCAGCTTGGTCTGATCCGGGTGGGGAGGGATTACGAACGAGGCGCACTCGGTGATGCTGCCGAGCAGGAACGCCGTCTGGCGGAGCGTCTGTTCCACGTCCAGGCATTGCGCTTCGACCATCTCGACGATCTCGAGCCTCTCCTCGTGGGTCAGCTCCGAAAGGTCCAGAAGCCAGTCGACGAAGAACCGGTATCCCTGCTTGGTCGGGATGCGCCCGGAGGACAAGTACGGCTTCTCGATGTAGCCCGCGGCCTCGAGGTCGTTCATGTCGTTTCGGATGGTCGCGGAGCTGACCGAAAGACCGTAATCCTCGAGGATCATCCGGGACGAAACCGGATCACAGAACCGGATGTACCGGTCGACGATTTCTTTCAGGATGAGCCGCTGTCTCTCGGGGAGATCCTTCACATTAGCACTCTGCATATCAGTTTGCTAATGTTAGTTGGTCGGCTCGGATCTGTCAACAGGGAGGACACCATCCGGTCGGGAACGACGGCCGCATCGGTCGAGGCGTAGGGAGCGAATCAACCACCGCCGGCTAGCGGACGCGGCCGCAGCACTTCTTGTACTTCTTCCCCGACCCGCAGGGGCACGGATCGTTACGACCGGGTTCCTTCTCGACGCGGACGGTGCGCCCGCTGCGACTTGCTTTCCGCTGATCTCGCGAGGGGGGCGGCGCGGCCGACGAGTGCACGTACCGGACGTTCTCCGGCGCGCGTCGCGGCGCCGAACCGGTCGGGACGGTCAACCGAGAATTGAGAACGATGCGGACGATCTTCTCCGCCGCGTTGGCGAGCATCTCCTGGAACATCACGAACGACTCGCGCTTGAACGCGACGAGCGGGTCGGTCCCTCCGTACGCCGTCCACCCGATCCCCCCCTTCAGGTCGTCGAGGTTGTACAGGTGGGTCCGCCATGCCTCGTCGATCGTCGTGAGAATGATGTAGCGCGCGAGGAGCGAGAACGGCTTCCCGAGCCGCTCCCGTTGCGCGACGAGCGCCCGTCTCAGATGGTCTGTCGCCGCGGCGAGGATCCCGTCGACGCCGTCGGCGTCCAACTGCGAAGCGTCGATCGGCCCGTATGCCGACAGCTCGTGGGCCAATCCTTCGAGGTTCCATTCGTCGGAGGGGCGTCCGGGCGCGGCGTGGTCGTGGACGAGGCCCTCCGCGACTTCGCCGAACAGGTCCTGGAGATACTCGTCCAGATCCGCTTCCGCCTCCGGTCCAAGCCCGTTCTGGGAGCCGGGCGGAGGAAGAAGGAACCGATCGCGCAGCGCATAGATCGCTTCACGCTGCTTGGAGAGGACGAGATCGTATTCGAGGAGGCGCTTCCGGATCTCGAAGTTTCGTCCCTCGACGCGCTTCTGGGCCCGGCGGATCGCACCGGTGAGGAGGTCGTGTTCGATCGCCTCCCCCTCGGCCATCCCGAGCCGGTCCATCAGCGGACCGATCCGATCCCCGCCGAAGATGCGCAACAGGTCGTCCTCCATCGACAGGTAGAACTGAGACGAGCCGGGATCCCCTTGCCGCCCGGCCCGGCCGAGGAGCTGGTTGTCGATCCGTCGCGATTCGTGCCGTTGTGCCCCGATGACGTGGAGCCCGCCGAGATCGGCGACGCCCTCGCCCAGCTTGATGTCCGTCCCGCGGCCGGCCATGTTCGTCGCGACGGTGATCGCGCCGCGTTGCCCGGCATCGGCGACGATCTCCGCCTCCTGCTCGTGGTACTTGGCGTTGAGGACATGGTGAGGCAGCTTCCGGGCTTTGAGCAACCCCGCGAGGCGCTCGGACTTCTCGATCGAGTTCGTACCGAGCAGAACGGGCCGTCCGCTCTCGTGGAGGCTCGACACCTCGTCGGCGATCGCGTCGAACGCCGCCTTCCGGGTACGGAAGATCCGGTCCGGCAACGCCCCTCGACGGAGCGGTCGATTGGTGGGCACCATGAGGACCGACAACCCATAGATCTGCTCGAACTCGTCCTCTTCCGTCTTCGCGGTGCCGGTCATTCCGCACAGCCCCCGGTACAGCTGGAAGTAGTGCTGGAGGGTGATCTGTGCCAGCGTCTGGGACTCCCGCTGGATCTGTAGCCCCTCCTTCGCCTCCAACGCCTGATGGAGCCCGTCGGAGTAACGGCGGTCCGGCATGAGGCGCCCGGTGAACTCGTCGACGATCATCACTCGGCCGTCCTTGACGATGTAGTGCTGCTCCTTTTCGAACAGGTGCAGAGCGCGCAACGCCGTCTCGATGTGGTGAAGCGTCTCCGTGTGCTCCGGCGCAAACAGGTTCTCGATCGACAGGGCCTGTTCGGCCTTCCGGATCCCCTCGTCGGTCAGCGTGAGACGGCGGGACTCCTCGTCGATCTCGAAGTCGTCCGCTCGGCGGAACCGCCGGGACAGGGCGGCGAACTTCCGGTATCGGTCGAGCGCCTCGGCGGCGGATCCGGAGATGATCAGAGGGGTCCGGGCCTCGTCGATGAGGATGTTGTCGATTTCGTCGACGATCGCGAAGTCGAGCGGCCCCTGCACCTTGCGGTCGTTCGTCAGCACCATGTTGTCTCGGAGGTAGTCGAATCCGAACTGATTATTGGTCCCGTAGGTGATGTCGGCCGCGTAGGCGGCCTGTCGGTCCGGGGGCTCCATGCCGTCCTGGAGCAGACCGACGGTCAGGCCGAGGAACTCGTAGATCGGGCCCATCCATTCGCGGTCGCGTCGGGCGAGGTAGTCGTTGACCGTGACCACGTGGACCTTCCCGGCCACTGCGTTCAGGGTCGCCGGCAGCGTTGCGACGAGCGTCTTTCCTTCACCGGTTTGCATCTCAGCGATCCTGCGGTCGTCGAGCGCAAAGGCGCCGACGATCTGGACGTCGAACGGCCGCATGTCGACCGTGCGCTCGGCGACCTCGCGGACCAGCGCGTAGATCTCCACGCGAAGGTCTCGCTTGGATTCGCCGTCGGCAAGGCGCCCGCGCAGCTCGTCGAATCGGGTCCGCAGTTGCTCATCCGACAGCGCCTTGGTCTCGTCGGCAAGCGCGTTGACCGCCGCCAGGTCGCGCTCATAGCGCTTCAGCTGCTGCGCGTTCGTCTGCCTGAGCAGGTAGTCGACGGCGTGACGGATGGTATCAATGGCCATACGAAATCACGCGGTCAGTATAGGGGCGAACTCGATGCCCGCAAGGGAGAGGGACGGGAATGCCTCCTGCGAACCCGGTCGGAGCTTGGTCCTGTCCTGTTGCTCGGCCCGAGAGACCTCGCAAGAGGGGCGAACTCGATGCCC
>Ga0180434_10009225_pt1 | contig 10753 bp, 8 predicted proteins | sample SS_ome_7_FD_132453 | JGI IMG/M metagenome (GOLD analysis project Ga0180434, IMG submission 132453) | Hypersaline lake sediment archaeal communities from the Salton Sea, California, USA - SS_1_D_2 metaG | ecosystem: Environmental > Aquatic > Non-marine Saline and Alkaline > Hypersaline > Sediment... | reverse complement strand
GTGTTGTGGAAATGCATCGCGATCCCGGTATCACCGAATTCCTCCAGCACGCATCGAGCGACGCGAGCGACTTGCCGGGGATTTGCCATGCCTGTCGTATCGCACAGGTTCAGCTCGACGCAGCCCATCTCCACCAGCTTGCGGCCAACGCATAGCACGTTCTCAATGGGCACGTCTCCTTCAAAAGGGCATCCGAACACCGTGGCGATGCTGGCTCTCACCGGGATCCCTTGCCCCTCGGCCGCATCCAAGACTGCCTCGAAACCACGCAACGATTCATCGATACTCCGGCGGACGTTGCTCCGGTTGTGCGATTCGCTGGCGGACACCACCAGGTTCAGCATGTCCGCTCCTGCCTCAAGCGCTCGTTCAGCACCGATCAGGTTGGGCACCATGGCGAAACACTGACAGCCGGTGCGTTTCACCGTTCGCATGACCTCACTGGCATCGCGCATCTGCGGCACAGCCTTCGGGTGCACAAACGAGGTCGTCTCCATTCGCTGAATGCCCGCCTGGAAGAGCAGTTCGATCACCTGAACCTTATGCGCGGTCTCGAGAAAACCTGGCAAGATCTGAAACCCATCCCGCGGTCCCACCTCAATGATCTCCACCTCTGTGGGCAGGGCCTTCTCCCACGTCAAGGGCCTGCCATCCATCCAACTGGTCTCCCCTGTGACCGCCTCACCCATCTGTTCCAACACTCGACTCCACCTCAGCGCTGCAGCGGTGCGCTTGCAATCTAAAGGGCAGCCCAACCGCCCGCGGTCGGCTTGACGAAAGCTGTTAGTCCAGCGTGCTCCACGGAACGAATACGTAGCCTTCCATGATGCGACGCGCCGTCCGGCCCACAGAAGCACGTACTAGATGCATGCCATTATCCGACTGCACCGCTGCTTCAACGTCGATCACACCGGCTGGATGCCCAATCCGTGTCAGCGCCCGTCCACGCGACTCAATCCTGGTGGCCTCGTAGACGATTGTGCCCGGGATCTTGGCCGCAGCACCCGTGCACACCGTTCCTGTCACAGCATATGCTTTGTGTGTCCTAAGCATGAAAAGGAGACGCGCAACGAAGTCAACTTCCTCGGCGCCGACCGTCCGTCCGGTTGTAAAGTCAACGTAATCACCCGGAGGACTGATCAGGACGAAGAAAGGAATGTAGGGGCTCGCCTGGGCTGCATCCCGCCAGTCCTCAACCAGACCGATCTCTGCGGCGACCATGCCGCGTATCTGTTCGATGCGCTCATTCAACTCCTGATTGGAGTCGATCTGATCTGGCGTTTCTGTCCCTTCTATATCCAGGTCCTTTGCCCGGACAAAGACACACGGGTTCCCCGCATCCACGACCGACACATCAACCGGGCCGACACCCTCCACGTCCAGCCGATCCAAGGGATTGCCGGTCGGCAAGATATGCCCGGTCACAGCTCCAGCAGTACCGGAGAAATCCAGCTCGATTCTTGCTCCTGTGCCAGGAACTCCGTCGATGTGGTAGTTGCCCTCGACTGCTGCTTTCCCGTTGACTACAGGCACCTCAGCCACTAGGATACACGCCGTGTTCGTCTGATGGATGCGCACGGTCGTCTTGGGTTCTACGGGATCAACCAATCCCTCGTCGATGGCAAAGGGACCTACTGCGGACGAGATGTTTCCACAGTTGCCCGCGTAATCGACGAACGGTTCCTCGATGCTGGCCTGAGCAAATGTGTAGTCTACGTCAGCGTCCTCGTGGGTGGAAGGGCCAATAATGGCCAGTTTGCTCGTCAGCGGATCGGCTCCTCCCATGCCATCAATCTGACGTACGTCAGGACTACCGTACATGCGAAGAATGACCCTATCCCGCAGCGCTGGCTCGGCGGGCAGCTCCCCACGCATAACGAACAAGGCTCGGCTTGTACCCCCGCGCATAACGGCACAGCGTATTCGTTTCTGTTCCTCGTAAGATTTCATGGGTTATTCCCGTTTTTCTCTCGGCGCGGGCACCCTGGCCTCCAGCCGGTCTCGCACGTAAGCCGTCAATCCACCCGCTTCGATGAGCTCGATCAGGAACGAAGACAAAGGCGGAGCCGAGCATCGGAACGCTCGTGTCAGATTCTCGATCGCTCCGGCTGCCACGTCAATACGAACTTCGTCTCCGTCTTGGATACCCGAGATGGCCTCTGATGAGGTGAGTGCGGGCAGGCCAAGGTTGATGCAATTCCGGAAGAAGATCCGGGCATATGAGCTTGCCAGTAGACAAGATATGCCGAGAGCCTTCAAGGCAGTGGCGGCATGCTCGCGCGAGCTCCCACATCCGAAGTTCTCTCCGGCGACCACGATGTCGCCCTGCCGGGCAAGTTCGTGAAACCGAGGGATCATGTCTTCGAGGCAATGGGAAGCCAACTCCTGGGGATCCGTCAAGCTCAGGTATCGCCCCGGCACCAACTGATCCGTATCCACGTTGTCACCTAGCTTCCAGGCACGTCCTTGCACGACCATTTCATCACCTCACAACTTCATCGGGGTGCGTGATTCGACCCATCACGGCAGAGGCTGCCGCTACCACCGGAGACGAAAGGAAAACCTCGCTTTCGGGGTGTCCCATCCTCCCCACAAAGTTCCGATTCGTCGTCGCTATGACACGCTCACCGGCCGCTAGCAGACCCATATGACCACCGAAACACGGTCCGCAGGTAGGAGTACTGACCGCAGCACCCGCCTCTGCGAAGACCTCCAACAGCCCTTCACGGAGCGCCTGAAGATAGACATCTTGCGTGGCAGGAATGACGATCAGGCGCAGATCGCGAGAAACGCGCTTACCCTCAAGAACGCGTGCCGCCCTGCGCAGATCGTCGATCCGTCCGTTCGTACAAGAGCCGATGAAGGCCGCGTCCAACCTCGTTCCTGTCACTTCGCTCAATGGCTTCACGTTGTCAGGAGAGGAAGGGCATGCCACTTGAGGCTCAATCTCGCTCACTTCGATCTCAGTCACAGAATGGTACCGGGCATCTGGATCAGAGTTGTAGACAGACACCTCTCGAATCCCCACGGCTCTCAGGTATCGCTCTGTCTCTGGGTCCACGGGAACGATGGCGTTCTTCGCGCCTGCTTCGACACCCATGTTGCACATAGTCAGTCGTTGATCGACCGTCAGTGACTCAATGGCAGAACCGACCAACTCCATCGTACGGTACAGCGCGCCTGTCACGCCGATCTGTCCTATCGTGTACAAGATCAGGTCCTTTGCTCCCACCCAGGACCCCAGTTCACCTTCATAGACAAAGCGCATCGTCTCTGGAACGCGGAGCCACACCTCGCCCAACGCCATGGCCGCTGCGACATCCGTGCTGCCGAAGCCAGACGCGAAGGCCCCCAGTGCGCCGTACGATGTCGTATGCGAGTCAGCACCTACGACGACCATACCTGGCCATATCATCCCTTCTTCAGGAAGAAGCGCATGCTCTACCCCGTAGTTCTTGCCCCGTCCAGCCTCGAAGTAATGCGCAATGCCCTGTTCGCCGGCAAATTCCCGCAAGGACTTTGTCCGTTCAGCCGCCAGCACGGTAGCATTCGGCACGAAGTGATCGCAGACGATGGCTACTCTGTCGGGATCGAACACGCGCTCAGCACCCATGCGTCTGAATTCAATGACGGCCAAAGGCATGGTTGTGTCCTGTCCAAAGACGAGGTCCGCTGACACCTGGACAATCTCTCCCGGTCTCACCTCTGCCTGCTCCGATGCTCGGGCCAGGATCTTCTCCGTCATCGTCATACCCATAACAGCACACTCTCCACGGACGCACGGCCAACGTCAGAGCGAGGCATCTGTGCAGACCCCTTCCCTGTTTGCATGGTTGCTAGCTGAGCAGCGCAAATAGCTCACCGACGTCTGCCACCTCGTGGATACCCGTCACGAAGTCGACGATACGCCCAACCCTTTCTTCGTCCTTGATCTCACGCATTGCCAGATTGATGAACTTCTCTTCGAGTTCTTCTTGCGTGACCGGATTGCGCCAATCCCCCTTCGGATCATCGACCACGGAGGTGTACGCTGTGCCATCTCCCATCGTCACCGTCACCGCGCATGAGTAATGCTCGGGGTATCGCCGCTCAAACTCGTCGTCTACCTCCCAGGCCACCTTTCCCATAAGCTGCCTTACGTCCGGTCGGTGTATGTTCTCCTCCACAAACGTGTCGACGTCAATCTTGCGGTCGATCAGCGCGATTGCGGCTTGCCACGGCATACTGAACTGGGTGTCTACCACGTTCTGGGGGTCCATCTTGCGCGGTCGCGCCAGCAGCCTGATGGTGTAGTCCGACGAGCGGATGAGGATGCGATCGATCTTGTCTGGGTCGGGCCGATGTTGATTTGCGACCTCCAGGCACGCGTCCAGATGCCCTGCCGAGTAGCGACAGCACGGATAGACCTTGATACTCGTCTTCACGAAGGCCCACGTCTCCCCCAGCCCATCGGTAATCCAGTTCGTATCATACTCCCGATTGTAGGAGTAGGCTTGCAGGAAGCCGTCTTCTCCTTCGAAGATTGCCGGGGGGCCATTGAATCCTTTCTGGGCCATCATCGCAGACATAATGCCCACCAGGGCCGGGTGTCCCGCCTGCAGGCGCTTCGTGTATGAGCCCGATGTGTTCCAGGCCATCAGTCCTCCCACCTGGCTTCCGGCGATACCCAGACTGTGGACCGTCTGCTCCACGTCGAGTTTCAACAGCTTCGCCGCTGAGACTGTGGCGCCGAACGTACCACAGGTGCTGGTGGGGTGAAAGCCCTGATAGTACGTCTTGCCCAGAAAGGCTGAGCCCAGTCGACATACCATCTCGTTTCCCAGTGCAACCGCCTCGACGACCTCTTTCCCGCTGGCGCCCAACTTCTCGCCCAGCGCCAGGCTCACGGGGACTGTCGCCGCACTGGAGTGTGAGTTCGACTGGTTGTGGTCATCGGTGAAGTCGAAGGCATAGCCCTGGATCGCATTGGCGAAGGCGGCGTGTGGTGCTGCCACTTTGCGGTTATGGCCAATGATCGTGCTCTCCTTCGGGCCGTCCAGCTCCAGGGCCAGCTCCGCTGCGATACGACTTGACTCGATCTCCTTCGAGCCAATCATCGAACCCAGAAGGTCGAGGATCAAGTTCGTTGCTTTTCTCCGCGCTTCCTCCGGCAGATCGTCATATCGCAAGTCCACGCTCAGCTTCGCTATCTGTTCGCTGATGGTTTCTTTGGGGGTCACTCCAGATCGCTCCTTTCATTTTGGATACTTATCACTCACTCTGCTGGCTCCTCAAGAACCTGGTGATTGACTCACCGGCGGTCAGGATGTGGTCTGACATCAGATCCGCAGCAGCTTCGACGTTGCCCTCCCGGATCGCGTCCAGAACAGCGTGGTGTTGCTGGATCGACCGCTCAGCTCGCCCAGGTATCATCCACAGGAGATCGGTGGCGAACTGCGGCCATAGACTTACAATCATGTCACACAGGCGCCGGGATCCAGACTTCTCATATATCAGAGAATGGAACTGATAGTTGGATCGACGCAGTCGGCGGAGGTTCATCCCGTGCCAGGATTCCTCCATCTGCTCCAACAGCACCTCCAGTGCAGCGATGTCCTCAGCCGTAAGGCTCGGCACTGCCATCTTCGTCGCTAGACCCTCCAGCGCCGAACGAATCACGCTGATCTCCTCGCTCTCATCTGGAGACACCTCCTTCACGTAGACACCCTTGTAGGGAACGCGCTCCAGGAAACCTTGAGCTTCCAGAAGACGAAGAGCCTCTCTGATTGGTGTGGGGCTCATGTCGAGCTGCTCGGTCAATTCTTTCTGGTGCAACCGCTGGCCTGGGACGTAATCGCCTCTCAGGATTGCCTCGCGGAGGAAACGAATGGCACGCTCGACGTCAGTGTACGGTAGGGGCTCAGAGTTGTTGGTAAGTATTGAGCTAGCCATGGGTGCTACCTCCTTGGGGGAAAGACTTGACGATGTGTGACGCGACGTTATGATCATTGTGTGTACCGTGCTGAATGCTGCCTGCTTCGTGTAACGAGGGGAACTCCACCTACACCCACATTATATATCAAATTATATTTTTTGTCAAGTGCTTCTGCTGAATTACTCCATTCTTCTGGTTAACCCTTGACAGAAAATATAAAATGATATATAATATGGCAGGGTCGGCGCGGACAGGCACCTCCCGTGCCTGAGTTTTAGCTTCCATGCAGTTGTAGACACTACACATAGGGGGGAAGATATGATCGGTGGTACGTATGGCAAAATCCTGCACGTTGATTTGACGTCCGGCGACTTCCATGTCGAGCAGCCCAGCGATGACTTCTACCGCTTGTTGGTCGGTGGTCGCGCCGTGGTCTCTTATTTGCTGCTCCGAGACCTGCCGCCGGGGACGGATCCACTCAGCCCGGATAACCTGTTCATCGTCGCTCCTGGCATTATGCAGGGCAGTAACCTGCCCGGCTCAGGACGGCACGGGATTGGGGGCAAAGCGCCGCTCACCGGTGCGCTGGGGAACTCGGACGTAGGCGGTTTCTGGGGTCACGAGTTCAAGCGTGCCGGCTTCGACGCGCTGGTGCTCCACGGGCGTGCCCCATCGCCCGTCTACCTGTGGATCAAGGATGGAGAGGTGGAGATCCGCCCCGCTGAACACCTGTGGGGAAAGAAGACTGCCCCCGTACAGGCGGCGATCCGGGACGAGCTTGGCGATGACCGCATACGCGTCGCGCAGATCGGCCCCGCCGGGGAGAACCAGGTACTGTACGCCAACGTGATCCACGACGTCAACCGCGCCGCCGGGCGCAACGGCATGGGGGCTGTGATGGGATCCAAGAACCTCAAGGCTGTGGCCGTGCGGGGGACCATGGACCTGCCGATCGCCGACCGGGATCGCGTCACCAAGGTGGCCAAGTGGCTGGGGCAAAACTACAAGCAGCGCATGGCGTGGGCAGCGGAAGGCATTGGGCGTGGCACGCAGGACAGCCTGATGGGCTGGGGGGCGCTAGGCGGGCTCCCGACACATAACTTCGGGAAGGCCATGTTCGAGAATCGACAGCTCCTGAGCGGGCAGCGCAACTACGAGATGTATCTCAAGGAGCGCGACACCTGTCAGGCCTGCCCCGTACGATGCAAGCAGGTCTTTGAGAACCAGTCCGATGATCCCTATCGCCGGCTCGATCCCGTCTACGGGGGCGCCGAATACGAGGCCATGGGTGCCTTTGGACCCTGCTGTGGGGTGGAGGACAACCTGGCGGTGCTGAAGGCGAACGAGCTGGCCAACGCCTATGGGCTGGATTCGATCTCCACTGGCATGTCCATCGCGTTTGTCATGGAATGCTTCGAGAAGGGCATCCTCACTAGCGAGGACACCGGCGGCCTGGAATACGGCTGGGGCAAGGCCGAGGTGCTGGCACCTACCATCGAGATGATCGCCAATCGAGAGGGGTTTGGCGACATTATGGCCGAAGGCACAGCGCGTATGAGCGAGCGTTTTGGTCCAGAGACCGAGCCCTTCACCCTCACCATCAAGGGCCAGGAGTTGCCCATGCACGAGCCGCGGCTCAAGCACGCCATGGGCATCGGCTACGCCATCTCACCTCTTGGCGCCGATCACATGATCAATATCCACGATACCGACTTCGCTGGCGAGGGTTGGATGCTCGACCGGGTCAACGCGGTCATGGAAGAGAAGATCGAGCCCCTGCCCCCGGACGATCTGAGCGAGGAGAAGATGCAGATATTCTATCACGAGGTCAACTTCATGCACTTCCAGGACTGTGCCCTGAACTGCTTCTTCTACTGCTATGATTATCATCATCTGGCGGAGGCGCTCTCGGGGGTCACGGGCGAGGCATATAGCGTTCAGGACATTCTGGATGTCGGAGCGCGTGCTCATACCTTGGCACGATTGTTCAACCTGCGTGAGGGGTTCACCGCTGAGGACGACACGCTGCCCAAGCGAGTGATGCAACCCTTCACCGAGGGGCCGATAGCAGGCAGCGAGATCACCGAAGAAGAGCTCAACTGGTGCAAGCATCGCTACTACGAGCTCATGGGCTGGGACCCGGAAACCGGGGAACCGACCGACGAGTGCCTGCGAGAGCTGGGCTTGGACAATCTGCTGGCCTAGCGTGGCCCAGGGCGTCAAAGGGCTGACCAAGTTCCAACCCTGAAACCGTTCTCCCAAAGATGAAAGGCACCCCCCAGCGGGTGCCTTTCAGGTATTTGATTGGACGGGGTGAGCGAGTCGTGCTAGAATATGTTGATATGTCCAAACACGTCTTGCTCGTAGAGGACGACGCGCTTTCCAGGCGTAGCGTTGCCTTTAGCCTGGAGCAGGCGGGGTACCGTGTGACATCCTGCGCCACTGCGGAGGATGCTTTGGCGCTGTCTCATCGTGACCCGCCTGATCTGGTTCTGCTGGATATTGGGCTGCCTGGCATGGATGGCTTGGAGGCATTGCATCACTTCCAGAGCCTCATCGGCGCGCCCGTCATCTTTGTCACCGCGCGTCGACGTGATCTGGATGAGGCCCTGGGGCTAGAGTTGGGTGCCGACGACTACGTCACCAAGCCCTTCGATCTCACCGTTCTTCTAGCCCGGATCAAGGCTGTATTGAGACGGTCTCAACGCCCCCCCGCCGGTTTCCAGGATAGGCCGGAATCTTTAACCGTAGGCGATTTGGCGATTGACCCGGCTGCCCATACAGTTACTGTAGACGGCTGCTTGGTGGACCTTTCCCCGCGGGAGTTTGCATTGTTGCATACCCTGGCTCTGGAAGCCGGCCATGTGGTCTCTGTAGACGATCTCCTGGCCCGCGTGTGGGGAGCTGAGTATGTGGGCCAACCTCAGGTCGTGTACGTCCATATCCGCTGGCTGCGCGAGAAAATCGAGGAGACCCCCAATCAGCCCCGGCGTATCATCACCGTGCGCGCTGTAGGATACAAGCTGGAGTCTCCGGAGAGTTGATATGCACACCCTTCGTGCTCGGCTCATTCTGAGCCATATCCTCCCCCTGCTAATCGTCGTTTTGCTCATCGGGATTGGCCTCGACTACGTACTGGAAACACGGATACTGCTGACGAACATCGCTGGTGAACTTGCCGATGATGCCATGCTCGTGGCTACGTTGGCCAGTGATAATCTACAAATCTGGAATGACCCGGCGCAAGCTCAGCCTTTCCTGGATCGCTTGGCGCCAAACCTGGTCGCCTCAGCGATGTTGGTGGATTCCGAGGGCCATCTGATGGCCTCCACGGAACCCACCGATGCTGAACGTCTGGGACAAGTCCTGGATGAAATTCAAAGCCTTGACAGAGTGCGCGCCGGTGAGGTTGAGGTATACACCGCGCATAGCTGGTACGCCCGGGAAGATGTAGTCGAAGTTTGGGTTCCGGTATGGGGGCATGATCATCAAGTCGTTGGTGCTGTTCGCTTGATGAATCAACAGGCCAACACCCTTGAGCAGATCCTCACCCTAAGACACCTTATTCTTGGCGTGCTAGTTATGGGATTACTGCTGGGAACGGGGCTGGCCTGGGCATTGGCAATTAGCCTGGGAGGCTCTATCCGGCAAGTGACGCAGGCTGTCCAGCAGTTGAGCAGTGGACAACGGCATGAACCCCTTGTCGAGCAAGGTCCTGACGAGATCCGTCAACTGCTACACGCTGTCAATACCATGGAAGAACGCCTACAAACCCTGGAAAAGAACCGCCGTCAGTTACTGGCCAACCTGGTGCATGAACTAGGGCATCCCTTGGGGGCATTGCTCGCGGCGGCTCAGGCGTTGCAGGGTGGAGCAGATCGAGACCAAACACTGCGCCGGGAGCTTTTTTCCGGTATGGTGGAGGAAATCGGCCTGCTGAGACGGCTGCTGGATGACCTCTCCCGGCTTCACGATCGGGTGTCAGGCACCTTGGAACTTGAGCATCAACCTGTTACTTTGACCGATTGGCTGCCCGTCGTATTAGGCTCCTGGAGAGAGGCAGCCTGTGCCAAGGGGCTGAATTGGCAGATGACTCTCGCTGCTGATTTACCTGTATTAGAAATAGATCCGAACCGGATGACCCAAGCGCTGGGCAATCTGGTCGGCAACGCCGTCAAATTCACCCCATCAGGAGGGACCGTCTCCGTTGATGCTGGCACCAAAGATAGCGAGGTTTGGATCAAGATTGGCGACACGGGGCCTGGCATTTCGCTGGACGAGCAGCCGCATATCTTTACCCCTTTCTATCGTGGCAATTCAGGCCGTCGCTTTACCCAAGGAATGGGGCTGGGCTTGAGCATCGCCCGCGACCTGGTAATGGCTCATGGAGGACGACTGGAGATGACCAGTACGCCCGGTCAGGGCAGTTGCTTCACGATCTGGCTCCCCTGCATACCTGGTCAAACCCCTTAACCCCGGATGCGCCTGGCGCGGACTCGCCGAGCACACGTCAGGCGCTCTGCTCCGGCGCCTCTTGCGTATTCCTCAAAACTGCACATATCTACGCAACTACAAAACTGACTCTCTGCCCGTATGACTCCACTGAAAAAACCCGTCCGCTCGAAGCGGGTGTGTCACCCGCGTCCCATATCTGGGAATGGGAGTAAACTCGACCCAGACACGGGGGGGGGCACAACCCCTCTGAGCTATGTAACCACGCGAACTCCTAGAGACCCGACACGAAGAAAACTCCAAGGATACGCTCGAATTCATTTACCAAAGCGAAGCAAAATCAGAATGCTTTTGAATCAAAACTTAAAAACCCTTTGTGACTTCGTG
>Ga0180434_10009223_pt1 | contig 10754 bp, 7 predicted proteins | sample SS_ome_7_FD_132453 | JGI IMG/M metagenome (GOLD analysis project Ga0180434, IMG submission 132453) | Hypersaline lake sediment archaeal communities from the Salton Sea, California, USA - SS_1_D_2 metaG | ecosystem: Environmental > Aquatic > Non-marine Saline and Alkaline > Hypersaline > Sediment... | reverse complement strand
TCAGATCGGTCGTGTCGGTGCGAAACAGTTTGCCGGACATCAGGCAGAGCGCCGGCCGCAACAGTTTGCCGTGGAGCATATCGGTGCCGTAAGCACCGTCGCCAAGCACCGCAAAGCAGTTAGATAGCGTCTCGCGGAGAAGCTCAGAGACCTCTTCGAGATCGCCGCTGACGTCGGCATAAATGTCGCGCAATGCACCCACTTGCATCATGCGATTTTCCTTGTTCCGTCAAGATGTACGCGTCGCTTAACCAGCCGCGCGATTGTAGCACAGCACGGTACGGCAGTCAAGAAACGGATCCGGTCGATTTATGCTGCGGGTTATGATTCGGACGACGCGCACCGGTGTCGCGCTTAGTCTTGACAATCGCAAACTCATTGTGGTAGCATCCTTACCGACGCTTGTACAATTTGTGCTGGAAGCGGGAGTAACTCAGTGGTAGAGTGCAACCTTGCCAAGGTTGACGTCGCGGGTTCAAATCCCGTCTCCCGCTCCATAGCTGATCCGTTCGGCCTCGACAGTAACCCCCGGTCGCTATGCTCCGTAGGGGGCGACCGATGTAAAGAGAAGGCGCGCCCGTAGCTCAGTCTGGATAGAGCGTCGGACTTCGAATCCGCAGGTCGTAGGTTCGAATCCTACCGGGCGTGCCACCGTGTTGGTTCCGGGCCGTTAGCTCAATTGGCAGAGCAACTGACTCTTAATCAGTAGGTTGGAGGTTCGATTCCTCCACGGCTCACCAATCTGAACGTGAGGTGATAGGACAGGCCAGCCAGGTTACCCCTGACTTCCGGTCCGCGCTGTCTCTACGTTACTCCTGTCTTGACTTGATGTATCCCGCTCGGCGCAGCACGTTCACCTGCGCGCATGATTGCGTAGCGACTCCTGCGAATCGTCTTGCATTGTCTTGTGGCTACCGGCTTTATTGATGCTGTTGCAAAGATCCGCGAGTCGGTTGGACAGGGGAATAGCGCTAGCGACCACTCTATCCGGTGTCGTTCTGTTCGCTCTCCTTCGCCCGCTTCTCGTGCGTTCTCTCTTCGTGCGAGGTTACCTCGCGTCGGTAGTCGTTGGGAGAGTCCATGTCTGCAAGCACCGACGGGGTTGCGACGTTTAGCTCGGAAATATCCTCCGGGTGCGCCTCCAGAAGCCCGCGAAGCCCCACGCCATCGTAGTGGGTGAGGATCTCCTCGCGATAGCTTGCCGAGAATACGATCGGATGACCCCGTTTGCCGCAGTAGATCGGCACGAGGATTCCTTTGTCGGTCGAGTCGAATGCCCCAATCATTTCGTCAACCAGGTCGGCGGTGATCGATGGCTGATCGCCGAGCGCGACCATTGCCGCATCGCACCGTTCCGGTAACGCATCGAGTCCGCGTCGCACTGAGGACAGCATGCCGGACTTGTATGAGGGATTGGTCACGATTGTGAGAGGCTGACCGGCAAGTTCCTCTTCGATCCGATATCCTTCATGTCCCACGACCACGTACACTTCGTCAACGGCGCTGCGGGTAAGCTGGTCGACGATGTGAGCGATCACGGTCGTTGCGCCGAACGGGAGCAGCAGCTTCTGGGATCCCATCCGGCGCGACTCGCCTGCTGCGAGAACGATTGCACAAATCATGGGAACGCCATATCCCCGGCACGCGCGTATGCACCGGTTTTTCGCCGTACCGCAACCAACTGAGCGACGATACTTGTCGCGATTTCCGGCACGGTCACGGCCCCGATATCGAGACCGACGGGAGCAAACACTCTGTCGAATTGCTCCTGCGTAGCAAGACCGGATTCGATGAAATGCTTGCGGATCAAGGCCACCTTCCGTCTGCTTCCGATCATGCCAATATACGCGGCCGGGGCGTGGATGCATGCTTCGAGCGCTTCCGCGTCATGGCTGTGCGCGCGCGTGACCACTACAACGTAGGTGTCCTCGGCGATGGGACAAGCTGCAACCTCTTTGCCGATATCGCCGTACCGGGTTGTCACTCCTTCCGGGAACAAGGCGGGTTCGGTGAATTCCGGCCGGTCGTCGATCACCGTGATGTCAAACGCGACGAGGGCGGCTTGTCGGGCAAGAGCCTGGCCAACGTGTCCGCCGCCCACGATGAGGAGACGTGGTTGCGGGATGACCGGTTCAACGAGAACTTCGCGTCGGGCCTCCGTATCATCCGAGGTCTCCACATAGAGCCGGCACGTCTCGCGTGCGAGGCACGAGCGAATGGCCTTGGTACCAGGGAAATCGGCATCTGGAGGTATGGAATCCTGTGTATACCACTTCACGTTCACATGCGGCGGGTCGCCTGAACGGACCGTCGTGAGCAGCACGCCGCGTTTGCGATCCCGGAGTGCTTCGGCCGCGTGATGGTAGCAGTCCCGATGCCGGGCGGCGGTCGGATCGATGAGAATACGCATTCTCCCTCCGCAGACGGCAGCGCCATCCCCTGCCGGAACTCCTTGCAGGTTGACGTCATACACGACGGGACGATTCGATTGGCACGCTTCGACCGCCCGGCGTTGCGCCTCGGCCTCGACAAGACCGCCGCCGAGCGTACCCGAGATCCTGCCGTCCTCATCGATAATCGCCTTCACACCAGCGTCACGAGGTGTGGAACCTTCAGCTTCCAGGATCAGGCTTAGGGCGAAACGGCGTCCACTGTCGATCAACTCGACAATTCTCCGATGAATCTCCATCGTCGTGTCGTTCGTGTCCTTCTCGCCTCCCTGTAATGGGCGTCCCGTGCGTCAGACCCGTTTCCACGCATCGATACTGTCCACGCCGACACCCCATTTCCGCGAAGAGCCTGTGAATGCGTGCGACGAATCAGTCTGAATCTGAGAACGTGGGTAGGACACGCGGCCTCGTCAGAAATCGGGGCATCCAGATATCGAATCCCAGCGGGCGTGTCTCCCTGGTTTGTTGCTTCGTCAGGCACGCTGTGCGATCGCCGCCTTCACCCGGTGCGGTGTCATAGGCAGTTGGAACAACCTGGCACCTGTTGCGTCAAAGACGGCGTTGCCGATAACTCCTCCCATGACGATAATCGCCGGTTCGCCGCCGCCCTGCGGCGACAGGTCTCCGGTCCTGACGAGCACCGTCTCGATCTGCGGTGTCCAGGAGAATCTCGGCAGCTCGTAGGTGTTGAAGTTCAGGTCAAAGATTTCGCCGCCCTTAAAATGGACCTCTTCCGTCAACGCGTAGCCGAGCCCCATGGTGATACACCCCTCAACTTGCAGCTTCGCTCCTTCGGGATTGATCACCAAGCCCATGTCCTGCGCGCAGACGACCCGCTTGACCTGCACCTTCCCTGTGCTCTCATCGACCGCGACTTCCGCCATGGTAGCTACATAGGTTCCCGAATCTATCCCGCAGGCTACGCCGCAGCCGTGACCGCTCGGCTGTGTTGATGAGGTCCAGCGGAATTTCTTGGCTACGGCTTTAAGAACGCCTATCATTCTTTCGTCTTTCAAGTTTTTCAGACGAAATTCCACAGGATCCATGTCCGCCTTCGCAGCCATGATGTCAATGTGTGATTCTCGCGCGAAAGTGTTGGTGTTGTTGCCGGGCGCACGCCACGCGCCCGTAGCGAACGGATGCGGGCTGGTGCCGCCCCGTCGTTCTTCGTGCACGGCAGTCTGAAAATGCGGCACGTCATAAAACTGGTCAGATCCGCGTTGACCGGCGAAGTACACTGCATAATCCCAGAGCACGATCGTGCCCGATTCCGTAATCCCCGACTTGATCTTTACCACCGCCGCGGGCCGGAATGTATCGTAGAAAAACTCTTCTGCACGGGTCCAGGCGACCTGGACAGGCCGGTTCGCCAGTTTGGCCAACCGGGCTGCTTCCACACCCTGCAGATTTCGAGTCTTTCCGCCGAATCCGCCGCCTACGAAAGGGGTGATAACACGGACGTTCTCGGGCGGTATCCGCAGGGCACCAGCTATATCATCCTGTAGCCCGAACGGGGTCTGAGTCGACGCCCAGACTGTGGCCTTATTGCCTTGGACCTGTGCCAGCGCGGTGTGCGTTTCAATCGGAGCATGAGCAACATAATTGTTCAGGTACGTTTCCTCGACCATGGTGTCAGCAAGTCGTTCGCCGGTGGCGATGTTACCATCACGTTCTACGACTCTGCCTCTTGGAGCGCTGCTGACCAGATGATCGAAAATAGTCTCATCGTCCACCTGAGCTTCCGGGACCTCCCATTCGGCCTCGATCTCTTCGAGCGCTTTCTGTGCCACGTCAGGAGTTTTGTGGAGGACGGCGATCAGATCACCGTCGCGGACTATCTGGGCTCCGGGCACCTTTTCCGCCACGGAGGTATTGACGCTCTTCAACCGCGCACCGTGAGCCGGCGGCCGCAGAATCTTCGCGTACACCATGCCAGGGACGCGGATATCACCTGCAAAAACGGCTTTGCCGGTGACCTTCTCCGCCGCATCCTGCCGGTTGTACGATTCTCCCATTATCTTAAACTCCGACTCGGCCTTCAGCACGGCTTCCTGCTCGACATGCCGCTCTATTACTTTCCCTTTCGCCAGTTGACCGTAAGTTACGCGCCGGTCGGCGTTCTTCTTGTCAAACACGAGGCCGTTCTCAACTTGTAACCGGTCTCGCGGCACGTCGAGATGCTCCGAGGCCAGCTCTAAAAGGACGGCTCTGGCTTCCGCCCCGGCCGCCCGGAGCGGAGGTCCGAAGAAACGCGTGCTTCTTGAACCGAACGTCCCCATGTCCCACGGGCACAGATCCGTGTCGCCCATGACCATATCGACCGATCCCAGGGACACGTCGAGCTCGTCAGCCAACATTTGTGCCAGCGACGTTATAATTCCTTGCCCCATCTCGATCTTGCCGGTGAAACACGTCACCCTGCCGTCTTCGCCGATCCTGAGATAGGCGTTGAAATCAAGCGGTTCTCTCCCGCCGGCCCTTCGTCCCGGCGCTGCCCGGACGTCCCCTACAGTGAAGAAGACGATTATCCCGCCACCTATGGTCTGCAAGAACTGACGACGGCTCAGTGTAACAAGGGTAGTCGCACAGTCGAAGTCAGCGTTTCTGTGTTCTTCTTCACTCATGGTTGCCCTACCCCTCTCATTGTCGCGGCTGCCGATTCGATAGCTCGAATGATACGAAGATGCGCGGCACAGCGACACAGGTTATACTCCATGCCCCGGATTATATCCTCCCGGCTGGGTTCGGGATTCTGCAACAGGAGACCGTAGGCGTTAATGATCATGCCAGGCGTGCAGAACCCGCACTGAAGGGCGTCGTGTTTTACGAATGCTTCCTGAAGCGGATGGAGGTTGCCGTTATCAGCTAACCCTTCAATAGTGATAACCTCTTTTCCATTGACATTCTTCGCGGGAAGCACGCATGACCGAACGGCTTTGTTATCGACAAGGACGGTACAGGCACCGCATGCGCCCATCCCGCAACCGTATTTGGTGCCCGTCAGACCCAGCTCCGTGCGCAGTATCCACAAGAGTGCCCGCTCGCCGTCCACATCGAGACTCGCGGGTTCTCCGTTGAGAGTGAACGACAGGTTCGCCATGACGCTATCTCCCTTCTAAGCCGCAGACGCAGGCAAATCGTGCAGTGCGGCGAGGACGACAATCGAAGCCCGGCGCAGAAGCATAAGTCGAAGCGAGACGCCACACGTTACGCTTTGTGCATCAGGAACGCCATTTTGAATCACGATCGTATGTCCTTGCCCGATGATCGGTGCACCGGCTCTCAGCAGGTAACGCCTTGTCGATCTTAGCTTATCTCACGCGCGCAGATTAGGTGTTTGTGGGAATTGTCAGGGACGGTATTGTGCACCTCTTCGTGAAGCGCCAGCTTTGCCGCCTCTATATAGACCGTATCCGTCCTGTGGCTATGCGGCGGCCGGCACACGCGTTTTTCAGTTACGGACGCGCTTCCTCAAGCTGCCCGTTTCCACAGGTCATTATAGCCTATTAGGGACCATTGTCAAGCGCTCCTGACCCTGTTGGTTGGGGTTCTCGTCCGCTACTTGCACGAATATGTGGCATAAGATGGGCAAGCGACGTGCGAGCGAGCCCGCGCGCTTCTCCCGGCCAGCCCTGTAGTCCTCACTCTCCCTTGCCAAACATCGGCGATGCCTCAAAAGGAGAATGACTTGACGGTTGTTCCTACCAGCGGTACAATGAAGTTCGTCGGAACCGAGAGAGTGGCTGGACCCCGCCTGTTCAGTGAGCACGTGATATGTTGAAGGCGTTGCTCACGTAAGGGGCATCATGGAATTCACCGTCTCTGGAAAAACTGATACCGGCGCGGGACGCGAGGCAAACGAAGACTCGATCTTCTTCGATTCGGAACGCTCCTTCGCGCTTGTCGCTGACGGCATGGGCGGGGGTAGAGCGGGAGCAACGGCGAGCGCCGTCTCGACGCAGACCATCACCGCATATCTGGAGAGCTGCGAGGAAAACGGCCCGCTGGATAAATCGTCCATTCTTCAAGCTGTGCGCGAGGCCAACGCGCGGGTGTTTTGGCTGTCGACAGAGGATGAGGGGCTATCGGGAATGGGTGCGACGCTGTCCCTGGTCGCGTGGAGCGGCTCGAGGGCTATCGTTGCACATGTTGGTGACAGCCGGGTTTACCTTTATCGCAAGGGGGCGTTGCGGCAGTTGACCTCCGAGCGATCCGCTCCGGGGGAACAGGCGCATACGGAACAGGGACGCCGCTGGCTCTTGGATACGTTAGGCCAGGCAGATCAGGTGGAGGTGGACATTTTTGGGGTGAAGGTTCGTGGTGACGATGTGCTGCTTCTGTGCAGCGACGGCCTTCACGGCGTGGTTCCCGATTCCGAGTTCGCGGAGATTGTCTCACGGTCAGGCGTGTCACCGGATCGGTTGTGTGACGATCTCGTGCGTGCTGCAAACGAGCACGGAGGCAAAGACGACATTTCGGTTGTGGTGGTTCGTGTTGACGGCGCCGGTACCACCCTTGTCCGACCTGCCGTCGTAAGCGCCGTGATTCTCTTTTGTCTGCTGCTTGCGGCCGGGGTGATGTTGAGGGTCGTGCCGAAGTCGGCTACAGTTAGTTCCGGTTCTGCTCTGGTGGCCACCGACGGTAGCGATGCTCCAGGAGAGCCTCTCGAGGTCCTAACGGCACCGGTCGCTCCGGAGCCGGTACCGACTGCTGCCGAACCAGTACCGGTGCCTCTCGAAGCGGAACCTGTTGCTGCCGAAACGGAGCCTGTGGAACAGGAGCCGTTGGTTCCAGATGTGGCGCTGCCGGAGATCGTGGAGGAGCCGCCACCGCCCGCAGCACCGTCGATTGCAGACATGAAACGGCTGGCTGAGGATCGGTCGCTGCGCACGACGACGCGCGTGGACGCATATAAGCGAGCCGCTATCATGTGCGTGATCGAAAACGATCTGCCCGAGGCACGCGACTTGTTGCAGGCAGGTCTTGCGCTTGATACCGACCTGTCATATTCGGCCGACGATACGGCATCATTTGAGCTTGACGAGACGACGCTCAGCTCTTTGCGGGGAACGGTCGCGGAAGCGAAACGCGCCGTGTATAGCGGGAAGCGACAAGCGTCAAGGATCGAAACGACTATGAAGACGCTCGGCGACGACGCTGCAAGGTATGTTGCAGGTGCAAGACAGACTCTGAAAAAGGCGGATGATCTGGCTGGAGCAGGACAATTGGTCGAGGCGCTTGACGGTGTCGTCCTGGCAGAAAAGGAGTTCGAGCGGGGTCTTGCTGAATACCGGAAGGATAGGACGGCGTGCCAAGAAGCGGTTAAATCGGCAGAGGAACAGCTTGGATCGCTCGAAAATCTTGAGCGCTGGAACGTACAATTGCTTGAGTCGGATTTGGAGGCTCTTGCATCGTCTAGGAGCGATATGGTGAGACTGTTCGAGCGGGGCGAATTCGGGTCGGCAATTGACCGCGCGGCGGATATCCAGAGACAGATTGCCGATGTTGTGGCGCACGCTGCGTCTAACAGGGAAGCGCGAGAATCTGCTATTGAAGCTCTCGACATCGCGGCATCCCTGCTGTCGGCGGTCGGGAACGGGCTTCCTGGAGACTACCCGGCGGCAATGCAGGCGCGTTTAGAGCGTCTTCGACGGCGATTCGAAGGCGTCCAGAGCATGACTGCGACCGGCAGATTCAGCGAGGCGCAGTCGGAAGGCAATCGGATTTGTGAAGAGTGCGAGGAATTGGTTGGCGACATGTTCCAGGTGCTGGTAGCGAAAAGGGCTTCGCTCCTCGACACCCTGCCCCCGAACGTATCAGAGGGTATCGAGCGCGGCGATTTAGATAGTGCGCTTGCCGCTGCCGATGGCGTGGATTTGCCGGCTGTGGAAGCCGTACCTGAGCTGCTCAGGTTGTTCCGGGCAGCTACGGAAGCAATGGACGTTGTGGAGGTCGCCGCCGAAGAGGCCATGCAAGACAGCGTCGAGAGGGATACTGCCTGGCGGCGCGAAGCCGCGCGCCATCTCGGCGAGGTCGAAACGCATATTGCCCGTGTGAAAGAGCGGCTCCAGCAGGCCGGTGGTTCGGATCAGGCGTTGAAATTCTGGCTTGATAGGTGCAAGTCCGGTCCTTTGAACAGTCTCGGCGAAGTCTCCGACGTACCGGAAAGCTTCGCGGAGAAATTCGATGAATTGCGTGTTCTTGTGACGTCTCATGCGGAACGCCAGCCGTTCCGCATCTCTGACGGCGATATTGAGCAGATTGAAACTCTGCTTGAGGAACTTCGGCAGATGGTGGGAGGCAGCGCCGTCGGATAATTATAAGAGTTGGAATTTGAGCACAGAGAATCAGACGGATCTCAATAGCAAGGGATGAAGGCTCACAAGCTGATTGGCAATGGCGGTAGTTTACTTCCGTGAACTGGTGGAGGAACGGTTTATGCACTATGGATTGAGCTTCTGAGTGGCTGGAAAGTCCATGGCACCAGGAAGCGAAAGGAGGAATCCTATGGCGAAGAATGCTCTTCGATCTCTGCTGCTCATTGCGCTGGCGCTGGGATGGGTGCAGACTGTGAAAGGCGACGATCTGATCGAAAATTTCTTTGGCATACCACAGTCCGACCAGGAGACAATTCTGGTGGGAGGAGAGGCTTTTCTGCGGCTTCCGCAGAGTTTCACGAGCGCCTTGACCGAGAACTTTCCGGTAAGCTCGGTCGTGCCGCCCTTCGCGTTTCGCAGGGTGGAGGTCGAGCCGGGCGAATATGAACGGATGCCTATCGGCCCGCCGGGAATGGGTCCCGTCCTGTTCGCGGAGCGCGCGACGACCCAGGGCAGAGGTATGCTCAGTGTGAGCGCGTCGTTCACCTATCTCGACTATCAGGAGCTCGACGGGCATCAGTTGGACAATTTGAGGTTTACGGGATTGACCGAACCGCCGGGCACGACGTGGACGGCCGACCTGGATCTAGATGTCGAAGCGACCCTGACCGCTGCGGCGATCGCGTATGGTGTAACGAATAATCTGGACGTTGCGGTGGTTGTCCCTTGGGTGACGGTGGATTTTGACAACCGGACGAATCTGGAAATCACGAACCCTGACTGGGAAGAACCGATCGGTTTTTCATGGCGCAGGCATCACAGCTACGAAGGTTTAGGCGACATACTTGTTCGCAGCAAGCTGTTGGTTGCGGAAACGCGCGTGACGGACATTGCGCTTGCCTTTGACTACAAGACGGAGACGGGCGACGAAGACAAGGTTCTCGGTACCGGTTACGAGACATACAAACCGTTCATTGTCTTGTCCAAGGGTTTTCTGGGATTCGTGCCGCATCTCAACGTGGGTTACTCCTTTGCGGATGCCGGGCGTCGTAGCGACGAACTTTCCAGATTGGAGTATGCGGCAGGCGTCGAGTTTGTTCCTACCAACCGGCTGACGGCGGCGGTTAGCTTCACCGGTTTCCACAAGTTCCATTTTGACGATGACGAAGATTTCGGTGAATCGATACATAACGTGTCTGTCGGCTGTAAATGGGTGGCGTTGCAATGGGGCGCTACGGAAAGTGCTCCGCCGAAAGGCAACCTTGTTGTGTACGCCAACGTGATGCGACGCATAAACGACGACGGGGTGCGCGCGGACTGGGTGCCGACTATGGGAATGCAGGTGGCATTTTGACGGGCGCAGCATGGTGTTTTGGTGGTGCTGGAGAGAGCGTAAGGACGGGAATCTGATGAGGCGTACATCCAAGAAGACCAAGCTGTCGGGCCGACAGCTTTTCGGCCTGTTGGTAGGATTGGTGATGACGGGTATGGCTGCGACAGCAGAGGCACAGAACGATTTCGATCTCGTCGCTCCAGTGAACGGCGAAGTTCTTGTCACTGTAGAAGTTCCGGTCGCAGTTCAGTTCACATGGAAGAGTAACGGGGTTTCAGCTTACTACATCATTTCGTTGGCGGCGGCGGACATTGACAATCCGAACGATCCGGAGGCGGCCGACTGGGCTCATCGGGTGGAGCTTCCGCCACATTCGGACGCGCCGTTGCCGCTGACCCCGTCCGGACAAGAGATTGAATCGGTTCCCCACGAGATAAGTGAGGGCGTCTGGTACTGGAGGGTGGTAGGATACAGCGCATTCGGTGTTCGTCTCGGGGAGAGCACCCAAAAGTGGCGGTTGGCAATTGTGTTCGATAGTGACAGTGATGGGTTACCAGATTGGGTGGAAACGAACACCGGCACGTATGTGGACGAGACGGATACCGGGACGGATCCCGCTAACCCGGACACGGATGACGACGGGTTGTCGGACGG
>Ga0180434_10009221_pt1 | contig 10756 bp, 11 predicted proteins | sample SS_ome_7_FD_132453 | JGI IMG/M metagenome (GOLD analysis project Ga0180434, IMG submission 132453) | Hypersaline lake sediment archaeal communities from the Salton Sea, California, USA - SS_1_D_2 metaG | ecosystem: Environmental > Aquatic > Non-marine Saline and Alkaline > Hypersaline >... | reverse complement strand
CGACGGGCAGTCCATGCCCTCAGCCCGGAGGATTTCCACGATGCGCTTCGTGCCGCGCAGCTTGTCCACGTGGGGCGTGTGGACGATCACCGGCATATTGCGCCGCTTGGCGACGTGAAGCTGTTCGACGAAGGCACGCTCCTCGTTGGGCGTGATGTTGTTGAAGCCGATCTCGCCCATCGCAACGCAGCGGGGATGGTCGAGGTATTCGCTCATCCCGGCCAGCACTTCGTTCACCAGGCCCGCGTCCTCGGCCTCCTTGGGATTGACGGACACAGCTGCGTAGTGGTCTATGCCGAACCGCCGGGCGCGGACGGTTTCGAACTCGAGGGTCAGCTGGAAGTAATCGAAGAACGTCCCGGCGTAACGGCGGTTGGCCCCCAGCCAGAACGAAGGCTCCACGCATGCGCGTATGCCCGCGGCGTACATCGCTTGGTAGTCGTCTGTGGTGCGGGAATACATGTGAATGTGCGGCTCGATGATAGCCATCGGCGAGGTCTCCTTACGCAATGCGCCATATGCAATACAGACAGACGATATCGGTCGGTGTCAGCTTTGTCGAGGCACATTGACGTTCCGGCCTGTCGCATTGCCACCCCGACAGGCTTAGGCTATAAAGAACAGCGTCGCTTCGCATGGAAAACCTTGAGCATGCGGGAATGGTCCCGGGAATCGAAAGGGGATTGACCATGTCGCAGACAAATGAGAATCCGCAATCGCCGCCCCAGGCTCCGCCGCAGCCTTCCCCGCAGCCGCAGACAAGCCCAGCCCCGGCGCAGCTGTCCGATCAGGACGCAAGGCTGTGGGCGATGCTCTGCCACCTGGCCGCGCTGGCGGCGTATATAATTTCGCCAATTGGCGGCATCATCGGCGCGCTGATAGTGTGGCTCATCAAGAAGGATCAATCCGCGTTCGTGGACGAGCAAGGCAAGGAATCGGTGAACTTCCAGATAACCGTGGCGATAGGTTTTCTGATCTGCATCCCGTTGATGTTCATCCTCATCGGGATTCCGCTGGCGATTGCATTGGGGATCTTCAACCTTGTCATGATCGTCGTCGGCGCAATAAAGGCCAACAGTGGCGAGCATTGGCGATATCCGATCTCGATTCGGTTCATCAAGTAATTGCGGTCAGCCACGATTCGTGGCCGGCCGGGAGAAGCTGGCATGGTTGTATTGGGCTTCGCTGTAGTATTCTTTGCGGGTATTGCCAACGGGTGCGTTGGGCTTCTCGTGCGGGTCCGCCGCCGATATGTCGTCGAGAACACCATGGTGGTTGCGTTCCTCGTAGCGGCGGCAATTCCGATTGTCGCCGTGGCGGCGCTCGTGCCCGAATGGCGTCCGGCCGTCACGGCTACCGGCTGGGCGACGATAGCTACGGTTTTCGCCTTTGGTCTCGTGTGGGGCCTGGCGAGTACGTTGTTCGTCTTCGGGATATCTTCCGTGGGTCTATCTCTCGGATACGCGCTCATCATGGGAGTCGCCACAGTGGCGGGATCTGTGGTGCCCTTGGTGCGGCGATGGGCGACTATACCCGGACCTCCCCGACTGCTGATTTGTCTGGGGGTGGGAATATGCGTCTTGGGCGTGAGCGCGTGCGGGCTGGCTGGCATGTCGCGCGATCGCTCCCGCAAGACGCGGGCCGGTTCAGACGGTTCACGCAGTTCGCCCTGGCTGTCCGCGGTCGGCGTGAGCGTGTGCGTGATGTCGGGACTGTTCGGTGCGTGCATTAACATAGGCTTCGACTACGCCGATCGTATTTCGGCGCAGTGTATCAGCCTGGGCACCGAGCCGGCGCTGGCAACGCTGGTCCGCTGGCCTGCGTTTTACTGCGGCGGGTATCTGGTCATCCTCGCAACCTGCACGTGGAACATGACACGAAACCAGACGTGGCGGCGCTTTGTCGACCCGGGAACTGGGCGTGACCTCGGCCTGGCTGTGCTGATGGGTCTGCTGATTTTCGTCTCGCAGGTGGTCTACGGTCTGGGGGCTTTCTGGATGGGCGAGCTCGGCACTTCCATGGGGTGGGGCGTGTTGATGGCTGTGGGCTTGCTTGTGGCCAATGGCATAGGCATTTCTCTCGGCGAGTGGCACGGCGCCGGCCGACGGGCCTTTGCTACGCTATGTGTCGGCATGTGCATATTGGTGCTTGGGACGGTCCTCTTGGCGTGGGTGGCGGGGTGGTCGGCCTGATCGGACGGCTGACGATGGGCCCGCCCGCCAACTCGCTGTGCTTACATCCTTTTCGGTCCCCGCTTGCAGGAACATTGCGTACGCGCTCGACATTTGGCGTCCTGGAACGTATTGTGCTGGGCCGGTGTTCCCGGGCCGAGTGGCTCAGGGCGCGGGGCGAGTTGTCATTCGCCCGTCCGGCGTGTGCGGGAAAGTTGAGTCTTCCGCAATATTTGTAGTAATTGGCAAAGAGTCCCAACTTCTTGGTATCGCCCGTGTCTGGACCTGAGGAACGAAAAACGGCTGACTGGGAGCACGCGGACGACGCCAAGTGTGTGCGGGCGTCGCGTCGCGGCGAACTTGCCGCGTTCGACACGCTCGTCGGCCGGTACCAGAGAAGGGCCACCGCCGTGGCTTACAGGTTGCTTAACAACCGTGACGATGCGTTGGAAATCACGCAGGACGCGTTCCTTAACGCATACCAGAAGCTCGATTCGCTCCACGATCCCAAGCGGTTCGGTTCGTGGCTACTGCGGATTGTTAGTAACCTGTCGCTGAACCGCCGGCGGTCCAGGGCCTTGCGGCGTGGGGCCTCGTTGGAGGCCTGGCGTTTGGACGAAGACGCGCATGCCGACCTCAACGCGCCGCCGTCCCGCGAGCCGGGCCCTGCCCAGCGGGCCTCGGCCAAGGATCTGCAGACCCAGATTGCCGCGGCCTTGGACGAACTGCCGGATATGCAGCGGCAGGCGCTGATCCTTTTCAGCATCGAAAAGATGCCGCAGAAGGAGGTCGCCGAGATTCTCGGCTGCAGCGTCCAGGCGGTGAAGTGGCATGTGTTTGCCGCACGTAAGAAACTGAAGGACAAACTGAGCGATTATTTGTGAGCGGACCTCGGTAATGAGCAAAGATCGTGACAAGTTGGAGTTCAAGCTGACACAATACCTCGACGGCGAGTTGTCGCGGCGTGAAGCCGTTGCGCTGGAGGGGCAGCTGGAGGCTGACGAATCGCTGCGCGAGGAGCTGGGCCACTACGCGGCGCTGCAGGGGCAACTGGCGGCGATGGCCACGGAGCAGTTGGGCGACGTGGACTACGACGCGCAGCGCAGCGACATCATGTCGGCCCTGGAGCGCAAGGCGCTGCTGGGCGAGCGCTCGCGACGCCCGCTGGTGCTTCGTCCGTGGTTTGCCCCGGTTGCGGCGGTTGCAGCGGCGGCGGTCATCATGGTCAGCTTCTGGATGATCCGCAGCGTTGGTCCTGCCCGAGACTCCCTGGTGGCGGTGGCGATACTCCCGGCGACGTCCCCCATTGCAGGTGCTGCGATGGTGTCGGTTGAGTACCCAGCCGCCGAGGGGCCTACGCCTTTGGCGTTGCCGGAGGATTTTCGGACACCATCCGCGTTGCCCCCGGGTACGGTAATGGTCTCGGCTGGCACTGTGGCTGCAGACGCTGACGATCCGACAGTTGATTTTCCCATGTGGCTGGAATAACGATCCGAATCGGTTTCAGGAGAACCGCGATGAAGAACAGGCGAGCACTTTGGATTCTGACGGCTATGGCGTTGACCCTCACGGCGACGACGGTTTCGGCGCGGGCGCAGGATGCGGCGAACGTCCAGCGGACGCTGGACAGGCAGGTGAGCATCAGCGAAACCGACGCGCTGATCGGCGAGGTCTTCGAGCGTCTCTCGGGTCACAGCGGCGTGAAGTTCATCTTGGATGCGGAGACCTTTGCGTGCCTGCCGTACGGCGATCAGACGCGGATCACCGTGATTGTCAAGAACGTCACGCTGCGCAACGCGCTGACACCGATGCTTGCGCCCCAGGCGCTGCGGTGGGTGGTGGACGGTCAGACCGTGCGAATACTGCCGAGCGACGCGCTGGCTCGAATGTGCCGTCGAGCGTCCTACGAGGAATTGCAGCTGTTGGGCCGGATTCACACAGCCGAGCTGACGCCGGCGACATCGCACGAAGCAGTTTTGGGCCAGCTTGGCAAGGTTGCAGGGGACAGGCCGCTGGATATGGACTTTCGCGTGGACGGCGATGTGGATGCGGCGCTGGCGGGGGCTGGGCGTGCACTGCCCGGGACCGGGGCCGAGTGGTTGGACATGCTCTGTCGCCGTCGGGGCTGGACGTGGTATCTCTGGGGTGACGACATCGTTGTCCTGAGCCGAAAGGACCAGTTCGACCGGCAGCTCCAGCGGCAGGTTTCCATTGAGTATCGCAACGAAGATCTGGTCAAAGTCTTGCTGGACCTTCTGGCGAAGGCTCGCGTGCCGTTATCGATGGACCCGGGCGTGCTGAACTACGTCCCGGCTGAGACGCGGCACAACCTCAACCTGTCGATGACCGATGCGACGATCGCCCAAGCGCTCGAAGTCGTCAGCGGTGCCACGGGACTGGTATTCGTCCGCACCGACGAGGGTCTCCGAGCCGAGGCGTCCGAGGCGCTTAAGGCCCGGCCCGCCCGGATGGGTGCAGGCCAGCGACAGCGCCAGCCGTTCTTCGTGAGGTTCAGCATTCCCGCCGCCGCCGGCGCGAGCATCGAGGTGTTCATGCGGGCCGACGAACTGCCCGAGGAAGTCATCGAGCAGATCAAGGCCCAAAAGGCCAAGCTCATCGAGGAATTCCGCCGTGGCGCGACGAGCCGACCCGCTGAGTAACGTCGCGGGTGCGCCAATTGCGGTGCGGTAAGCTGTTACAAAGGCACGCTATACCTTTTTCCCTGCCGCCCATCGCTCGGCCCAGCGGAGGAAGTCCTCGGTCTCGGCGCGAGTATGGCTGCCGCCGACCTGGAACCACGCCCCTTCGGGCTTGATGTGCTCAGCCAGCGCCTTGGCGTCGTTGATGTCCACGGCGTATATCTGGATGCTCTTACCGGCTGACTGGGCCTTTTGGTAGACCTCAGCCCACTTGGCTGCCGGTTCGTTGCCATCGCCGTAAACCCACTGAAGGGCGTCGAGGTCTTTGCAGGCCAGCATCGTGTCCAGGTGCTTCAACGCGCCTGGTCCGTCCAGGTGGAACATGTTGCGGTCCAGCCAGCCCATCTGCTCACGGATCGACGGCATGATTGTCCGCTCGAGCATCTCCGGCGAGATCATGCAGATCAGGTCGCAACTTGTCACGTAGGCCCGCCCGCTGTGGAGGTAGGTAGCCCAGGTGGTGCACGGCTGTCCGGTGGCGGTGATGCGATTGTAAAGCTCGTCGTAGATCGTGGCGTAGAACGTGTTGGTGTACTCGCAGGCGGCGCGGATGGCGTCGATGTCGTCGTAGAATTCGAGGCACACTTCCTGCGGGTCTCGCAACGCAGCCAGCAGGTCGCCGTCCATGTGCAGGTCGGGAATGCCGGTGAGCCACTTGCCCGCGCCACGCTGGAGCGAGAGGTCCGTCAGTTCGCCCAGGGTGTGCCAATACACGTTCTCGAAGTTCGGCTGGATCTTCAGGATCTCGCGGCAGCTGGCGGCGACGGGCTGTGACCAACTCGTCGTTTCGCCGAATTCCAGCTCGCAGCCGAACAGCGTAGCGCAGACTTCCGGGCCGACGTTTGGGAAGAACATCGGGAACGTGTCGCCCAGGAACAGCTCGCCGGCAATCGACGCTTCGAACGCTGCCACGTTGTACTCAACGTCCAGCCAACGGTCGCGCAGCGTGGCGTGGGTCTTGTCGGGCGTCTTGACGTCCCGGCCGCTCGGTGTGTAAATCGTCACCGGCGGGCGATCGATTATCTGACCGTCCCACCAAGCCTCGAAGCGTTCCAGCGACCTGTCCAAATCCGGCTTGCATTCAAGCTGCATGGCAAAAATCTCCTGCGAGCATTGTCAAAGGCCAGAAGCTAGTGTCCAGGCTCGACTGTGTCAACGTAGCTTGGCAGCGACGGACGCGATTTTCGGCAATGGTGTTGTTTTGGCCGAGAGGAACACTGCACAAACAGCGCCGAAGCGGTAGAATCTCAGGAGCGTCTTGACAGGAAGGAGACAGGACCCTTGCTCGAACGTCTGGCTGAGAATCCGCTGTTGAGGCCCGAGGACGTGCCGCCGACGCGCGCGGACCTGGAGGTTTACTGCACGCTGAACCCCGCAGCTGTGCAGGTTGGCGACGAGACGATCCTGCTGGTCCGCGTGGGCGAAAGGCCCGCCGAACAGGCCGGGCGCGATATTGCCGTGTGCGTCTACGACGCATCGGACGGCCAGGTGAAGATTGTCCGCATTCCGCGCGATGATCCGCAGCTGGACGCGACCGACCCGAGAAAGATCATGTATCGGGGCCGACTGCTGCTGACGAGCCTGTCACACCTGCGCGTCGCTCGCAGCGGGGACGGCAGGAACTTCACGTTTGATCCCGCCCCGGCGATCTTTCCGAGCAGCCCCTACGAAACGTTCGGCTGCGAGGACGCGCGAATCACGCGCATGGGAGACGAATATCTCATCACCTACACCTCCGTCTCCGAGCGCGGCGTGACGGTGTCCCTGGCGACGACGCGGGACTTCGTGAGCTTCGATAAGCGAGGCGTGATCTTCCCGCCGTACCAGAAGGACGTGTGCATCTTCCCGGACAAGATACGCGGGCTGTATGTCGGCAGGCACCGCCCGTTCAAGAGCGAGTTCAACCCGGCGTCGATCTGGACGGCCTACTCGCCGGACCTGCTGTCGTGGGGGCGTCACGAGATGACGCTCGCGCCGGCGCCGGGCACGTGGTCGGCTGGCCGCGTCGGTTGCGGCGCGCCGCCCATTCGCACCGACGAGGGATGGCTGGAGATTTTCCACGCAGCGGACGCCGACGGGCGGTACTGCCTGGGGGCCATGCTCAGCGAGTTGGACCATCCCGAACGCTGCATTTGCCATTCGGCCCGGCCCGTGTTCGAGCCGAAGGCCGATTACGAACTGGCCGGCGTCTACGGCAACTGCGTTTTCTCCAACGGCATGGTGGCCAGGCCGGACGGGACGCTCGTGGTCTACTACGGGGCGGCTGATCGAATCTGCGCCGCAGCTGTGACCACCGTGGACGAAATGGTCGCGGCGGCACGCAGTTGAGGGGTTCGCCTTGCCTGCAAGCCTAGAATGTTTTGGCTGACCAAGAGACTATCCCAAGGGGACCCCGATGGGCAAGCTGCTCTACGTTCAGGCCTCGCCGCGGCAAAAGCATTCGCGGTCGATCCAGGTTGCCGACGCCTTTGTCGATGTCTACGCCCGCGCGCATGTCGACGATGAGGTCGAGACGCTGAACCTCTTCGAGGCTGGGCTGCCGAGCTTCGACGGCTTGGCGGTTCAGGCGAAGTACACCATCCTCAACGGCCAGATGCACCCGGCTGCAGAGCTGGAAGCGTGGCGTGCGGTCGAGAAGGTTATCGTGCAGTTCAAGTCCGCACAGAAGTACGTCCTGGCAGTGCCGATGTGGAATTTCTCGATTCCCTATCGACTCAAGCATTACATCGACCTGCTCGTCCAGCCGGGCTACACGTTCTCCTACGATCCGCAGACGCAATACGCGGGGATGTTGAAGGACAGACGCGTCTTTGTGGTCTACGCACGCGGCGGGGACTACACCGATCCACACCCACCCCCGTTCGAATTCCAGAAGAGCTATCTGGCGGCCATACTGGGCTTCATCGGGCTTACGGACACCCAGAGCGTAACGGTCGAGCCGACCGTCATCGGCAACCAGGCGCTCAGACAGGAACGCCTCGCCGCGGCGATTGCCGAGGCACGAAATATCGCCAAAACATTTTGACCCCGCCCGGCTTGGCAGTTTCCGAGCAGAGCCTACAGTTCCGCCAGGATACTCTCGGTGGCGCTGGCGCCGATGCGGGTCGCGCCAGCCTCGATCATCGCCAGGGCGTCTGCGAGGGTCCGAATTCCCCCAGCCGCCTTTACGCCGACGTTGTCCGGGACTTGTGAGCGGAGCAGGGCGACATCTTCAACAGTTGCGCCGCCCGGGGCGGTGCCGGTGGACGTCTTGACGAAACTTGCCCCAGCCTCCACGGCTGCCTCACAGGCAGCCATCTTCTGGTCGCGGTCCAGGTAGCAGCACTCGAGGATCACCTTGACGATCTTCCCGCCCGCCACAGCCACCACAGCGGCGATGTCGTCGCGGACGTAGTCGATCCGCCCGCTGCGCAGGGCACCGATGTTTAGAACCATGTCGAGTTCGTCCGCGCCGTCGGCGATCGCCTGGCGGGCCTCGGCAGCCTTGACAGCCGTGACGGCTGAGCCGTGCGGAAAGCCCACCACGGTTCCCACGGCTACGCTGGTGTCGGAAAGCCGGGCAGCGACGTCAGCCACGTCGCAAGGCCGCACGCACACACAGCCCACGTCCAGACGCCGTACCAGTTCACAGCCCGCGATGAGGTCGTCGATTGTTGCCTCGGGCGAAAGCACGGCGTGGTCGATCATCGAGGCCAGTTGGTCGCGACTTGCCGGTTTGGTCATGTTGAATCCTTTAGCAATGTGGAGGCTCCAAGAATGTTCCCGCTCATGCTATAAAGATGACGCGATGGATTCCACAAACGAGCAAGTCTCTTGCATGCCGCCGACGCGAGTGTGCCAGTTGATTACCGAGCTTGGCCCCGGCGGGGCTGAGCGCAGCGTTTACGAACTGTCGCGCCGGCTGGGCGGGCGTCGATTTGCCGTCCAGGTCGCAGCCTTGCGTGGCGGGGTCTTCGCCGACCGGCTCACCGAGGCGGGCGTGAAGGTGACCGTTCTGGGCGTGCGGGGTAAGTGGGACCTGCCCAAGCTGGCCGGCCTGGCAGGGATGCTGCGTCGCGAGCGGATCGACATATTGCACACGCATCTGTTCCACGCGGACCTGGCCGGCAGGGCGGCTTCGTACTTTGCGGGCACGCCGCACCTGGTCCACACGGTTCGCACAGCCGAGGCGCGGTTTCGTCCGTGGCAGTTCGCCTTTGCCCGCCTGCTGGCCCGGCGGTGCGAGCGAATCGTCTGCGTCTCGCCGTCGGTACGCAGCCATCATGCCCGCAAGAGCGGGCTGCCCGCCAGCCGGTATACGGTGATCCCCAACGGCGTGGATGTCTCGTCCTTTGGGCGCGACCAAGAGGCTCGCGATCGACTACGGCAGCAGTGGGGCATTGAACCGGGGCGGGTGCTTGGGGCCTACGTCGGGCGACTTTCTCACGAGAAGGGCATCGACACGCTGCTGGCGGCGATGCGCACGCTTGCGGCAAAGGGCAGGGCGGCGGATATGGTTATCGCCGGCGACGGGCCGCTCGGCGCGACGGTCAGGCAATTCGTATCGAGCGGCCAGGGCGAGCGGCGGGTGCGTTGGCTGGGTTTCGTGCCGGACGTTCGCGGCGTTCTAAGTGCAGCTGACTTCCTGGTAATGCCGAGCCGGTGGGAAGGCTGCCCAGTCGCCTTGGTCGAGGCGATGGCTGCGGGCCTGCCAGCGGTAGCTTCGCGCGTGGCGGGCGTGGTGGACCTGGCTGTTGAGGGGCGGACGGCCTTGCTCGTGCCGCCGGAAGACCCCACAGCCCTGGGCGAGGCCATGCGCAGACTGATCGACGATGCGGGCCTTCGCGCCCGCCTGGGGGCTGCCGCGTCGCAGCGTGCGGGGGAGTTTTCGATCGAGGCTACGGTGGCTGCCCACGAACATCTCTATGATTCCCTGGTCGCCGGGCAATAGCCAGCCCACGGGAAAGTCGCATCGCAATGCTGGTCTTTGGGGCAACCCGGCCTTTCCGGCGCAGAAAAAAGCAGGTCATGGAACCTCCCCCAATGTCGGCTATAATCGTGTCCATGAGTCTATTTGAGAAGAAGCCGCGTTGGTATGCCGCAGGGCTGGCCTTCGAGTGCGCCGGGTGCGGCGGGTGTTGCTCGGGCCCGGAAGAAGGCTACGTCTGGGTGAGCGACGAAGAGGTGGACGCCATCGCGCGAAAGCTAGGGCTGTCGCCTGCCCAAGTGCGTCGGCGGTACGTCCGGCGCGTCGGCCGGCGCCAGAGCCTCGTGGAGCGCAAGGATAACCACGATTGCATCTTCCTGAAGCCCGATGGTCAGGGCGGCAAGACCTGTGCGATCTACGACGTTCGTCCGGTGCAATGTCGCACCTGGCCGTTCTGGCCGGCGAACCTTACTGACCCGTCGGCCTGGGCGATGGCAGGCGAGCGCTGCAAGGGTATCAATCGCGGTCGGCCGTTCACGCTGGACGAGATCGAGGACCTGCGCAGTGCCACGAAAGTATAGGCACGGCAATGCCCGGGGCATTCTTGACACGAACTTGGGGAAAACCTACTATCGTCACTTCAGCCGTTTGCGAGACGTTCCGTTATTCGCGGAAGGCTGCCTATCAAAGGAGACTGATTCGATGCAGGATGAAACGCAGCGACTGACCGTGATTCGGGATGCCGACGTCACGATTGTCGAACTGACGGACCGAAAGATCCTCGACGAGATCAGCATCTCCCAGATCGGCGAGCAGCTTGGCGCGTTGGTCGGGGGGCGGACCGTGTCACTGCAGTCCGAAACGGCCTCTGACGAGGGAAGCTACCAGGTCTCTGCCTCGCCGGCTGAAGGTGGCCCGCTCAAACTCGTCCTGGACTTCGCCAGCGTATCCCACATGTCCTCCAGCGCGCTGGGCATGCT
>Ga0180434_10009220_pt1 | contig 10757 bp, 13 predicted proteins | sample SS_ome_7_FD_132453 | JGI IMG/M metagenome (GOLD analysis project Ga0180434, IMG submission 132453) | Hypersaline lake sediment archaeal communities from the Salton Sea, California, USA - SS_1_D_2 metaG | ecosystem: Environmental > Aquatic > Non-marine Saline and Alkaline > Hypersaline >... | reverse complement strand
TTCCTGGACTGTTGTCTTCATGCAATAACTATTGTTTCAGGATATTTAAATCACAGTAAAGTATATTCGTGAAATAACACCATATTTTTGTAAAACAAAATATATTTAAAATCAATGAAAATAACTACTTATCAAAAAAAAATAGTATTTGAAAAAACGACAGGCTATTTAAATATTAATTCAATCTTTATGCACCCATAGTCGGAGGGAGGCTTGTGGCAAGGAATAATAACGGTTCGGGTTCACTGTGTATAATAGGCTTGGAGAAGAGCGAAACCAACCTTAGGCTTCTTGAAGAGGCAAAAAGGAAGTTCGGCTCGGTTTTCTTTGTGCCCATAGACGCAATAGCCATAGGGTTCACGGACAAGTTCTCCATAAGCTACAGGGCCTCGGACCTGCTGAAGTTCGATGCGGTGCTTCCAAGAATACCACAGAGGTTCTGCTCTTATGCATACCAGCTGCTTTCCCTTTTCCCCTCCGATACGTTCATGTCGACCAAGCCGATAAGCTATCTTCTGGCGGACGAGAGGTTCTTCATGCTGACTGTTCTCAGGAAACGCGGCATTCCCACGCTTAACCTCCGCCTGACAAGGACAACAAACGCCGCAATGCGGATTATAGGGGAGAAGGATTTCCCGATGATAATAAGATCGCCTGAAAAGAAGACTGGCGTTATGGTAAAGAACCAGAGCGAGGCCAAGAGCATAATAGACGCGCTTACGAGCCTGAAGCACCCGATACTTATGGAGGGCCGGGTGAAGAGCATGATATCTGTTTATGTGGCAAACCCCAATGTTCTGGGCGCCGTAAGAAAGAAGACCGACGAAAAGGACATCATTTTCGCAAAAGGGAAATACAAGAAGCATAAACTGAGCGCAGAAGAGGAGCAGCTGGCATTAGACGCAACCAAGGCAATTGACACACAGGTAGCCAGAGTTGACATATGCACGGACGCGGAACCTAGGGTGGCAAACATAGACCTTAACCCGGGCCTGGTCTCGGCCAGCAAAGTCATAGGCGTGGACATGCCCAGGCTTGTCATGGAGTCCGTCCATGAGAACTACAAATCCCACACAGAAAGGCCCATGCTCATAAAATTCTTTGAGGATGCAAAATCAGTGGTGAATGACATACTTAAATCTAAGCATCTTATGTGATAATTATGGCAGACGTGTTTCAGGAGACGCTGGCCCAGATAGGGACGTTCTTCAATGACGCAGTTACAGCCTATTTGCTGCCCAACCTGAAGGTGATAGCCTGGGTAGTCATACTTCTTGTGATAGGTTATATAGTGGGGAAGATAACCAAGATAATAGTAGTAAAGATAATGAATGCGATGGGCTTCAAGAAGCTGACGACCCGCACATGGTCGGAGAGTATACTCCGGATGACGGGGTACAAGAAGTCCATAGTGGACCTGATAGGGGACATAGCCAAGTGGATAATATATATATTATTTATAGCATTTATAATACAAAACATAGGGCTTCCGGGGATTGCGGACATATTCACCCAGACCGCCAGCTTCCTGCCCAGGATAATAGGGGCAATCCTGATAGTCGTGCTGGGTTTCATAGTGGCGGACTTCTTCGGAAAGATATTTGAGGAGGCGGGCAGGAGGTTCCTCCAGGAGGAGACATTGTCCGCCCTTTCCGGCGGCGTGGCCAGATATTCGCTGGCCATAATCAGCATAATAATAGCGCTGGCCATAATAGGCATAGACACCACATCCCTGACAATAATGTTCGCCATAGTGTTCAGCACACTCATGGTGCTCATGCTGATAGGGCTCAAGGATATATTCCCGAACTTCACCGCGGGCCTGAGCCTAAGGAAGGAACTCAGGCCGGGCGAATGGGTCAGCGTGGGCAAATATTCTGGCCAGGTGGAGAAGGTCAATCCGCTTTCGGTTGTGCTCAGGGACGGCAAAAGGGCCATCACTGTGCCCAACTACGTCTTCGTCCAAAACCCAATAGAAAGGAAAAAATAGGGATTAATTATTTATCCTTTTTCCAGCAACTATACTCAGGTGCTGGTATGAACTGGATGCTGAACAACAGTTTCATGGTTGCGGATTCGGGGAAGGAAGGCCCGGTCTATGTTGCGCCGCATGCCGGCAACGCTTTCTACAAGCCCGATGACAACCAGGACACCGGTACCCATTACATAGCACACAGGATGGCGTCCGGAGGCGGCATGGCAGTCATATCCTCGCTCAGCAGGGAGCGTAAAATGGGCATAGACTTCTACCGGCTGATGCCAGACAAGCAGACAGCCATAGGGAAATACTGCCTGTTCGGCGAAGAGGACATAAAGGGTAGCTTCAAGTTCAGGAAAAGGTACGCATGGGTGGCTGCCAATGAAAGGGAGCACGAACACAAAAAGGGGATATACGTCAAGTTCTGGGAAACAGTGAACGGCAAGGATTCCCCTGTGGTTTTCATCCACCGCCAGTTCCTGAACCCGATAAGGCATCCCAGCCTTATCGATGTGGTGGCGTTCAATTGCCGCAATAACACCAGCGAGGTGATAAGGCGGGTCAACCACAAGCACAAACCGCTGTTTGAGAAGATACTGCCTGTTTACAGGTCAGCCATATCATTCAAGAACTACTGCGTCCTGTTCAAGAAGGAGGCCAATTCCGAGTTCGGCATCAGTATGTTCGACCACATGGAGCCGAAGCTCAGGAGAAGGATGGAACGCTTCGACGAGAAGATGCAGAAGCACCCGAACCTGAGGATAACGCATAAAAGGAACTTCTCAGGGGACATACTGAAAAGCCTGATGGGAAGCGGGACAATAAAACCGGATAGGTTCGTGATACAGCTGGAAATATCCGAACTCCTGACAAGGTTTTTCCCTGGCATAGCTGTCCACCTATCTAGGGACATAGTGGACGGCTTGATTGGGAAGGGTTGAATATGAGAGTCAGAGACTTTGTGCCTGGGGACCTGGAAAAGATATGCGCATTCAAGGAGAAAAGCTCAGAGTTCTCTTTCCCCGGCAAAGGGGTGGATATCGGCATATTCAAGAGGCAGATTCTTAGGTCCCTCGGAAAGAAAAGGCCCGACTCGATTAAAGTCGTGGAAACTGATGACGGCTCGGTTGTGGCTTATGTGAGATTCGGCATAAAGAAGACCATTACAGGGGAGCATGGCTCCATAAAGCATGTTTTTGTTTCAAGAGACTACAGGGGCCAGGGGCTGGCGACCATGCTGATGAAAGAGGCAGAAGCCGGACTCAGGGCATTGGGGCTCAAGGACATCAAAGTGGTGGTAACAAAAACCAACGAGCCCTCCATGATGATGTGCAAAAGCCTCGGCTACAGGGAAAAGCGTGCAATACTAGAGAAAGAGATATGATTTCTTAATCCAGTGGGGTTTCCAGCTCATCCAGTATTTTATTTATCACATATCTGTGGCATCTCACATGGTCGGTAGAGGCGTTGATGGCATCGCCCCAGTCAACAACAGCAGGATAATTTCCCAGAACGTGTTCTTCACGTTTTTCGAAATACTCTTCTGTCATATGAGGTTTTCCCTTATTGACATCCGGCATAATTATATATGCCGGCCAAAAATAAAAAGCGAAGTATTTAAGACAAAATCCGTTAATAGAAAACATGCCCCCGTAACTCAGTTGGATAGAGTGCTAGCCTTCTAATTATATTGGAAGGTTCGAGGCGGCCCCTGACGACAAGGCCGCCGATGTGAGAGGCGAGCTAGAAGTCGTGGGTTCAAATTCCTGATGCCTTTTCTTCCCGAAGAAAAGGCCTAAGGGTCACTCCAAAAACAAGGGCTCGGGATGAATTTCCCACCGGGGGCATCATTTCACCTGCCTTAAAATTTTCGCCGCCTTTTCTCTTCCTATCGCCAGTATGAACGGCGCGAGCCTGGGCCCCTGCTCCTGCGCAATCAGCACCCTGTACACGGCCCTGAAGAAATCGGTGTTTTTGATGCCGGCCTTCTTGCATATGTCATAGAACCTGTTGAACAGCGATTCCTCGTCAAGCTTTTCATTCTCAAGCGCATCCACCAGCATAAGAATTGCCTCCTTCTCCTTTGCGTCCAGCCTGGCCTTTGGTGTTTCCTGCAACTCGAACCTGAACCTGTCCGGCGCGTGCCTGCCTGTCCAGTTCTTCGCGCATTCCAGTATTCTCCTGCACCTTTCCTCGTCAGGCTTTCCCATCTTCATGCTTTCCTTCATCTTGGACAGCGCCCTGCCGGCGTCCTGATATATGTTCATAAGGGTCACCGCGTGCCTGAAGTTCACCTGCACCGGCATGGCCTTTGCCGGCTTGCCTATGCAGCTGAGTTCGTATATCCTGCCCTTCTGGGTCCTGGTTTTCTTGTCCGCCTTTTCCTTCCTGTAATAGACCCTTTCGGTCTGGTAGAAATCCTCGTATACCTTGAATATGTCCTCGTCCACTGGTATGGCAAACTCCCTCTTTGGCTTCGTCCCTGCGAAGAGGAACCTCAGCACCTCCGGCATGTATATGCCGGTCACTTGCTTTATTGAAAGCAGGTTCCCCTCGGAGCTCGACATCTTACCGCCCGAGCTCAGTATTATGAAATCGTACATCTGGTAGACAGGCGGCTCATAACCATACACCTGCTTTGAAATCTCCGCGCCTACAGTCCTCGAGCCCCCGGGCGTGGAATGCTCCTTCCCTCCGGGCTCGAAATCCACCTTCTCGTACGACCACCTCATCGGCCAGTCGACACGCCAGGGCAGTTTCGCAAGCCCCTTTCTGCTGAAGTCGAGCGTCCCCCTATGCCCGCACCTGCATGAATATGAGACCACATAGCCCCCGTCCCAGCTTTCAGGCTTAGTGCTCTCATAGCCGCATTTCTCGCAGTATATCCTGATGGGCATCCAGTCTTTTGCGAGCGGCTCTTTGCGGTATTTGTTGAGAATTTCCATTATTTTAGCCTTCTTTTTCAGCGCCACCTTTATCTCTTCCGTATACGCGCACCTGCCATACATCCCGGCCTGGCTTATGAACTCCGGCTCTATCCCGAGGCTCGGGAGCGCTTCCTCGACCTCCTTTTCGAAGTGCTCTGCATATGACTTGTGGCACCCCCAGGGGTCCGGTGTTTTGATTATAGGCCTGAGTAGGAAGCCTTCGGTTTTCTTCCTGTCAGGCACGTTTTTCGGCACCTTCCTGAGCCTGTCATAGTCGTCCCATGAATAGATGAACCTGACCTTCTTTCCGAGGTCCCGCAGCGCCCTTGCCACGATATCCACTGTTATGATTTCCCTGAAATTTCCTATATGGATAGTGCCTGACGGTGTTATGCCTGCGGCGCACACATACTGTTTCTTGTTTCCCCTTTCAGAAACTATTTTGCGGGCGATCTGGTCCGCCCAGAACATGGAACTGGAAACATTTCTTTTCTTCGCCATGATACTATTTGGTAATCATGTTTAAAGAATTTCTATTAACCAAATACTGCATTGAACCATCCGTAAAAGAATTTTCTGACCGGGCTTCGTCTTATTCTTTCGTTCTTGTACATGCTCATGCCTTGCGGTGTAAGGGACGCGGTCATCTTCCTCAGATTTAAAAAACTAATTCTTCAAGGTTTTTGTTGTCTTTCTTAGGTTCTGGTCGTGACTTCTGCATCTCTTTCACGGGCGCTGGTATCTTTACAGGCTTTCTGGAGCTTAATTTTTTTTTCGGCTTTGCAGCCTTCCTGATGCCCAGCTTCTTTCTGGGTTTTTTCGGCTTCGGTTCTGAGGACTCGATTCCGTTCTTCGGCTCGTTGGACAGCTGCTCTTCCGCCCTTTTCTGCACCTTGCTCGCTTCGGAATCCAATGCCCTCTTTACATTCTCCCTCTCCTCGCCGAAATACCTCTCGAATTCCTGCGTAAGCGTGATTATCTTGGTTCTGCTGGACTTCTGGATGTTTATAAGGTTCATCTTCAGCAGGGTCTTTATGTAGCTGTACGCCTTGTTGCCCTGTATCTTGATTATATCGCTCTGCTTGACAGGCTCCTTGTATGCCACAAGCGCAAGCGTCCTTTTACACCCCTCCGGCATGTTGAAGTATGGCGTTAGGCTGGCCACCTGCGGAAGGAATTCCTGCTTCACCTGGAACTGCCACCCCTCAGCTGTGTTCACCAACTCTATACTCCTCTTTTCGTAATCATGCTTCAGCTTTTCCAGGAGCTCTTTCACATAACCGAGGGAATTGACACCAAGCACCTTTGCAATGTCGTCAAGCATCATAGGCTTTGGGGAAATAAAAAGAGCCGCCTCCAAAAGTTTTTGCTTATCTCCCATCAAAACACCTGAATATTATTTCACCCTTTCCGTATATAAATCAGCGGCTGTTCCGTCAGCTCTTGCTGATTAGTATATCGTCGAACATCTTTTCCTGCTGGCACCTTACTTTCTTGTCGTTGTCAAGGAACACAAGTGGCAGGAAGGTATCAATAATGTTTTTCCGGTTCCAGTTGTCCACCAGCTCCGAAAACTTTATCTGCCTGTTTTTGCTCTTCTTTATCTTGGAAAGGAGCTGGTCTATCCTTTCGTATATGTGGGAAATCCGGTTGACAATGTTCTGGTCCCTGAGCTCTATCTGTCCCTTTCTTCTGATTGTCTTTACCCTTCTGCGCTCGCTGGTCTCCAACGTTTTTCTCAGAGCTGAAATAAGCTCAGTGACCATTATCTTGCGCACAGGCCGTCTCTTTGGCGGTATGGTGATGGGGTTTATCTGGAACTCATCCTCGTTCTCCAGGCTTGAATTCTCAGAAACCTCAATTTCTGAGTCCAGCTCCTCCTGGGGCCCGTCCATGTCCTGCAGGAATTCCAGGAACTCGAGATGGTCGGATTTCATGCGCAGGAGCACCGCGGCTATGACAACGTATTTGGCGGGAACCTTGAAGTCGAGCTGGTCCATCTTCGTTATGTACTTGACGAAAGAATCAGAGAGCGCCTTTATGTCCAGGTCCCATGGGTCCAGGCCTTCCCAAGCAATTATCTTGTAGATTATCTGCTCCCATGAGCATTCCGATGTTATAAGGTTCATTATGTTTTCTGTCTTCATATCTCACACCTTGTTGTTGGTTATGACGCCTGATTTATGCAACCACCACAGTCAGGCATGTCACCTTTGTCATCCAATCTTTGACCGGGCCTGATTGGTTCATCCTGTTAAGTCAGGCGTGTCATTCGTATGTTTGTAATGTCAGGCATACCATTGCATCGCCCAAAACTGTGTATTATTCAATTGTATATTTTGCGACTGCTGTGTCTGAATATAATTGTCGCTGCCTGCTTTTATAGAAATCGGTTATGAGCAAGTGAACTGGCAAGAACCGCCTGTTACTGCGCATGTGCACATGGAAGAGCAGGTTACAACCTGGCTTGTTGTAGTGTCATAGACGCTGCCGAAAACAGCTGGACAAGTCGGACCCGTTCCCGTGCACGTCCCTGAGTTCATGACGGTGCAAACGCTCTTGGCCTGCGCAAGGCCTGCTACTGACTGAACTGTGCCGCCGAATATCGTGAGCAGAACAAGCGCCACTATAAGCAGCACAACAATGGTGACTATAAGCACAAGCGTGGTTGAAAGACCTTTCCTGGCCATATAATTATTTAGTGGTTCCCTCACTTAAATATCTTTTGAGCGTGCACTGCGTAGATTTTTTAACCATCCGCGATAAATATTATTATGCCCGCCAAGACAATCAAACCAAAACCTGCAGCTGCAAGAAAGAAAGGCGCTTCAAAAGCGGCCAGTTCCGAAAAGCCGGCTGCAAAGAAGAAGCCTGCCAAACCTCAGCCGAAAGGGCACGCTGCAGTAAAGACAGACATACCAGTTAGGGAGCCGCCGGCCCCTCCTATTCCTGATTATCCATCCGGTTCCGCGCCCCAGAAGCCTACCATAAACTCCACCAGCTTCGGTGAGGTCGAGATAAACAAGAAGATATACTATTCGGACATGGTTGTCTGGTGGGACAACAAGCTTGATTTCCTCCCAAAAAAGCATGTCATCGGCGCAGGCGACATCGAGAAGCTCCTCACAAGGAAGCCCTATGCAATAGTCATTGGCGTGGGCCAAGTAGGAGGCGTGAGGATTACAGAAAAAGCCAAGAAGCTGGCCAAGGACAACAACGTGAAGCTCTTCATCGACGAATCCGAGGATGCCATTGACATATTCAACGGCCTCGTTGACAGCGGCAAGAGGGCCGTTGCGATAATCCATTCAACCTGCTGATTTTTAACCCGGAATGACATTTCTAATTATGGCAATCACTGTACTGCGTTTAGGGCACAGGTCCGGAAGGGACAAGAGGATAAGCACTCACGTTGCGCTGGTTGCACGGGCGCTGGGGGCTGACGGAGTCATCTTTTCAGGCGAAAGGGACCACTCAATGGAGGAGTCTGTCGGCAAGGTGGTCAAGAACTGGGGCGGAAAGTTCAAGGTAAGCTACGAAAAGGACTGGAAGTGCGTCATCAGTGAGTTCAAGGGCACCAAGGTTCACCTCACGATTTATGGCCTCCCAGTGCAGAAGCGCATTGGCAGAATAAGGAAGGAGAAGGATTTGCTCGTCATAGTGGGCGGGGAGAAGGTTCCTGGAGAAGCCTACCAGCTTTCTGATATGAATATCGCTGTCACACAACAGCCCCACAGCGAGATTGGGGCGCTCGCCATATTCCTCCATGAATATTTCCAGGGGAAGGAGCTCGAAAAGCGCTTCCCGGGCGCCAAATTGAGGGTGGTCCCCCAAGAGCGCGGCAAAAAGACGGTCAAGAAGTGATGCTTAAGTAAATAAAGACGGTTGTGTAACCCATCAGTGGCTAAATTGTATTTATAAAACTTTCTGTCCACAATTAAAAACGTGATATTCATGGCCGCATTGCAAGATATCAGATACAATCCTGTTATGGCCGTGGACAATCTGGCTGATTTAGGTCAATATTTGCATATCTGGACCCCGGACGGCGGATATGTATCAAGATTTCTTGTGGACAGGGAAAAATTGCCGTCAGGGACATATACAGATATGGTGCAAGAGGCAAGGGAAAGGGAACCAAGCCAGAGGCTGCCTACATCCGGGGAATGGCACCAGATAAGGAAACACCTGCGGCATGCAGACCCTGACATGGAAAAAGACATGACCGGATTGCCGAAAGAAATGACATCGACTTTTCTCGATTATGCCCACGGCAAGAAGAGGAAAAAATGGTATGACGGTCTGGTGGTCCAGGTCCCGAAAATCGATGCCGAAGGCAATTTCATAAGGGATGAGAAGGGCATACTTGAGGCAAGGGACATATGGGAAATGCCACTCCCAGAAAATACGGGCACGATCGGCCAATATCCGAAAGAAATGGAGCCCCTTTTCGACATGCTGTATGGGGAGGAAGGTTTAATGGAAAAAATCCCAGATGCTTATTTTTGGGTAGGGTCACTCTCAAGAGACTATTTAGGCGGTCTTAAGAGCCTTTTCAGGCCTACATCCAAAGATGAAGGCGTTGTTATCCGGGGCGCATGGAACGATTGCTCTGGCGGCAGCCGCTTCGGCATTGAAAGCGGCTGGAAACCGTCCGTTTCATTCGGGGGCATAGCCGCGCGGGCAATTGCAGAGCTTTAGGGAAATATATCACTTGAACACTTCGCCTGTTTCAGCTGACCAAAATAAGAGGTCGAGTTCTGCCATGGGGATGCATTCCTTTTTCGAGCATTCTTTCATCAGTTTCTCGATTTCGAGGTACCTCTTTCTTGTCATGCTTTTCGGGACAGCTCTGATTATTCCCAACTTTACCAGGTTTTTCAATATATGTCGGTCAAGGATTGCAAGGTTCTCTCCCAGCCCGATGTTCCTGAGGAAATGCGAGGCCTCCTTGTAGCCAAGCCCCCTCACGTTCCCGACAAGCCATTCCCTTGCCGTCTCAGGGTCAGCCACGTCTATCTTCCCCTTTATCGGCCGGTGGCTTCTTGCTTCGAGTATGCGTTGGGCTTTTGTCCCGTAGAACCTGACCCCGTGCGATTTCAGCGCGGCTGCAACCTCTCCTATTGTGCCCGCGAGCAGCGCGCCGCTCTGGTGAAGCTCCGAAACCGCGGCCCAGCATCTTTTCGCCTCGGACTGCGGCGTGCACAGGCAGAAGCAAAGCTCCGCAAAGACCCTGTCATCAGGGCCGCGCCACACATCCTTGAACTCAAGAAGGCGCCGCTCTATCTCTTCCCTTCTTATCCCGTACTCTTTTGAGACGTCCATAATAATCACATATGCTGTTCAACTTGCATACTTCACACCTTGGGCCCACCGGCCTGCAGATTTTCTGCCCGAAGCGCACGATGCCGTGGTTTATCAGGTACCACTTGCCTTTTGGGAACACCGATTCAAGCGCGCGCTTGGCCTCCTCCACATCGGCTTTCGCATCGACTATGCCTATCCTTTTCGGCACCCTGTTGACGTGCGTATCTACCGCAATGCTGGGTATCCCATGTCCGTACATGAGCACAATGTCCGCGCACTTGTAGCCAATCCCCGGCAGGGACATGAGCCTGTCCCTGGTGTCCGGGATCTTCCCGCCGAAGTCATTAAGCAGCATCCTGCATATGGCTTTCATCCTTTTGGATTTCCCGCGGTAGAACCCGGCTGGGCGAACCAGGCTCTCCAGCTCAGCATCAGGTATCTCCAGTATATCCTCCGGCGTGTCCGCCCGTGCGAACAGTGCCCTGCTGGCCCTTTCCGTGTTCTCATCGCGCGTCCTCTGGGACAGCAGGCACGAAACCAGGACA
>Ga0180434_10009219_pt1 | contig 10757 bp, 7 predicted proteins | sample SS_ome_7_FD_132453 | JGI IMG/M metagenome (GOLD analysis project Ga0180434, IMG submission 132453) | Hypersaline lake sediment archaeal communities from the Salton Sea, California, USA - SS_1_D_2 metaG | ecosystem: Environmental > Aquatic > Non-marine Saline and Alkaline > Hypersaline > Sediment... | reverse complement strand
TCCCGCTCCCCCCGTTCTGATGGGGGTGATGACGATCCGGATCCCTGGATCTGAACCGCTGTCGGCAACACTGGAGACAGCTGATCAACCTCCAGTGGCCCAGTCCCCCGCTTCGGCGCCGTCGTTTGACGTGACGGCCGCTCTCCGCAAGGAGGGACTCACCGAGGAGGACTACCGCGAAATTCAGCGCCGTCTTGGTCGTGATCCCAACCGGGCCGAACTCGGCATGTTCGGGGTGATGTGGTCGGAGCACTGCTGTTACCGCAACTCGAGGCCGCTCCTGCGTGGTTTTCCGACGGAGGGGCCACGCATCCTGGTGGGACCGGGGGAGAACGCCGGGGTGGTGGATCTGGGCGACGGGCACCGTCTCGCGTTCAAGATCGAGAGTCACAACCATCCCTCGGCGGTGGAGCCCTTTCAGGGAGCGGCCACCGGTGTCGGTGGCATCCTGCGCGACATCTTCACCATGGGCGCCCGTCCGATCGCCCTGCTGAATGCCCTGCGTTTCGGCCCCCTGGAGGAGCCGTCCAATCGGGGACTGCTGGAGGGGGTGGTGGCCGGCATTGCCCATTACGGCAATTGTGTTGGCGTGCCCACGGTGGGCGGTGAAGTCGCCTTTGATCCCTCCTACAGCGGCAACCCGCTGGTGAACGCCATGGCCCTGGGGCTGATGGAAACGGAGGAGATCGTCAAATCCGGAGCCTCCGGCGTCGGCAATCCCGTTGTGTACGTGGGAAGCACCACCGGTCGTGACGGCATGGGGGGCGCCAGCTTTGCCAGCGCTGAACTCAGTGGCGCCTCCCTCGATGACCGCCCCGCTGTGCAGGTGGGTGATCCCTTCCTGGAGAAGGGGTTGATTGAAGCCTGTCTGGAGGCCTTCCAGAGTGGTGATGTGATCGCCGCCCAGGACATGGGTGCGGCCGGTCTCACCTGCAGCTGTGCCGAAATGGCCGCCAAGGGGCATGTGGGCGTGGAGCTCGATCTGGATCGGGTGCCAGCACGGGAAGAGGGCATGACCGCCTATGAATTTCTTCTCTCCGAGTCGCAGGAGCGCATGCTCTTCGTGGTGCGTGCTGGTCGGGAGCAGCCGCTGATGGAGCGTTTCCGCCGCTGGGGGCTGCAGGCGGCCGTGGTGGGACAGGTGTTGGCGGAGCCTGTGGTGCGGGTGTTGCAGCACGGAGCGGTGGCCGCTGAAATTCCTGCCCGCGCCCTGGCGGAAGACACGCCGATCAATCAGCACAGCCTGTTGGCCGATCCCCCCCTCGACATCCAGCAGCATTGGCGATGGCAAGACTCCGAGCTTCCCCTTGCCGCGTCGGAGCACGACTGGGGTGGCGACCTGCTCGCCCTGCTCGATGATCCGACCATCGCCAGCAAGCGCTGGGTTTACCGCCAGTACGACCAGCAGGTGCTGGCCAACACCGTGATTCCGGCTGGAGGCGCCGACGCCGCGGTCGTGCGACTCCGTCCTCAGCAGGGGGAAGCGTCCCTGCAGGGAACCGAGCGCGCTGTGGCGGCCACGGTGGATTGCCCGAATCGCTGGGTGGCGCTGGATCCCGAGCGCGGTGCGATGGCGGCGGTGGCGGAAGCGGCCCGCAACCTGAGTTGCGTCGGTGCTGAGCCGCTCGCGGTGACCGACAACCTGAACTTTCCCTCACCCGACACCGATCGCGGCTATTGGCAACTGGCGATGGCCTGCCGTGGTCTGGCTGAGGCCTGCCGTCGACTGAACACCCCCGTGACCGGTGGCAATGTCTCCCTCTACAACGAGACCCGCAGTGACGATGGCGCGTCGGTGCCGATCCATCCCACGCCCGTGGTGGGCATGGTCGGGGTGGTGGAGTCCATCGCCAAGGTGATCGGCCTGGGGTGGCGGCAGGCGGCTGATCCAGTGGTGCTGCTAGGGGTGCCGATCGATGGGCCGGCTGATGACCGGCTCGGGCTGGCAGGCAGTGCCTATCAGGGTGTGATCCACGGTGCCCTCACCGGCCGACCGCCTCGTCCGGATCTGGATCTCGAGGCGAGGGTGCAGGCCCTGGTGCGGGCGGCGATTGGCCAAGGTCTGTTGGCGTCGGCCCACGATTGCAGCGACGGTGGCCTGGCGGTGGCGTTGGCGGAGAGTTGCCTGGCGGTGGGCCTGGGTGCCGCGATTGACCTGGGCAGCAGCGGGGCCCGTCCGGAGCAACTGTTGTTTGCGGAGGGAGGCGCCAGGATCATCGTGTCGGTGAAGGCTGAAGCCTTTGAGGCCTGGCAGGCGCTGTTGGCTGGAGCGCTCGGTTGTGATGTTCCGGCCACGCCCCTTGGCACCGTCACGGATCAGGGGCGTCTGACGATGCGCTCGGGAGATCAGGCCTTGCTGGATCTCGAGGTCGCCGCCATGCGCCTGGCTTACGACCAGGCGCTGCCCCGACGCATGGCCGCTTCGATGCCGGCAGGTGGTGTGGAGGCATGATGCAAGATTGTGACGACTTCATGACGTCGAGGCGCTCTGTGCATCAGTCCGAGACGGAGCGCCCCGACCGGATGGAGGAAGCGTGCGGCGTTTACGCCGTGCTCGCCGCCGAGCAGCCGGTGGCGAACCTCACCTATTTCGGCCTCTATTCCCTGCAGCATCGCGGCCAGGAGTCGGCGGGAATCGCCGTCTTCAACCAGGGCAAAGTTCGCCTTCACAAAGACATGGGTCTGGTCAGCCAAGTGTTCGATCAGGACGTCCTGGCTCGCATGCCCGGCCATCTGGCCGTGGGGCACAATCGCTATTCCACGACCGGCAGCAGCAGGGTCTGCAATGCCCAGCCGGTGGTGCTGATGACGCGCCTCGGCCCTTTCGCCCTGGCCCATAACGGCAATCTCGTCAACGCAGCGGAACTGAGGCAGCGTGTTGATGATGGCCAGGCCGAATTCACCTCCACCACCGACTCTGAATTGATCGCGCTGGCGATTCAGCAGGCGGTGGAGCGCGGCCTCGATTGGCAGCCTGCGATCACGGAAGCCGTGGCCTTATGTCGTGGTGCTTTCAGTCTGGTGATTGGCACCAATGACGCCCTCTATGCCCTTCGCGACGGCTACGGCATCAGACCCCTGGTGTATGGCCGCCTTGGCGAGGCCTGCGAGGGGCACTGGGTGGTGAGCAGTGAAACCTGTGGGCTCGACATCATCGGCGCCAGCTATGAGGCGGATGTGCAACCCGGCGAGATCGTGCGGTTTCGTTGCGGTGAACCGGAGCCATCGATTGCGCGGTGGGTGGAGCCCTCCACCCGGATGTGTGTGTTCGAAATGATCTATTTCGCCCGGCCAGACAGCCGCTTCTTTGGAGAATCGCTGTACAGCTACCGGCAGCGCATCGGTCAGATCCTGGCGAAGGAATCGGCGGTGGAAGCAGATCTGGTGATTGGTGTGCCTGATTCGGGTATTCCTGCCGCCATCGGTTATGCCCAGGCGAGCGGATTGGCGTTTGCCGATGGCCTGATCAAAAACCGCTATGTCGGTCGCACCTTCATCCAACCGACCCAGGCGATGCGGGAAGCGGGGATACGGGTGAAATTGAATCCGTTGCCGGATGTGCTGGCCGGTCAGCGAGTGGTGGTGATCGATGACTCGATCGTGCGCGGCACCACCAGCCGCAAGCTGGTGCAGGCCCTTCGCGATGCTGGTGCCACCGAAGTGCACATGCGGATCAGTTCCCCACCGGTCACCCATCCCTGTTTTTACGGCATCGACACCGACACCCAGGATCAGCTCATCGCCGCCCGTCTCACGTTGGCGGAGATTCAGGAGCATCTCAAGGTCGACTCCCTCGCCTATCTCAGCAAAGAAGGGATGGTGGAAGCAGCGCGGGCCAGTTCGTCCCAGTTCTGCACCGCCTGTTTTGACGGTGCCTATCCGGTGCCGATGGATGAGGCGATGCGCTCCAGCAAGCTCATGCTCGAGCCGGCCGGTGTGGCGGCCTCAATCCGCTGAGTCCTTCCTGCCGTTGATCAGCGGCACGAAAGCCTGAAGCGTTTCGCCCTCTCGCAGCGGCAGCTCCAGGCTGTGATCGCTGCTGATCGCTGTGCCGGCGATCCGTCCATGCCGTCCCTGGCTGGAGATCAAGCCCAGCAATGGCGCCTCCAGGCAGACGGACACGAGTCGATCGTCCGGGGCAGCCGCTGCATTTAGATCGATCGCCAGATCGCCCAGATCGCCGCGATGGCACAGTCTCAGATCGCCGAGCGGGCGTCGGATCAACCGACCCTGACCCGTGGCGGCGATCAACTGGCCGGGAGCATCGGCGGCCAGGCTGACCGCCCCGACCAGCTGTTCTCCCGGCAGCAGGCGCAGCGTCACCGGCCCCTGGGCCAGCTTCCCCATCAACGGCAGCGCCGTGTCATCCACCGGCAGCCTCAGCACCCGGCCGATGTCAGTCACCAGGGCGATCGTTCCCCCCTCGGAGCAGATCACTCCAGCCTGGAGGCTGACGCCCTCCTTGAGCTTCAGCACGCTGGCGGCCCGCCCCGACAGTTCCTGCAGGTCCTGCAATGGCAAACGCTTGAAACGGCCATCGCTGCTCAGCAGACCGAGGGACAGCGTCCGGTTGGCGTGATCGTCGTCGGTGTTGGGGAGAGGCAACAGGTTGATAACGGTTTCACCCTCCATGGCGGTGGGTAGAAACCGTTCGAGCGGTCCTGGTTGTTGTCCGGCGAATTCCCAGCGCACCAAGGCCACCCGGCCCTGGGCGGTGAGGGCCAGTAACCGCGGGGGTGGGGCGATCGGCAGGATCAGGCGGGCTGGTGACGGTTCATCGCCGAGCGCGGCGGCGTCCTGCAGATGCATCCGGCCCAGCACCTGGGGGCTGATCACCTTGACCTGGCCATCAGCTTGGATCAGCAGACGGGCATCGCCAGGCAGAGCGCCCAGGGCCTGTTTGCGTTGCAGTTCGGTATTCGGGCGTTGGCTTGCGGCCCGTTCGGCCAGCAGGTGGTCGCCGCCTTCGATCAGGCGGGTGCGGCGCGGTGTGGCGAATCGTTTCTTGAGCTGCTTCAGTTCATCCACCAGAGCCGCCAGCAGAACGTCCCGTTGCTCGAGCAGGCGTTGCAGGCGACTGCGTTCCTGGCGCAGTTCCTCGGCTTCCTTCCGCAGGCTCTCTTGCTCCAGCCCGGTGAGTCGACGCAGCGGCATCGCCAGAACGGCATCGGCCTGTCGTTCGCTCAGGTCGAGGTGCACCATCAGGCTGGCCCTGGCGCTGGCCGCATCCCGCGCCTCCTGGATCATGCTGATCACCTGTTGCAGCGCCTCGAGGGCGCGGTTGAGACCTTCCACCACCTCGAGGCGATCCTCGGTTTTGCGCAGGGCATGGCTGGTCCGACGGATCAGGGTCTGCTCGCGGTACTCGAGGAAGGTCTGCAGCAGCTGGCGCAGGGAGAGCTGCTGGGGCTGACCGTTCACTAAGGCGAGCAGGATGGCTCCGAAGTTGCTCTGCAGCGACGTGCGTCGCTGCAGGTCGGCAAGAACCTTGCCTGGATCGGAATCCCGTCGCAGTTCCACCACCACCCGCATGCCGTCGCGGTCGCTCTCATCCCGGATGTCAGCGATGCCACCAATGCGCCCATCGTTCACCTGCTCCGCAAGCTTTTCGATCCAGCCCGCTTTGCTCAGTTGAAAGGGCAGTTCGGTGATCACCACGGCATTGCGCTTGTGGCGCCCTTTGCCGGGCTGCACCTCCTCGATGTGAGCCACGCCCCGCATGGGGATGCTGCCGCGACCCGACAGGTAGGTCTCCCGGATGCCACTGCCTAACAGCACTTCGCCGCCGGTTGGAAAATCGGGGCCGGGAATCAGGGTCAGGAGCTTGTCATCGCTCAGCTCCGGTTGGCGCACCAGGGCCACCAGGGCATCCACCACTTCGCCGAGATTGTGGGGCGGGATGTTGGTGGCCATGCCCACGGCAATCCCGGCACAGCCGTTGAGCAGCAGGAAAGGCAGCTGGGCCGGCAGCACGGTCGGTTCCTGCTGGGAGCCGTCGAAGTTCGGAGCGAAATCAACGGTGTCGTCGCCGATCTCATCGAGGAGACCCTGATGGGCGATCGGAGCAAGGCGGGTTTCGGTGTACCGCATGGCAGCCGGCGGATCGTCATCCACGGATCCGAAGTTGCCGTGGCCATCCAGCAGGGGGTGGCGGCTGGAGAAGGTCTGCACCAGCCGCACCAGAGCGTCGTAGACCGCTTGATCACCGTGCGGGTGATATTTGCCGAGCACATCGCCCACAACGCGCGCGCACTTGCGGTAGGGCCGATCCGGTGTCAGGCCCAGTTCGTGCATCGCGTAGAGGATGCGGCGCTGCACCGGCTTGAGGCCATCGCGGGCATCGGGCAGGGCCCGACCCACGATCACGCTCATCGCGTACTCGAGGTAGGAGCGCTGCATCTCCTGATGCAGGGCGATCGGTTGAACGCGCTCCTCGGCCATCCGGATCGGAAATTCTGAGGGCGGAAGGGGCTCAGCCTACAGATCTCCCCTGGGATGACCAGTCCTCTCAGCTGGCGCTGCTGGGATCGGCGTTGGCTTCTGCACGCTCCACCGCATCCTGGAGGGCCGGGTTCGCCAGCAGCGTGCGCGTCGCCAGCCTCAGGTTCAGCCCCCACAGCTGTTGTTTCTGATGCCCGGGGAGCACGTAATTCGGATCGTCCGCCAGGGCTTGTCGCGCCAGGGTCAGCGCCTCGTCATCCCCCGGTGATTGGTTGTTCAGTGCAGCGGCCAGAGCGAGCATGGGTTCGGCGTTGCGTTGGATCGTGAGTACGCGTCGCCAGCGTTGAATCGCTTCACGGGTGTTGCCCATTTCGAACAGCACGATCGCCTGGTTGTTCACCGCTTCCCAGAAGGTGGGTTTGAGGCTGGCGGCTTTTTCAAACGCCTTCAGCGCAGCTCTGAAGTCGGTCTGCATAATGCGGGCGTTGCCCAGGTCGAAATAGGCGCCGGGGTTGTTGGGATCGAGCTTCAGCCCTTCATCAAGCAGAGGGATGGCATCCTCCGGCCGGTTGTCGCGCAGGGCCAGGGAGGCCTCGGCAAACCAGAGTCCGGCTTTTTTGGGATTGAGTTCCTTGGCCTTGGCCAGGGAGCGGGCGGCCGCATCCAGTTGCTGGCTGCGCAGTTGGGCCTCAGCCAGCACCGACCAGAGCCGTTCATCCTCCGGTTGGAGCCGCACGGCCAGCGCCGCCAGCCTGGCGGCTTCTTCCGGTTGCCCCAGCTTGAGCAACTGCGCCGCCGTGCGCCCGATGCCGATGCCGGAACCTTCCAGTTCCTGCTGGCTTGGCACAAACACCGTGGGAATGAGTGCCTGGGCAGGCAGGGGCAGAATCGCGCCGGCCAGGGCGAGCAGGGTCGCTGCACACCTGGTTGCACCGGGTTTGAAGCGCGCGTTGCGACCCATCACTTTGATGTCGATCCGTCCAGGGTAGGAGGGCTCTCCACACGCGCTGCCTCGGCGTTGCGTCTCCACATCCAGGGTTTGATCCTGCGCAGCGCCGAACCACGCAGTTTCTCCAGCCAGGTGGCGTCATCCCAGCTCAGGGCCTGGTCACGCCGCAGGCTGAGGATCCAGGGCCGGGGCTGCACATCGGGATCCTCACTGCAGGGCAGGGGCCCCTCATTCCAGGGGCAGACCTCCTGACAGATGTCGCAGCCAGCCAGCCATGGCCCCAGGGCGGCCTGGATCGCCTCAGGTAGTTGTGGATTGCGGTTTTCAATTGTGTGATAAGCGAGGCAGCGGCGGGCATCGACCACAAACGGCTCCCGGATCGCGTCCGTGGGGCAGGCGTCGATGCAGCGATGACAGCGACCGCAGAGGGGCTCGGCGGGTTGATCCGGCGGCAGGTCGAGGCTGGTGAGCAGGTGACCGATCACCATCCAGGACCCCCGTTGGCGGTCGATCAGGTTGCTGTGTTTGCCGATCCAACCCAGACCGGCCTCCTCCGCCCAGGCCTTGTCGAGCAGGGGGTCGGCATCCACGCAGGCTCTCCAGCCCACGCCCGGATGCTGCTGCTCCAGCCAGCGTCCAAGTCGCTTCAGCCGTTGCATGACGACGCGGTGGTAATCCCGCCCCCAGCCATAGCGGGCGATCGCCAGCGTTCCTGGTTCCCGCCTGGCCGCCACGTGATAGTTCAGACCCACCGCCAGCAGGCTCCTGGCACCGTCGAGCAGCCGTTCCGCCGCCAGCCGCCGTGGTGCGGCCATCCAGGCCATGTCGGCCTGATGACCTGCCTCCAACCAGCGTTGCAGGGCGGCCGTCCGCAGTTGGAGTCGGGGACTTCCCGGCAACCGGGCGAGACCCACCGGCTCGAAGCCCTGCTGCCGCGCTTCTCGCTTCAGGGCCTCGGCCAGTCTGGCCAGATCGGTGTCAGCGGACACGGAAAGCGACCGTACAGTTGGGCGTCTTCAGGCATCCTGCCGTGTCCGCTTCTGCTCCAGGTTCCTCGTCCACGCTGCGTCTCGCCCCTGTGCTGCGCTGGCTGGGACTCACGCTGGTGGTGCTCCTGGTTCTGCAGATCGCTGTGGTCCTCAGTGGTGCCGACTGGGCGGAGGCGTCGTTTCAACAGCTTCTGATCGAACGGCTCGTCAGCCAGGCCCCGATGGGATTTGTCGGCTTGTTGCTGATGTTGATCGGGTCGCGCCTGGATCATCCCGTTGCCGATCGCCTGCCGATTCGTTGGGTGGTATGCGTGCTTTCGGCTCTGCTGGCGATCGCCATGATCGCGGTGGTGCCGATGGCGATCAGTGGCAATCAATCGCTCGCCGGTCAGGCGGATCAGACGCTGCAGCAGCGTCGGAGCCAGCTGGAGATGGCCCGACAGCAGGGCAAGAATCCCGACAACGTGAAGATGCTGGGGGAGCAGCTGGCCCAGGCCGGACAACTGCCTGCTGATGCCACCGATGACGACAAGGCCAAAGCGGCCCGGGAGTTCATCGATGGACAGCTTCAACAGATGAATGACCAGATTCAGCAGGCGGAGCGCCAGCGCAATCTGGCGATGAATCAGCGTCGTTTCGGTGGCACCGTCAGTGCCGTGGTGCTGGCCATTGCCTTCGTGTTGCTCGCATTCGCGGCTGTTCTCTGATCGCTGGTTAGGTTGGTTGGATCACGTCGCCTCAAGGACCGAGACGTTTCTTGGTGCAGTCCAACCCCAGACCCGATCTGCCGCTCAGCGCCAGACTTCAGCAGGATCTCAAGAATGATCTGATTGCTGGTCTGCTGGTGGTCATTCCGTTGGCCACCACGATCTGGTTGGCGACCACGGTGAGCCGTTTTGTGTTGGCGTTTCTCACGTCGATTCCAAAGCAGTTCAACCCATTCATCACGCTCAACCCCCTGCTGCAGGACCTGATCAATCTGGCCCTCGGCCTCACGGTTCCCCTGCTGGGGATTCTTCTGATCGGTTTGATGGCCCGCAACATCGTGGGCCGTTGGTTGTTGGAGTTCGGAGAGGGCACCTTGTCACGGATTCCCCTGGCGGGATCGGTGTACAAAACTCTGAAACAGCTCCTTGAAACCTTCCTTCGCGACAATTCCAAGCGGTTTCGCCGTGTCGTTCTGGTGGAGTACCCCCGCGAGGGTCTGTTCAGTGTCGGTTTTGTGACCGGTGTGGTGGGCCCTTCGTTGCAGGCCGAACTCGAGGAGCCCCTCCTGAGCGTGTTCATCCCCACGGCTCCCAACCCCACCACCGGCTGGTACACCCTGGTGCCTGAGTCATCGGTGCGTGATCTCAATCTGTCGGTGGAGGATGCATTTCGCACGATCATTTCCGCTGGGATCGTCAACCCGGATGAACGGGAAGCCCCTGTGAATCGCAGTTTTTCCAGTCTTCTCTCCCAGTTGCGCGCCTCCTCTCCGTCGTCCCGCACCTCGGAAGTGTGATCAGCGATCTGCCTGTGCCCACCTTCGCTTGACCTCCATGCAGTCCCGTTCCCTGGCCCGTGAGCTGGCGCTCCTGGTGCTCGGTCAGCTTCCTGACCGTGATGGCCAGGTGATGGCTGATGTCTCCCTGGAGAGCCTGCTCCAGAAGGCGCTCGAGACCCTCATGCAGCACTGGCGGGAGACCCTGGATGGCTGTGCCGCTGATCTGGAGAAGGCCCAGCAGCATCTGCTCGACAGCGAACTGCAGGATGGTGGCGATCGCGGCAGCGATCGAGCCGGAACTCAGGTTGCTGTGCGTGACCAGCTGCAGGCGTCGATCGGCGCGGCCGAACAGGTGCTCAATGGTCTCTCCGGCTGCCTGGAGCTGCCCCGTCTGCTGGCGCTGGCTGATCAGGATCAGGTGCGTGATGACGCCCGCCGGCGGGTGGCTCTCGTGCTGGAGCAACGCAGCAAGATCGATGCCCGTCTGGATGGGGTGATGGAAGGCTGGCGCCTCAGCCGTCTGCCACGGATTGATCGCGACATTCTCCGCCTGGCGGTGGTTGATCTCACCGCTCTCCACACTCCGGCAGCGGTGGCCTGCAATGAAGCTGTGGAGCTGGCCCACCGTTACAGCGATGATCAGGGCCGGCGCATGATCAACGGCGTTCTGCGCCGACTGCAGCAGGCGACAACAACTGCCGCCAGCTCCTGAGCCCCATCCTCTGACCTCTGGTCACCACCCTGCCGCTTCGATGGTTTACGACTGGTTCAACCGCACCTCCGTTCCCAACGGTGAGGAGGCCTCGTCTCCACCAACCCCCGAGGTTGGTGAGGCCGCGGCTGAAGCTAAAGATGAAACGACGGCTGAAGCGACGGAGGAGGATCCGCTGGA
>Ga0180434_10009215_pt1 | contig 10761 bp, 2 predicted proteins | sample SS_ome_7_FD_132453 | JGI IMG/M metagenome (GOLD analysis project Ga0180434, IMG submission 132453) | Hypersaline lake sediment archaeal communities from the Salton Sea, California, USA - SS_1_D_2 metaG | ecosystem: Environmental > Aquatic > Non-marine Saline and Alkaline > Hypersaline > Sediment... | reverse complement strand
ACCTCGAGCAGGATGGCCGGGATGCCCTTGACGACGGTCGTGGCGGTGGCGCCGGCCTCGGAGCATACGGCCGTGGCCGAGGCGGTGCTGCGGAGGGTCGTCACAGTGTCGCCACGGACGGTCACGGTGACGTTCTTGGACTGGCCGGCTGCAATCGTACCAAGGTTCCAGACGACCTTGCGGCCCTCCATCGCGCCGCCCTGGCCGGCGCTCACGAACGAGGCGCCTGCCGGGACGGTGTCCGTCAGGACGGTCCTGGCGGCGGGCGCTTTGCCGGTGTTCGAGACCGTGATGGTGTACTCGACGGGCCGGCCCACGTAGCGCATGTCGGGGCCCTTCTTGGTGACCGCCAGGACGGGCTGGGTGACGGCGGTGCTCGTCTCGTTGGAGGTGGCCGTCAGCCCGCCGTCGGCCGAGGCGGTTGCTGCGCCGGTGTACGTGCCGGGGGCCGCGACCTTCACCTTGGCGGCGAACTGCTTGCTCTCGCCGGGCTTGAGGGTCCCGGCCCGGAAGACGAGGTCCGACTGGCCGTCCATCGCCGTCATACCCTTGGGAAGCGCGTCGCGGACGGTCACGTTGCCGGCATCGCCCGAGCCGGTGTTACGGACCGTCAGCGTGATGGGAATGACTTCGCACGTCAGGGCCGTCTCCGGAGCCGTCTTGGCCAGTTGAAGTTTGGGCTGGACCACGCTGATGCCGACGCAGACGGCCGTGGGCTTGTACGAAAGTTCCACGCACGGGTTCAAGAGGCCGGTCCTGGAAGCCGCCGCCCTGATGGTGACAGCGGCCGCCTGGCCGGCCTTCAGTTCCCGGTACACCCACGTCAGGTGCGTGGCGGTCTTGCTGGTGGTTTCCGGTTCGGTGGACTGGATGGCGGTGTTCTCGGGGATCAACTCCTTGAGGGTGACGTCGGCGAGGTCGGTGCCGGACACGTTGCTGACCTTGAGCGTGTATTCAAACGGTTGACCCACGCGGACCTCCTTCGGGGCCAGGCGCTCGACCAGAAACGGGCTGCCGGCTTCCTTGCCGGCGGGCTCGTAGGTTCGGACGCGCGTCATCCCCGGAGGAACCGCATCGGGCGGCGGGGCCGGAGGCCGGCGCTCCGTCGTGGTCGGCGGCACGGTTTCCCGCGCCATGCCGGGAGGCGCCGAAGGCGGCGGCGCCGTGCGCGTGGTCCCGGTTGTACGGGACTCCATGGGGACCATGTCGGTCCGCGTCTCGTTGCAGCCCGCGACGGCAGACAGGACAAGGAACAGTGCGACGGTCAGAACGGGGGTCGGGCGACTCATCATCCGTCTCCTTTTCGTGGAAGTGTGTGTCCGTCACGGACGGACAAACGGCGTGGGGGGCGCCAGCGGGAAACCGGCGCCCCTTGGCCGCTATCAGAGACGCGTTACTCGTAGATGTGCGTGCTCTCGGTCTCGGTGGCCGGGCTGGTCATCTGGTCGCTCTTGAGTTCGACCTTGAACCGGACGTCGCCCGCCTTCGCACCTTTGACCGTGACCCGGTACTGGGCCTTGGCCTGGGGCGCGAGTTGAGCCAGCGGGGCGAACGTCACGACCTTGCCGGCGGCCTTGCCGTTGGTCGGACCGGTGCTTGACACGTAGTCCTGCTCGGCCGGCAGCGTGCAGGTGATCTGGATGTTGGTGCCGACCGCCGAGCCCTGGTTCGTCACGGTGATGACGTAGGTCTCGTTGGCGCCGACCTCGATTGGGTCCTCCAGGTCGACCGTCTCAAGAAGAATGGCGGGGATGCCGGCCACCTCGGTAACCGCCTCGGCGGAGGCCTTGCTGCACACGGCCGTGGCCGACACGACGTTCCGGATACTGCCGACGTTGCCCGCCTTGACGGTCACGGAGACCTTCTTGGAGGCGTCGGGTGCCAGGGTGCCGAGGTTCCAGGTGATCTTCCCGCCGACGGCCTGTCCGCCGCCGGTCGCGCTGACGAAGGTCACACCCTTCGGGAGAGTGTCGACGAGAACGGTGTTGCGGGCCTCGCCGTCGCCCTTGTTCGCCACGGAGATGTCGTACGTGACGTTGCGGCCCAGGTAGCGTTTCTCGGGGGCGGTCTTCGTGAGGACGAGGGCCGGCTCGCGGACCGTGAACTTGTGGGTGGCCCGGGCCTTCAGGCCGCCGGTTCCGGACGCCACCGCGGTGTTGGTGTACTCACCGCGCTTCGAGGCGCGGAGTTCGTAAGTGGCCTGCCTGGCCTCGCCGGGCGGCAGGTCGCCCACGTTGATGCTGACGGAGGTGCTGCCGTCACACGTCAGGCCCTCCGGCAGTTTATCCGTGATCTTGACCCCGCTGGCCGGGCCGTCGCCGGTGTTGCGGATCATCACCTTGATGGGAATCGGCTCGCAGATGAGCACCTCGGCGGGACCCGTCTTCTCGAGGGTGAGTTTCGGGGCCGTCACGACCGTGGGCGCCCGGGCCTGGTCCTTCAGGCCGTGGTCCGCCGTCACCTGAACCGGGTTGACGAACGTGCCGGTCTTGGTGGTCTTGGCGCTGACGGTCAGCGACCGCTGGGCGCCGGCGGCGAGCCGGCCAAGGTCCCACGTGAGTTTCTGGCCGTCCACCTTGGCTTCCGGCTTGCTGGAAACGTAGGTGATGCCCTCCGGCATCGTATCGACGATCTGGACGTGCGTGGCGTCGGCCTTGCCGGGGTTGGTGACGGTGATACTGTAGTTGATCGTGTCACCGACCATGGCCCTGGGCGTAGCCGTCTTCTTGATGCCGATCCTGGGCCCGACCCACGTCTTGGTCATCTTGCCGCTGGCGAGTTTGACGGCCGGCTTGCAGCACTGCTTGTCCTCGGGCCGGATGATCTCCATCTGGATGACGTTGGCGCCCTCGGTCGGAGTGGCCTGCTTCAGTTGGGCCTTGGCCCGGCCGGAGGCGTCGGTCTTGACGGTGATGGCCGGCTTGTCGCCGGGCGCCAGCGTGGCCTTCGGACCGGAGGCCACCTTGAAGTGCACCTCCATGCCTTCCAGCGGCGTGCCGTCGGACGCCTTCATCACCTTGACGACCAGGTCGTGCGTGGTGCCGATGGTGTTGGTGGCATCGGGCGGCCACTGCCACGCCGCGTCCTGCCAGTGCTTGACGACGAACACCTTGTGCTTGTCCCAGTTGAAGATGGCTGGGGCATAGGCAACGACGTGCGTGTCGCCTTCGACGGGCGAGGTAATGACACACCACGTCTGGCCCGGCTTCAGGTGGATGTCGTCGTCCGGGTTGTCGTTGCCGCGCGTGACGACGTGCGCGTCGCGGTTGGTGTGCGTGACGGCATACTTGTTGTCCACCTTGTAGCCGCGCGTGTCGTACCAGCCGCTCTCGTCGACCTCGACGATGCTGCCGACGCTGCCTTCCTGAATCAGCCATTCGACGCGCCGACTGTCAAGCGGTTTACCCTCTGCGTCCGTGACGGTCGCAATCAGGACGTGCTGCGTTCGAACCTGGTTGGTGTCCTCGATCGGCTCCACCTTGAGGGCGGCGGCCTCCGGGTCGAAGTCCTGGTAGTACCCGCCCTCCATTGGTTTGCCGTGCTCCCGGGCAATATGCCCGGGATGAAGCACGCCGAACTTGGTCGGGTAGGAACTGCATCCCGCAGCGAGTGCGGCAATCAGGACGGTCGTCACCAGAATAAGGCTACTGCGTGTCCGGGCGTTCATGGTCTTCTCCTTCGTTGCTGTCGTCGAAAGTGAGTCTCTCGCTCCAAAGCGTGTGTCCTGCGTCTGCTCCGCGACGGTCCTCCGTTCGCGTCGCCAGGAACCCCCCATGCCCCCTCTTATGTCAGGCACCGGACCGCCATGCAGACGGTCCGGATTGTCGTTCCACAACCCCGCGGCGGAGTTGATATGCTCTCTCCCCACAGCGGGTTCGCAGGTGCCGAAAAAACAGCAAACAGGCCGTTGGAAATGCCTCTGCTGACAATCGGCCCGCTTCGGCGCGTTACGGCAATTCCAACCCCCGCTCTCGCTGCACAACTCGGGTTCCAACCCCCCCATCGGCCGCGCGCGCCAAGAAAGGAAGGACAACTCGCGTGCGCGCCCTTCGCATCTGCCTATATTATAACTCTTCCTGCAATCTGGCGTCTACGTCCGGCGCAGAAATGGCATCAGGGAGATTCCCCCATTCTTTGTCCAGAAAGCCAGCAGTCGGCGATTAGGGGAATCCCCTACCCTGTGGCTTCAGAATAGCGGGCCTCGCACCGGAGAGGTCCCTGGCGACCGCGCCGTTCGCCGCCCTGAAGCAAACGAGGCCGCCCGCCTCAATCGTCAGCGTGTCGGCGTGCCGATCGCAGCCGAAACGGAGCGTGGCGCGATCCTCGTCCCCGTCGGGCTCCCCGCTTGCGTTGCCCGCCTCAGGCAGTATGCTGTTGACAAGGCCGTCGCATGATCTCGTCCACCATTGTCATGGAAGTCCCCGTCATGAGGCCCGCGTTCAGACTCGCGGTCGTGCTCCTGCTAACCGCAGGGGTGCCGCCCGCGCAGGCGCAGGAAGAACCACTTGCAGGCCGTGACGTTGGCGGGCGAGTAGCGCGGCTCGAGCAGGAAACGCACAGGGCCTTTCAGCACGGGGACTTCCAGCGGATCGCCGACCTGGTCCCCCAACTCCAGCGCCTGGAGGACGAACTGGAGGCGGCGCTGGTGCGGCCCAGGCCGGGCCACCCGCCCCGGCCCGACCTGCGCGGGCTTCTCGACCTGGTGCGTCACCTGCGAGCCGAGGCATCGCGCATCGTGGCCGGCTCCCGGTGGCGCAGCGTGCCCCCGCCCTGGATCCGGCAGCCCCCGGACGCCTCGCGAATCACCATCCGCCCGGCCTCCGACGGCACGGCCACGATCACCGGCACGGCCGGCGCCGCCGGCGACACGCGGGCGCGGCTGGTCCGGGCGGTCAACCTCATGACCGCCGACGAGGCCGTCGCCAAGGTCATGCCGGACGGATCGTTCGCCCTCCGCCTCGTGGCGCCGCCCGGCAGTTCGGTCCAGATAGCGACGGCCCTGTCCGGCGACCTTCCCGCCCCCATCCCTGATGAGGTTCGAGGGCGGTTCGAATCGGGCGAGAGCCTCGACCTGGACGAGGCCGTGGGTCCCCTGCGCGAGATGATTGCCGGCGACCGCACGACCTCGCCCGGCGTAATCCTGCCCGTGCGGGCCCGCCAGGCGGGTACGGTCGGATTCATCAGCAAGGTCGGCCGGGGCCGCTGGGTCTTCGGCACGGCCCGCCCGAGCGGGCGCCGCTTCAAGCCCGGCGACACGGTGGAACTTCGCGTCGCGATGACCGTGCGGTTCGAGTCCGAGGGCGCCGCCCGGCGGGCAACCGCCAACCGCCCGACGGTCGACCCGATCCTCGTGCCGATGTTCGACACCCGCGGCCGGCAGCGCGGCGGCGGCCGGCTGCTGGCAACCCACGTGCTGACGCCGACGGGCCTGCCCATCGAGACGCACGGCGAGATGGTCGCCCATCGCCGCGACGACGGACGTATGGTCATCGAACCGGGCGGCTCCGGCCTCGGCCTGCCATACGAACCGCTGGACCGCGGCATGTGGCAGCGTCGCGGCCGGACGGCGACGATCACCCAGCGTATCCGCTTCGAGATTCCCGCGAACGTGCCGGCCGGCATCTACGCGCTGCGCGGCCACATCTGGCCGGGGGCCGGCGAGGGGCTCCTGGAAGGCGCACCCCAAGGCGGTGCGGACTTCGGACCGGTCACCATCGGCAGCGTGGCCGAGCCGAGACTGGCCTGCATGCTGCTCGGCTCGGCGGGGACGGGCGGTTCGCGGGGGGCCATCGCCCGAGAAGACCAGGGCTTCTATAGCGTTGCGCCACACAACGTTTTCCAGCCAGCAAGGCTCGTGATTCCGCGCGACGACGTCCACGCCGGCAAGCCGCACCCCTACCCGCTGGATCCGTACCTGCCGCTGGTGTCGCTTACGGACCGGCCGGGCGAGATGCGCACCTGGCCGCCCAGGATCCGATTCGACGCCACCGCCAGCCGCCTGACCGTCACCGTGACCGCGCCGAACGGCACGGTGACGCGACTCGGGCCGGCGCCGCTCGCCTGTGGGCAGAACGATCTGTCCAGCGCCGGACCCGACCGTACCGTGCTCGACCGCCTGGTGGCCCCCCGGGGACCGGCGTACGGCAACCCGAGCCTGGCCGACATCTATCACCTGAGTGGTGGTCCGGCGTTCGAACACGCCTTCGCGGAGTACGGCCGGCACGTCGTGACGCTCGACGGGCACGTTTCGGACGTGGCCGGCCACCGCTACCGCATCGCCGGCACCTACGATGTTTACGTCGCCAAACCGTTGGACATCAGCGTCTTTCCGGAGCCGGGCACGCCGCTGGAGGTCGGGCAGGCGGTCCTCCCGCAGGTGCGGGTGCTGCCCGCGATGCCGGCCGAGGTGGAAATTCGATTCCGCCACCTGCCGGGGTCGGAAGCGGAGCGGGCGGTCGAACGGGTCGTCAGCGGCAAAGCCAATCGCTGGGGCGTCTTCGTGCCCGACGCGGCGACCAAGGCCGTGGTATTCGACGAGCCCGGCGAATACGTCTGCGACGTCACGGTCAAGCACGTCGACGCCGCCGGCACGTGGTGGGTGGCCTGCCGCCGAGGGGCGTCGGTGGTGGCGACGCCGAACTCGACGGTAGTGACCCACGGCGAGCGCGGCAACCGGGCCCCAACCCAGCGATGGCGGGCCCGCTGGTTTATCGCCCGCGACGCCCAGTTCATCACGGGCATGCCGCCGGGCGTCCACGATATGGCCCACACCTGCTACCCGTACGAGCCGGGCGACGTGGCGTGGCTGGGCCATCGCGACCCGGACTCGCTGTTCCCCAACGTGACGCTCGAGGACCCGGCGGGCACCATCGCCGGTCTCATCGAAGGGCGTTGGCCGGGCGTGCGGCACGGCGCCGGTCGGGCCGGCCTCTACCCCGACTGGCTCAGGCCCGAAGACCGCCTGGCCATCGGTGAACTGCCGCTGGTGTGCTCGTCGCTGTCGGGTCTGTCGCCGTCGATGGCCCCCGACCGCGTGGACCAGTGGGGCTACTTCTACACGACCTCGTGGCGGCCCGGCGTGTCGGTACGCTCGCACGTCGGCGAGGACCTGGTGCCGGCCGCGTACTGGTTCTTCGACGACCCGTACGGTTACCAGTTTGGCGTCGGGCCGCAGGGCGACCTGCCGGCCGATTACAAGATGAACTACGCCGGCAGCGTCTTCCGCGATACGGCCAGCGGCGTCGCGCATTACGGGGCCTACGCTTCGATGCTGGTGATCATCGACGGCGACCGCGACCCGATCGGCCGGCGCGTCCTGCCGCCGTTCGACGGGCTGCTACCGGACTCGCCGCCCTCAGGACCGCTGCTGGAGGTCGGCGGCAAGCGGTACGACGTCTTCCTTACGTTCGGCGCCGTCTCGCCCGGCGCCGTGCTTACGGTGGGCGACCCGCTGGCCGTATCCGGCGTCGTCTGGCCGCCCGTCAGCGGCTTCGTCCGGGGCACCCTCATCAGCCCTTCGGGTCGCAAGACACCGTTCAAGACGGCGGCGAGCGCCATGGGCGTCTTCGACGTCGCCGGACCGACCGCAAGCGAGCCGGGCATCTGGCGCGTGACGGTTGAAGGCGTCTGCAACGGCCGGACCAGCGCCGGCCGCATCGCGGACCTCGTGCCGGAGGACAAGTGGCCGCGCGGCAGCGGCGTCGGCCTTCAGGATAACACCTTCGCGGTGCCGGTCGTTCCGGCGAAGGCCGCGCCGATTGCCTTCGACCTGCCCGCGGGCACCCGGGCCCGGCCGCCGGACCCTCTGGTCATCCGCGGCCATCTGCCGCCATCCGCGGAGGCAAAGACGGTCCGCGCGCTGGTCGCCCTGCCGACCGGCGTGATGGACGAGGTCGACCTGCCCGCGACGGACGGGGCGTTCACCTATGTGTATGATCCCGCGGCGCTCGCCCGCGACTTCCCCAACATCGACGTGACGCTGCCCGGCCCCGATCCGATTGTCCGCTATCCCGCCTGGTACGACACCGTGACGTTCACGTTCTGGACGGGCGACGGCCCGGCTGTCCGCGCCGGGACGGTCCTGCTCCAGGGCGAGGACGTGTACGCCGCCGCGATGACCGGCCGGGAGCCTCCCGGCCAAGCCCCCCCGGTGCTCGTAAGGGCGTCGTCAAAGCCGCCCCTGCCACCGTTGGCTGCGTCACCGTCGCGCTCCGCCCCAGCGGCAAGCGGCGCCGCCGCGACGCGCAGTTCCCTGCTGGCGCTGTCGCCGGACGGCGCGGCGCTCTTCGCCGGCCACCCGCACTCGGGCGAGGTCGTACGGCTGGCACTGGGCGACGGGCCGCCGGAGGTGGCGGCCACCGCCAGACCGGGCGGCCACGTGCGGTCCGTGGCGCCGTCGGCGGACGGGCGGCGCCTCTACGTCGCCGTCTCCGACCGGCACGAGGTCGTCGCCCTCGAGGCCGCCACGCTGCGGGTCGGCTCGCGCTGGCGGCTTTCGGCCGAACCGTGGGCCGCCCTGCCCTCGCGCGACGGCACGGCCGTCTTCGTGGCCGATTACGACGGCAACCGGGTGCTCCGCTTGGGCGCCGCGGACGGCCGGACCAAGGCATCGAGTCCGCCCATCTATCGGCCCAGCGCGCTGGCGCTCTCCGCCAACGGTGACGTGTACGCGGTGAGTTTCCGCACGGGCGAGGTCGTCGTGATGGACGCGAACCTGCGCGTGCGCCGGCGGCTGCCCGCCGGCGAGCAACTGAACCAGTGCCGGGCCCTCACCCTCGGCCCGGACGGCACGGCGTACGCCCCGCAGACGCGGTCCGATACGCGCCTCGGCGGGCGCATGTTCGACCGCACGGTCTTTCCCGCCGTGGCGGTGGCCGGGCCGGGCGACGGGCGCGTCCGCATCGGACTGTTTCCGGACCTGCTGACGGTTCCGCCGCACCGGCCGTGCGAAGCCGCCCTCGGCGACGGCACACTCTATCTCGCCCATGCCGGCAGCGACGACGTGGTGGCCATCGACCTGGCGACGTCCTTCCCGCGCTGGCACGCGAAGGCCGTGGGCCTGGAACCGGGGGGCCTCCGGCTCGACGCGGCCCGCGGCCGGCTGTACGTGCTGACGGTGACCGGGCAGGAGATCGTGACACTCAGGGCCCGCGACGGCGCGGCCCAGTCGCGCGTGCGGTTCGCCCACGACCCGACGCCGCCGCCCGTCGCACGCGGCCGGTACCTGTTCGGGACGGCCACCGACTCGCGCCTGACGAAAGACCGGTGGATCTCGTGCGCCGCATGCCATCCCGACGGGGCCGGCCAGGACGGGCGGCAGTGGGACCTCGGCGAGGGGCCGCTCGACACGCACAGCCTCCGCGGCTGCACAGCGTCCCCGCCGCTCCACTACACCGGTCACCTGGATGAGATCCAGGACACGGCCGACTTCACGCGGCACGTGATGGCCGGCCGATGGTTCGTGCCGCAAGAGCGGATGAATCCGTCCCTCGGCCGGTCGAACGCCGGGCTGAACCGCGACCTGGATGCCCTGGCGGCGTACATCGAGAGCCTGTCGCCGAAACGGCCGCCGCCCCCCCTGCCGGAACTGGCCGACACCATCCGGCGCGGCAAGGCCATCTTCGAGAGCGACGCCACCGGCTGCGCCGTCTGCCACCCCGCGCCTCGATACACCGACAGCGGCCGCCGCGATGCCGAGGGGCACTTCCTGCGGCACGATGTCGGCATGTGGAAACCCGGCGAGGCCGAGACGCTGCGAAGGCTCGACACGCCTTCCCTGCTGGGTCTCCGGCAGTCGGAGCCGTATCTGCACGACGGCCGGGCCCACACGCTCGAGGAAGTCTTTACGCGATACAATCCCAAGGACCGCCACGGCACCACGTCGCACCTGTCGGCCGAGGACGTTGCCGCCCTCGCGACGTTCCTGCGGTACCTGGACCCCGGTCCCGCCACGGCCAGTCCGCGCCCCGTGCACCCCGTCGTGCCGCCGGCCGAGTACGACCGTGGCGATGGGCGACGACATCCGCCATCGCCCGGAGAAGCACCGCCACCGCCCCTTCCGGCCGAACCGCAGGAACCGGACCACGAGCCTGGCCAGGATCCTCAACCCTTGATCGTCAGCGACGTTGACACAGGAGATGCATCGCCCGAAGTCAGAGGTCCAGGGGTACCGGAGATTGGCCGTCCGGCCGGATATCCGGACCGCCCCGGCAATCGTCCGGCCGGGGGCCAGCAAATGACCGTTCCGCCTCACTGATGAACGCGGGACGCCGGCGCAACAGGGTAGAACACAGGGAGGTGTCATGCACGCACAGCGTATGCTTGCGGGCGTTTTGGCGGTCGTGGTCGCGGCCTCATGGCTGCACGCCGAGGGGCCGGCGGCCGACCCGCGCAATATCCGAACCGGTTACGAAATCCCTTCCAAGAACTACGTCGACCAGCCGTACGTCGCTGTCCTGCCCGACGGCACCTGGCTCTGCGTCCTGACGACCGGTCCCGGCCAAGAGGGCGAACGCGGTCAACACGTCGTGGCCAGCCGCAGCACGGACGCCGGTCGCACATGGTCGCCGCTCGTGGCTATCGAACCGTCCGACGGGCCGGAGGCCTCGTGGGGCGTGCCGATCGTCACCTCCTTCGGCCGCGTGTACGTGTTTTACGACTACAACGGCGACCAGGTGCGTCACTTGAATGGCAAGCCGATCCGGGCAGACGTGATCGGCTGGTATGCCTACCGGTGGAGCGACGACTGTGGACAGACCTGGT
>Ga0180434_10009214_pt1 | contig 10761 bp, 7 predicted proteins | sample SS_ome_7_FD_132453 | JGI IMG/M metagenome (GOLD analysis project Ga0180434, IMG submission 132453) | Hypersaline lake sediment archaeal communities from the Salton Sea, California, USA - SS_1_D_2 metaG | ecosystem: Environmental > Aquatic > Non-marine Saline and Alkaline > Hypersaline > Sediment... | reverse complement strand
AGATTGCGTTCTGGGCGTTTCATCTCCTCGGATATGGTCGAGATTTTCTCGAAACCGGTGAAAGAGACGATGATCAGACCGATGGCGCCCACCACGGCTCCCCAACCCAGGGGCGCAAAGGGCCGGTACAGAGTCGTGTCCACTTTGAAAAGACCGACGCCGACGAACGCGGTCAGGATGACCAGCAGGATCACGACCACCACGTTCTGCACGCTGCCGGTGATCTTGGCGCCCCGGTAGTTCAACCAGGTGAAAAGCAGGCCGAGCAGCAGCGAGGCGATCCACGGCGGCAGGGGGACGATCATCGCCAGGTACTCGCCACAGGCAAGCAGGTAGAAGCCGCTGGCAAAGGTCAGCCCCAACCAGTTTCCCGGCCCCACGATGGAGCCGGCCAGGGGGCCTAGCGCCTGGGTGATGAAGGTGTAACTGCCCCCGGCCCGGGGCATTCCCGTCGCCAGTTCCGAGATGACCAGCGCGATCAGCAGGCAGAGCGTGCCCGCCAGCGTGTAGGAAATGGTCGAGGCCGGGCCGGCCCGTTCGGCGGCCAGGGCCGAGAGCACAAAGATGCCCGCGCCGACCATCGTGCCCAACCCGATGGCGATCCCTTCCTTCAGGCCCAGCTCGCGCACCAGGTTGTGAGCTTCGTCGGGCGATTCGTTCCGATGCATAGGATTTCCTCCTTGGTCTGGTAAGCTTTGTAGTGGCGACTTTAGTCGCTGGCTACGCGGCAAAAACAAAAGTCGTTACTATGGACTCCAATGGGAATTGCTGCTACTATTCTTTCGAACGGGTGACGGGCAGCGCGACGATCTCCAGCGTCACGTGACGATTCAGACGTTGCCTCAACGCTGTGGCGATGGCGTCGACTTCTCCCTGCTCCATGGGATGCACCGCGCGCAGGGTCGCGACCACCACCAAACTGCCCGGCTCTGACCGGTACTCGAACTCGACCAACTCTCTCTGTTGAGCGAGCGCGTGCTCCGATAAAATCTCCCGGATGGTACGCTGCATCGCCGTGTCCTGCACGATCCCGCCCATGATGACCCCCAGCGGGATGGCGATCGCCAGCACCAGGAGTGCAAAGCCGATCAGTCCGCGCCGGATCCGCCGCTGTACCTCCGGCTGCCAGGTTTGAGGGCGCACCCCCAGCAGGATAAAGACGATCACGCCGGCCAGGCAGATGCTGGCGATGTTGGCGAGAAAGAGCAGAAAAGCGCCGCCGGCCACCTGCGCCTCTCCCAGCGACAGCCCCAGGCCCGCCACGCTCAGGGGCGGCATCAGCGCCGCCGCGATAGCCACGCCGGGCAGGGCCACGCTCACCTCCTTGCGAGCCAGGGCGTACGCCCCTGCCATCCCTGAGGCCAGGGCCACGGTCAGATCGAGCAGGTTGGGCTGGGTGCGGACCATGATCTCGCCGGTCAACTCTTTGAAAGGTGAGAGAATGCCGAGCGAAGCGGCGATGATGAGGGCCAGCGCCACTCCTTTGAACACTGCCTCAATAGAGAGCCGGATCAAGCGCACGTCTCCCAGCACCATCCCCAGGGAAAAAGCCAGAATGGGCGACATCAGCGGGGCGACGAGCATGGCGCCGATGACCACGGCGGGGCTATCCAGCAGCAACCCCAACGTGGCGATGATACTCGACAGGACGATGAGCACGAAATAGTTGACGCCTGGCCGCGCGCTGCCGCTCATGGCCTCGCGCAGATCCAATTGCTCCTCGACGTTCAGACGGGGGAAGATCTGGAACAGCCCGCGCATCAACTTGCGGGTCCAGAACTCGGTCATCCCCCCATAGCGCCGCACGATGACGGCTGTCTTGGAAACGCGCGCGGCGATCTGCTGGGGGATGCTGCCAAAGACGAACTGGTCGAACAGTCCCTCCTCCGACGCTCCCAACAACACCAGATCGTATCCCTCGGCCTCCCGGACGATGCCCTCCACGACGCTGTGGGCGATGACGACCTTTTGCTGGGGCGGGCGGCTAAAGTTCAGGCCCTCCAACGTTTGAGCGACGCGCTGCCGGTTCTCCTCCATCTGCTGCGGCGTGGCCTGGCCCAACTGCACGTAGAGCGCCGTCACCTCCGAGCCATAGATCTCGGCCAGCGACATGGCCAATTGCGCGGCGATGGGAGCGTGAGGGCCGCCGGCCGTGGGCACCAGGATCTTTTTTGCCTCGCTCCACTCGTCCCCCTTGACCACCGTGACGTCACAGGGCGCGTCGCGTATGACCACGTCAATGACCGGCCCCATCGAGGCGCCGAAGGAGCGGGTGTAACCTCGCCAGCCCAACAGGATGAGGTCCACCTGCTCCTCGCGGGCCGTGTCCAAAATACCCTGGGTCACGCTGTGAGCCACGCGGGTCATCGTCTGGATGGCAAAGCCCTCCTCCTTAGCCTGCGCCATGGCCCGTTCCAGCAGCACGCGACCGGTCGCCGCCTGATGGCGGCCTGCCTCCAGAGGCACTTGGTCGGGCACGACCACCACCTGCAAAGCCAATACCTCGCCTCCCTGCTGGCGGGCCAATGCGCCGGCCAGATGCAGGAGCGTGCCGGCCGTGGCCGGATTGGCAACAGGGACCAACACCCGGCAATCCACCTCGCGCTGTTCCTCCGAAGGCGGTTTGAAGATGGTGATGCCCTCCTGGGCCTCGATGTGATGGCTCCGCGCATAGGTCAGGTAGAGCACGATTCCCAGGCCCAGACAGCCGGCCGCCCATGCCAGATAGACCGGTCCCCATAGCAGGCTGACGAGCGCGTCCACGGCCAGGGTCAGCCCCGGAATCCAGGGATGGAAAGGGAGGGTGAAAGAGGAGGACGCCGATTGCGGGCGGCGGATGAGCGTCAGGTTGACGCCCATGAGAACCAACAGGTAGAGCAGGCCCGTCAACCGGCTCGAAAAGTCAACCGGCAACAAGATGAGCGGCAATAGCAGTAAAGCTGTGAGCGCGACGGCCCAGGTAGGTGTGCCAAAGCGCGGATGCATTCGTCGTATGGCTGTGGGCCAATAGCCATCCCGGCTCATCACATAGATCTGGCGCACGACCAGCACGAGGGCGCTGTTCAGGCCCAAGGCCAGGGCCAGGCCGCCGACGATCAACACGAGCGGTCGCCCGGCCCCTCCGGCTACCCTGGCTCCGAGCAGGGCCAGGGGAACCCGGGAGTGAGCCAGAGCGGCACTCCCCAGGACGCCCACGGCTACAGCGGCGATGGCCGCTCCAAGTAGAGCGACGATTGTCGGCGTCAGCAACATCGCGCGTGGGGTATCGGCCGTCCGTCGGCACATCTCGCCCTGGAGGCTGATGGTGATCTCCAATCCCACAAAAGACGCCAGCAATAACGTCAGCGATTGTCCCCAGTTCTGATGGATGCCTGTAAAGTGCTCGAACTGGATGCGGGGCGCGGCCACCAGGATGAATCCCAGGAGAATGGCCAGCAGAAGCAAAAGAACGGCGACCGATCCGCGTTGGCCTTGCTGGGTGCCCAGGCCGTTGTTGGCTGCCAGCAGAATCACGAGACCGACCGCCCACGGCCAGGTGGGGAGCGCGAGTCCGAGGTGATCGTGCAGCAGGGTGGCGACCTGAGCGGCAAATCCCTGGGCCAGAAGGGCGCATACCCCCATGCCCGAAAGTATGAGCAGCCAGCCGGTGAGAAAGGCCAGCCACCCGCCCTGGGCCTCGTGGATCTGGGCGTAGGCGCCGCCAGAGCAGGGGCCGCTCAGGGCCAGCTCGACGTATCCCAGGAGATTGACCAGCAGCAATACAGCGGTCAGGAGAAAAGCCCAGGGCGTCAGGGGACCGGCCATCGCCGCCGCGTCGCCCAGGAGGACGAAAGCGGCCAGAATGACCATCACGCCCAGGCCGCGGGCCATCACCTGCCACAGGCTCAGGTCGCGGCTGTATCGGATCTGGTTGAGGAAATCAGGTTGGTTTTGCATTTCCGACCAACCCTGACAGGTTTCCGAGAAAATTTACCTGGCTCCAGGCTCTACACCAGGGAGAATATTACATCAACAAATGCACAGTCAAAACCCGTCAGGTTCAAGTAGCTACCAATTATAGCGCAATCCCCGACGTTGGCGAGTGAGTGCAGAACTTGAAGATCGCGGGAATTACCGCCAACTATTCAATTCGTCCGCTCTGCGGTATAATCCCCTCGGCTTTACAAACGGAACCCACGAACAAGGAGCGACCCATGCGCATTCTCATCACCGGCGGAGCCGGTTTCATCGGCTCTCATCTCTGCGACCGATTGCTGGCCGACGGCCACAAGGTCATCGCGATGGACAACCTGAGCACCGGCAGCGTGGACAATATCGCCCACCTGGCCGGGCGAGACGGTTTCCAGTTCATCAAACACGATGTGACCCACTATATTTTCATCGAGGGCGATCTCGACGCGGTGCTCCACCTGGCGAGCCTGCCCAGCCCGGTGGATTATTTGAACTTTCCCATCCAGACGCTCAAGGTGGGCGCGCTGGGCACGCACAAGACGCTGGGCCTGGCGATGGCAAAGGGAGCGCGCTACCTGCTCGCCTCCACCTCCGAGGTCTATGGCGATCCCCTGGTCCATCCCCAGCCCGAGGATTACTGGGGTAACGTCAACCCCATCGGCCCGCGCGGTGTCTACGACGAGAGCAAGCGATTCGCCGAGGCACTGGTGATGGCCTACCATCGCTACCATGGCGTGGACACGCGCATCGCTCGCATTTTCAATACCTACGGACCGAGGATGCGGATGGACGACGGACGGGTGGTGCCCAACTTTGTCTGCCAGGCGCTGCGCGGCGATCCCCTCACCGCCTACGATGAAGGCTCCCACACCCGCAGCTTTTGCTACATCAGCGATATGGTCGAGGGGCTTGTGCGCCTGCTCCAGTCCGACGAGAGCGACCCGGTCAACCTGGGCAATCCCGACGAGATGACTGTCCTCGATTTCGCCCACCGGGTGCTGGCATGGATCGATAGCGCCTCAACCATCAAATTCGTCAAGCCCACCGATGCCCGCACCGCCGACGATCCCAAGGTACGCTGTCCCGACATCAGCAAGGCGCGGCGCGTGTTGGGGTGGGAGCCGCAGGTGGAGCTTGAGGAGGGGTTGCGACAGACGGCGGCGTACTTTCAGGGGAAGCTGGGACTGGCATGACAGGGTATACCCCTGCCGCCCTGGTCTATGCCCTCAAGCCAAGTTCATCCACGATGCTGGTCTGAATCTGGTGCAATGGATCGAGTACTGAATCGCGCGCTGGCCTGGAACGGGCCGCTGATCGCGCTCCTGGCGCTGGCGTTGGCCCTCGCCGCTGGCCTGCTGATCGTCCGGCTCGCGCCGCTGGATGGGCTGATCTTTGTCGGTTTGGCTGTCGTCGGCGTGGCGACGGTGATCGAGCCGCTGGCCGGGCTTGCGGCTGCGCTCTTTCTCGGCCCTCTGAAGGCGTACCTGAGCGCCGAGGTGCCCCAGGTGCCCGCCCAGATCGGCCAGATTTTCGTCGCGCTGACGCTGGCCGTCTGGCTGGCGCGGGGTCTGGCCCGTCGGGATTTACGCATTCCTCATCCTCCTCTGCTTCTGCCACTGCTTGCCTTCTTTGGCGCGGCGATGCTTTCTCTGTGGGACGCGGTCGAGCTGCCTGTCTACGGCATCCCCGAGCTGATCAAGTGGGGGCAGATCGTGCTGCTGTTTCTCTTTGTCAGCGATTATCTTTTGGCGGGTAAGAAAACCTGCCCCACATCCTGGCTGCTGGGTGCGTTGCTCGTGACCGGGCTTTTCCAGGCTGGCGTAGGAATCTGGCAATTCGGGCTGCGCGGCGAGGGGCCTGAGCACTTTGCCATCCTCCGTCTGGGCGAAAGCCTCCGCTCAGGCGGAGGGTTCTTCCGCGCCTACGGCACCTTCGAGCAGCCGAACCCGTACGCGGGCTACCTGGGGCTGATGTTGCCGCTGGCGTTGGGAGGCGCGTGGGGGACAACAGCAGCGTGGTGGGAAAGTAGGCGAGTAGATGAGGCTCCTCGTTTCCCCATTCCTCGTTTCCTCACCTACTCCATCCCCGCCGTCGCCATGCTCGCCGCCCTGGGGATGTCCTGGAGCCGGGGCGCGTGGCTGGGTTTTGGAGCGGCGGCGGGGGTGATGGCATTGGCGTTGCCGCACCAGACGCGCTGGGGGTTGCTGCTGGTCGTTGTGCTCCTCGTCGGCTTGCTCGGGCTATACGCGACCGGCTTGCTGCCGGAATCTATCGTGGCTCGCCTGACCGACTTTGTCCAGGACGTGCGGTTCGAGGACGTGCGTGGGGTGGGCATCAACGACGCCAACTATGCCGTGATCGAGCGGTTGGCCCACTGGCAGGCGGGGCTGGAGATGTTCCGCTACAACTTGTGGACGGGCGTCGGCATTGGCTGCTACGAACCGGCCTATGCGGATAAAGGGCATCCGTCCCAATTCGCGCTCATCAACTGGCCCATCGCGCTGGGCCACGCGCACAATTACTATTTGAACCTCGCCGCTGAGACCGGCCTCATCGGCCTGCTCGCCTATCTTGTCCTGTGGGGCGCGGTTTTCTGGCGGACTTGGCGGGTCACCCGCTGCGCCAGGGGGCTGTCACGCGGGCTTGCTATCGGACTTTTGGGCGTCTGGACTCATCTCAGCGTCCACCATTTTCTCGACAATCTCTACGTCAACAATGTGCACCTGCACATCGGCGTCCTATTGGGTCTTTTGGCCTTTCTCGTTCAGAACAACGGATGCCATCTTCGACAGTAACGGATAGGAACGTATGGTTACAAAATTAACTACTTTTGCACGTACTAATCAAAAGGATTTCGCTCGTTTTCTGAAATTCTCCGTCGTCGGCGCGTTGGGCGCTGTGATCGACTTTGGCTTGCTCAATCTGCTGGTGCAACTGGCCGGGTTCCCCAAGCTGTCGGCGAACGCCTGCTCCTTCACCGCCGCGGTCATCAGCAACTTTATCTGGAACCGACTGTGGGTCTATCCAGAGACGCGCGGCGAGCCATTGCGCAAGCAGTTCGCCCAGTTCTTTGTCGTCAACCTGGTCGGGCTGGCGATCAACACGGCCATCTTTTACGGCTCGGACCGCTGGCTGCTGGGAGAGGCGGGCCTGCTGGCGGAACCAATCGGCGCGCTGGCTCTCGCCATCGGGATGGCTCACTTTGACCTGGCCTACAACGGCGCCAAAGTGATCGCCACCGGCGTGGTGCTCTTTTGGAACTTTTTCGTCAACCGGCTCTGGACCTTTCGGCACGTTCGCTAAATCCGTTACTACCGAAGGTGCGATCCGATGTTATGATAATTGGCATAGACTACACCGCCGCCGCCCGCCAGGGCGCTGGCATCGGACGTTACACCCGCGAGCTAATCTCGGCGCTGCTGGCGCTGGAGAGCGCGCACCAGTACGTCATCTTTGCCGCCACCGGCGGGCTGGAACCCGGAACCTGGGAGCCCCAACCGGGTCCCAACGTTCACTTGCGGACCCTCCCGCTCACGGACGAATGGCTCGCTCGCCTCTGGCATCGCCTGCGATTGCCCATCCCCGTCGAGTTCGTCACCGGCCTCCTCGACGTGTTCTACTCCCCCGACTTTGTCCTCCCGCCCACCCGCCGCGCCACGCGGACGCTGCTCACCGTGCACGATCTCTCGTTTATGCACTACCCCGAGGCCTTTGTGCCGCCGCTGCGCCGCTACCTGGAGCGCGTCGTGCCCCGCTCCATCGCCCGCGCCGACCTGGTGCTCGCCGATTCGGCCCACACCCGCTCCGACATCGTCTCGCTCTTCAACGCCCCGCCCGACAAAGTGCAGGTGCTCTACAGCGGCGTCCATTCTCGCTTCTGCCCCGAGCCAGCGCCAGGGGAACGAGAGCGATTACGAGAACGCTACAACATCGGCGACCAACCCTACATTCTCTCCATAGGCACCGTCCAACCGCGCAAAAACTATGTTCGCCTCATCCAAGCCTTTGCCCACCTGCAAACTTGCAAACCCGCAAACTTACAACTGCTCATCGGCGGGGGACGAGGTTGGCTCTACCAGGACATCTTTGCCGAAGCCGAGAAACACGGCGACTGCGTGCGCCTCCTGGGTTTCGTGGATGACGCGGACCTGCCGGCGCTCTACCGCAACGCGGCGCTCTTTGCCTTCCCGTCGCTGTACGAGGGGTTCGGCCTGCCGGTGCTGGAGGCGATGGCTTGCGGCTTGCCCGTCGTCTGCTCGAACGGATCCTCGCTCCCAGAGGTCGCGGGCGACGCGGCGCTGCTGGTGGACCCCCACGATACCGGCGCGCTGGCCCAGGCGATGGCGCGCGCGCTGGAGGACGCCGACCTGCGCCGGGAGATGATCGAACGCGGGTTCGCGCAGGCGGGCCGGTTCACATGGGAGCAGTCCGCTCGCCAGCTCCTGGCTGCGTTCGACGCGGTGCGGCTTGTACCGCCCGCTCATCCGTGATATACTGAGCATTGCGAATCGCTTAAGCGTGTAACGTGTACCAATGGAGAGGCCGATCGTGCAAAAGTCGTATGCCCAAACTCCCCGGCGGCATGTGAATCAGATGAATCTTGGAGATGTTTTTCGCTTCGTCGCTCCCAGGGTACGTGACGCTGCTGTCAAAGCTGCCGCCCAGTTGGATCATCTTGGCATCCGCTATGCGTTGGCGGGAGGGCTTGCTGTCGGGGCTCACGGATATGTGAGGGCCACAGTCGACGTGGATTTCCTAGTGGGCGAAGAGGCTTTTGAGCATCACGGCTTGCTCGTGACCTTCAAAGCTGGTGTTCCCATCGAGGTGGATGGTATACGCATAGACTACCTATCTCCTGTTTCGCTGGGGCCGCAATTGGAGGGGGTTCTCGATAATCCCCCGACCAGCGAAGGCCTGGCTGTGGTTCCGATTGAAGTGCTCGTTTACATGAAACTGGTAGCGAAACGGCGTCAAGATCAGGTGGACGTCATTGAGCTTGTCAAAGCGGGAACGGATATAAAGCGGGTGCGACGTTACCTCGATGAGTATGCCCATGACCTGGTTCCCTTGTTCGATGAATTAGTCGATGAGGCGCTGGCTGAGTGAGGTTTACCTGGGAGAGGGGATTTGCCAGTACTTGAAACTACAGCGCTTGTGATCCTTGCGCCTGAAGCGGAACCAATCGTTGGTTCCTTTCGAGAAAAGTACACACCATCAGCAAGAACTGGGATGCCTGCACATATCACATTGCTCTATCCATTCAAACATCCTGATCAGGTTGATGATCGTCTGTTGAGTCAATTGAAGCAACTGTTCATCTCTTACGATCCGTTCGAGTTCTCTCTGGTGGAAACGGGTAGATTTCCTGATGTTCTTTACCTGGCTCCAGAACCGGATACACCTTTCAAGGAATTGACCCAGATCATTGCGGAGCGGTATCCAGAAACGCCTCCTTTTGAGGGAAGATTTTCAGAGCCAATACCTCATCTGACAGTAGCACGAGGTTCCAGTTCAGACGAACTCGATGGAATTGAAGAGGAGTTTCGTCTGGCTTCGATTGAGGGACTTCCAATAAATGCTATTGCCGCTGAGGTGTGGCTTCTTGAGAAGCGCGCGGGAGTGTGGCACAAACGCACTTCATTTGCTCTTGGGAGTAAAAAGAACCAATCAGAGGGAATAGGAAAATGACAGACACATCGCCATCAGTCAAAGTAGCGGTCGTACAAGCCGCTCCGATCCTTTTTGATCGAAAAGCCACGATTGAAAAAGCCTGCCAATTGCTCGGCGAGGCCGCATCCCAAGGCGCAAAGCTCGTCCTGCTCCCCGAGGCGTTCGTGCCTGCCTATCCCCGCGGCCTGAGCTTTGGAATGAAGGTCGGCAGTCGCAGTCCGGCGGGAAGGCGACTGTGGCAGCGGTATTGGGAAAACGCTGTCGAGGTCCCCAGCCCCGCCACCGAAGCCCTGGGGAACGCAGCGCGCGAGGCCGGGGTCTATCTGGCGATCGGCGTCATCGAGCGCGACCGCGCCTTTGGCGGCGGAACGCTCTACTGCACCTTGCTCTACTTTGGGCCTGACGGACGACTCGTCGGCAAGCATCGCAAGCTCAAGCCCACAGGGGCGGAGCGGCTCATCTGGGGCGAGGGCGACGGCAGCACGCTGACGGTGATCCAGACCGAGTACGGCAGGATCGGCGGGCTGATCTGCTGGGAAAACTATATGCCGCTGGCGCGGATGGCGATGTACGGCAAGGGCGTGGAGATCTACCTGGCCCCCACCGCCGACGCCCGCGAGACGTGGCAGGCGACGCAGCGCCACATCGCTTGCGAAGGGCGCTGCTTTGTGTTAGGATGCAACCAGTACGTGACGAAAGCGATGTACCCGGCGGAGATGGAGGGGTTGGAGGAATTGGCGGACGAACCCGACGTGATGTGCCGGGGAGGAAGCGCGATCATCTCGCCAATGGGAGAACTGCTCGCAGGCCCGTTATACGATGCCGAGGGGATGCTGTTCGCCGAGCTGGATCTGGCCGAGATCGCCCGGGGCAAACTCGACTTTGACGCGGTCGGCCACTACGCCCGGCCTGACGTGTTCCAGCTCATCGTCAACGAGCGTCCTGCCACACCCGTAACTAAGTGAACATCTAAAAATTAGTTCCCGTTTTTCGCGGGCGTATCGTATAGTTCCAGTTGGGACAAGTGTCGTGTTTTCCGATCATTAATAATTTCATCTCGGCATCTGTGACAGATAACCCTTTTTCGTAAAGAGTGTCAAACAGAGTGGCTTCAACCCGCAACCCTGTACGGGTCTTGGT
>Ga0180434_10009212_pt1 | contig 10762 bp, 4 predicted proteins | sample SS_ome_7_FD_132453 | JGI IMG/M metagenome (GOLD analysis project Ga0180434, IMG submission 132453) | Hypersaline lake sediment archaeal communities from the Salton Sea, California, USA - SS_1_D_2 metaG | ecosystem: Environmental > Aquatic > Non-marine Saline and Alkaline > Hypersaline > Sediment... | reverse complement strand
TAGGTTTTGTAGCGTCGGGTTTCTGCGCCCGACGTAGGTTTTGTAGCGTCGGGTTTCTGCGCCCGACGTAGGTTTTGTAGCGTCGGGTTTCCATGCCCGACGTAGGCCATGGAGGTACGACATGAGACCACTTCACTACATCTTGCCGTTGTTGTTTCTCTGTATGCTCCTGCCGAGCTCTCAAAGCACCGCAATGGATTCCTCTACCGGGACATTCTCCATTGTCGCGTACGATTCTCTCACGGGAGAGATTGGTGTGGCGGTCCAGTCCAAGGCCTTCGGTGTGGGGGCGGCCGTCGCCTGGGCCGAGGCCGGAGTGGGTGCAATAGCCACTCAGGCTTCGACCAACATGAGCTTCGGTCCCCGGGGGTTGGACCTATTGGGGGTAGGGCTCACCAGTGAGCAGGTGATCGAGATCCTGCTGGCGAGCGATGAAGGCAGGGAGAACAGGCAGGTAGGCGTAATAGACGCCAACGGCGCCGGGGTGAATTTCACGGGATCGAGCTGTCTGGACTGGGCAGGCGGCAGGACCGGCCCGGGTTATGCCTGCCAGGGCAACATCCTTGCATCCGAAGCGGTGGTCGCGGCTATGGCGGAGGCCTTCGAGACCACGCAGGGCGAGCTGGCCGACCGCCTGCTAGCCGCCCTCGTTGCCGCACAGGCTGCGGGCGGCGACAAACGCGGCATGCAGTCGGCCGCCATACTGGTGGTCCGCCCGAGCGATGCCTATCCTGAATACGAACACCGTTACATAGATCTGAGGGTGGAAGATCATGAGGATCCCATAAACGAGCTCATCAGGCTCTATGAAATCCACCGGAAATCCGATCTCCTCCAGGCCCACATCAGGTACGCTGAGATGTATGAAGCCGGAGGCGATACGGCAATGGCCGCCAGTGAGCGCGGGATGGTGGGGGAGATGCTCGCCAGGGCGCTGGAAGACGAAACCCGGGATGCCGACTACCTCAACAACCTCGCATGGTTCTGTGCGACCGGTGACGTGTTCCTCGAAGAGGCCCTGGAGGCGGCAAGGCGCGCGGTCAGCCTCGAGCCCGAGAGCGCCAACATAATAGATACGCTGGCCGAAGTTTATTTCCGGATGGGAAATGTCGAGGAAGCTGTCCGCACGATCCGGCGCGCGATCGAATTGGACCCGGAGAGCGCTTACTACAAGGAGCAGCTCAAGCGCTTCGAATCGAGCCTATAGCGGTAGCCCCGGGTGGCCCCGGGCAACCTAGCAACCCGACTCTGGCTCTATCCGGGAGTTGACACTCCCATTGCGCCTGCCAGTGCTGTTTGTAGCGTCGGGTTCCACCCCCGACGGCCGCCCAGGTGGTTAACTCACATACCACGCAGCAAGATTGACTGAAGGCCTGTCTTGTGCGACAATAGAGCGGCTATCTTCTATCATATCCGGAGGAACTTGAGGTGTGAGTATACGAGAATTCCCATTTGGATTCCGGCTTAACGGCTCGCGCGCATTCCATATGACCATCTGGTTTATGATTGTTTGGGCCGCGGTCGCAAGTGCGTTTGGCTCTTATGCCTCTGCGGGCGAGGGCTTCTCGGGAGCTGCATATGGCGGTCGATCGGGCCCCGGCGGTCCGGCGCCGGATGCGCTTGACTATCAGGGCGCGGACGGCGAGTGGGCGGACATTTTCGGCAGGCCTGGTGTAAACGGTCCTGTCTATGCTCTCGCCCTGCATGAGGACATGCTGATCGTGGGCGGCGCCTTCGAGAGGGCGGGGCATATCGAAGCCCCCTATCTCGTTGGATGGACGGGTTCGGATTGGGTGGCACTGGGCGATCCGGAATGGGGTGCGGGTGGTGGTGCGGGCAATGCTGCAATCCATGCTATCCACATGTACGGAGACACTCTGGTTGTGGGAGGGCGCATACGGGGCGGAGCGGTCAATGATGTGATTGCCGCCTGGGACGGCGATTCCTGGATCGGGCTGGGCGATCTGGGTGATCCAACCGTCTCTACCGTTAAGGCCTTTGTCGAGTTTGATGGTGAGCTTGTGGCAGCCGGGTTCATACCTCCCAAGCGTTATGTTGCCGCCTATAGCGGCGGTACCTGGAGCACCCTGGGAAGCGGCATGAATGGCGAGGTGCTCGCGCTGGAGGTTTTTGAAGGCGATCTGGTGGCGGCCGGCAGGTTCACTGAGGCTGATGATAAGCCTGCAAGGCGCATCGCTCGGTGGGACGGATCCTCATGGAGTGAATTGGGAGGGGGGCTTGACGGAAGTATCTACGCTCTGGCCGCCTATGGCGGCCGCCTGGTGGCAGCCGGGGACTTCACCGGATATATCGCTGTGTGGGACGGTGCTTCATGGACGACGGCATCACCGGGTATCCCATCGCTCGTCCGCACGCTCGGCATCTGTCGTACCGGGGGGGCGGACTCCCTGCTCTATGGGGGAGGTGGTGCTGCTTTGTCGGGCTTCGTAATAAAGAACCGGGACGCCTCCTGCATTGATTGGGATGTCGTCACGGTGGAACTCGATTCGCCGGTGTATGAGATGGGTGCCTGTCCCGGGGATTCGGTAATATATCTTGGCGGTGAGTTCACCACTGTCGATACGCTGGAAGCCTTTCATATTGCCGAGCTCGAAGGTCAGACCTTCGTTCATCTGGGGCCGGAAGGCTACGGCCTTGGCTCTGATGTCGAAGTGCTCGGGGTCTACCGAGATGACCTGATAGCGGTAACATCGGAGCGTTCCGTCCTGGCATGGGATGGTACCGCATGGGATGTGCTCGCCGAGGCAGCAAACGATCAGATAAACGCAGTTATCTCCCATGGTGATTACCTGTTCGTGGCCGGCATATTCACGGCTATCGACGGCCAGTCGCTTTCCCGTATCGCCCGTTGGAACGGTACGTCCTGGAGTGCCCTTGGCGCGGGATTGAGCGGGGTTGTGTATGACCTTGTTATCTATGAGGGCAATCTGATAGCCGGCGGTTCCTTCCATCAGGCCGGAACCGTGGCGGCCGACAACATCGCCATGTGGGATGGTTCTATGTGGAGTGAGTTTGGGGAGGGACGCGAGCACCCGGTAGACCGGGTCACGGTCTGGAACGGCAGGGTCGTGGTATCGGTGAGGAACACGATCCAGATCCGGGACGGCGCTTTCTGGAGATTGATCGGCAACATGAGAGCTGGGACGATAAGGTGCCTCGACAGCTACGGGTCTTTGCTTGTGGCGGCGGGAGATTTCTATGAAATAGGGGATGTTAGTGCAAGGCGCATAGCGGTATGGGATGGTGAGTCCTGGAGCCCGATGGGAGAGGGATTGGAAGGAAATACCGGTTGGCCGAATTACTGGGGAGGGGTCTTCGGCTTTACCATCTATAATGGGAATCCCGTGGCTGGAGGCTATTTCGACTCACCCTGCTACAATATTGCGAGATGGGACGGATTCTCTTGGCAATGTCTCGGCGAAACAGATTCAACGGTCCACGCACTGACTAACTGGAACGGAAGCCTGGTTGCAGGAGGGACATTTGGGGTTGTCAGCGGCCTGTCATCCTATGGTGTCGCGGCCTGGGATGACTTCGTGGATCCTCTGGACAGTCTCACGGCGGACGGCCGGGACGAGGCCATCTTGATTTCCTGGCACACACCCGCCGATCCGGCCTACCATGGCACCATGATCCGTTACAGGCTTGACGAGTATCCGACGGACCCCGCCGACGGGCTGCCGGTGCCCAATGGCAACGGAGGCCTTTTCGACGGCTCGCCGGATTCGGACTCGACCTTCCTCCACCCGGGCTTACCCAGCGACATGACCCACTATTACACCGGTTTCAACTATGACGATCTCGGACATTTCTCTTCAGCAGTCTTTGTTTCGGCCACGACGCTGGACAAGAACCCGCCGGATACGGTATCACATTTCACGGTAACCCCCGGCCTGGACTACCTCCATCTCAGGTGGACCAATCCGGTCACCGAGGATTACCAGGGTACGCTCATCCGCTATTCGACCGGTGGATACCCGGCACATCCCGATAGCGGCAGCCCTGTTCCCAACGACAGCGAAGGGCGGTTTGAGGGTCTGCCCGGGTCGGAGGGCAGCTTCATCCACAGCGGAGTCGAGGTGGCGAGGACACATTACTACTCCGCCTTCGCCTACGACCATGAACTGAACCACGCTTCTCCGGTAGGTGCGCAAGGACTGGTTGCGGATGTCTTCGCGCCTGAGCTGGAGCTCGCCATCTTTCAGAATCCTTACCTTACGCGGTATCTGGATATCTACCTCCTCTCGTCGGAGCCGCTCGATGCCGGGAGCGTGCATCTCAAGCCCGGGAGCGATTCGATCGGCGTCGAGCCTGTACAGGGCAGGAGTGATATTTGGCTGGGCCAGTATGAGCTCGCCGGTCCGGGCGGCAGGATAACGATCAATGGTTGCGCGGCCGACACATCGGGTAATCACGTATGCGAGGCGGATACGTTTTCCACCGGTTTCATCTCAGGCAAACACGGGGGCAGCGTGGTAAGCGCGGACGGATGGCTGAGGTTGGTAGTGCCGCCGGCTGCTTTCCCCGGGGATGACTATATTGTGATCATGTCCGGCCGGCCTCAAGCGCTGTCCCGGGCTGCTGATAGCTTAACTGCAAGCCGGGTGCCCGGGGAAAAGGACGGATGGGAAGCCTCCAATGGGCCGGTCTACAGGGTGACTCCGGCAGGGATTCTCAAAGATTCGAAGGCCCGTATCGAGATTAGTTACGCCGGTAACGCTCAGGCCGCGGAAGGGGCGCCGGACAAGTACTACATCGAACAGACGGGTATTGGACCGCTCGAAAGCTTTGTCGACCCCAAACGCCTGACGGTCACAGCCGAGATAAAGAGCTTGGGCACATTCAGGCTTGCTCAGGGTGATCCAGGTTCAAGCGAGATTGTAGATCCCGGGTTTCTCAGGCTGGAGGCGTGCAGGCCCAACCCGATGAGAGGAAGTACCACAATCACCTTCCGCATAAAGGCGGCCCAGCATGTGAGACTTGCTCTCTACGACATAGAAGGCAGGCTGGTGGAAGACCTGATCGACCGGCGTTTGGATCCGGGAAGCCACAGCATAATGTGGGACGGGGAATCCTCAAGTGCTGAGGGCATTGCGAGCGGGATATACTTCCTTCGTTTTGTCACGGACCACGGCGAACACACACGTAAGCTCACCATAATAAGGTAGGCGGACCGGCGGCTCGGGCTGCGCTCCGTTGCACGACCCCTGTAACGTCGGGTTTCCATGCCCGACGAAATTAGGGTACCCGACCAGCGTCGGACATGGAAACCCGACGCTACGCTGTGCCATTCGTCGGGCATGGAAACCCGACGCTACGCTGTGCCATTCGTCGGGCATGGAAACCCGACGCTGCATCCTGGAATCGCATAGAACCATGGTGGCCTGAAGATCATCCTAATAATGTAGAAGGCATGCGCCTCAAGCGCCAAAACGATTGACATTGGGCCTGACGGTGTGGTACACTAGCATTAGGAGCGGGGGAGTATACCGCTCCATCGGCTTATCAAGGAGGTCAGACGCGGTGAAAAGACAACTTCTTGTTACTTCAATCGTCGTTACTTGCCACGTTTTGCTGTTTTTGCAACCCGTAAGCGCTGCCACTATAGTTAAAGAAATAGACGTGCCTCGACCGGTTGTTACCACAGATGGCAATACCGCCTCGGTGTCGATTCCAGGCTTTCCTGTCGTCGGCAATCCCGGGGAACCACTACTTCCCGCCTATGGGCTGAAGGTGCTCTTGCCTCAGGGCGAGGAAGTCACCGCTGTTACGGTCGATGCATCCATGGAGCAGGAGATTCCGCTGAGCGAGCCGCTGCGGTGGGCTGAGGCCCAGTGGCCTCTGAGTGTGGTGGGGCCGCACGATCAAGTAGCAGCCGAGCCCGGCATCTATGCAGGTGATACGCCTTTTCCCGCCTCCAGGGCGGTTCACGTAACAACCGAAACCTATAGAGGTTATGATATAGCCTTCCTGAGAGTATACCCGGTGACTTACTTGGGCTCGAGCAGAACTATCCTCTATGCCCCGACAGTGAGCGTGCGCATAGAGACCGCCGCAGCACCTAACATGAAGCCGCGTTCGGCGGCCACGCTGAGGGCCGGAAATCGAAAAGACGTGGAAGATGTCAGGGGGATGGTGGATGACGCGTCCGCGATCTCTTCCTATACCGCGCGGGAGCGCGTGCCTTATCTCGGTTCATCCATGACCGACCCGGCTGACACCTACCCATATGTCATAATCACGCATTTGAACTTCGAGAGTACGTTCCAGCCCCTGGCCGATCACAGGGCAGCGATGGGACTCAGGACCAAGATAGTACGGACTGGCCAGATCAACAGCCAGTACAGCGGCATCGACACGCAGGACAGAATAAGGAACTTCATCAAAGACGCCTACCTCAACTGGGAAACAGAGTATGTGCTGCTTGCGGGCGATCATGAAGTCATTCCCGCTCGGGGCCTTTACGCCGACGCGGGGGGCGGCTACGAGGATGATGATATAGCCTCCGACCTCTACTATGCCGCTCTGGACGGCAACTGGAACGATGACGGCGACGGCTACTGGGGCGAACCCGAAGAGGCCGATCTGATCCCCGAGGTAACTGTCGGGCGCGCCTCGATCGCCACCGAGACCGAAGCCCAGAATTTCATTAACAAGCTTATGAAATACGAGAACTCGCCCGTGGTAAGCCAGATAGAGGTCGGCCAGATGGTGGGCGAGCTTCTCTGGAGCGATCCCACCTGGGCGGCGGACTACAAGGATGAGATAAAGGACGGTGCTTCGACCAACGGGTACACCACAGTAGGATTCCCTCCGTCTTTTACGGTCCACACGCTGTATGACCGTGATATCGATCCTGACAGATGGGACAAGGAAGATCTGATTCCACTTCTCAATGGCGGGAGGCACCTGGTCAACCACCTGGGCCATTCGGATGTTACCTACGGTCTTCGGATGTACAACTCCGACGTGGAGTCGCGTTTCACGAATGACGGCGTATCCAATCAGTACTTTGTCCTTTACACCCAGGGTTGCTACTCGGGCTCCTTCGACAACCGTTCGGCCAGCGGGTCCTACGGCGATGATTGCCTTGGCGAGCATTTCCAGTTCATAGAGAACGGAGCCGTCGCCTTCATAGGAAACACGCGGTATGGTTGGGGCCAGCATGAGAGCACAAACGGGGCTAACCAGTATTACGATAGGCAGTTCTTCGATGCCGTCTTTGGTGAAGGCATCACGGTCATAGGCAAGGCCAACGATGATTCCAAGGTGGATAACATACCATTCGTGGATTTCGGACCCAACAGATGGGTTTACTACCAGCTTGTCCTGCTTGGCGATCCGGCCATGGATATCTGGACCGATACGCCGGGCTATCTGACGGTGAACCTGCCGGATGTCATTTATGTCGGTGACAATGAGATCACGGTCAACGTGACGGACGGCAGCGATCCGGTGGCCGGCGCGAGAGTGAGCATATATGATGCAGATAGTTATAACAGCGCTTTCACGGTATCGTCGGGGGACGCTTTCGTGGATCCTCTCGCAGCCCAGCCGGGGAGCCTGCTGGTGGCGGTCCGTGCCCACAACTTCTACACCGCCGTTGACACCGTACCTGTGATAACCGCGAACCATGCCGTTGTTGTGATCGACAGCTTCACCGTGGACGATGACGGGATGGGCGGGAGTCTCGGTAACGCTAACGGGCTTGCCGATGACGGTGAAACCGTGGAGACATTGGTATTGCTCAAGAACGTGGGCCAGGACTCGGCCTTTTCGGTATGGGCGCTTCTGGAGACCGATGATGAATATACTACCGTTCTGGATTCAGCGGGAAGCTACGGTGACATAGCCCCTGACAGCACGACCACCCCGGGCTGGGACTTCAGCTATAGTATCTCGCCTGCTGTCCCCGACAGCCATGTCGTCATGTTCACGCTCAACATCTCTCATAGCGATACATCCTATTCCAAGCACTTCGATATCATGACGAATGCGCCGGTGCTCGAGGTTGCGGAAATTGCGGTAACTGATACGCTTTACGGGAACGCTGACGCTTGTGTAGAACCCGGGGAGTCAGTAGAGCTTGCCTTGACATTTGAGAACCGGGGCTCCGGTGAAGGTGAGGGCGTGTCTGTTACTATCACGGAGTCCGACCCTTACGTCACCCTTATAGATGATGAGGGCTATGTGTCGACCATCACAGCCGGGGGGCAGGGGACGCTTGAACCTCCGTTTGTGTTGAGCATTCTCCCCGAATGCCCCGAGTTCCGCGAGATTGAGATCAGTCTTCAGATCGATTTTGCCAGCGGGAGGCAGGCTTTTGACAATATCGTCGTATCCGTGGGCGGGTCGCTCGAAGACGATATGGAGAACGGCTCACCCAACATGGTACATATGGATCTCAAGGACAGCTACGTGGATGAGTGGCATCTTGACGATTACAGGAATCACACTGACGGCGGTACCTATGCCTGGAAGTTCGGGGGTAGCGGATCAACCCGTTACAGCGACCTGGCGCACGGCGTGCTGGTGACGCCGGAGTTATGTCTGGGTCCTAACGCCAGCTTCACCTTCTGGCATTATTGCCGTGCCGAGACCATGAACGCCACGTATGCCTGGGACGGCGCCATAGTCGAGATGTCGCAGGATGGCGGTCAGTCCTGGTCACAGATAACGCCGGTCGGAGGTTATCAGAAGATTATCTATCCGAACGGGGACAGTCCGTTCGAGCCGGAAACGCCATGCTTCGCATGGACAACGAATTGGACCCAGGTGCAGTTCGATCTCTCCGCCTATGAGGGAAGCGCCAGGATAAGATTCAGATTCGGCTCTGATGCCTACTACGGCTATGAAGGCTGGTATATAGACGATATCAATCTGACCGACGACCTTGCTTCGGTCGACATCGACGGGCGTGATCTGGAGGTCCTGCCGGCGGAGTTCGCGATGCACAGGGTTAGCCCGAATCCATTCTCACGAAGCGCGGTGGTTTCCTTTGATGTACCGCGCACTTCCCATGTGGTCATCGATCTTTTCGATGTGAGGGGGAGGATTGTGGAGACCCTGGCTGACTCTATCACCCAGCCGGGGCGATATGCCCTTACCATGGGGGAGAGCCGGGAGTTACCCTCGGGGGTTTACTTCCTCAGGATGAGGGCCGAGGAATTCACGAGAACGCGTAAGGTCATAATCGTCAAGTAAAGCGTGGCCGATCCTACCTATGAGATCGTCGGGGCCGTAAAGCGCTTTGATGAGCGCGATACGGTCTTTGCGCGGGAGGCCCTGGTCCCGGGCTCCCCGAACGAGAGAGTATACCATGAGGCCAACCCGCATCTTCGTGACGTAGATCTCCAACTCAGTCGTTTCATCACAGACAAGCTCGACAGAAGCGGAGCGACCTGGGGGAGGGCTTATTACCAGACCGGTTTCGGGGCCCTGGCCCACCTCGGTCTTCCCGATTGTGTGGACGGCGAGCCTTCGCCTCAGAGTATGGATCTTGATCCGGCCCGGGCCGCGAGCATGGTGAAATCGCTTGCACGCTATCTGGGGGCCGATGTTGTAGGTTGCGGGCCGCTTAAGCCCGAGTGGGTCTATTCCCACCGGGGGGCGCGCCCATTCTTCGGTGACCAGGCGGCCAATCTCCCGCTCTTCGAGGGGATGCCAGGGGGCTATACGGGAAAGCTCTTTGGTGACCCGATTGAGCTCACCCACGGGCATGCAGTAGCGCTTGGTTTCGCCCAGAACCTTGATATCCTCAAGGCCGGGCCGAGTGCGGCATCCGACCTCGAGATCGGCAGGGTCTATGCCAAGAGTGCCCTGATTGCCTGCCAGGTGGCCGCCTTTATAAGGAGCCTGGGCTATCCGGCAAGGGCGCATCATGTGCGCAACTACTGTGTGCTGGTGGTACCCGTGGCTGTGGATGCTGGTCTTGGCGAGCTGGCAAGGAGCGGCCATCTTCTGCATAAGACCTATGGACTCAATCTCAGGCTCTCATGCGTAACGACCGATCTACCGCTCGAACATAATGCCCCGGTAGACATAGGTGTTCAGGAGTTCTGCGAGAGGTGCCTCAAGTGCGCAAGAATGTGTCCGGCGGGGGCGATACCCCAGGGCCCCAAGACCGTCACAAGGGGCGTCCGGAAGTGGCAGATGGATGCGGAGAAGTGCCTTATGTACTGGTCGAAGGTGGGGGCTGCCTGCCTGGTCTGCCAGCTGGTCTGCCCCTGGACAAAGCCTCCCTCGCTGTTGCACAGGGCGGTGGCGCATTTCGCCTCCAAAGCCACCTGGACCGCCCGTGCACTGGTACTGGCCGATGATGTCTTTTTCGGGCGGACCTACAAGCGGCAACCAAGGCCGGATTGGGTAGGCACCTGACCGTGCCCCGCTGGGCAATGGTGACTGGTACGCAATTCTGCGGCTAGTTCGGTGACAGGTACCAATTCTGCCGCCTTTGGCAGAATTGGTACCTGTCACCGAACTAAGCACGGGTGCTAATAATCCGTCAAATCTTTACAAAATCGTAACAAAAAGCTTGACAAGATTTGCGAAATTTGGCAAAGTCCTTGAAACGTTGTGTGAACTCCAGGGGCGGACTTGGGATAGGCCGGTGTCCTGGTAAGATACACCAAGCGAACAGCTGAACCGGTTGATGCTCAAGCTGATGTGCATGCCGGGCACCAATTGAATATGCAGAAGAGTAAGACTTCGACGATATTATCCTGGGGCGCGTAGGTTCAGG
>Ga0180434_10009211_pt1 | contig 10762 bp, 10 predicted proteins | sample SS_ome_7_FD_132453 | JGI IMG/M metagenome (GOLD analysis project Ga0180434, IMG submission 132453) | Hypersaline lake sediment archaeal communities from the Salton Sea, California, USA - SS_1_D_2 metaG | ecosystem: Environmental > Aquatic > Non-marine Saline and Alkaline > Hypersaline >... | reverse complement strand
TGACTGCCGGGCCCGCCGAGTTCAGTCGCAAAGCCCTTCACAAACCGGCGGTCGAGGCCGGCCGTTTCACTCGGTGTCAGATTGTGGGCCAGGATGACAACCGGTTCGGAGATGGCCGCCAGCGTCTCCCGCCGCTGCCCCAGGAGGTTGCGCAGCAGGCTCTTTTCGATGTCGTAGATATCGTGGGCCCGCTGCGAGATGTGATTATCCAGGCTCTGAAAGACCTTGGCGTACCGACGCAGCGTGCGGCTGACAGCATATTCGGGCCACCAGTTCCGGTCCCGGACGGCACTCACGAGTTCCTGCTGCAGCCGCGGGTCGTGCAGCATCGCCAGATGGGCGTCGAAGATCGCCGCGTACTGCTCGCCGAGTTCCTCGCGAATGGCGTCGCGGTTCCGCCCGATCTCAGTCGCGGTCTCGGCCACGGCATGAGAAAGCCGCTGCAGTTCCGTATCAACGGCACTGCGCGCCACGAACCGCCGGGGGATCCGGAAGCCCTCGCTGTCGAGCACGAGCGCTTCGCCGATGGTCACCCCCGACGAAACGGCAATACCTTGAAGTTTGAGCATGGCCGCCGGTGCCGCGGGCGGCAACCGGACAGCGTGGGGAGATCGGCCGTGAGCGGTTTCCCGCCGCTGGCAATCAGCATCCCACCGTCCAGGCGCCCGGCGTCGCCGGTCTCCTTGTCTTGGGTGTGTCTGGGTTTTGTGGTTTCGGGAAGTAGCCGTCAATTGGCGGCCACCGCCGGTTGTCGCCGCTTCCCGACACCAGTCGGGGGCGGGGGTTTGGTTCACTGCCGAGCGTGGTCGGTCTAGACCGCCGCTCGTTCCCCGGAAGCATCGCCCGGGCGCTGTTTTTCTGGATTCATTGTTTCAGGGTGCGCATCCGAGGCCGCCTCGGTTGCAAAATTTTGATCGAACAGGCTGCCGATTGCAGCGACCGCCTCGCGGGCATCGGGACCGGTTGCCTCGACCACCAGTCGGGTGCCTGCCTCGGCGGCAAGGGTCAGCAGGTCGAGGATGCTCTTGCCATCCACCCGCTGGGCATTACCCACCACCTCGATCCGTGACTGCCAGCGGCGAGCCTCCCGTGCAAACAGATCCGCCGGCCGGGCATGGAGCCCCTGCTCGAGCGCGACGACGACTTCTCGGGAATGGGTCTGGTTCATCGTTGATCCGGTTGGCTCATCCATTGGTGGCAGGATTACGACGCAATGCTCTGGGCGTCGGCCTCTTCGAGGAGCCGCCAGACATCCTGTGGGCCGGTCGCCGCTTTCAAGGTCTTGCAGAAGGTTTCATCCCGCAACTGCCGCGAGATGTTCTCAAGCGCCCGCAGGTGGTCGCCCGGGCGGTCGGGCGGCGAAACCAGCAAGAAGAACAGCTGCACCGGCTCGCCATCGAGGCTCTCGAAGTCAACGCCCTGCTGGCTGATCGCCACCGTGCCGATCAGCCGATTGACACTGGGATGCTTCGTGTGTGGCACGGCAACGCCCCGGCCAATTCCTGTGCTACCGAGATCCTCACGCTTCATGATCGCCTTGACGATGCTCTCCATTTCGTGGGCAGCAATCCTGCCGGCGTCGACAAGCGACTGGGTCATCTCGCGGATGACACCTTCTTTGGATGTGGCGGCCACATTGGGTCGAATTGCGTCAACCGCGACAAAGTCTGAAAATTTCATGGTTTTGCTACTGGTGATCCCGGCGGCTCAGACCCGCCGGGTGCTCTCGGCATGTTTGTGATCCCGTACCTTTTCTTTGCGCTTCCGCAGTTGCTGCTCAAGTTTCTGCACAGCACCATCCACACTGCGCCAGAGATTGGCGGAACTTTCGTGGCTGACGAGTTCGTGAAAGTGCTCGGCTGAGGCAATGATCTCCACAGTCGGCAATGTCGTGTTCGCAAAATCGACCGTGACGTTGAGTGAAGTAATTTGGTTGAAGTACCGCTGCAGCCGCGACACCTTCGCGACAATTTTTTCCTGCGAGACTGGGCTGATGTGGCCGTGACGGGCCGATACGTTTATCTGCACAAGACCGATCCTTTCTGAATCAAGTCTAAAACACACAATCTGTGGCACGAGGTCAATCAGCGACCTCACCGAAACAAAACCATTCTTGCGAGGGGCATCCGAGGCTGCCAGCCATCCGCGAGCTCCATCAGCACTCCCGCAAATCGTGCCCACGGACACCCGCGAGCATAGAGCAGGCCCGGGAAGGGAACAAACGACCGGCGTTTTATCGGTTCTGCAGGCCAATCCCGGCTTCTTCACGGACTGCCGACGGTCGTCGCGGCAGCCGGCGGCCGGGGCACCAGCAGCCCCTTCTCCAGCCGCTTCCGCCACCAGTCGGCACCATCACGACGCTGTTCGGCAGACCAGTCGGCCCGGTACTGGATCAGGTCCGACGGCTCCAGTTCAAACCGCTCAGAGAGCCAGGCAAAGGCATACCGACGGAGCATCAGGTCATCATTCTCAAGCAGATCGATCAGCTGCCGGGTCAGGTCGGCCGATGACGAGGCCGGCAGGTTACGGCGGGCCAGGCCGATTGCTGCGGTGGCCTGATCGGCTGCCAGGTGATCTCGGAAAGCTTTCTCCAGCACCAGCGCCAACGTCGGGTCGCTGAAGGCCAGCGGAATCGTCTCGGCTTCAAGCTGTTCCCAACGCCCTGCGGCTGGTCCGGTCGGCGGTGGCTCGCGGAGCAGTTCGACCAATTCGTCATAGCGGCCCAGCAGGGCAAGTGTTTCGACCGCCACCATGCGATTTTCGATCCGCCGATCGACCGACAGTTCAATCAACGCCTGCAACAACGGATCGCCGCTGGTGACCGCCATGACGAGGGCCTCGCTGGCTGCCTTTTCAAGCGGGGCGATTCGCCGCAGGGGAACGGCCCAGGCCGGCAGTGCGTCAATTGGCTGACACGTCACCTCCCGCGGCTCGTCCTCGATCCACTGAATGAGTTCACTGGGTTTAAGCACGGTCTCGGCATCTATTCCCCGGAGCAGCACCCGTGGCGGCAGGCCGCCGGGCTGCGTCTGCCGCCAGCCGATCGGCTGCGACAGCGGCAACAGCCGGGCCACGAGGGTCTGGTCGGTCTGCCGAGCCGCCAGTTCGGTAGCCGGCAGCTTGGCCAACTCAACAGCGACCCCGCCCGGCAGGCCAGAAAGAATGATTCCATTGAGTCCACCCGCCGCCAGTCCCAGTTGGGCCGCTTCGTCCCCAGAGCGAATGATCAAGCTGCCGGACAGCAGTTCAACCCGTGGATTCCCAACACTGTCAAGTTTCAGGATGGCATGGGTACCAGGCCGCATCCGCACCTGCACTCCCCTGATGTTGAAGCTGGGGCTGAGCCCAGGCGGCACCAGCACCTCTTCCTGCGCCGCCAGCCGCGAATCGGCCGCCAGGGTCCGCCAGCCATCCAGGTCGTCAGGTTCCAGCGTTGGGCTCCGGTGCAGCACAAAGCCACTGCCCACGATCGCATCGTTCTCCAAAAAGCCGAGGACTGCCGCATCTTCCTCGGCCGCCGGAGGTGCCGGAGCGATCGTGGTCGGCATGGTTGACGCCGCAGGGCTGGCGGGAACGGCCGCGGTAATAGCCGGCTGTGGTAACGCGGTGGCGGCGATGGCCATGGCGGTCCCCTGCGGCACCTGGGGCCGGTCGGCCATTGAGCCGGAGGCTGGTGGCGTCCCGGAGGCAGCTGGGGTTGCCGGCTGGTTGCCCGGAGCGAGGCTGTTCGCGGCCGGCTCGGGCTGCGGCGGCTGCCGAGGTTCTGACTGGCCCGCTGGCGGGGGCTCGGTAGCAGCCGGCATTGAGGGAGCGGCATCGGCTTCCGGAACCTCCTCACCAGCCAGTGGAGCAGTGGCGTCAGCAGCCGGTTCAGGTTCGTTAGCTGCAAGAGCCGGGGCGGCGTCAGCTGCCGCCACAACGGCCGCTGCGGGCTGCCGCTCCGCAACCTGCTGTTCCCGGTCAGCGTCGCCACCACGAAACAGTTGCACGCCCAGAATCACCGCCAGGAGGAGCAACAGGGCAACCGCAGCCGCTGCGGCAAGTGCCCCACCGGAGGGGCGCCGTCGCGGGGAGGATGCCGGCTGGGCCTCGGCAGGCGGTTCTGCATCGCTGTGGTCCAGGGCGTCGAGTTCAGCCCGGATGGCTCGGGCGTTGGCAACGTCCGTCGCATGTTCTGTTTCTTCCGCCAGCTGCTGTGACCGTCGTTGAATTGCTTCTCCAAGCTGCTTTCGTTCCGCTTCGCTCAGATCGTTTTTCAGTTCCAACTGCCCCGCCATGCCTGCCAGCAGTTGGTGGCACTCGGCAACTTCGCAGAGTTGGGCATCCGACTCGACGCAATTGGCCTCAAAGGTCGCCAGCAATTCTGGCTCCATGGCATTGTCGAGGAACTCAGCCACGCTGTTCATGCTGGCTGCCAACCCCCGACCCTCCACCCGAGCGGTGTGCAGGTTGGTCTGGGCCAGCACCCCGCGAATCCGTTTCTCAAGCTTTTGGGCCAGTTCAGTTGCCGCCACCTTCTGGTCCAGCTCACGGTGATCCTGCTCAGGCAGCACACGGTCCCGCCAGGCCAGCAGGGTTCGCAGGGTCAGTTTCATCGGCCGCGCTCCATTGGCGTACAGGTGCGGGTGGGTCGACGGTTCAGCAGACTGGGCAAAGATTCTGTCGCCGCAGGGGGATGCGACCGCCGTCCCCGAAAAACCCAGTTGTTTTCAGCTGGTGCCAACGTGGACATTCTGTCACCCGCAATCATCATTAGGGGCTGAGATGGCTTTTTCCTCGGAGCGGAAGCCTTGAGGCGTCGGGCAGCACTCACCCTCGTCTTAATATTAGTGGCATTCCGGGCAGAAATCCGCACCAAATGCCCGCCACCGGCCAGCCGCCGGTGAACAAAAACGGCATTTTCGCCGTAAAAAAGCTGAGGTGGATTGCCCGCTCCATAAGATTTTTTCTGGCACTACTATTTTCATGGAGACCGAAAACGGAACTATTCGTGTTGAAACCGCCATGGCCGCAACCAGCGAAAAAGTGAGACTGAAGGCACGCCGAACGATGCTGCTGCGGCAGGCATCGGGGTATATCGAGTTGGCTGAACTCGGTAGCCGGCCCGACCAACCGAATCCCGGGGTGGCCGCGCGACTGCTCGATCGGGCGATTGAACTGCTCGACGAGCTGCCGGCTGAAAGCAGGATGTGCGGTGAATCGCTGGTCCTCCGGGCTGAGGCCCTTCGAACACTGGGACGGTACGAACAGGCCCTGCCCCACTTTCGGGCGGCGGTGGTCGAGCGGCAGCGGTCGGTTGCCGGTTGGCTGGGGCTGGGCTGGTGCCTGAAGCGGCTCGATCGTCTCACTGAGGCGGTCGCGGCCCTCACGCAGGGCGTGATTGCCTGCCCTGAAGAGCCGATCCTCTCCTACAACCTGTCGTGCTATCACTCACTGGCGGGCAACGTCACGGAAGCCGTCACCTTTCTCACCCGTGCCATTGCTTCAGATGACCGTTTCCGGTCCCTGACCACCGCCGAACGGGATTTTGATCCGATCCGGGATGACCCGCGGTTTGTGGCGGTCATCGAGCAGGATGTATGATTGGAATCGGGGCCAACGGATTGGCGGAAAGATCAATGACCAACCCGGCATTGCAGGAAGTAATCGCGTTGCTGGGGCACCCTGCAGCGGGAACACCGGCACAATATCTATTTGAGCGGGTGGTCGTCGGTGATTCGCTCGACTGGCGATTCGTGACGCTTGAGGTTGAGCCGGAACGACTCGGCGAAGCCTTGATCGGGCTTGAGGCGATGAACTTTCGTGGCTGCCTGCTGGCCGGCTCACTGCGGCAGCCTGCGGCTAAACTATTACCCGCCATCAGCCCGGCAGCCCAGTTTGCCGGCGGTTGCAGCCTGGTAGAACGGACACCCGACGGCCTCTTCGGCCATCTCACGATCGGCCGCGGCGTGCTGGAAGCGATCCGGCTTCATACCGACCCGACAGCCACGCCCGTCGTCATCGTCGGCAGTGGCCTGCTGGCCCGGGCGACGAGCCTCGAACTGTCCCTGGCGGGTGTGCCCGAAATCATTGTCGCCGACCCCTGGGATGACTGCGGCGAAAGCCTGGTGGCGGCGATTGCCGGCATCGAGGGCGGGCGGGCAACGCTCCTGCCCAACGAGCCGGATCTGCTTATCCCAGAGCGAGCCGGGCTGGTGGTGGTGGCCGATGATCAGCGGCCGTTTCCGGTCAGTTGCAGTCTGGCCGGACTCCGTGAAGACCTGGTGGTGGTCGATGCATCGCTTGAGCCGAAGGCGTCGCCGGTACTCGAGGCAGCGGTCGCCGCCCGGGCCTGTCGGGTTGACGGCCTTGAGGTGGCTACGGCAGTCATCGCCATCGACTTCCAGCGGCTCACCGGTATCGAAGCAGACGCCGACCTGCTGCGGGATGCGCTGGATGAGTTTCTGGATTGCTAGGCTCTGTCTGAAAACCCCATACCTGGCTTTGAGCGGCTCGTTTGCCCTTTGACTACGTCCGGTTCCATCGCCAGATCCGCAAATCTGGCTGCTTCGCCGTCCTTGCCAGAGACCAAAGCAGGCGAAGCCAGGATTGCGAAGCCCTGCGAACACGCGCTGAACGAATGCCTGGATGGCCGGAGTGAACGTCCAGCGAGTGAACGGGCGCACCCTCGAGCGGCCTGCCTTACCCAAACGTGGTACTGCCGAATTGCGTCGGGCGAGTTGCCCTACTCGGTGGCGAGGCGATCGATTTTCTTGAACATCGCTGCGGCACTACTGCGGACCTCGGCAACCTTGTCGCTTCGCAGCTTTTCCATCTGCTTGGTCACCACGCCCGGCGGCTGCTCGCCCGTGGCGTCAATCAGTACAGCGATGCCACGCAGCGCGTTGACCACCATCAGCACCCGCTTGTATCGCTGCGACTGTTCCTCATCCGACGGGTCAGCGGTCATCTCGACGTCGGGCGTCGCCAACAGTTCAGCCAGCGGTTCATAGGCTTCGCTGCGGCCAAGCCTGGCCAGCCCCAAGGCCGCGTTGGCCCGCACATCGGCATTGTTGTCAGCTGCCAGCCGCAGCAGGGCATCGACACTCGCGTCACCGCCCAGCACGCCCAGCGTAAAGCCGCAGGCATTCCGCACATTGGTGTCAGCCGAGGCAGCGGCCTGCACCACCGCCCGGACCACACTCTTGCGATCAGCCAATGACCGGCCCGCCTCATCCAGGTTGGTCGCCAGCACGGCAATCGCCTCAACCGCCGCCTGGGTCGTCTCGCTGTCACCGTCGGCCGTGACCCGTCTGACCAGCGGGGCGGCCGCCTCGGGCACGGTGAACTCACCGAGGGCCCGGCAGAGATAGAGCCGTAGGGTCTGCGACTGCTCGCCGGTGCGGCCGCTGGCCACTTCATCGTCGAGAATGCTACCCAGTTCGCTCGCCAGATCAGTATCCGACTTCAGTCGCCCGCCGCCGGGACCGCGGAGATCATTCGCCAAGTTGAGCGCCGCCTGCCAGCGGCCCTCGTTGGCCCGGCGGAGAGTGCGGACATAGGCCTGGGGATCGTTGCCCAGATGGGCCAGCCAATGGAAGGCCAGCCAGACGCAGACGATGATCGCCACGATCAGCCCCGGCACCAAAAAAAGCTGCACCAGGAACGCCGCACTGGGCGGCTCGACCGGCGGCAGGCTGTCATCGGGATTAAGTGGTCGCTGCGAGGTCTCTGCCATGGGCCTTTGGTGGAGTGCGTGGAGTGAATGAGCCGAGGCAGCCTGAGGTCCACGATACGAACCGACGGCCGACATTCGGCCGAACCACCTCCCCTGCATGATAGACTGTTGTGCCTTGAGGTGAGACAGGTGAGCGAACCGATTTCCGAGGGCTTCCTCCAGCCAACGTCCAGCCAGCTGGCGGCCTGCTGGCTGGACCATGCGGTTGTGGGTGGCGGGCGGAGCGTGGCTGCCCAACTGGCCATTGATGAGGCCCTGCTTGATGCGGCCAATGAGGGCCGGCTGGCCGCCCCGGTGGTGCGGACCTGGCAGGCCGATCAACCGGCGGTGGTGGTCGGTTCATCGAGCCGGCTGGCTGAGGAGGTCGACTTGGAGGCCTGCCAGCGGCTGCAGGTGCCTGTGTTGCGTCGGCCCAGCGGTGGGGCGACGGTGGTGCTGGGACCCGGTTGCATCATGTGGACGGTGGTCACCCCCCATGCCGAGCCACCGCCGATCGATGCGATTCACACGGCCATGCTCGACCCGCTGGCTGCGGCCCTCACGGCGGCCGGCCGGCCGGTCAGCCGGCAGGGCACCTCCGACCTGACGGTCAGCCTGCCGGAGGGCGTCCGCAAGGTCTCGGGCAATGCGTTGCGAATTCGTCGTCGCGGTGTGCTCTACCACGGCACCCTGCTGGATAATTTTCCGCTTGAGCTGATTGGCCAGGTGCTGCGGCATCCGCCCCGCGAGCCCGCCTATCGGCAGCGGCGGAGCCACGGTGCCTTTCTGGCCAACCTGACGCTGGGTCGAGCGCGAATTGACGCAGCGGTGCGGGCCGCCTTCGGAGCCTGGCAGGACCAGCAGGACTGGCCGCAGCAGCAGGCGGCGGCCCTGGTGGACTCCCGGTATGGACTGGCAACCTGGACTGAGCGGCTGTAGCTGATCGGGCGACAGCCTGTCAGGCTGGGGGGAGTTGGCGGGTCGGGTGAATTGAACAACCCGCCGGACAACAGCTGATTTGACACCTTCACCACTGACGATGAAACGACCGGCGGATGGAGCAGCGGGTGTTCGAAAACCAGCCTTCCGTCGGATCGGGGCTGGTGTTTACCGTCCTGCCCGCGTGCGACATGAAGTCGTCCGACCAGACTGCAACAGGAGGTTGCTTGTGATGCGTTTGCACATGAATGCCGCGGACGTGCGGGAAATGGTGACCCGGCTTTTCGTCGAACTGGGTGCCGACCAAGACGATGCGACCGATCTTCAGGAAAATATCCGGATCGACCGCGGCCGCTGTGTTGCCCGCTGCTATCGGGCAACTGAGATGTTTGCGATGTGGCTGATCGACTGCGGCGTCGTGCAGTTTTACAACGCCGATGGCGAGATGCTGCACACCGTGAACCTCTTCAACGAACTGCAGCCACAGCGAGCGGCGGCCTGAGGTGGGGGCACCGGGCAGATCGAACAGACACTTCACCACTGCTTCGGGCGGTGGCTGCAGCTCAGGAAAATCGATTTGGTTTTCCTGAGCTCGCAGAGGTGGAATCGGCCCTGGATGGCCTTTTCCACAGACAGCTAGCGTCACGGGGCACGGCCCATCATGCCGACTGCAATCAGCAGCCCACCGAGGCTCTCGATCGTCATTCCCGCTCCCGCTGATGCCGCGGCTCTCGAAGAGACGCTGGTCAGCGTGCTCGAGAACCGGCCGGACGGATGCGAAATTATCGTTGTCCTCGGGTTTGAGTACGGCGATCCCTGGAACATTCACGATGAGGTGCGGTTCATCAAGGCGCCAGTTGGGGCCAACCGGGTGTCCTGCATCAATCTTGGACTGGCGGCGAGCCGGGGCCGAATCTTCCATGTGCTGGCAGCTGGCTGGCGGGCCACGCCGTTCTGGACCGATGCGGCGGTTGAGCATTTTGCCAGCGAGCAGGTGGGGGCGGTGGTGCCACTGGAGGTGGCGGCCGATGACCTTCACCGGATCGTGGCAACTGGCATCGAAACTCGACGCAGCGGCCGGCGGGTCTGCCTGCGGCCCCGCGGTGACGCCTCACGGGTCCAGGGTTTTCACGCGGCGGAGAATGCGGAGCCGTCGGGCCCGACACTTGAAGCCGGCTTCTGGAGCAGCCAGATGCTCGCCCGGCTGAACAATGGTTTCTGCCTGTCGTGCGGCGATGAGTATGCCGACGCCGACATGGCGGCATCGCTTCGGGCGGCTGGCGGCCGGGTTATTCTGGAGCCGGCTTCCCGAGTGGTGGCAGCAGCCGAGCGACAGCAGCCGCAGCGGCCATTCGCAGCCGGCCTGTATGGCGAGCGACTGTTCTGGCGGTCGTTGGCAGCGGAACCCATCCTGCGGAGCCTGGTGCTGCACGTGTTTGAAATCCTCCGGCATGCCCTGGCAAGAGCGCCGCTGGGAACGCTGCCGATGCTGGCTGGCCGGCTGGTGGCGGTACTGCAATTCGGCTCGTACGTGCCGCGGTTTCGAGAATTGCGGCAGCTGATGCAGAGCCGTTCAGAGGAGGCTGGTCAGCGGTCGCTGGGTGACCGGAGCCTGCGGTTTGAGGTGGGGCATGACGGGGGAGGCGTAAGCCGGCCCCGGCGGCGGCCGCGAATGCCGCTGCGGCGGAGCGCGTAGTCTGCAGCGGCGGTTTCCCTGGCGGGCAATGTCGGTTGCTCTAGCTGTCCGTGGAAAAAGCCATTCGTGGCAATCCTGTTCGGCACGGGAGGTGCTGCCTCAGATGACCGGTATTTTGGAGCGGTTTTGAGAGGAGAACGCCGCCGTCCAGCGTGGGTCGGGGTGCCCGTGCCCTGTCGCCGGACACTCGATACGGCCCTCCAGGCCTTCGCTCGTTTGAAGCTGCCTGCGCTCCGCCATCCATGGCTCCGCCGACCAATCCGCCACTGGCGGATCGGTGCCCGAGCTACGCCGGCTCTCAGGGCACGGGCACCCCTCCCGGAAATTCGAGTGGGGATTTGATCAGCGCAGCATGAACTTCCCCGCGCCTCCACACGCCTCTGCGGCCGTGGTAGCGCCAGCGCGGATTACCTTCTGTTTTTGATGAAGGC
>Ga0180434_10009209_pt1 | contig 10763 bp, 9 predicted proteins | sample SS_ome_7_FD_132453 | JGI IMG/M metagenome (GOLD analysis project Ga0180434, IMG submission 132453) | Hypersaline lake sediment archaeal communities from the Salton Sea, California, USA - SS_1_D_2 metaG | ecosystem: Environmental > Aquatic > Non-marine Saline and Alkaline > Hypersaline > Sediment... | reverse complement strand
TTATATTGACGTTATTCAAAGCCTGTTCGACTATGCTCGAAGTCAATTCAAGGACCTAAAAATATTCTTCTTCCATAACACTATCTATGACTATCTCTGGGCAGACCCTCAAAGGCGGTTAAAACCTCACTCAGTAGATGAATTTATAAAGACTGATCCTGAAACAAGATTTATCATAGTCGGCGATGCCAGTATGGCCCCTTATGAGATAATGGCAACAGATGGCTCAATTCATATAGAGGAAAGAAGTGGAAGACCGAGTATTGAAAGACTACAATTACTCTCAAGGACCTTTCGGCACTCTGCCTGGCTAAACCCAAAGCCTTCCGATGAATGGCCATATACAAGAACTATTAACGTCATAAGGCAAATCTTTCCTATGTTTGAAATTACATTAGATGGTTTAGAAAAAATGGTAGCCCACCTTATGAGCAAGAATTGATATTTCCTCTCCTGTCTCAAATTTGTAAAGACTTAAAGTCCATGCAGGCAATTGTGTTTCTAGAATTATTGCTAGAATGGCCTGCCTCTATCCTTGTATTAGCCCTTCTCGGAACAGCCAGTCATATAAGTCAACTACTATCGGCTAAAGCCGATAGCTTGAGGGTCAAAGGCACAGAGGCACAGAGGCACAGAGTTTTTGAGACGCATTATTTCTTCTTTGTGCCTTTGCCACTTTGCCCCTTTGTGCCTTAACCAGTAAAAATTATTAAACTAAAGTCTTCGCCTAAAAGGCGAGGGTTTTTCTCCCATTCCCCGAAGGAGACAATAAATACCAAAAGCTGCCCTATTTTTTAGGTCTTAAGGGCACTGAAACAATAAACTTTGCACCGTTACCCTCACTGCTTTCAAGGGATAATTTCCCTCCCATATCCTCAATTAAAACCATTGAGCCGGCCAGACCTAAGCCATGCCCCCTAACAGTATGACAATCTTTTATATCCATCTGAAAATAACTTTTAAATATTTTTTTATGGAAATCTAATGGTATACCTTCCCCATCGTCTCTCACGGAAAAAACCAAATGATTTTTTTCCTTGTAAAACTCCAGCTCGATTAAGCTTTTGCAATACTTAAATGCGTTGTTCAAGAGATTTCTAAGTATTTGCTTCATCTTTCCCAAATCTAAAAATAATTCATTTGTCCACAGGGCCTCATTTATCAGCAGCCTGATATTCTTTTCCCCTAATATTCTTTTTAGCGTTGATAATTCCCTGCACTCTTTTACTCTGTCTGATATATCAAGATCTATCAAATCAAAAAGTTCAGTAAGTGCACTGATTACCAAATTTGAGACCTCAAATTGTTCCATATCAATAATGCCTTCACGAGACCTTCCCAGCTCCAAGGCATCATTGACCATAGCATGAATTAATTTTGTATTTCTTAGGGCCCTGTACAAGACCTTTTCCTGCTCTTCTTTAATGGTTCCGTATTTCTCCTGTCTTTTTAATAAAGACATTATTCCTGTCTCAATTACAGCAAGGGGAACCTTTAAATCATGTATTAGCAGTTCAATTCTTATTTTCTCTTCTCGCATTTTAAAGTATACTACCTTTTTATTCTCCATCGATTATTGTACAAAAATCTTGAAAATCGCTGTCGCTATCTCATCATAAAGGCAATCAAGCCTAACTTTATAAGCGCTTTACAATTAAATTCTGTGCCTTTTAAAAAAAATTTGCAAGTAAAAATAGCTGTTTTATAAAAAGTTGTAAGGCTAAAGACTGAAGACTGAAGTGTTTCAACCAATTTGCACTACACAGAGTTTCATGTGATCACACCTGCCTGCATCCAACACACAGGCAGACATAATTTATTCCTATCAGTCTTCCTCCTTAAGTCTATACACCTGAGCAGCAACAAATTCTCAAAAATATCTACCTGACTTATTTTCCCCTGAGAGCATACCACGCGCTACAAGAAGCGTCTGATTCCGGTCTTCCATGTTAAGGGCCTGCTCAAGCCCTCCCGCATCTATATTCATATTTATCGCCTCTTTAGTAAGTCGAAGCCCCATTGGATTTTTACTGTTCATCACATCTGCCATATCTAACGCTGTTTCCATCAATGTATCCCTCTCCACCAATCGGCTCGCGAGTCCTAAAGACATAGCCTCTTCCGAGGACATAAAATTACCTGTGAGCATAAATTCATAGGCCCTTCCGGCACCGATAAGTCGCGGCAAAAAATAACTGCACGCCATGTCAGCCCCGCCAAGGCCGATATTTATATAGGCAGCAGAAAAACGGGCATCCCTGCTTACTATTCTTATATCAGATGCAAGGGCAAAGCTAAATCCAAGCCCTGCTCCAGCCCCATGTGCAAGACAGATGATCGGCTGAGGCACCTTTCTCATTGCTAGGGTAAGCCTGCCTAACCTCACCTGAAACCTGTAAAACTGGTCTATGTTCATATCAGGAGCCATTTTCATAGTCTCCTTCATATCAAGGCCGGCACAGAAACCACGGTTGCCATTACCCCTGAAAATGATGACGTGAGTACTTAGATCATAGAGCCTCTCAGTCCAGAATACCTCGAGTTCCTCCATCATTTTAATATTCACTGCATTATATTTTCTCGGACGATTCAAGGATAGTAATCCAATCCCTTCCTTCCTTATTTCGTATTCTATAGTCTCAAAATTCATAGCTTCTCCATTTATCTTTATATGACCTATTCACTCATTTTTAAGGTCTTCATTTTTGATGGCTTCGTAAAAAATCATTCTATTCGCTCATGATGCCCATTTTATTATTATTTTTATTATTACGCCAGATACTCCTTTTCAGCCAATTCTGCGAGTCTATATTTCTGTACCTTACCTGATGCAGTCATTGGAAATTCATGTACAAATTTATAGTAATGGGGTTCTTTATCCTTATGAATATTTCCCTTTCCATATTCTTTAAGATCCCTCAGAGACAGATTTGATCCCTCCCTGCGTTTAACCCATACGGCAACCTCCTGCCCCTTTCCCGGATATGAAAATCCAAATACCTGTACCTCTGATACTCCAGGTAATTTGTAAATTACCTCCTCCACGTCTGTCGGGTAAATCTCAATACCATTCCTTACGATGACATCCTTAAGCCTACCTGTTATTTTAAAATAGCCTTCTTTACTCTCCTCACCAAGGTCCCCTGAATGAAACCAGCCGTCTTTATCAATAGCGGAGGCTGTTGCAGCAGGCAGTTTGTAATATTCCTTCATGAGAAACCCCCGTGCGCAAAGTTCCCCTTGATTGCCTGCGGGCATTTCTTTGCCACTAATAGGGTTTAAAATTTTTACCTCATTACATTCCAGGGCAGTGCCTATTGTTGAGACCCTTAAATCCAAAGGATCCCCTGGTTTAGTCATGGTAATCCAGGATGAGGTCTCTGTGATCCCATAAGCAACTGTAATATCTGATATCCCCAAATCCTCCACAAGTCTCCTCATTAATTCTGCAGGGCATGGTGATCCACCTATGATACCCTTGCTTAATGTTTTGAATTTTTCAGGACTAAAAGCAGCATGATCAACAAGTGTTATTAACATACTCGGTGATCCGTAAATAGCAGTACATTTTTCCCTATAAATTGAAGAAAGTATTTTAGAGGGCTCAAAAATTTTACAGGGCATTACTATTGTGGCACCGCTAAGTATCCCTGTCAGTGCAACGCATGTGTTACCAAACATATGAAACAGCGGAAAAAAAAGGCATAGCCTGTCCATATTTACCAGGCCTTGCCTATGTGCTGAAGACACAGACTTATTGATCAGGCCCGCATGATCCAGAACAACTCCTTTTGGTTTGCCGGTAGTACCTGATGTATACATTATGGCAACAGGATCGTTTGCTCTAATTTGACCCTCCCTTTCAGCCAGTATTCGAGGGTCAAGCTGATCGCCCATGCCCGACAATCTCTCCCAGGATATAGTATCTTTGTCATTGCCCCCACCTATAACAATGTGTTTCAATAATAGCCCATGGCCTATACCGGAAAGCATCGATACATATTCTCCCCCTTCCAGGCCTTTCTCCATCACTATATAACTTGTCTCTGACTGCTCTAAAATGTACTTTAGATTCTCCACCCGTATCCCAGGGTCGATAGGCACCAAAATAGCACCTATTTTTGCCAGGGCCATCTGGCAAATAATCCACTGTGGAATATTATTTGCCAAAAGCGCCACCTTATCTCTAATTTCTAACCCAGCTTTTAAGAACCCCTTCGCTATCCTGTCTATCTCTGCCAAAAACATCTTGTAGTCATATCTTATATTTTGATCCGGATAAACAAGGGCCATGTTTTTAGGGTATTTTTTCACTACAGCGTTTAAAGCCTGCCCTATAGTGTTTTTTATAATGCTTAATCGCTCTTGTGACATCGTAATTTTATCCTCCTGCTACCTTCCAGCACCTAACTGAATGCCCATCACCTACCTGGTAAAAGGCAACGTCTTCTTCCCTGCACCTTTGCTCGACAAAAGGGCATCTACCCTGAAATTTACAGCCAGGTGGCGGATTAAATGGGCTTGGAACCTCACCCTTTAGAGCCTTTAACTCACGCCTATCATCTGGATCAGGTTCGGGTATGGCTGAAAGTAGTGCTACGGTATACGGATGCAATGGATTATCATAAAGTCCCCCTGCTGGCCCATACTCCATAATCTGCCCTAAATACATTACCGCTATACTATCGCTCATATATCCAACAACCGTTAAATCATGTGAAATAAAAAGATAACTGAGCCCGAGGCTGTCTTGTAGCTCTTTGAGGAGGTTAATAATCTGGGACTGTATCGACACATCGAGGGCGGATACTGGCTCGTCACATATAATCAATGATGGTTCAACACTTAAAGCCCTTGCTATTCCTATACGTTGCCTTTGGCCGCCACTAAACTCATGCGGATAGCGGTCGGCCGCCCCCGGGGAAATGCCAACCATCTGCATGAGTTCTTCTACGCGCTCGGATCTCTCGTTATGCCCTTTCATACGCAGAATCCTGAGTCCTTCCTCAATAGACTGGCCAACGGTCATTCTTGGATTTAGGGATCCAAAAGGATCTTGAAAGATAATTTGCATCTCTTTTCTGAGTGGTTTAATTTCACCCTGTGACAGACTTGTAATTTCTTTGTCCTTATACATTATCCTTCCACCATCAGGATCTATGAGCTTTAAAATAAGCTGTCCAATAGTGGATTTCCCACACCCGCTTTCTCCAACGAGCCCGAGGGTCTTACATCTGTCGATTGAAAGCTCAACGCCGTCAACTGCCTTTATCCAGCCTATAACATTCTGGAAAAACCCCCTTCGTACAGGAAAATATTTTTTAAGGCCCTCGACCCTTAGAATATCCTGATTAGATAATGGCGATGCGGATATCATAGTGCAATCTTCAATTTCCACCTTTTCTGGCTTCTTTATCATAAATAACCGGGCATCTGCTAAAATGCCCATTTCCCCAATCGCTCATACCTGGGAATTGACTCGTACAAGATTCCAGGGCAAAGCTACACCTTGGGTGAAAGGGGCAGCCTTTCGGCTTATGGGCAGGATCAGGCACGCTTCCCGGTATGTTGTAGAGTTTGCTCCCCCTTTTTGAGCGACTTGGAAGTGATGCCAGAAGAGCCCTTGTATATGGGTGACATGGATTATGAAAAATATCCCCCGCTGTGCCTTTCTCTAGAATAATTCCTGCATACATTACATAAATCTGGTCAGCTATTTTTGCAACAACACCAAGGTCGTGTGTAATATAGAGAAGAGACATGCGTCTCTTTTGCTGCAAATCCTTGAAGAGATTCAAAATCTGTGCCTGTACTGTAACATCAAGGGCAGTAGTCGGCTCGTCGGCAATCACAAGATCAGGGTTGCATGCCAATGCCATGGCAATCATTACACGCTGCCTTTGCCCGCCACTAAGCTGATGGGGGTAATCATTAATGCGCTGCTCCGGTGATGGCATACCTACATCTTTAAGGGCCTGTATAGACCTTTTTCTCATCTCGCCCTCATCTATCCTTTCATGTATTCTGATTGCCTCCTCGATTTGTTCTCCTATGGTAAAGACAGGGTTAAGGGATGTCATAGGTTCCTGGAAAACCATTGCTATATGATTACCTCGAACCTTTTGCATCTCCTCCTCTTTCATGAGCAAAAGATTTTGACCCTTAAAAAGGACAGTTCCTCCTATGATTTTACCAGGAGGCTGAGGCAGTATTCCCATAATGGTCAAGGCGGACACACTCTTTCCGCATCCAGATTCCCCAACAAGACAAACTGTCTCCCCGTCTTGTATTTCAAAGCTCACACCATCAACAGCCCTTGAAAACCCGCCATCCAACTGGAAATACACCTTGAGATCCTTGACAGATAGCATTAGTGTCTTTCCCTGAGTTTTGGGTTCATTATATCCCGGAGTCCCTCGCCAAAAAGATTAAAGGACAATACAACTATTAAGATAGCAAAGCCTGGAATAAAGGTCAGCCAGGGGGCATCAAATATAAAGCGCTTCCCGTCGGAGAGAATATTTCCCCATGTTGCATTGGGCGGAGGAACACCGAATCCGAGAAAACTCAGGCCTGCTTCCGTCAAAATAGCAGTAGCGATGCCTATGGTTGCGCTCACCAGTACAGGTGCAATAGCGTTAGGTATCATGTGACGAAATATAATCCTATAGTCATTAACCCCTAAGGCCCTTGCTGCGGTAACAAAATCCTGCTCTCTAAGTGATAGAAATTCAGCGCGGACAAATCGAGTGGTCCCCATCCAGCTCGTCAGCCCGATTACAATCATGATATTGTAGATGCTTGCCGGTAAAAGCGCAACTACGGTTAGTATCAGGAAAAAACTTGGGAAACAGAGCATTATATCCACAACTCGCATAATCAAGGTGTCAATTGATAAGGTATTTTTTCGTAGCAGGCCAAGCCATTTGAAATATCTGCTTTTACGAGATTTCCACCGTATTAGGACAAGGGAAAAAACAAAGGCAAGGTCAATGACAATAACTATAAAGCCTGCGAAACTTTTTCCTGTAAGACATAATGTTGCCCCTATGGAAAATAACAGGACCACAATAATGTGATCAAGGCCAATATATTTTTGCCCAAAATATCCTGCGATACCTCCCATAAATAAACCTACAAGAACCGCTATGCCAACAGCAACAAATCCGACTGTAAGGGATACCCATGCCCCCTGCAACATTCTTGCAAAGACATCCCTGCCTAGATCGTCGGTACCAAAAACATACACCCCTGTTTTAGGCACTTCATGAGGACGTAACGACTCCAAATTTGGACTTGCCAGGGGCGGTAGTAACTTCTCCTGAAGCCTAACCATGGACGGATCAAAGACCGGCTCTTTGCCGGAAGTGAGCAAAAGGCCTAAAAGGGCTGTAATAAAAAAGATAACGAAAATAATAAGGCCAATAAAGGCAAGTTTATTTTCCTTCAGCAAACGCAATAACTCACGTTTCCTTGATTTTACATTCCCGACTGCAGGTGTCTCCAGCTCCATATCTATGTTTGATTTATTATTTTCCACTACAACCTTATCCTGGGATCAACAACCATATAAAGTAAATCGGAAACAAAGGTGCCTCCAAGCACAAGCACAGCGGAAATAAAATTAACGGTCAAGATAATTGGGTAGTCTCTTGCCAATATAGCCTCGTATGCCATTCTTCCCATGCCCGGCCATGAAAAAATAGACTCAATTATTACAGACCCGCCAATGAGTCCCGGCAGAATCAGACCAAACATGGTCACAAAAGGCAAAAGCGCATTGCGGAGCGCATGCTTATAATGCACTTGTTCCGCGGGGAGACCCTTTGCCTTTGCAGTGCGTACATAATCCTGACCTTCCACCTCAAGCATCTGACTCCGTACATATCTCGACAACACAGCAATCCCTCCGGTAGCTCCCAGAATAGAGGGGATCAGCAAATGCCAGATACGGTCCATAAACATGCGCTGCCAGGAGAGAGATTCCAATCCAAATGTTTGCATACCTATTACCGGTACATGGAAAGAGTTAACCACAAAAATAATAAGAATATAGGCGAAGAAAAAACCTGGAATAGATATGAAGAGATAAGAAAAAAATGTGGCACTTCTGTCATAAAAACCTCCTCTATAAAGGGCCGAGCGAATACCAACAGGAAAAGAAAGAGTCCATGTCAATATAGTACCAACAATAAATAGGGGGAGGCTGTTCAAAAATCGCTCAAATATCTTTGCAAGCACTGGCTGGTTATCTTTCCAGGAAACTGTTTTCCCGGTGAAAAGGTCATGATAAAAGTAAAAATACTGGGCATAAAGGGGCTTATCCAGATGAAACTCTTTCCGAAAACGTTCAACCATCTCAGGCGTAAACTTTGGATTAAGTGGATCTACCTGACTTGGCTTACCAGGTGCCATATGAATAATAAGAAAGGATACTATTGATACAAAAAAAAGTGTAACAATTTTCTGTATTATGCTTCTTCCAATAAATGATAGCATCTTGACCTTTTTCTCAATGATTAAATCATTATAAAACTCATAGGGATCAATTAAACTTGCATAACAAATTCCTTAACCCTATCCTTCAGGATCAAAGTCAGGCGCCTCCGGCAGTTTTATCCATTTGTTAAAATGAAATGTATAGCTGCCTGTTTTAGTGGGTTTAATCTTTTTATAGACAACATTACCCTTACGATCTGTCTCCTTTATTACAATTTTTTTATCCAGCACAGCCGTCCACTTCGGAACATAGAGAAATGTATAAGGCTGATCATTGGCAATTATGTCATGAAGCCTATGGCAGAATTCCACCTGCTTGTTGTGGTCATATTCTTTTCGTATCTTTACTATAAGGTCGTCTGCAATCGGATTACTATACCCTACAAAATTGAGTTGGTAGGGATTATCCTGGCTGGAATGCCATATCTGGTATAGATCAGGTTCAATTCCCATGCTCCATCCCAGGATAAGAGCATCAAAATCCGCTTTATCAACGCGCTCCTGGATAAATACAGCCCATTCCAGAAGATCCGTCCTCACATCAATACCTATCTGTTTCCAGGCCTCCTGGGTTATAGCCAGGATCGACTTTCGCAAATCATTTCCGCTATTAGTGATAAGTGTAAACTGAAGTCTTTTGCCATCCTTTTCCAGCCAACCCTTCTTATTTCTTTCCCATCCTGCCTCTTTAAGCAGCATCAGCGATCCTTCAGGGTCATAAGGAATCGGTTTGATGCTGTGATTGTAATAATCTGTCTGTTTAGCAAACGGACCTGTAATCCTCTCTCCCTCACCGTAAAGCACATATTTTATAATTTTCTCCACATCAATTGCCATGCCCAAGGCCATGCGAACCCTAACGTCATTAAAAGGCGCCCTTCTCATATTATATCCAATATAGGTATAACCAAAGGAAAGACCGGAAAAACTTTGGTATGCAGGATCATTTTTGAGCCTCTTTACCTGATGGGGCTGAACCCCGTAACTATCAACCGTACCAGCATAGAATTCCATTTCCTGTGTCAGAAGATCCGGTATTATCCTATAAATATACTGCTTATAATTTGGACTTCCCTCCCAATAATCATCAAAGCAATCCAGGCTAATATATTGATCCGGCTTCCATTCACGAAACTTATAAGGGCCGCAGCCAATAGGATGCCGATTAAAGGAGCTTTCACGCATAGAAAAATTATTGGGATCCCTTCCCGCATCTATAGCCTCTTGCCGTAAGGATTGCCTGTTAAGCAGGTGTTCCGGGAGTATGCCTATAGCCCATGTCCCCACTGCGGGTGAATAAAGGCGTTTATAAACAATACGTACCGTCATAGGATCATTAACTTCTATTGTCTTTATTGGTTCGTAATCCGATATGCGCGGCGACAGGTTTTTTGGGTTCATAATAGCATCATACGTAAATTTCACATCATATGCATTCAGCAGGTGCCCATCATGGAACCTTACATTAGGCCTCAAATGAAAAATCAATACAGGGTTTTGTTCTGTTGAAGGGAGAATTTCCCTGGCATATTTAGAAAATTGCTCCTCCTCCAACGGCTGAAAAGTGTTTAGATATTTTTCAGCTTGAAAAGAGTTGAAATAGTCGTTACCTACTATCTTTGCAAGATTTTGAAAAAGATCTTGGTCAACCCTTGCAAGTGTTAATTTTAGTCTTGCCGGCGCACTTACTTGAATTTTAATCTCTTTGTATTTTTGATCCTTAACAGGTGACTCTGCATGTTTAGTAACTACAAACTCATCGGAAGGGATAAACGAGATATCTTTTATATTGTTGAGGGAGGCATTAAGAGAAGGGTCTTTTTCGACTTTACTGTGTTGTTCTTTTTTTAAAAACCGTATTATCTGATCAGCATCTGCGACACCCACACCAGGAATTATCGAGCTATCATTGACATAAAAAAAGGCCTCTTCAAAAATTTCCCATGATTGAGCAAGGCGGCCCCTGAAGCTAAGATCTTCATCTCGATCCAAAAGGCCTTCAAATACCATAGACTCAATTTGACTACTGGCGGAATCCGACGATAAGACAGGATTTAATATTTGAGCATCACCTATGGAGGCGGCAATGTATTCATTCAATCTATCAGGGTTTCCCCTTGATTGCTCCTCATAGGTAGGCACCCAAAAATACGATTGCAACAAAAACAATATAACAAATATTGGGGCATAAATGAGTACCCTACGAATAGTCATTGGCTTATATTATCTTGATTGTAAAATTTTTACTCTGCAATTGCACAATT
>Ga0180434_10009206_pt1 | contig 10765 bp, 8 predicted proteins | sample SS_ome_7_FD_132453 | JGI IMG/M metagenome (GOLD analysis project Ga0180434, IMG submission 132453) | Hypersaline lake sediment archaeal communities from the Salton Sea, California, USA - SS_1_D_2 metaG | ecosystem: Environmental > Aquatic > Non-marine Saline and Alkaline > Hypersaline > Sediment... | reverse complement strand
TGATCATATTAGCCAAGTACGGAGCCATAACCCAGCGCAACTGCGGTGGACCGGCGCTGGAGCCACGGACAGAGTGCGTCTGGCCTGCGGTTTGGCGAGCGGCAACTCAACTTCCACTAACGATGTTCGTTATGGCGGCAAACTCGTCCGCGAGCGCGGGATACAGGGCGCGGTAGCGTGGGTAGTAGGCGGCGTAGACCTTCGTCGCGTCACTCGGAGCCGTGCGGCCGGTCAGTTTGAGGACCTGCTCACAGGCAGCGGTAACATCCGGGTACACACCGACGCCGACGCCCGCCAGCAGGGCAGCACCGTACGCCGCCCCCTGCGTCACGTTGAGCGTGACGATCTCGGTTTCGAAAACGTCGGCCAGGATCTGGCGCCAGAGCGCGCTGCGCGCCCCGCCGCCCGAGACTCGGACCTGCTCGCTGCGGATGCCGAGGCCGCGCATCAACTCAAGCGAGTCGCGCAGGCCGAAGCTGACCCCTTCCAGCACGGCCCGGGTGAGGTGGCCGAGGTGGTGGCGTGTGGTCAGACCGACGAAGGCGCCGCGAGCGTGCGGATCGGCGTGGGGCGTGCGTTCGCCGGTGAGGTACGGGAGAAACAACAGCCCCTCCGCGCCGGGAGGCACCTCCGCAGCCATTTCGAGCAGCACCTGTGCTTCCGTCTGCGGCTCCGGCACTTCCCCACGCTTGAAGGCCTGCTCGCATTCGGTCAGAGATTTGTCAAACACCGCGCCGCCGACCGTGTCGTAGAACCACTCGAAGCTGCCGCCCGCCGAGAGCATCACGCCCATCAGGTGCCACACACCGGGGACCGCATGACAGAACGCGTGCAGGCGCCCCTCCGGCTCGACGCGGTAGGAATCGGACGCGGCGAAGACCACGCCGGACGTTCCGAGCGTCGCCGAGATCAGACCTTCACTGATGATGCCGGAGCCGACGGCTTGCGCGGCCTGGTCGCCGGCGCCGCCGACGACCGGCGTGCCGATCGGCAGCCCGGACTCGCGCGCCCCCCGTGCATCGACCTTCGCACTGACGACGGTGGACTCGGTCGTTTCCGGCAGCCAGGCGCGTGGAACATCGAGGGCGGCGAGCATCTCGTCGGACCACCGGCGCTTGCCGACGTCGAAGAGCGATGTGCCGGAAGCGTCGGAGACCTCGCCGAAGAACTCGCCGGTCAGTCGGTAGCGGACGTAGTCCTTGGGCAGCAATACGTGGGCGATTCGGCCGTATATCTCGGGCTCGTGCTCGCGGACCCACAGCAGTTTCGGGGCGGTGAACCCGGTCAGGACCGGATTGCCGGTCAGCTCCAGCACGCGTCGGGCACCGACGGTCTCGGTGATCGCCGCGCATTGTCTCGCGGTGCGCTGGTCATTCCAAAGGATGCAGGGGCGCAGGACCTCGCCTCGTGCGTCGAGCAGAACAAGTCCGTGCATCTGCCCGGTCAGGCCGACGGCGGCGACCTGGCTGGCTGGGACGTCGGCGGCGGCGAGCACGATCGTGACGCCGGCGGTGGCCGCCTCCCACCAGTCCTCCGGGTCCTGCTCCGACCAGAGCGGGTGGGGCATGTTGAGCTGGTATGGGCGGGTTTCCTCGCCGACCACGACTCCGGCCGCGTCGATCAGCAGGATCTTGCAGCCGGTGGTGCCGACGTCGATGCCGAGCATGTAGGCCTGAGCTGGCATGGCGCTCCTCACTGGGACATCAAGATGGGTACGACGACCGCCTTCGCTTCATGGTCCTGTAAAGAATCGCGGACGGAGCGGACCCGGTCAATCACGCTAATCCTGGCACGTCCCGGCTTGCTGTTGGCGGGCGGGCACGCGTCGCCGGTGGTGGCGAAATCGCAGTGACTTCTTGCCAACCTTGCGATGCGATTGGAAGAATAGGCAGGGGTGCCGGGAACGGTCACGACAAGACGGTCAGAGCTTCCACGCTATCGATAGGGTGCACGCCATCTTCCGCAATAGGCGGCCCGGCCGGCCGTTGGGTCGTCTGCGATACGTTCTGTGAGTTGACGGTCGACAACCAAGCCGAAGGCTCTCGGGCTACCGGCCGAGTGAGAGCATGTGCGATCTGGCACCGCGTGTGTCGGTGACCTCGCTTCGGTCTTGCTACCGTCGGCTGTGGCACGCGATTGGGTTCGGGCGGGAAGGGAGTCAGGCAATGGAGTTCGGAAGAAACTGGGCTCAGGTAGCGCGCGTCAGCCTCTTGCTGGCAGGCAGCGCGGTCCTCTTCGACGCCGGCGTGGCGCTGGCGGACGTGACGATCTCCGAAGTGGCGGTGCAGATCCAGGCCGAAAGCGCGTCTGGGTCGGGGGCGATCGATATCGGGTTGGAATCGCTGGTGTGGGACCCGGCAACGCAGTCGCTGTGGTGGGAGCCAGACTCGGGACTTTCGATCGTGGATCCGGCAACGGACGCGACTATCGCGACGCTCCAGAGCGCTGAACTGCAAATCAGCGAGTGCAGCCGAATGGCGCTGAGCTTTCAGCTCCTGGCCGGCGACAGCGACACGACCGTGGTGCTTCGTGCTGGAATGCTGTCGTTTGACCGGATCGGCAGTGACGTAGCCGAGGGACGGGCGTCGGCTTCGTTCACCGTCAGAGACCTGAACGGAGACGGCGCTGTGCTGCTCGGTGAAGGAGGAGGCGGCGAAGGGGCGTTTCGGGCCTACTACAACGGCTTGGCGCCGGACGGCACCCGGTTCGCCCACCTGGTCGGGCTGGTGTCCGTGGGCGCCGGTGGCACCGCGAGCGCGTCGCAGAGCGACCCCGCAGCCGGTTACCGCTCAGTCGGAGCCGCCGTCGACGACATGAGCGTGGAAGCCGCCTTCGTCCTGACGGCATGCGACCGCGTCACGGCCAGCACGCTGTTCGACATCGATCCCGATCCCGATGACTGCGCTGCCGACGCCGACGGCGATGGAATTCCCGACTGGGCGGACGGATGTCCCGACGATCCGGACAAAGCCCAGCCTGGCGCTTGCGGCTGCGGCGTGGCGGATGTTGACGGCGACGAAGATGGAGTCGCTGATTGCGAGGACAACTGCCCGGATGTTCGCAATCCGGACCAGGAAGACGCAGACGGTGATGGCGTCGGTGACGCCTGTGACCTATCTCCGAACTCCGATGGCGACGGTTCGCCGGCGGACTCGGAGGCGCAGGAGGGTGACCCCGACGAGGCGGAGGGCGCCGATGCGGTCGGCTTCGGGGGTTCGGGTGCTGGCGGGCAGGATCGGGAAGAACGAGCTGAGCAGATTGGAGAATTCTTCGGCGGATTCGCGGCTCCGTGCGGGGTAGGCGTGGTGGGTTTCCTGCCGCTCACGCTGCTGGGGCTGGCCGGCTACCGGGCCGCCGGCCACCGTCGCACGAGCATTCGGTAATCGTTGCGCGGTCGATCGTGGCGGCTGGCGGATGGGGGGCTCGCGTCTGACGAGGCGAGCCCCCTTCCGTGTTTCGTTCAGCGCGTCGGTCGGCTGGTGCAAGGATCCATTTGCGTCACGTGCAGGATCGGAATCCTGCCAAGCGCGTACGTGGCTGGTCACGCCTCTTCCAAAGAAGCCAGATGGTCAATGCAGCCAGCACGATCGTCGCCAACAGCAGAACGAACGGGAGCCACCAATTCAGCGCTAGGTTTACGGAGTAGAATTTCGCGAGCGTGACGATCATCGCAGTCCCAGCAGTTGTAGGTTGGGTCCGCAGAACCGACACATCCTCTGCACAATCTACGTCGGGCACGGAGACCCGACGCTACCTGAGGCACCCTTGGCGCTCTTGGCGCCTTGGCGGTTATTTCAGCGACCACAACGGCGGCAGATTCTCCGGCTTTGAGGCGCGTTGGCGGATCAGGTAGGCCTCGAGCCAGCCGCGGGTTTTGTCGGGGTGCTGCTGGCAGTAGAGCACGGACTCGTGGTCGATGGCGTTGATGCGGTCGTTGGCGGCGCGGATCGCGTCCATGTTGATCTTCAGGGCGGTGTCGACCGGCATGCGCTCCGGGTTGATGTCGATGCCGAGCCAGCCCGTGTAGCCGTACATCTTCATCGTGTACAGCAGAGCTTCGAGCTGCTCGGGGGAGACGACGCCGACGTTGAGGTCCTGGTCGTAGTTACCCAGGGGCTGGCTGTTCCAATGGGAGTGGGCGAGGCGGCCCTCGCTCAGCGGCCAGCTGAACGCGTAGGCGAGATCCTCATACCCCATCAACACGTGGCCGATCTCGGGGTTCACACAGAAGAGCTTGTGGCCCTCGTCGAGCAGCGCGCGGTTCTTGGAGCTGGACAGCTTGCTGTCGACCAGACGGCCGAGCAGCACGGCCTCGGCGGTTGTGGGGAAGAGGATGTGGCCGCGGGGCTCGTAGGGCTTGGGCTCGAAGGCGATGCGGACGCCGGGGACCTCGTCCATGGCCTCGACCAGGCCGTCGACGAAGCGGTCGCGCATGGCGGTGAAGTCGACGCCGAAGGGGTTTTCGTAGCCATCGATGCCGGGCCAGACGATGGCGAACTCGGTGTCGAGCTGATCGTTCAAACGGAGGGTGGCCTTGGCACGGTCGATGGCGAGCTTGCGCATCTCGGGGATCGGGTTGGAAAGCGAACCCCACTCGAAGGACTGGTCCCAGAACAGCAGTGGGACGATGGTGATCAGCTTGATGCCGGTGTCGGCGCAGAACTTCTGCCAGAGCCCGACGTTGTCCTCGCTGACCTCGTTGGGGTAGTGGGCTTCGAGCGCGCCGAGGCCGTAGTCCTTGAGGCCGGCGGCGATCTCGAGGCGTCGCTCGATATCGACATCGGTCGCGTACTTGTCGTGGAAGCGGCTGTTGGGTGGCGAGAAGTACCAGATGCCGGCGGAGAACTTGAGCTCCAGCTCGAAGGAGTTGAGGTGTGCGAGCAGCTCACTGGGGCTACGGCGGAGGGCCTGCTGACGAAGATCACGAAGTGCCATGTCTGGTTCCTTTCCACAGGTTTGGGACCTTGGCGGCATCAGCCGCCAGTCGATGATCCCGTGGGTTTGACGGTCTGCGTCACGAGATAAAGGGAATCGCCTAAGCCTATTGTCCGACACGGATTCTAACGCGGCTTGGGGTGAGACTGAATAGCGGAGACTCGGTTCGGCTTGGGTCGGCGTGCCAGATTCGTCCACTGGCAGCGCAACCGGGCCGGTCAATTCTCGCGTGGGGAGTTCCCAGGTGACTCGGGACGGGATCGTTTGCGCGCTCATCGAAGCGGCGCGGGGGTGGAAACATTCGGGCCGGGCAGCTATGCTCGCATTTGCTTGGCCCTGGAATTCAGGGAGGTTTCGTGGCTGTCAATCCGATCGCGGTGTTCGATTCCGGCCTGGGCGGGCTGTCGGTGGTGCGCGAGCTTCGCCGGCTGCTGCCCACCGAGGACCTGGTCTACTTCGGGGACACGGCCCGGGTGCCGTATGGGATCAAATCACGGCGGACGGTGGCGAAGTTCGCGTTGGAGGACGCCCGGTTCCTGCTGCAGTTTGATCCGAAGCTGATGGTGGCGGCGTGCAATACGGCCAGCGCGCTGGCGATGGATGAGTTGGACGAGAAGCTGTCGGTGCCGGTGGTGGGCGTGGTCAAGCCGGGGGCGCGGGCCGCGGTCCAGTTGGCGGAAGGCGCGCCGGTCGCCGTCATCGGAACCGAGGCGACGGTCTCCAGCGGGGCCTACACGGCTGCGATCCGCTCACTGGCGGCGCAGGTCGAAGTGATCGCGCAAGCTTGTCCGCTGTTCGTGCCGCTGGTGGAGGAAGGCCGCGGCTCGGACGATCCAATCGTGAAGCTGGCGGTGGAGACGTATTTGTCGCCGCTGCGTGAGGCGGGTGTGCACGTGATCGTATTGGGCTGCACGCACTATCCGTTGTTGCGTGAGGCGATCGCGGCGTATCTGGGACGCGAGGTGCACATCGTCGAGAGCGGCCGCGAGACCGCCCAGGCGGTGTGCGAGGTCTTGCAGCGGGCGGAGAACTTGTGCGAGCAAGATCGAACCGGTAGCTTGCAGTGCTACGTGAGCGATAACCCGACGCGGTTTCGCCGGATCGGCTCGCGTTTCCTCGATCAAGAAATTGAGCATGTTGAACTGGTTGAACCGGAACAATACATCGCCTCGGCCGTCAGCGACCGCAAGAAGGAATAGCGCTTGGCTCCTGGCGCGCCTGCTGGTGGCTGCGGGGTGTGGGGTCTTGCTCGCGCCGGCGAGCGGCTGTAGCAAAGGGGGGTTCAAAACCACGCTGGACACGTCGATCAAGAAGCTCTTCACGCCAAAGCGCACGCCCCAGCAGTACATGCTGATCGCGGTGTCGGACGCGGATCCGGACCTGCGGCGTGACGCGGTGACGAAGGTTGCGGAGGGCAAGAAGCGTGACGAGGAATGGGCGATCAAGGGGTTCATCGCGATCGCGCTGCTCGAAAGCGACCCGCAGGCGCGCTGCGTGGCAGTGCGTGGTTTGGGCCGCTCGGGGGATCCGCGGGCGGTGGAGACCTGCCTGAAGATCTTGAACTATCGCCAGCATCCGCCGGCCGAGGTCCGCCCGCCGGGCGACCTCTGCCGCTGGGATGCGACGGCGGCGCTGGCGGAGCTATCGGCGGGACAACTGTCGGACGAGCTGCGCGCCCAGGTGCTGCAGACGCTATTGGATCGACTGAGGGGTGATCCGGATCGGCACGTACGGATGGCTGCGGCTCGCGGGCTGCAGCACTTTTCCGATCCCGCCGCCGCGCGCGGATTGATCGACGGGTTGCGCGACGAGGACTTTGCCGTCGTGCACCGCTGCGAGCATTCGCTGGCGTGGCTGACGGGTGTAACGCACGATTGTGATCCGTACTTGTGGGAGCAGTGGTTCGAGGCTCATCAGGAGGATGTGTTCGCGCAAGGCGGTGAGCTGCCCGAGTCGCGCAAGCCGCCATACGAAGGCTGGTGGGGCAAGTCTTTGTACAAGACGAAGCAGTTCTTTCAGTGGGTCTTTCCGGGCCGCAAGGAGAAATAGGCGTAGCGGGCTCCTCTGCTCCGGCAAGGTCCCGGTGAAGTCGCGTTGGCTGCGGGCAGGCGGTGACACTCGGTAAGTGAAGGCCGCGCGGGCTGCAGGCCCGCGGCTCTGTGAAGTCTCATCCGTCATTAGCAGGAGGCACTTTGCGGGCCCTGGTTGTCGACCAAGCCAAGCCGGGGCGCGTGGCCCTGGTTGCGGATTATCCCGACCCGACGCCCGGGCCGGACGAAGTGCTCGTGCGGGTCGACCTAGCCGGGATCTGCTCGACCGATCTCGAGATCCTGCGCGGGTACATGGACTACTCGGGGGTGCTCGGGCACGAGTTCGTCGGCACCGTGGTGCGCGGGTCGGACGCGCTCAAGAGGCAGCGCGTGGTGGCGGAGATCAACTGCGTAGGGCCGGGGTCGGCGGCCCGAGACGCCGATGCACGCAAGCACGCCCGCGATCGAACCGTGCTGGGGATTGCCGGTCGCGACGGGGCGTTTGCCGAATACCTGGTCGTCCCGGCCGAGAACTGCCACGTGGTCCCGAACGAGGTCAGCGATCGGCAGGCGGTATTCACCGAGCCGCTGGCGGCAGCGTGTCAGGTCGTCAAAGATCATCCGGTTCACGCCGACATGCGCGTGGCCGTCCTAGGGACCGGGCGTTTGGGAATCCTCTGTGGGCAGGTGCTGGCGGCGCGGGGTTGCCGGCTGAGCGTGATCGGGCGCAATGCGGTAACGCTGGCGCTGTGCCGGCGGATCGGGCTGCCGACGCAGAACGTTGCGAGCCTGGAGCCAAATGCGGATTACGACCTGGCGGTGGAGTGCACGGGCTCGGCTGACGGACTGCGACTGGCGCTGCAACTGGTCCGACCGCGCGGAACGATCGTGCTGAAAAGCACGTACGCACAGGCCGCGGACATTGACCTGTCGCCGATTGTCATCCACGAGATCGTGCTGGCGGGCAATCGTTGCGGACCGTTTCCTGAGGCGCTGCGGCTGCTGCGCCAGAGTCGCGTGCGGGTGGACGAGATGGTTAGCGGCGTGTTTCCGCTCGCGCGGGCAATCGAGGCGTTCGCGGCCGCCCGTGACCCGCAAAACCTCAAGATTCTGTTTGAGCCGGGCGCGTCCTGATGCATTTCTGCGACGTGGAGGGCAGACGTTACGCGCAGTTTGAGAGTCTGCGGCACGAGCCGGGGCTGACGCACGCGTTCTCGACGCGGCCGTTGGATGTCTCGGTGCGGGATGGCGGGCGGGTTGGCGAGTGCACGGCGCGGCGCCGGCAGATGCTGATCGACTTCGGCCGCGATCCGGAGCACCTGTGCTGCTGCGAGCAGGTGCACGAGACGCGGGTGGCGATCGTCGCGGAGGCGGGCGGACCGCAATGGCTGGAGGGCTTTGACGCCGTCGTGACGAACGCGCCGCGCGTGTCGCTGATGACGTTTTCGGCCGATTGCCCGCTGGTGCTGGTGTACGACCGGGTACGGGGTATCGTCGGGATGGCGCATGCGAGTTGGCGCTGTGCGGTCGCGATGCTGCCGCGACGGTTGGTGGAGACCATGCAGCAACGGTTCGGATGCGAGCCGGCGACGCTGCGGGTCGGCATCGGACCGTCGGCCGGTCCGGATCGGTACGAGGTCAAGGACGACGTTTACCGCGCGGCGGCGGAGCTGCCCGACCGGTCGCGTTTGTTCAGGACGCGTGGCGGGCGTCTGTATTTCGACCTGTGGGAGGCAAACCGGTCGCAACTGGAGCTGGCCGGGATTCCGCGGGAAAGCATCGAGATTGCCGGCATCTGCACAATGACGCGAACCGATTTGTTCTATTCATTCCGGCGGGAGGGCGTCGGGTGTGGACACTTCTGTCTCATGGCGGGACTGAACGTGCCGAGGGGTGATGAGGGCTGAGCCCGGCCGCCGGGCACGGCCAGCTTGCCGTAGGGCTGCTGACATGCTTCAATGCGCCTCGTCACCCAAGGAGGCATGGTCGATGATCGTCCGCACTCTTCGAATCGAATCGGGTTGCATCGTCCTGGCCGGCATTTCGCTGATACTGCTGTCCGGCTGTGGCGGCGACGGCTTCGGGAGCGAGCTTGCCGTGCGGCCGCGCCCCCAGTTACTCAGTCTGGACGATGGTGCGACTTTGCGTCTGCCGCAGGATGAGCCGTTCTCGATCGCGCTGGCCCCGAAGCAGGCGGCGCCTGGGCTGGGGGGGACGGCCGACGCGGTCTCGCACGTGTCGAAGGAAGGCCGCGCGGACGCCAGTGCGCACGTGGAGAACGGTGGGAGTGCGACGGCGGGTTTTCAGCTCGGTCACGCGCTGCGGAACGACTCGGACCGGCTGGTGAGTATGCACGTGCGTCTGCGTTGCGAGTATGAGACTGAGGCGGAGGCGACGCCGCCGGGGCCGTTGCCGGACGCGGAGGTCGGGCTCAATCTCTACGCCCGCGACGGTCGCAATCGGCTGGTGCGCAGCTTCAACCTGACGCAGCACTCGACCGAGGAAGGGGCGGCGGCGAGCAGGGATCGCAAGGATATTGATCTCACATTCCCGCTCGGGGCGCGCGAATGGGTGAGCATCTTCCTGGCGGGGGGCGTGCAGATCGAGACGCCCGAGGGGCACGCGGCTCGCGGGTCGATCAAGCTGAGCAAGCTGGAGATGGAAATCACAACCGAAGTGGCACCACCCGTTCAGAAGGCAGCGGATGAGCAGGGATAAGGTGGACCGACCCGCGAGCCGCATCGCGGCGCTGCGGGCCGAGATCCGCCGACATGACAAGCTCTACTACACCGAAGCCAAACCCGTAATCTCGGACCGGCAGTACGACCGGTTGCTGGACGAGCTGCGCGCGCTCGAAGCGCGCCATCCGGAGCTGGTCACACCTGACTCGCCCACCCAGCGCGTGGGCGAGCGCCCCCTGGAAGGCTTCGAGCACGTCCGCCACGAAGTGCCGATGCTGTCCATCGACAACACGTATTCCGCGGACGAACTACGCGACTTCGACGGGCGTGTGCGGCGGGGGCTGGGGCACGGGAAATACGACTACGTCGTCGACCCGAAGATCGACGGCGTGGCGGTCACGCTGCGCTACGAAGCCGGCCGGCTGGTGCTGGGGGCGACGCGGGGCGACGGGCAGACCGGCGACGACATCACGCAAAACCTGCGAACGATCCGTAGCGTGCCACTGCGTCTGGAGGGTGAGGACTGGCCGGACGTGCTGGAGGTGCGCGGCGAAGTCTTTTGGCCGCGGACCGACTTCAACGAATTCAACCGAAAGCTCGCGGCCGACGGAAAGGAGCTCTTTAAGAACCCGCGCAACGCCACCGCGGGCACGCTCAAGCAGCTCGATGCGAGCATCGTGGCCCGGCGTGGGCTGGTGTTCCAGGCACACGGGTACGGGGCGATCGAGCCGATGCCGCGCGGGGTGAGTCTGCATGAGGAGCTGTTCGTCCGGCTGCGGGAGTGGGGTGTGCCGGCCAACCCCCACGCGCGCCGCTGCGCCGACATCGAGGAAGTCATCCGGTTCGTGGGGGAGTGGGACGTGCAGCGGCGTGAGATCGACTATGAGACCGATGGACTGGTCGTCAAGGTCAACCAGCTACGGCTGCGTGAGAGGCTCGGGGCGACGAGCAAGGCTCCGCGCTGGTGCATCGCGTACAAGTACGCCGCCGAACAGGCTGAGAGCCGCTTGCTTTCCGTTGATTTTCAGGTTGGCAAGCTGGGCACGATCACGCCGGTCGCAAATCTGGAGCCCGTGCAACTATCGGGCACGACGGTGAAGCGCGCCACGCTGCACAACT
>Ga0180434_10009204_pt1 | contig 10766 bp, 9 predicted proteins | sample SS_ome_7_FD_132453 | JGI IMG/M metagenome (GOLD analysis project Ga0180434, IMG submission 132453) | Hypersaline lake sediment archaeal communities from the Salton Sea, California, USA - SS_1_D_2 metaG | ecosystem: Environmental > Aquatic > Non-marine Saline and Alkaline > Hypersaline > Sediment... | reverse complement strand
TCGATCACACCGGGGAGCACCGCAGCCCTCGCCCTTAAACTCCCCTCCCCCAACTTCAGGTGCAGCCCGTGGTCATCATCAGGCCCCACCGGACATACACATCCCCCGATGCAGGATAACCCCATACTATTGGGCTCAGCCCTGGTGCAGATGATCTGCTTCACCTCGGAGAGGTTCCAGATCGCCCTAGAGCCGACGAAGGCTTGCGCCAAGACCACAACATCGATGAGAGCCATGTCGCTCTCGCTGCCATTCTCGATGATTATCAACCTTTTGTGTGTGCTCACCACATCCTCGAGGTCTATAATCCCTTTTGCCACGATGCCGGCGGCAACACCGGCGGTGGTGGCCTCCACCATCACCGGAAATACGTTATTTGTGCCCGTCGATACCGGGATCAGAGGTATGGAGCGATCCCCTTTGGCCACCGCCCGGTTGGTGCCATCGCCGCCCAGCGTTACGACACATCCCACGCCAAGCTCCACCATCAGCCTGATCGCCAAGGTGGAGTCTTCCTGGGTACCGCTTACCTTCATGTCTAGGATTGACACCCCGGCCCTTATGTTTTCATGTACCAACCCCGATAGCGCCTTTTGGCCAAGCCCATAATAATCGGGCATGATTAGGATCTCATCCACCTCTGTGGAGTCGATGCCCAGGAGTATCCTTCGCACCAAGTTGGTCTTCTCCTTATTGTCCATAAGGCTGGCGTAGGCCACCAGCCGCCTGATGTCCTTACCTGAGGCTGGATTGGCTATGATCCCTACTTTGCTCATCCAGCTGCCTCTCCGCCAACCAAAGCCTGGTATTCGGCTGCTGAGCTGAGGAGATCCACTTCAGCAGGGTTGGTTATCTTGACCACGATCATCCAACCCTTCCCATAGGGGTCCTGGTTGACCAGGCCCGGCTCGTCTTCCAGGGCGTGATTTACCTCCACCACCTCCCCGCTCACCGGGCTATAGAGGTCGTTTGTTGCCTTAACTGATTCGATTACGCCAAAGGGCTCCATGTAGATGACCTCAGTCCCCACCTCGGGCAACTCGACGAAGACTACCCCCTTGAGCTGCTCCTGGGCATAGTGAGTAACACCAATCCGCCCTCGGTCATCCCCTTCAAGTCTCAGCCAGGTATGTTCCGCATTATACTTTAGCTCTTGTGGATACATCTCCCTCCTTAGCGAAGGCTAGCGCAATGCCGCGGCCGATCCCACTGCCAGCTACGGTAACGATGGCCACCTTTCCTTCCAGCCGGTTACACATCTTCTGCCTCTTCTCGCTTTATTAAAGAATCAGGTTGCCATAGCTTTCCAAAGTAGCTGTGTGATATCCAGAACATCAAGCCTCGCCTTTGCCGCCGTTTTAGCCATATGCATGGCCCTGATACACGCCGGGCACGCTGTCACCACCGTCTCGACCCCGGTGCTCAAGACCTCCTCTACTTTACGCTTAGCGATATCCAGGGAAAGGTCCTGATAGGATGCTAGAAGATCGCCCCCCGAACCACAGCAGTTGCAATACTCCCGATTTTCCTCGAGCTCTATAAGACTCAGCCCCGGAATCTTGCCCATTATGTAGCGAGGCTCATCGAAGATGCCGCTGTTCCTTCCCAGATCACAGGGGTCGTGATATGTAACATTGTCCTCCAAGCCCTTTATTTCAATCTTCCGCTGTTCGATGAGCCTGGCTATGAACTCAGTAGAATGAAAGATGTCAAAGGGGTGCCTCTGGCCAATAACGTCATAGTACTCATCCCGCCACACCCGATAGCACCCTGGGCAGGTCATCACTACGCTCTTCGCCCCTGTCTCCTTGATCCTTTCTATATTATGCCTAATGAATTTCGCCGACGCATCCCTGAGACCTGCTGCCAGCAGTGGGAAGCCACAACACCACTCATCACCGCCCACAATGGTAAAATCGATTTCGGCGCGGTCTAGTATCTGTGCGAAAGCCCGGGCTGCTGGTTGGCTCACGGGGTAAAAGGAGCTCAGGCAGCCAACGAAGTAAACGACATCCGCCCTTCTCTTTGCCTCCGGCATTTGGGGAAGCTTCAGTCTACTGGCCCAATCCGCCCTTCGTTCGTTGGGCCTGGCGGCAATATTCTGCGTCTCCTCGACAGCCTTTGTCAACCCTTCCAGGCCCTCGATACGGAAGCCCGTATTGGCGAGGCGACTTCTCAGCTCGATCCACATTTTGGGTGACCTGATATCGACGCTGCAATCTACGCGACACCGTCCACAAAGGGTGCATTGAAAGATACGGTCTACGAACTCCTCAGTTACCCTCAGCTCGCCAGGGCGGTCGAGGGACAGCTCTTTCGCCATAAGGATTCTTCCCCTGGGGGTAGAGGAAAGCCATGCTTGTCTTGTTGGGCAGGAATTCATGCAGTAGCCACACTGCACACAGGCGGAGATCTCCTGCGCCAAGCCCTCTTTATCAGCACCGCCCATCCTGCTGGGGAAAAGCATATCCAGTTTGGCAGCAATGCTCATAAAGAACTGGTACACCCCGGGTCGGAAAAGCAGCGGCGGTTCCAGCCACATGCCGGGGTTCATGATGCCCTGAGGATCGAGCTCATGCTTTGTCCTCTTTATCTCTGCTATCCTTCCTTTGCCTATAAGCTCGTTCTTATATGGGGCATTCCACATGCCAATTCCTGCCCCCGGTTTGCCACCGAGGGATAGTGCCAGATTGGAAAGCTCGCGAGGCGTGTGCAGGGCGAGGACATACTCCATCGCCCTCTTCTCATCGGCTGCCACCATCGGCATCAGATAGCACTCACTGTTGGAAACAACGTATCCCGCAAGGCCAATGGGTCTCTTGTTTAATTTTTCCAGGCGAGAATAGAACCGTCCCAGGCCGTCCAGAGGGACGACAACACTGCTGGCAACTACGGATGGCGCCGCTCTGCGGACCCTGAGGATATTGAATCTGTGCTGCCATTCACGCTCAGCACCCTCTCGCTCCACACCATGGTAAAGGCCGGTCAGCCCCTCGATGAGCCTTTTGCCCTCGGCGACCTCCTCCCTTCCGCCATCGTAGGTAACGAGCAGGAGGCCACCTCTGGGGCCGAATTCGTCCACTTCGTAGCCCGATTCCTTGAGCAGTGTGAGATACTTGTGGTCGAAAACCTCCATACTGTAGGGGCAGGGTGTTGAATGAGTCAAGAACACGAGAGACTGAAACATGTTTTGTATGTCATCGAAGTAGACCAGGTGGTGGGATATGAGTTCCGGAATTTTGCGAACCTTGAGCGTCAGCTTGGTCAGGATGCCAAGCATCCCCTCCATCCCGAAGAAGCGCTCCAGCCCTTCTCCAACGACATATTCTCTGACGCTGCCATCGGCGAGCACCACCTCCGCTGAGAGAAGGTGGTCGAAGACCGGGCCGTATTTCAGGCTTCCGATGCCCAGTCCGCTGGTCATAACCCAGCCGCCGAGGGTTGCCGATTTGGCGCTTGAAGGATAACTCTTCAGGCTCAAGCCCTGCCGGTTCAGCCTTCCCTCCAGCTGCCACCAGGTAACGCCTGCTTCAGCGGTCGCCACTTCCCGTTCCCCATCGACCTCGATTACCTGCGCCAAGTCCATCAGATCCAGTACAATCCCACCCTTTTTCGGAACCGCCGCGAACAGCCCCGAAGAGCCGGCACCCCGCGGGACGACAGGAATGGCATGATCATGGCAGTAGCCGACAATTGCCGAGACTTGGTCGGCTGTTTCAGGCTTGACTACGGCGGAGGGCATTGTCTTAAACAGGCGCCTAATCACCCTGGGTATGTGGATTAGATCCCTGGTATAAAACCAGCGCTCAAATCGGCTGGTGCTCACCCGGTCGCCGACAATTCCCCTCAGGTCCTTCTCCAGATCGCTTGCTTTCAATGACTCACCAATCTCTTCATCATTGCCTTTTCATAGAGCTGACGAGCGTTAAATGAGCTTCTCACCAAGGGAGCGGAGGCAACATCACAGAATCCAATTGCCTTGCCTCTGCTCTCATACTCCAGAAATTCCTCCGGGGGAACATATCTAATCACCGGATGGTGATGGGCAGAAGGTTGCAGGTACTGACCGATGGTGAGCAGGTCGCAGTTGACCTTTCTTAGCTCTTCCATCACCCATAACAGCTCGTCTCTCGTCTCCCCCAGACCGACCATCAGACCGGATTTGGTGACTATTTGGGGATCGAGCTCTTTGGCTTGCCCCAGAAGCCTTAGCGAACGCTGGAAATCTGCCTTTGGCCTCACCTCAGGGTAGAGGCGGGGAACTGTCTCCAAATTATGATTGATGACATCGGGGTGGGCATCCACCACCGTCTTCAGAGCATGAAAGGATCCACAAAAGTCCGGTATCAGGACCTCAGCAGTAAGTCCTTCGTCTTGCCCCTTCAGCAGGGCGATGGTCTTGGCGAAGTGGGAGGCACCGCCATCGGGCAGATCGTCTCTGGTAACCGAGGTTATGACCACGTACCTTAGACCCAGTCTCTCCACCGCTTGTGCCAGATGCTGCGGCTCGTTTTCATCTACCGGACAAGGAGCGCCCTTTTTCACGGCGCAAAAGGTGCAATTCCTAGTGCAGATATCGCCCAGAAGGAGGAATGCGGCAGTTCTCTGGGAAAAACAGTCTCCCTGATTGGGGCAAAGGGCGCTCTCGCAAATGGTATGGAGGCTCAATCCATCGAAAAGGTCTTTCATGCTGCTGAGGAGCCTGGGGTCAGGCATCTTCTTCTTGAACCATGGAGGGAGTCTTCCTGTCATGAAGAGCTCCTCAGCGAGTCGATCGAGCCCGCTTCAATATGAGCATCGAATACCTCAGAGAAATGGGCCACTAGGCCCTGGATTACCACTTCCATAGGCAAATCCCGTGACAGGACCTGGGCAATGGACATTATCCCTCCATCGAGAAGGCCACAGGGCCTGATGAAGGAGAAGTGCTCCAGGATTGGGTTCACATTCAAGGCCAGACCATGCATGGTGACCCATCTCCTGACGCTAACCCCAATGGCAGCGATCTTATCGTTGCCCACCCAGACCCCGACATTCCGCTCGTCTCTACAGGCTTCTATGGACAAGTCAGCCAGGGTGCGGATGACCACCTCCTCAAGGTCATGGACATATCGATGAATGTCCTTTCCCCTGTTTTTGAGGTCGATTATAGGATAGACCACCAACTGGCCGGGGCCGTGATAGGTTATATCCCCCCCTCTACCTGTGAAAAACAGAGATATGCCTTCTTTGGCTAGTTCCTCTCTGGATGCGAGAAGGTTTTCCAGCTTGCCAGACTTGCCGATGGTAAAGGTGGGGGAATGCTCCAGCAGGAGAAGGGCATCCGCTGCCTGACCATTTATCTTTTGCGACCAAAGCCTTTTTTGGATGTTATATGCCTCACCATAGTCGATGAGCCCCAGCTGATAAAGCACGCACAGCATTTTTTCGCCCCAGATAGGAATCGTTGGGCTGCGCCCAAAACCGGTGGATACTATGGCACTGCATCCTACCATCCTGAGAGATTTGGTGTCAAGTTGGTGCAGGCTCAGCGTTAGATAGTGGAAGAAGGCGCAGGCACGTGCTTGGTAGCGAGGCAGAAATCTTCGGGTACGCCCGACGCTGTAGCCCAACTGAGGAAGCGATTGACTATCCGGCAATGGTACCTGGCAGTATGCGGTTCCGTCTCTATCAATGGTGGGCGGTACTGGACTTGAACCAGTGACCTCTTGCGTGTGAAGCAAGCGCTCTAACCGCTGAGCTAACCGCCCCGAATCGTATCCATTTTAGCCCTGGAATCCAGCTTTGTAAAGGGGGAGCGCTTGCTTTGGGCATTAGTCTTATTCCGGTTTACTCTGTTTGCGTCAAGCTGTCTTGTGGATTTAGTCCACAAGCGACTGTGCCAGCGGACTGCGGGCTATTGATAAGAGGGCTGGAGTAAAAAACAAAGCGATAAATTACTCGAAGTAGCGGGGAAGCCTTACCCTGTTGGGGTGGGTAGTCTACATCTGAATAAAAGCCCGTAAGAGAGACAAAAAAGGCAAAAGAGTCTCTGAAGGGGGGGATCTTTTGCCTTTTTTAGGGGAGCGAAGGATTTCGACCCCTCGCTCCCCTTTTTTGTGTGTTGCAACGGTGCTAATTGATAGGACAGGTTATCCCCTGCCTATGCGGTAGACCTTAGTGCTGCATACCGTGCACACGCCCTATGTCGCCAGCTTGCCGTTCTTCAAGGTTATGGGTCTTGTATTCTTGATCTCCCTCTTCGCCCGGCACTTCATGCCATAGGCTTCCATAGTTATGCCTCAGTTATGCCTCCTTTTTCAGCTTGAACCGGCCTCGCCTGGTCTGGCGACGGCAATGACTGCCCTTAAAGCTATGAAGACTACTGCCGGAGCCATAAGCAGGGCAAATGAGTCAACCACTCCGATCACGTTTTCCGCAAGCCCCTGGGATAGGTCATAAACCGGCTTATACGCATCTGTAGTCCCCCATATGCCCAGGATGATCAGTGCCAGGGTAGCGATAAGTACCGGAGTGGCCTCCCTGACGGTGATGTTAAGAAGACCGATCACTACGCCGGCGATTAGCAAGACGGCTATCACCACGTGGTTGGTCGGTTCGGCCGTGCCTCCCCAGATGCCGCCGAAGATGGCGAAGAGAACGCCGATGACGAAGGCAGCTTTCCCCACATTTGCCAACATATTCGCCATTCTGCTCAACCCTCCTTTCTATGGTTTCAGGACATTCGAACTGCGCTTTCTGTCCCTCAATGTAGGCGACTCACTCATCGAGCTTTCACTCGCTAGCATGCCGATAAAAACTGCGCTACCAGGTGAGTCAAAATTGGGGGAGTATAGCACCTAGCCAGATGTATGTCAAGCCTTATGCGCCACAAATGTGCGAGATAGAAGCAGACAAGTCCAGTGACTCTTTTGGTAAGCATTAAACATAATGGACGACTTTTACATCAACAGCCTGTCAAAGATGCTCTTTCCAGAAAGTGCTCAAACTTACGGAGGACTTTTAATCTTAAACAGGTTGGACTCACGCGCCTCAGCAAATATGTCAGGGACACAGGCATTTGCCCGCACAAACGGAGGCCAGGCGGTGACCTCTTACCAAAGAACTACGGTACGAACGGTACCTTTGGTTGATTTACACTACCACCGCTATATCGTATAAGCTAAACAAAGGCGCTAAGCGAATCAAGAATCGAATATTCTATTCCGAGAAAGGCAAACCGCGAGAAATCGCGGGACGCAAAGTCACGGGTCTAAAGTTGAGAAAATTCAACCAGGACGGCTGGGCTGCCGAAGACAGAGGTGGTCTTAAGAAGCCTTTCTCGGCTGAGAAAGGCTTCTTTGACTTAGCAAGGGCAAGGGGTAACCTGGAGAGGAAACCCCAGACAGCAGCCGCCAGGTGAAGGGAGGTACAAAATGAACAAGTGGATGCGCCTCTTAATTGTGGGAGCGATACTGAGCTTGGCAATAGTGCTGGTTCCTCTCTCTATTGCTAGTGCCCAGGAGATCTCCGTGAGCATCGATGCCCCAGCGGAGGTAGGTGAAGGGACTGACTTCATCGCCAGGGTTAGTATCACTGATGTCACAAATTTCGATGCCGCTAACTACGATATCACCTACGATCCCACCATCCTTGAGGTGACCGATGTCACCGATGGCGTCATAGGTGGGACTGCGATCCCCGCTGACGTGTGGGGTTTTACCCCCGCCGAGACCCAGGGGACGATAAGGGTGATAAACAATGTTCCTGGGCTTCCCGGGGTCAGCGGCTCAGGGTACCTGGCCGAGATACACTTCCATGTCGTGGGCGAATACTGCAACACCAGCGACATCACCCTATCCAACGGGGTACTCAGTGATACTACCGCAACCGCGATAACGGCGACCTGGGTAGGGGATTCAGTGCATGTCAACACTGTCCTGGATGCCGGGTTCTCAGCCAGCCCTCTCGAGGGAGTAGCCGGGGTTACAGAATTCACCTTCACTGATGCCACCACCGGAGGCACGCCATCCTATAACTATGAGTGGGACTTCGACAACGACGGAACGGTGGACAGCACTACCGCAAGCCCTACCCATATCTATGCCAGTGCTGGAACCTGTACCGTCTCCTTCACCGTGACCGATGCCAGTGGAAACACAGATATCGAGAGCAAAGAGAACCATATCACAATCACCGCGGCCACACCTGGCGATGTTAACAGCGACGGACATGTTAATGAAGAGGATATGATGCTAGTGTATGACCACTTTGGGGAAACAGGGTCACCTGGCTGGATTGCGGAGGATGTCACACGCGACGGGGCTATTAACGTGCTGGATATGATCCTCATCGGCCAGAACTGGACTGAGGGGTGAGAGATGAAATACAGGGATATGTATCAATGGCTAATACTGCCACTCCTCTTGTTCGCCGTGGTAGGGCTGCTTTTCTTCGGCTCAGCATGTGAGTCTACGAATACTAGTATCTCACCCCCCAGCAAAACAGTAGCTCCAGGCGAGACTTTTACCGTGGACGTACTTGTTACTCCGGCAGTTCATATAGCCGGGGCGCAGTTTGATCTGAGCTTTGACCCCTCACTTGTAACTGCGATAAGCGTAGAGGAGGGGGATCTATTTAACCAAGGTGGTTTCAATACATTTTTCCTGCCCGGGACAATAGACAACGATGCGGGGATTATCACCGGTGTTGCCTCTGTCATCACAACTTGCGGGGGCACGATGACCGTTCCGGGGACACTTGCCACAATCACCTTCATTGCGAGTCCAATCGAGGGTACATCGGCACTTGATCTAACCAACGTGATAGCCGGAGACAAGCAAGGACAACGAGTAACTGTGCAGGTCAATTCCGGAAGTGTTACGATTAGTAACCCGTGAGCTCGCGGCTACACTAAGATGTATAGTCATATTCGCCCCCTCAACAACTAACACCTTCTGTTCATCTGCTTACCCAACTTAGCCAAGACCCGCTCTGCCGTCCCATTATTGGGCTATATAGCGAAGCGCGATCTGCCCTAGTTCCTTTCAGGCCCCGCGATAGGAGTTTCTAGATGCCTTCTACCGATACAAATGATACAAAAAGGCTACGGTAGGAGAAAGTCAGGTTACGTAAGATTATATGAGAGGTTTAATGACCCAAAAGGGTCATTAAACTTGACCAATCCGTTTTCCCCAATTTGAACCCTTTGGAGCTTCCTGAATAAAGGAGCCAAATTTATTATAGGGCAGATACAGGTAGAGAGAAATGGCATTCTTGAGCCTGGTCGAATCGCCGTCGAGGTTCCTCGATGATGTTAATGCCTTCGCAAGCATGCCGGGTATCGATTTAACCCCATGCAGGCATCTCGGTGAGCCAGGTTTATCTGAAGGGAAAGCAGCAAGCATAACACCAGCCTGGAAGTTTATTTTAGCCACGTTACCTGACTTTCTCGAGCTCGGTTTTGCTGAGCTTTTTATTTGGTGCCGGAATTCCTTAGCTGTAACCTAGGTCGCTTTGTAGGTTCGCAATTGCCCAATGCGGCAGGTATAGAGCTGAGGAATGCTACCGGCAACTCGGCTCTATGCTGCTTAAAGATGGTAAGCGGGGCAAGGATGCTAGGTAAGCTGACCTTGATCAGAGACGGGCTGAAGGCAGACGGGATGGCCAGGCACGGATCGATGATGGCTATCTTTGGTCTGCTGGGAGGTTTTTTCGCTTATTTATACCAGCTCTCCATGGGAATAATGCTAACCCCCGTGCAATATGGAATGCTCCTCAGCCTCACCTCCCTATTTGCCATAATTATGATAGCCTCCCAGGCCATTCAAACCACTCTAGCCAAGTTCACCTCCAAGTTCAGAGCTGAAAACTCTTTGGGCAAGATAAACTACCTGTGGAGATTTTCCTTAAAGCGAACCCTCGTCTTTGGGGCAGCGCTGTTTCTGGCGTTGGCTCTACTCACTCCTTTATTCTCAAGATTCCTCCATATAGATAACCAACTCTATCCCATTGTCCTGTTTTCTTCGTTAATATTGGCCTTCGCCGTTCCCGCAAACTTGGGAGTGCTTCAGGGGCTACAAAGATTCTTTCCCCTAGGTTTCAGCACCTCGTTTTCGGCGTTCCTAAGATTTGCAATTGGAGCCTCCTTGGTATATCTAGGCTTCAAGCTCTATGGTGGCCTAATCCCCTTCCTCATCGCCAATATCATTGTTTTCCTGATAACCCTATCCTTTCTCAAGGACCTGGATCGGGCCGGTAACGAAAAATGTGAGGTAAGCGGCCTTTCTTCCTATACTGGCTTGGCCTTTCTCGCCATCTTCGCCTTTGCCGTGCTGACCAACATCGACGTCGTTTTAGCTAAGCATTACCTAAGCCCGGAGAATGCGGGGAACTATTCTGCCATCTCAGTCCTGGGCAGAATTGCTTTGTATGCCCCTATGGGAGTAGCGGTGGCTATGTTTCCCAAGACCTCCGAGCTTTTCGAGATGGGGAGAGGTCACCGCTCCGTCCTCAGGAAAGCAATGCTCCTCACCCTGCTTTTGGCTGGAGGAGTGGTGATAATCTATTGGCTTTTCCCCGATTTCATCGTCAATCTCCTCTTCGGAGGTGAGTATCCTCTAGCTATCCCTTATCTCTTTAAGTATGGGCTGGCCATGTCCTTTTTCGCCATTTCCTTCCTTTTCCTCAGCTTGTTCCTATCGCGAAATCAAACCAAGGTAGCTTACGCTTTTCTCAGCGCCATGCTTATTGAGATCGGCCTTATAATTTTCTTCCACGCCAGCATC
>Ga0180434_10009203_pt1 | contig 10767 bp, 11 predicted proteins | sample SS_ome_7_FD_132453 | JGI IMG/M metagenome (GOLD analysis project Ga0180434, IMG submission 132453) | Hypersaline lake sediment archaeal communities from the Salton Sea, California, USA - SS_1_D_2 metaG | ecosystem: Environmental > Aquatic > Non-marine Saline and Alkaline > Hypersaline >... | reverse complement strand
GCCAGAGGCAGCACCCCGAAGGCCGGGGCGAAGTACCTGCCGGGTATCATCAGCTCCCTTATCCTGTTGATGAAGGAGCGCCTGCCCTCCTCGATGACCTCCCGCACGAAGTCCTTGTAGACCTCTATCCCCTCCTCGGCGATGACCTGCTCCACCGCCTCGCGTATCATGTGACAGCCGGCGATGCGGCAGCGCTCGTCCAGCTTCCAGAACTTGGGTGTACGGGTGCCCAGCTCGCAGCGGATCTCGTGGTCCCGGTATAAGGTGTCGTTCTCGCCCACCTTGTTGGCGGTCAAGTCCAGACCGTCCTCGTAGCTGGAGATGGGCCCCACCGGGACATTGCCCGGCGTGGAGGCCCCGATGTCCATGACGTGGGTGACGCCGCCCGCCCATCCCACCAGCTCTTCCTCCCAGAAGATGGGGACGATGGTCTGTACGTCGGCGTTGTGCACGTCGCCTATCTTGGGGATGTTGTTGCTGAAGATGTCCCCGGGCATCACCCGGGGGTTGAGCTCATAGTCGTTGCGCACCATGAACTTGATGGCGTCGCTCATAGTGTGCACGTGCACGATGATGCCGGTGGAAAGCGCCACCGAGTCCCCCTCCGGTGTGTAGAGAGAGAAGCACAGCTCACCCAGCTCCTGCACGATAGGGGAGGCCGATATGTTCATGGCCGTCTCGCGGGCGTTGACCAGCCCTCCCCTTATCTTGGCGAATATCTTCTCGTAGCGGATGGGGTCCCGCCCATTGAGCGCCAGGTCCTCCATCCCCCAGTAGCGGCCGGTCTCGTCGATAAGCCTCTCCGACTCCTCCAGCATCTCCTTGAGGGACATACCCTCCCAGCCGATGGGCTTGTACTCCTCCTCCGAACCGCCCTTCTTTGCTAAAAACTCGCTCATCTTAGCACCTCCTCCCCTCTATCCCCATATCATGCGGAAGATGCGGTGCTCGTCCAGGCGCGCGGCCGCCCCGGGGGGCACCACGAAGGTGGTGGCCGGGTCCTCCACGATGGCCAGGCCCTTGAGAACGTTCCCCGCCCGCAGGTCCCCCATCTCGTATATCTCCGCCTCCGTCCAGGCCCCGCGCCAGTAGACCTCCCGCCGCCCTTTCAAGGCCTCTTCGGGCGGCTCCACGCCGCTCAAATCCTCGGCGGGCAGCACCGGCTTCTCCACATCCGCCGTGCCGGATAAGACTATCTGGGTGATGAGGTAGCCCAGCTCCGGCGAGCGGGCCGAGCGGGCGTATACCTTGGCGTAGAGCTCCTCGAAGGCCGCCACCACCTCGTCCAGGGACTCGGGGCCATCCAGCCACTCCACCTCCGTCTTGACCTCCAGGTCCCTGAGCTGCCCCATATACTGCATGCGGAAGTGGATGCGGAAGGTTATGTCGTCCTCCTCCACCCCGCTCTTGGCGAAGTCCTCTATTATCCTCTCCCGCAGAAATGAGCACTGGGCGTTGGCCATCTCCACCAGCGCCTCCTTCCCGTCAACCCCTATATCCGGGTCGATGGGCAGGTCCACCGACACGTTGACGCTGTACTCGAAGTCGGCGCAAGAGCAGCCGAAGGCCGAGAAACCCGCCGCCCAGGTGGGCACCAGCACGCCGTCGAACTCCAGCCCCTCGGCATAGCCCGCCACGTGCAGGGGCCCTCCCCCGCCGTAGGAGAGCAGGGTATAGTTGGGCGGTGAGTACCCCTTGGCCAGGATACGCGCCTTCACCTGGTTCTCGAGATTGGACTCGAAGAGCTCCACGACGCCGTTGGCCGCCCGGTAGACGTCAATCCCCAGGGGCCGGGCCACCTTTTCCTCTAAGACGGCCAGGGCCCTGTCCTTGTCCAGCTTGATGTCCCCTCCCAGGAAGTAGTCGGGGTCCAGCAGTCCCAGCACCAGGTCGCAGTCGGTGATGGTGGGCACCTCCACCCCTCCCTCCGGCCAGGAGACCCCGATGCGGTGGCCGGCGGAATCGGGCCCTATCTCCAGCCTCCCCGAGGTGGGGTTGACCCTGATGTAGGAGCCGGTGCCCGCCCCCACCGAGTCCACCTCCACCAGGGGGAGCACCAGCAGCATGCGGGCCATGTCCGGGTAGGGGTTTATCTCGTAATGCCCCCGGGTGATCATGGCTATGTCGAAGGAGGTGCCCCCGATGTCGGTGCACACCACGTTCTCGAAGCCCAGCCTCTCCGACAGCCACTTGGCCCCGATGACCCCTCCTATGGGTCCGGACACCAGGGTACGCGCCAGCTCGTTGGTCTCCAGGGATACCGACCCCCCGTGGGAGGCCATCACCCGCAGGTCCAGCTTGCCGCCGTTCTCCTTTATCCTTGAGTCGATGCGCCTGAGCTGGCCGCGGGAGGGCTCCGCCGCGAAGGCCTCCGCCACCAGGGTGTTGAGGCGGGGGAAGTCGCCGCGCACCGAGTAGCTGTCCGAGGCTATGAACACCGGGGTGTCGGACCCCCTCTCTTGAAGCACCTCCTCGGCGATGTCCTTCATCTGCAGCTCGTGGGCGGGGTTGCGGTAGGAGAAGAGGAAGTTGACGCAGATGCAGTCCACCTCCTGGTCCAGCAGTTCCTCCACCGCCCGGCGGGCCTCCTCCTCGTTCAAGGGGATGGCCTCGTCCCCCACCACGTCTATCCTCTCAGCCACTCCCCTCACCTGCCCGATGGGGACCAGGGGCTGGTTGTGCTGGTGGGTGCACACGTGCAGCCGGTCGGAGTAGGAGTAGCCCAGGTAGGTCTGGCTGGCCCGCTCGAGGCGGAAGTAGTCCTCCGCCCCCTTGGTGACGATGACCCCTACCTTCTGGCCCTTGCGCTCCAGCAGGCGGTTGAGCATGATGGTCCCCGAATAGATGGCGGTGGCCAGGGAGGGAAACCCCTGCTGCATGGGCATGTCCCAGTAGGAGAGGGCGTCGGTACATGAGGTGGTGAAGCCCTCCGACTCGTCCTCCGGCGTGGTCTGCGCCTTGCCCACTACAAAGACGCCCTCCCTGTCTATGAAGAAGGTGTCGGTCATGGTGCCGCCCGTATCAATCGCAAGTATCCTCGGAGCCCTATCCATCCCTTTCTACCTCCTTTTCCCCATGGGCCTGGGGGACACGCCTGGCTTCAGGCCGAGGGGACGCGCCTGGCTTTAGGCCTGGGGTGTGCGGTCCCCAGGCCTAAGGTGTCCCCCGGGCGCCAGGCCTAAAGCCAGGCGCGTCCCCTCGGCCTGATATCAATAAGAGCTGGGTTCCTGCGAGATGCCCAGCATCTCCCGGGCCTGCTGCGGTGTGGCTATCTCGCGGTTCATCTCTTTGGCTATCCTCGCTATCCTCGCCACGGCCTCGGCGTTGTTCTTGAGCTTCCTGCCCCGTGCGTAGTACAGGTTGTCCTCCATGCCCACCCGCACGTGGCCGCCCAGCAGGATGCCCATGACGTTCATGGGCAGCTGGTAATGCCCCACGCCGATGACGAAGAACAGCGACTCGGGCGGCAGCTCGTTCACCAGCGACAGCACGTTGGCCGGCGTGGGGAAGGAGCTGGTCTGGAAACCCATGACGTACTGGATATCGTAGGGAGGCTCGATGAGGCCCTCCATGATCAGGTCCTGCACCACCCAGTACATGCCGGGGTGGTAGAGCTCCATCTCGGGCTTGATGCCCTTCTCCTTCATGGTCTTAGCGAAGGTCTCGATGTCCCCGTAGCCGCAGGGGATGCAGCGGTCGAAGGGTATGGCCGGCCTGGGGCTGGGCAGAGGCTCCTCCCTCGCACCCATCTCCACCTTCAAGACGAAGGGCCCCAGGTTCAGCGAGCACAGCTCGGGGTTGGCGTAGATGGAGGCCATGCGCTGCTCCATGGTCAGCTCCGGCCCTCCCCCCGTGGTGTTGTTGATGATGATGTCGGGGCACTTGTCCCTGATCATGGTGTTGACCTTGAGGTAGTCCTCCGAGTTGGAGGTGGTCATCCACCACACCTCGGGGTTGCGGGCGTGCACGTGCACGATGGATGCCCCCGCCTCGTAGGCCTCCCTGGTCTGTTCCGCCTGCTCCTCCGGGGTCTCGGGCAGGTTCTCGTTCATCTCCTTCCCCTGCACCCCACCGGTGATGGCACAGGTGATGATCAGCGGCGGCAGCCCCTGCCTCACCTTGGCCATCCAGGCGTACGGGTCCCTGTAATCCCAGATGTAGTCCTCTTTTTCCATCCTCAACCTCCTTACTTCATGATCACTATCTCAACATCACTCCCTGCAGAAGCATGTCTATGGCCGATTGGGTGAGATCGCCGTGAAGCCCCCCTTCCTCCTTCTCGGGTTCCCGGTTGATGGCCAGCTCTAAAAGCCCCGTGCCCAGCCTCCATATTATGATGCTCAGGTGCACGGGGTCCACATCCTCCCTAAGCACTCCCTCGTCTATAGCCTCCTCGACGGCCTTTACGCTGTATTCCAGGCATTTCCAGGTGTGGTCGTTGATACGGTCTATGAGGTATTCGGGGATGTTCTTCTGGGCATAATCGGTCAGGAAGTACTCGAATATCCTGAAATGCTCCCTATGAGTGAGGCAGTGGTCAACAAAGGTGTAATAGTACGACTTTAACCTCTCCAGGGGCTCTAAGTCCTGCTCCGACACCCTGGCCATGTTCTCCTCCAGGATGAAGAAGCCCTCCTCGGTGACGGAGATGTAGAGCTCGTCCTTGTTGCTGAAATAGAGGTAGATTGTCCCTTTGCCCAGCTCGGCCTTCTCGGCTATGGCCTCCATGGTGGTGAGGAAGTAGCCCTTCTCCAGGAACAGCTCCTTTGCTGCATCCAGGATGGCCTGCCTGCGCTGCACTTTCTCCCTCTCCCGCCTGGAGACCACGCTCATGAGAAGCCTTTCATAACGCGTGAACGAAAAGGATCAAGGCCTGCGACAATGCGATGGTGTGTGAATAATCCCCAGTTTCTGACCGCTGTTCAGCGCCCTGATTCTATTACCGAACGAAGGGGATGTCAACTGGGGTCAGGCCTGGGGGACGCGCCTGGCTTTAGGCCTGGCCTGGTGCCCCAGGCCCAGGGGTCGGCTATAGTTTGCGCCGCACCTCGATTCCTTCTCCGGGGAACCTCTCATCGAGTGAGTAGATGGCCTCCGCGCCGTCAGTCTTCGCTGCTGCCCAGATGAAGGCGTCAGCGAAGGATACCCGACCGGACGGCCGGCAGAGGAGCAGTGCCTCCAGCGCGCGCTGCTTCTCCTGGGCGTAGAGGGATATGTTCTTCTTCTGGATCAGCGCGATCAGGGAATCGACAACAACCTCACGCTGTATCCCGTATACCTTGGAAAGGACATAGGCCGTCTCTACTATGACCACATCCGTCAACTTGAGATCCGCCTCCCCGTCCAAAACCTTTGCGGCCGCATCCGCAAGCTTGGGCGGGTCGCCCGTAAGGTAGCGGACAACAATGCTGGTATCCAGGAAACAACTCATGTCATCTTTTTACTGGCCGCCTTGGCCCAGGCTGCCTCCCTGGCGGCGTCCCATTCCTTCCCGGCAGCCACTTTATCCTTCAAGTGCGTTTTCAATGAGCCCTTCAACGAATCGCCGTGTTCCGGGGGGAAGAGATACACCTCAACGTGATCGCCCACAAGGCGCTGTATGGCGATCCATCCCGATTCCACTCCTAGACTATCCCGGATTTCCTTGGATATCACGATCTGCCCCTTGCTTCCTACTACATATGGCATAGTTATACCTCCGATTATCTTGTATAACTCATTATATCATGGTATAACTATCTATGCCACCAGGCTATGCGCCCCAATGCTCAACTCATATCCTGGAGGCCATAAAATCGGAGGGGGAGACGATGCGGAGACCCTTCTTCTCCGCCGCGACCCCGGCCTTTAAAAAATGGCTGTCACCACTCACGAGTAAATCCACTTCCGCGGCGCTGGCCGCCGCCGCCACGGGGGCATCGCCCGCCCCTACGATCTTCGACCATACCTCCACGGCCGACGCGTCGGGGTCATCGCAAACCTCCAGCGGCATGTTCACAAGCAGTTCCTGAAAGGTCGGCAAGGCGGCAGGCAGCTTCGCAGCAATAGTGCGCACCACTTCGTCCAGTACCTGGCGGGATATCACCATCGAGAATCTCCCCTCCACCGCCTGCTCGAGAACGGCCCCAGGTGGGCCTCCGCCGGAGTAGAGCCCGGAGAAGATGACGTTGCTGTCCAGGAAGACGCGTACCTTAGTCTTTTCCGCCATGGCGCTCCCGCTTGATATCACGCCTTGTTGAGCTTCCGGCCTTAAGCAGTTCCTCCTCGGTGATACCGGATCTCTCGAAGGAATCGCGGATCTCCCGCAACGCGTCCATCGCCTTCGCTTTCTTTGGCCTCGCCGTTAGGACCCGGCCTTCGACGCTCAACTCAAGCAGGTCACCGGGCTCGATGCCCAGTGCTTCACATATCTCGGCCGGCAGCGTCAGCTGGCGTTTCGGCCTCAAGGTCACCTCGCCTCCCAGGCTCTCAGCCATTATCTTACCTCCTACGTTAGATGTCAGATATCTAACGTAAGATTATCATGAAGGGGCCATGGATACAACTCGGCAACGTCACCTGGCCCTCGTGCTTTTCAGTAATCTCTTCGTGTAATCCTTCTTATATAACATTATCATGTTATAACATGCGGGAGCGACGGTTGACGCCGTCAGGCCAAGCAGCCCTGACAGCCGACACCACCGGCGGGAAGCATATAAGGGGCAGCGACAGCGTGAAGGTCATATGCCTGTGGAGATGGTAGCCATATCTCTGAAGCAATAGGCCAAGTATCAAAAGGGCGGGAGAATATCTCCCGCCCTTTCATATTTTTAGGTCTCGCATCCTCAGGCCTAAAGCCAGGCGCGTCCCCCAGGCTTGAGGAATATATCAGTAATGCCAGGCCCTTGGCGGCCCCTCATACGGATAATCCTCGGCGTTGCTGAGCATAAGGTCCTCCGGCGGATGCTTGTACCTGTCGGCCCTGCTTATCCAGGGCAGGCCGGCCTTGTCGAAGGATGCAAGGACCTCGGCCAGCCTCAATCCGAAGCTCAGCACGTCCACGATAGGCACCCCGTCCACCTCGGTGAAGCCGTTGGGGTATTCTTCCTCGCACCCCTGTGCCTTGCTCAAGGCAGGCGCTATGGTAAGTCACCCGGGCACCAGTACGTCCGCCCCGTTGGCGATAGCCCTCCTGGAGGTCTCCGAGACCCTCTCGATTAGATCGTGAGCGTCGAAGAATCCCGCTATCATCTCTTCCTGAGTGCTCTCGGTGGATTCGACTGGAGCGGCCCTGTCGGTATAACCGTATATGCGCAGCTGTTCCTCCACGAACGCCTTAATGGTGTTGGAGAAGGTTATCACCCCGATACGGTGCCCCATTATCGACGCCAGGAAAAGCGCCGCTTCAAACACGGCCACCACCGGTATGTCCATGGCCTGCCGCAAGGCATCGATATGGATGTCTGCGTTGCAGTGTATCAACAAGGCGTCAAATCCCTGGTCGTTAAGCGTCAGCGCGGCCTCGAAGAACTCGTAACACGCCCTGACGTTGAACATCTCATAGCCCCAGAAGTCGATGTTGGTCGGCCCGCGATGAAGGTAGTGGTACACGACCTCGGTGTCTTCCTGTTTCACCTTCTGGGTGTTGGGAATTATGGTATCTTCCAGGACCTGCCTGAACACCGGATTCTCGGGATCCACTGCAAAGGGCAGCATCGCCGCGATTCGTAATCCCATATCAACCAGCCTCCTCTTTTAATCAGACCTTGACTCCGCCTTTATAGACCGCCTCTATCCCCCCCATAGCGGAGATATCCTCCAGGGGATTATCCCTGACCACTACCATATCGGCGTACTTGCCGGGTTCCAGGGTGCCGATATCGCCATCCATCCCGAGGATCTCGGCGTTTACCGCAGTGGCGCATCGCAGGGCTTCGAAAGGGCTCAAGCCGATGTCCACCATGTTGGCCAGCTCGCGGTGAAAGAAACCGAAGAACCCGAAGTCGCAGCCGCCGGCGTCCGTGCCGCACCCCAGTTTCCCCCCCGCTTCCCATATCTTCCTCAGGTTCCGGTAAATGATCGGGATGCCTTTGGCAATGACCTCCTCGTCCATGATATATTCTTTCTCTATCTCCTCCGCGGTGTAATCCTTCTTTCTGTAGTGATCCAGGCATTCCGATATCATCTTGTGGACCACCGGTTCGAATAAGTCCCCGCCTTTTTCCGAGATATCGCCGGCCACCATCTCGTTATCGCACAGGCACTTAAAAGCGGTTATCGTGGGGGTAAGGGCGATGCCGGAGTCGACGAAAGCCTTTACGTCGCTATCCTCCAGCTCCCCGTCCAGGGGCACGTGCTCGAACGTGGCGGGTTTGTACTCGAGACCTTTTTTGAACGCGCTCAACCAGTACTGGTGAAAGGCGACCGGCTTTCCCAGTCTTTCCGCCTCGTCGAACAGCGCCCTATAGGAATCATCACTCAAGGTCGGCAGGATGCCCTTGCCTATGCACAGCGATCGATCGCTGTGACAGGTCTTAACCCAATCGGCCCCCAAAGACACCATCCTGCGCACGATATTCGCCGTCTCCTCCGGATCTCTCGCTCTCTCTATGGCCTGGCCTCCCGCTATCAGCTTCACCAGGCCCTTGAAGTAGGGCACCCATTCGGGGGTCCCACCAAAACAGGTTATATAGGAATTGGCGCATACTATGCGAGGTCCGGCAGTAGGGTCCTCTACAACCGTTCTCTTGGCGGCCTGAATCTTGCGGGGGAAAGCCGCCATGTCCCTGACCGTGGTGACCCCGCTCTCCAGGACCGCCCTCAGGTTTCTTTTTATCTGGTTTCCGAGGCAGAGTAGGACTCGCGGCGTAACCTTGGGTACGAACGGCGTTATGAGATGTACGTGGGCGTCGATCAAGCCGGGTGTTACGTAAAAGCCCTGAAGTTCCGTTACCTGTTCGTCCGGAAGGGCGCCGACGTCGTCTATAATCTCGGTTATCCTGCCGTTTTTTACACGGATAGTCTTACCCTTCTGCACCTCGCCGCTTTTGCCATCGATAAGGTTGGCGTTCCTGAAGAGTGCCATTGCGATTCCCCCTTGCGGTTTCAGTTGAAACCGAGACCGGATCATGACAGTTTTTAAAAGCCAGCTCTACAGCATGCAGCCGACCGTTTTCCCGCCGCTGCCCTTTACCAAGGATAGCCAGCGTACGACATTGTCGAACAGAGTTTTAGAATAGCACCAAAATAAAAATAATCTTTTCTCCAGGCTTTGTCAACATGGGGATGAGAGCCGCCCGGGTGACTGCCGCTACACCTCGCTACACCTTCTTGTATCCCATGGATGCCGAGGTCCTTTCGGCGGCCTCGACTACGGCCTCGATGACCTGGGACAGTCTCTTCTTGTTCTTCAGTGAATCCGCGCTGGCCGATACACCAATGGAGGCTATTACCTGTTCGGTGTGATCCCTGATGGGAGCGGCGACGCAGGTCAAACCGATCAGGGCCTCCTGGCGGGATACGTCGTAACCTTTCTTTCTGATCTTGGCCAGGGATTCCTTGAGTTTCTCGAAGTCGGTTATGGTGTAAGTGGTATACTCCTCGAAACCGATATCATTGGCTATATCATTCAACTGGTTCTCAGATATATCCGCGAGCAGGACCTTTCCCAACGCGGTTATATGGGCCGGGAAGCTCGAGCCTACCTCGGGAACCAGCAGAAAGGGACGGTTGGGGGTACGCCTGTAAACGATAAGGCATTGACCTCCTAAGAGGATGGCGACATGGATCGATTCGTTCAGCTCTTCGAACATCACATCGGCGTATTCGGCCGCCATTCGCTTCAGGTCCATCCTCGAGGATATCACCAGGCCGATATTGAAGATCTCTGGGCCCAGACGATATTTCTTGTTGCCGGGATTCTGTTCCAGGTAGTCGTTCATCTCCAGGGTCTTCACCAGTCCGTGAACGGTCCCCTTGGGCAGCTGTAGTGCGTTGGCCATCTCGGTTATCCCGAGCTCCTCAGATTTCTTGAAGAGACTGATTATCCGCATAGCCCTTTTCACTGACTGGATACCGCTTTTGGAAATGCTGAGGTTTTGCATATCTTAATCCCTCTCGAAATCTTCTAATCTAGGAACTCAATTTATCCCTTGATGGCGATTTTGTCGAATTTCAGGCCTAGGGGACGCGCCTGGCTTTAGGCCTGAGGCACCGGGGAGGCATCAGGCCGGGCCTGACCCCTGTGCTTGAACCCCAGGCCTAAAGCCAGGCGTGTCCCCCATGTAGTAGAATATTCCCAAGGCAAGCCCAAAAACAGGGGGGTTAACCATGACAGACATCTATTCCCAGCAGCCGTGGCTCTCACACTACGACGACCACGTCCCACCCAATCTCGACTACGAGGACAAGACCTACGCCGAGAAGTTCCGCGAGGCGGTCGAGAACGACCCCTCCAGCACGGCCCTTATCTACATGGGCAAACGCATATCCTACGGGGAGCTCGACCGGCTCTCCAACCAGTTGGCCGCCTACTTCATCGAGATCGGCCTCAAGCCCGATGACGTGGTGGGCCTGCATATGCCCAACATACCGGCTCACTACATAGGCCTGGTCGCCGTGCAGAAGGCGGGGTTGGTGTCCACGGGCATCAGCCCCCTGCTCACCGCCCACGAGATGGAACATCAGCTCAACGACTCGGGCGCCAAGGCCATCATGACCATCGACCTGCTGTTCGAGAAGGTGGCCGAGGTGGCGGATTCAACGGATTTCACCACCGCCATAGTGTCG
>Ga0180434_10009202_pt1 | contig 10768 bp, 7 predicted proteins | sample SS_ome_7_FD_132453 | JGI IMG/M metagenome (GOLD analysis project Ga0180434, IMG submission 132453) | Hypersaline lake sediment archaeal communities from the Salton Sea, California, USA - SS_1_D_2 metaG | ecosystem: Environmental > Aquatic > Non-marine Saline and Alkaline > Hypersaline > Sediment... | reverse complement strand
GATTAATCGGCATTTTGCCCGATGCCGAAGAGATATATTACCATCGGGAACCGTTGCCTGCCGCCCTTATAAAAGGCACCGGGCAGACCTTAACTCTTACCAAAATGATTTATATCGGCCTCTGGAGAATGGTCAGCGGGAAGATTTCTGTCCGGCATCTAGGCGGGCCGATTTTAATTGCCCAATTAACCGCCCAGCAAATTAAAATTGGCCTTTTACCGCTTTTGACATTCTTAGCCCTGATTAGCGTAAATTTAGCGGTCATAAACCTTTTACCTATTCCTATTCTCGATGGTGGACATTTGATGTTTTTAGCGGCGGAGAAAATAAAAGGACGTCCTTTATCTGTAAAGGCTCAGGAGTTAGCCCAGATGGTCGGGCTTTATATTCTTGTTGCTATTATGCTCTTTGCGACCTACAACGATATAATGAGGGCATTCGTTAGATAGCTATGATTGGCTCTTGGCTTCCGCCAGAAAGCGTGGCGGACAGGCATGGGAATTGTGTAATGTGTAATGTAAAAGTGGCTCATGGCTCTTGGCTAATGGTTCTTGGCGCATAGAAAAAAATAAGAGAAATGGTAAAAAGAAGAAAAGCGCGGGTTGTTAAGTTAGGAAAGGTAAAAATTGGCGGGAATGCGCCTATTTCCATCCAGTCGATGACTGAAACCGATACTTCCGACTGGCGGGAAACTATCCGCCAGATTCATCGATTGGAAAAAGCCGGATGCGAAATTATCCGTTTAGCCGTTCCGGATTGGCAATCGGTAAAAACTTTAGCCAAGATAAAGAAATATATCGATATCGCCTTAGTTGCCGACATTCATTTTCTTACTGAATTGGCCCTGGAGGCAATCAACCAGGGGGTTGACGGCCTGAGGATTAATCCGGGAACAATACCCAGCCATAAGAATCTAAAAAAAATTTTTCAAGCAGCTAAAACGGCAAAAATTCCGGTGCGAATCGGTATTAATGCCGGTTCTCTTCCCAGACGCACCGCCGGGCCTCTTTGCGAAGATATGGTCAGGGCGGCTTTAGATACCCTGCGGATTTGCAAGGATTTGGAATTCCATGATTTAATTTTTTCTCTGAAGGCATTCGATGTCGGAGAAACCATTGCTGCCTATCAGCTTCTGGCTAAAAAATGCAGCTATCCTTTTCATCTGGGCATTACCGAAGCGGGGCCGATTAGAAGCGGAACTATCCGTTCTGCCTTGGGTATCGGCTGTCTTCTTCACGAGGGAATCGGGGATACTATCCGGGTTTCATTAACGGCCAATCCGGTTGAAGAGGTCAAGGTGGCCCGGGAGATTCTTAGCGCCTTGAATTTAAGAAAGTTTGGCCCGACGATTATTTCCTGCCCGACCTGCGGCCGCTGCCAGGTTAATTTAATTAAAATAGTGGGGAAGCTTGAGGATTCTTTAAAGAAAATTTTTCCGGCTAATAAAGCGGGACCGGATATCAAAGTGGCGGTAATGGGCTGTGTGGTCAATGGCCCCGGGGAGGCCCGCCAGGCAGATATTGGTTTGGCCCTGGATAAAAAAGAGGGCTGGTTATTCAAGAAAGGGGAAAAAATAAAAAAGGTTCCGGAGAAAAAATGCCTGGAGGCCTTGATTAAAGAAATAAAAAAATTTAAAGCTTGAGAAAAAATAATTTACGATTTATGAATAGCGGGAGGTGATTTCATGCGCTGGCAGGAAGCATTTATAGTTACTTTAAAAGAAACCCCTCAGGAAGCAGAGATGGTCAGCCATCGTTTGATGCTGCGGGCCGGGTTAATACGAAAATTAGCCAGCGGGATTTATTCTTATCTTCCGCTGGGACGGCGGAGTTTTAACAAAATTGAAACCATTATCCGCCAGGAAATGAATAAGGCCGGAGCCCAAGAGGTGCTTCTTCCGGTGCTTCATCCGGCTACCCTCTGGCAGGAGAGCGGACGCTGGAAGGAATACGGCAAAGAGATGCTGCGCCTGAAAGACCGTCATAACCGGGAATTCGGCCTGGGGCCGACGCATGAAGAGGTGATTACTGATCTGGTAAGAGGGGAAATCCGTTCCTATAAACAACTGCCGGTTACTCTTTACCAAATCCAGACGAAGTTTCGCGATGAAATCCGCCCGCGTTTTGGGGTGATGCGCAGCCGGGAGTTTTCGATGAAAGATGCTTATAGCTTCGATTTAGATGAAGCCGGGGCCGACAGGAGCTACAGGAAAATGGCGGAGGTTTATCCCGAGATTTTTGCCCGCTGCGGATTAAAGGCTCAGAAAAAAGCGGCTGATTCCGGGTTGATTGGAGGAAAGCTTTCCGAAGAATTTGTCTCTAAATCCAAAAACGGAGAAGATATCGAAATCGGCCATATCTTTAAATTGGGGACAAAATACAGTGAGTCGTTAAAAGCTGTTTACCGCGATGAATCAGGCGCCCAAAAGTTAATGGTTATGGGCTGCTACGGGATTGGAGTGAGCCGTTTGTTAGCGGCGGTTATTGAGGCCTGGCACGACCGGGATGGAATTACCTGGCCGGCATCTATCGCTCCTTATGAGGTGGAGATTCTTAACGTGGGGGAGGAAAAGGAAATAGTTAATCTGGCCGATAAACTTCATGGTGATTTAAAAAAAGAAGGGATTGATGTTTTATGGGATAATCGGGATGAGTCGGCCGGGGTAAAATTCAAAGATGCCGATTTAATCGGTATTCCGATAAGATTGGTGGTCAGCCCCAAGCTGATGAAGGAGAAGAAGGTCGAGTTAAAGCGGCGAACGGACAAAAATGAGATTACCCTTGGGGTAGATGAGCTAATTCCCCGGGTAAAGAAAATGCTCAAAGAACCGGCCAAAGTGAGATAAATTTTTAGATTTTTTGACATAGCCCATATTTTATGCTATACTTTCTTTTGATAAGTTATAAAGTATAGATAAAGGCAAATCCGCCGCAAGGCGGAGACGCAAAACTACAGATCCTTGCTGAAAGCAACCCTGAGCGAAATCCTGAGCTTGTCGAAGGATAGTCGAAGGGTGAAAACAAAGGAAGGCTGAGTTGCCTAGAAATAGGTGCCTCAGCCGTTTTATTTTATGAGCCATGAGCTAAGAGCGATGAGTTGGAATTATGAAACAGATTAATAGCGATAAACTGTACACGGTTAACCGTAAACGGAAGCGGAATTTCCTAAAGGCTGCAGCCCTTTTTGTCATCGGGGCTTTTTTATTTAATCCGGGCTTTTTTACGGATTTCGCCCGGGCAGAGGCGGGTTGCTTCCTGCGTGTTCCGGCGGCCGCTGAGAAAAATTACTTAAATGAGTTAAAAGTAAGCCTGGATGGGGATTCGTCTTTATCGGTCGCTGAGCTGATATCTAAATTAGGAAGGGCCCTGCCCGGTTATGATGAAGAAAAGGCCGATTACACCGAGGTATATGAAATTATAGAAGAATTGGGAAAAAGAGATGGTGTGGAAATTATGCTTTTTGCCGGACCTGAAGTGAATAAGAATGATTTCCTAAAGGTAGAGAGAAAGGTCAAACAAAAAGGCGTTAAAGTGACTTATCATTACAGCCAACAAGAAAATTGGCAAAATCTTGAGGTTTTAATTGCCCAACAGACTAAAATACCTTTGCTCAATCACGAAATTTTTTCTTTAAGCCTTCTTTTGGAGAATATTAACCAACATGTAAAAAAGGGTCTTGCCCTGGTGGTTATACAATATGTAGAAGATGAATATCTAAAAATATCCGTTATGGACAATGGAAAATTTATTAATAAGAGAGGGGAGAAGGTGTCAATCGAAGAAGCCATTAGATGGGAAAACTCTCCTGGCTGGGGTCAAGCGGGGATGGGGCTAAGCATTGTAGTTGCCGGGGCTGATTTGTCAATGATTGAAAAGTCTCTCGAGAGCGGCATTATTTTGCCGGATAAAAGAAAAGAAAAATTAGGTAATTCAATTTTTTCTAGCAGGGGAGACGCTTTAAACCCAACGATTAAATGGAAAATAAAAAATAATAATAGAAAAAGCGGCACAAGTATTACCGTTTACTTTTACCGGGGAAATGATGATATAGATGAATGGCGGGAGAAACTCATAGCCGAATCAATTGCTTATTTAGAAAAAGAATCAGGTGTTATAAGGAAACCGGGAGAAAATGAGATTGGGGAAATTATAAGCGCCCAATACCCCGATGCTTCGGAAAAGCATATCAAATTGGTTGGTGAGATAGCGAAAAATAAAGGGTTAATCGGCAGGGAGGATATTTTAAAGGCCTATAAAAAAATCAGGGGGCAAACCGGGGCGATAATGCTTGTCGGAAAAAAGCCGGAAAAATTGGCTAAAAATGCAGAAGTCCAAATGGCCCGAAATTTTCTTAACGATAATTTAGTTATTTACTTTAACACAATATGTGACCTGGTTAATCCAAAAAGGGCGGCGGGAAAGAAAGCCTTGTATTTTGGCTCGGCCGGGGATTTTATAACGGCATTGTCAGCTACCGATGCCGATAGGATCATTATGGTGGATAAATTCCCTTTTGGAACAGAAGGAGATATAAAACCTTTACATCCAGAAAAAAAGAAAGAGTATCTTGTAGCAAAAGGCCAAATAGGATGGTCTTCGGAGGCTATGTTAGGGGATATAGGTTTTTTGCGTGCTTTTTTTGAGTGGGAGTTTGAAAAAATGGGGATGGAGAAAAACAGAGATTATATAATAGAAGATACGGATAATCCTCGAGTTCATAAAATTAGCTTGAAAAACTGGAATGGAAAACCAAGGGAGATTTTAGTGGCAAGTGAGACGGATGTTTTTAATACAAACAGGTATCCACGCGTCCTTAAAAATTTGATGAAAGAAAAAGTAGATTTTTTGATAGATAAGGCGTTTTTCTCTAAAGATGTTGTAGATAAAATAGACGAGGTCGCCCTTCTATTTTTAAAGCCAGGAAGCTTTAGAATTACGGATTCCCCTGTTGCAGGCGATTGTTTTAAAGCGCTGTTAATAGGGGGAAAAAGAAGGGACATAAGAGCTTTCGAGAAAAATTCCAATCTAAGTTTCGGTTGGGACGGTATAAATATCTATATAATGAATGTGAAATTAGGGCAAAAAATAGCCCGCCTGCGGGAGGGATTTCCCTATACAAAAATAGGTTTTTATAAGGAAAAAGGGAAATGTCGTATCTTACCCGAAGAAGCAATCGTAATCCATTACCGGCTTTTTCTGAAAGACCCCAGATTAATTTTAGCTATGAGCAAGGCCAGACAGCAGTTGGGACGAAAGGTGAAGTTTGTTTTGGCCCTTGATGAAAAAATAGATAAAGAGGATTTTTACCAAACTATTCGAAATAAAACCGAAAACCTCCTGGATTTGGAAAGCCAGATTGATCTGGTGATGCCCACTTCAAGTATCCCAAAGGAGGCAAAAAAAATCCTCCAAAAACTCTTAGAGGATTTTTTCAATCAACATCTTTTTTTAGACAGTATAAAGATACTTGGCCCAACGGATTGGGCAAAGGACTATGTGGATTTTTCATTAAAGGGAGAGAAATATCGATTAAGGGATGTGGCGATAAGTATTTGTGATTTAGGGAGAGATAATGAGGTCCCTCAAGGAGACCTGGCACTTTTAGCCGTTTTTGGCGACCTTTTGGATGATGAGGCTTTATCCCTTCATCCGGAGTTGGAAAATTTAGCCTGCCAATGGGAAGAACAGTTGGAGAAAGGGATAAAAACCTTTAATATCGAATCAGAGGCAGGGAAAAAAGCCTGGAAGGAATATGAGAAGGCAATGATGAGCAGGTTTAATTAATCCGAAGATTTTCCTTGCATAGTTTACCTATATGTGATATTTTATAGTTTGAGTTTTCCGGCAGCGGTTTTAACAAGTGGGTGAGTTTCCCCACTTTTTTTATTCTACCTATGAGGAAAAAACAAAATGGCAGGAGATATTCTGGTAATCTTAGAGCAGTTGGAAAGAGAAAGGGGTATTAAAAAAGAGGTTTTGCTGGCCACTATCGAAGCGGCTTTGCTTACGGCGGCCCGCAAGCGGTTTGGCCAGGATGAGAATATAAAAGTAAAAGTTGACGGCAAAACCGGCGCCTTTAAGGTTTTTTCCGGCCGAAAAGAGATTACCCCAAAAAATTTCGGCCGTATTGCCGCTCAAACTGCCCGGCAGGTAATTATTCAGAAAATCCGTGAGGCAGAAAAAGAGGTTGTCTATGAGGATTTTAAGGATAAGCAGGGAAGTATCGTCACCGGGTTTATTCAACGAGAAGAATACAAAAGTAAAATAATCGATTTAGGCAATACCGAAGGGATTTTACCGTTCCGGGAGCAGATTCGGGGAGAGACCTACCAGCCGAGAGAACGGCTGCAATTCTATCTCTTAGAGGTCAAAAAAACCTCTAAAGGGCCGCAGTTGATTCTTTCCCGCACCCACCCAAATTTCGTCAGGACCTTGTTTGAATTGGAAGTCCCGGAAGTCGGCGATAAAAGTGTTGAAATAAAAGGAATTGCCCGGGAGCCCGGGGAACGAACTAAAATTGCCGTTTATTCCACCCAGGAAAATGTCGATGCCGTGGGCGCCTGCGTGGGAGTGAGGGGAAATAGGATTAAGGCAATCGTCAGAGAATTAAAGGGCGAAAAAATTGACATTATCCGCTGGAACGAAAATATAAATGATTATCTGATGGCCGCCTTGAGCCCGGCAAAAATTACCCAGGTGAATACCAGCCCCAAAGAGCAAAGGGCGGAGATAATTGTGCCGGATGACCAGCTTTCTCTGGCTATCGGCAAGAAGGGGCAGAATGTCCGCCTGGCGGTAAAATTGACCGGCTGGAGAATCGATATAAAAACTGAAACTACTTTAGCCGAGGAGAAAAAGACGAAAAAAGAGGCAAAAAAGAAGGCCGAGGGGATATTGGAATTACCGGGAGTAGGAAAAAGTACTTTAAATAGATTAATTCAAGGCGGTTTCGATTCTTTCGATAAACTGTTGAAAGCCCAAGTTGAAGACCTAACGGCAATCCCGGGAATCGGCAAAAAAACGGTAGAGAAAATATTAGAAGCGGTGAAAAAAGCGGATTAGAAACGGGCCGCTCAAGAGGAGAGAAAAAATGCAAAAAAAGAAAAAAGAAATAAGAAAATCTGAAAAAAAACCTGCCGACAAAGCTAAGGTTAAGGCTAAGGTTAAAGTTAAAGCCAAGGTTAAGGCCAAGGCTAAGGTTAAGGTTAAGGAGAAGGTCAAGGCCAAGGTTAAGGCCAAGGCTAAGGTTAAGGCTAAGGTTGAGGTTAAGGTTAAGGTTAAGGAGAAGGCTAAGGTTAAGGTTAAGGAAAAGGCTAAGAAATCTCCGACTATTGCCGAACTTACCGGGCGAAAAGTTAAAGAAGTTCAGCCGGAGGTTGAAAAAGAAATTAAAGTTTCCCCAAAAGTTAAAATCCAGCCGTCGCTAAGCGAAAAGGCTAAAGAATTTCCAGTAAGCAAGAAAGAAGCTGAAATTGTCCCGCCTCTTAAAGAAGAGGCGAAGGCTCCTTTAGAAAGAACAGCCGAAAAAAAAGAAAAATTAATCGTAGAATTTAAAGAATCACCGACTGTAGGCGAACTGGCTAAGAAACTAAAAATTACGCCCACTGAATTAATAAAAAATTTAATGTCCCGGGGAGTAATGGCGGCCATAAATCAGCGCCTGGAAAAAAGTTTAGCCGTAGTAGTGGCTAAGGATTTTGAGGTAGAAGCTAAAATAAGCACCTCTGAGGAAGAAGAGATTTCACCGATTGAAAGGATTGTTGACGAAGACAAAGATTTAAAGCTGCGCCCCCCGGTAATTACTATCATGGGACATGTGGACCATGGAAAAACGACTCTTTTAGACGCTATCCGCAAGTCTAAAATTACCGAGGGAGAAGCCGGAGAGATTACCCAGCATATCGGCGCTTATGAAGTTGAGCTTCCAAACGGGAAGGTAGTATTTTTAGATACTCCGGGACATGAAGCCTTTACGGCCATGAGAGCCCATGGGGCTAAGGTAACCGATGTGGTTGTTTTAGTGGTGGCTGCCGATGATGGGGTTATGCCGCAAACGGTCGAGGCCATAGACCATGCCAAAGCAGCCAAAGTGCCGATTCTGGTGGCTATAAACAAAATGGATAAGCCGGAAGCCAATCCAACTAAAATCAAGAAAAAACTAACTGAGTTCGATTTGGTATCTGAAGAATGGGGCGGAAAAACAATCTTCGCTAATGTATCGGCTAAAACCGGAAAGGGGATAGATAATCTTCTGGAGCTGCTTCTTTTGGAGGCGGAAATGCTGGAATTAAAAGCCAATGTTAACCGTTTGGCCGAAGGGACAGTCATTGAAGCCGAAATTCATAAAGGGAAAGGGCCGATTGCGACTATCCTGGTGCAAAAAGGCACTTTAAGGGTAGGCGATATTTTTATCAGCGGCGCAGAATACGGCAAGGTCAAAGCGATGATTAATGCCTACGGACACCGCATTAAAAAAGCCGGGCCTTCTACCCCGGTGGAAGTTTTAGGTTTTTCTAATATGCCGAAAGTCGGAGAGCTTTTTACCATACTAAACGATGAGAAAAAGGCCCGCCAGATAGGTCTTTTACGCAAGCAAAAAGAACGGGAAAAGGCTCTTAGAGGGGTAACCCATATTCACTTAGAGGATTTGCATGAAGAGATCCAGGCAGGGAAGATAAAGGAACTGCGGATAATTTTAAAGGCCGATGTGCTTGGTTCGGTTACGGCGATTAAAGCGTCACTGGAAAAACTTAGGACGGAGAAAGTGAAGATTAAAATTATCCATAGCGGGGCAGGCGGCATAAACGAATCAGACGTTATTTTAGCGGCGGCTTCCAATGCGATAATTTTCGGTTTCAACGTTGTCCCCGATACGAACGCCCAGACTTTAGCCGATAAAGAGAATGTGGATATCCGAATCTACCGGATAATTTATGAGCTATTAGACGAAATGAAATTGGCGATGACCGGTTTGCTTGAGCCGACTTATAAAGAGGTGTTTTCCGGCCGGGCCGAAGTGCGGCAGGTTTTCCGTGTTTCTAAGGTTGGGACGATTGCCGGAGCCTATGTTACTGCCGGTAAATTTTTACGTTCAAACCGGGTGAGGATAGTAAGAAACGGGACAATTATCCACGAGGGAGCTATTTCTTCTTTGAAACGTTTTAAAGACGATGTCAAGGAGGTATCAAGCGGTTTTGAATTTGGCATCGGTATTGCCAATTTCAATGATTTAAAAACAGGCGATTTAGTCGAAACTTTCCGCCTGGAAAAATTAACCCCGACGTTATAGCATTTTATAACAAAAAGCGGTAATTGGATTTGTCAAAGCCAATTATTCCCGAAAAGCAATAACCCAGCAGATAGAATTCGTTTGATTATGCCCAGCCAAAGAATCGCTAAAGCAAGCTCCACCCTGCGTAAAATCATTGGTGAATTAATCCAGGATGGCATTAAAGACCCGCGCATCGGTTTTGTTACCGTAGTCACTGTTAAAGTATCCAAGGATTTGCGCTACGCCAAGGTTTTTGTCAATATTCTTGGCACCGAACAGGAGAAGAAAGCCAGTTTAAAGGGATTAAATAGCGCCGCCGGTTTTATCAGCAGCCAAATAAGAAAGAAAGTGCGGATGCGTTACATCCCGGAAATATCGTTTAAATATGACGATTCGCTGGATTACGCTCTTCATATTGATAAGCTGCTCAAGCAGGCAAAGATAAAATGAGATGTTTTGTGAATGGAGAATATGAACGGTTTCCTTAATATAAATAAGCCCAAAGGATTTACTTCGCATGATGTGGTAGATTTTATCAGAAGACGATTTGAGTTTCCCCGGGTGGGGCACTTGGGCACCTTGGATCCGATGGCCCGGGGTGTTTTGCCGCTGGCTTTGGGAAAATCGACTAAACATTCGGCCCAATTGATTCAAGGAGAAAAGGAATACGAAGGTTTTTTTCTGCTGGGCATCGAAACCGACACCCAGGATATCGAAGGAAAGGTTTCCGCTTTAAAAGAAATTCCGCACATTAGTATCGAGGAGCTGAATGAGATAAGCGGCCAGTTTCATGGCGAACGGGAACAGCTTACACCGATGTTTTCCGCCCGGCGGCATAAAGGCAAGAGATTATTCGAATTAGCCAGGAAAGGGCAGGAAGTAGAAAGGCGTCTCAGGGGAATACATATTTATAAATTCAAAATTATTTCTCTGGAATTCCCCCGGCTGCGCTTTTACGTTCACTGCTCTAAAGGCACCTATATTAGAACCCTGGCTCATGATTTCGGCAAAATTGTCGGCTGCGGAGCCTGCCTCCTTGATTTAGTTCGTCTGAGGAAAGGACCTTTCGTGTTTTCCGAAAGCGTTAGCCTGACGGATTTGGCCGATTTCGCCAGTTTCCGGAAACATCTTATTCCAGAAGAAAAAATTGTAGATTGCAAAGATAACTTGAAATCCGCTTAAAAAATGCAGATTATCCGCGGCATCAAAAATTTTCCTAAAGCGCATCACCCGGGTATAATTATGGGTGTGGGTAATTTTGACGGTGTGCATTTAGGCCATCAGTTCATTATAAAAAAAATCGTTAAACGGGCTAAGACACTTCGGGGGACAAGTTTAATTTTTACCTTTCCGGTCCATCCCTTGAATGTCCTGAAAGAAAAGGGGATGCGCCCGCAGTTAACTACTCTTTCGCAAAAATTGAATTTATTCCATGCCTTAGGAGTGGACATTTGCCTGCTGGCCGATTTTAACCGGGAATTTGCCGGCCTTTCGCCTT
>Ga0180434_10009201_pt1 | contig 10769 bp, 2 predicted proteins | sample SS_ome_7_FD_132453 | JGI IMG/M metagenome (GOLD analysis project Ga0180434, IMG submission 132453) | Hypersaline lake sediment archaeal communities from the Salton Sea, California, USA - SS_1_D_2 metaG | ecosystem: Environmental > Aquatic > Non-marine Saline and Alkaline > Hypersaline > Sediment... | reverse complement strand
GGGACTTGGGTAAGGGACAATTGTCACCGGCCCGGGCAGCCGGACCTTTGCCGTGCCAAAGCGGTGCCAAAGCGGTGCCAATGTCACCTGTCACCGGTGCCAAGAGATTTTGGCACCTCTCGATTGGAGCAGAGACGCCAAAATTGTCAGTTTTCGGTCTCGCTGGGTCGCCTGACTTCCCTAGTCTAATCCTAACAGAATACAAACATCGCTCAGGTTCGGCGGTCCCGCATACAGCCTCCAGTCTTCGCTCTCCGCAACGCGGGGAGCTTCGCCTTGGCAGGCCAGGTTTCTGGTTTGCCAGGGTGAACCCGTAGGGGGGAACTGCCACGGCGAAGCCGCCACAGGCGAAGAGGGGCATCTGGCCCTCCAAACGCGGGGTCCCACGTTTCGGCAAGCCCCTGCACCTTCGTTATGAGATGAGGGCCCGCCTGAGCCCTAACTGTCCTGGGACGCCTGAACGATATATTCGCATAACTTATTGCTGTTTTAGCGCTTGACAATTCTGGGAACGGGGGGTATAATCAGATCGTTGTGCCTGGGGCTCGGGACCGGTTCCCGTGCGGCGCATCCGCTGTCGCGAGGGTGTCGGAGGTGAGCTGCCGGACAGTTCAGAACGTCCTGGTTCAGATCGACATGGACGTGAGCCATTTCCCGGCCGCGCTGTTTTCGGAGCATCTACCAGCAACGAGGAGAGTGTGCAATGCAAGCGTCTGCGAAGATCACACGATCAGGGAACGTTCGGAAGACGACAAGCCACGCGCCTTGCAAAGGGCATTTGATGACGTGGCGCGCCACAGCCTTGGCGATGGGCATGGTTTTGTTTTCGGCCTCCGGTGCCCGCGCGGGCATCATCCAGAAATCTCTCTCAAACCAGCTCTCGGAGAAGCGCCAGTGCGGGGTGGCCACCACGATCGGCACGCAGGCCGTCTTCGCCGGTGGGATGGACTCCACTGGTTCCGGTCTGTCCGGCGTGGATATCTACGACGCGGCCACCAACACGTGGTCTACCGCCTCGCTGTCGGAGGGGCGGTTGTCGTTGAGCGCGACGAGCGTCGGGACGAAGGCCCTGTTCGCCGGCGGCGCCATTGGCCTTGTGGTCCCAATACCATCCAACCGTGTAGACATCTACGAGGGTGGCGCGTGGTCCACGGCGACCCTTTCGAAGGCGCGATCCCATCTGGCGGCGACCTCGCTGGGCGGTCAGGCCCTCTTCGCAGGCGGGCAGACGAGCGTGGGCTACTCGGCCCGCGTGGACATCTACGACTCGGCTTCCGACTCGTGGTCCACGGCGAGTCTCTCGCAGGCGCGCCTGGGCTTGGCAGCAACCACTGTGGGCAACCAGGCCCTGTTTGCAGGCGGGTATGACGGCGCTGGCTCGAATGTTGTGGACATCTACGAGGGTGGCGCGTGGTCCACGTCGACCCTCTCAAAGGCGCGCGGCCATCTGGCAGCGACCACTGTCGGCAGCGTGGTGCTCTTTGGCGGCGGCAATACCACTGCGGTCGTCGATATCTACGATTCGGCGACGAGCATCTGGACGACCGGTTCTCTTTCGCAGGCCCGAGGGCAACTCGCGGCGACAAGTATGGGCGGTTTTGCCTTTTTCGGGGGCGGCTATGCTGCCGGTGGGCAAAGCGATGTGGTGGACATCTACCATGTGTCGTCGGACACCTGGTATACGGCCCAACTATCAGTCGCGCGGAGCAACCTCATGGCCACCAGTGTCGGGAACCAGGCCATCTTCGCGGGAGGAGGGTCTGGGGGGAAGCAGGTGGACATTTTCGAGGTGACCGACACGACCACCTGGACTCGCGACGCGGGTAGCGGCGCGGGCGACTGGGCCGACAACGCCAATTGGGACAGCGTCGTAGGTCCGTTTACTAGCGACTACGTGCATATTGCCAATGGCGGCACGGCGCAACTGGCCGGCGCCGCCCAGGTCGCGTCGGTCACTGTCGGTGGCGGCGGGGGAGCCGGTGGGACGCTGCAGCTCCTGCCTGGCGCCAGCCTGTCCGCCCCGGCCATCAGCGTCGAATCGCTGGGGATCCTGAGCGTGCAACAGGACTGGACCTACGACGGCGCGCTCACCATCAGCGGCGGCGACGTGAATCTCGGCGCTAAGGAGTTCTTCCTCGACGCTGGTGGCGCCCTCAGGATCATCGGCAGCACATTGGGCGCCGACCGGCTGGTGGTTGGCGACACGGATTCGGCGAGCGCCACGCAGTTGGGAGGCACGGTCACGATCGGCGGCAACCTGCAACTCGGTCTCGACGCGACGGCGGATGGCACTTATATGCTGAGTGGGGACGCGGCCGTGCAACTGGACGTGGGTGCGCATGCGGTGATGGGCGTGAAGGGCGCCGGACGGTTCGTTCAGACCGGCGGCATGCACACGGTGGGCGGGGAGTTGCGAGTGGGCAGATACAACGGCGCCGCCGGCACGTATGAGATGAGCGACGGGGAGTTGACGGTCACCAGCTTCGGCGTTGTTGGCTATGCCGGCGAGGGGACGTTCACGCAGTCGGGCGGCACGCATACCGTCGGGCAGCGACTCGTGGTCGGGTACGGATCCCAGGGCGTCGGTCTCTACGAACTGGGCGGAACTGGTGTTCTGTCGGCCAGGGACGACGAGCGGATCGGCCACAATGGGACGGGGGCATTTATGCAGACGGGCGGTACGCACCAGGTGACAGGCAGGCTTATCCTCGGTTCCGGCGCGACGGGCAACGGGACCTACACGATGAAGGGCGGCACGCTGGGCGTGAGCGACACGCTCGGCGTGGGTGACGGCGGCACGGGCCGCCTGGAGTTGCAGGGCGGCGACGTGACCGCGGGCGACCTGGAGATCGGCGCTGCGGGTACTATGGCGTTCACCGGCGGCAGCCTCAGCGTCGGCTCGATCACGAACCAGGGGGTCCTGAACTGGCAAAGCGGCACGCTGAACGTGACGGGCGCCGCCGGCTTGGCCCTGGGACCTTCCGAAGCGATGGGATCGACCTTGACACTGAGCGCCGCTCACTCGCTCCACGTGACTGACGAGATGACGGTCCCGGCGGGGTCCACGCTCACTCTTGGGCCGGGGGCCGGGCTCAGCGTCGGTTCGTTGACCAACGCGGGTACGGCGGTGATGCTCACGGACGCCGTGGACTTTGGCGGCGGGTTTACGAACACTGCCGACGCGATGTTCATGGGCACTACCGTGACCGGACCCGTCCACACCCCTGCGGGATCAACCGTCACGATCCTCCAGACCGTGACGTTCGAGGACCTCGTCAGCGGCGGAGGCACCTTCTGGGGACCGGGTACGGTCGTCTTCAACGGTGGCCATAACCCGGGCGACAGCCCCGGTTGCGTGACCTTCGAGGGCAACGTGACATACGGCCCGCTGGCCCAGCTTCATATGGAACTGGGCGACCCATCGGTCGCCGAGGACCTCGACGTGATCGACGTCGGCGGGTGTCTGACGCTGAACGGCGTCCTGGACGTGGTCCTGCTCGCGGGGTACAGCCCGGCCCCGGGCGACGTGTTCGATATTCTCAACTGGAACACGCGCGTCGGGGAGTTCGACACCATGAACCTGCCTGGGCTCGACCCGGGCCTGGCCTGGGACGATTCGGCCCTGTACACGACCGGCCAACTGCAGGTGACCCCCGAGCCGGCGACGCTGGCGTTTCTGGCCCTGGGAGGCTTGGGCCTTCTTCTGCGCCGCACGCGCCGCTGCACCGGACGGCGGTATTCCGCGATACGCTGACCCGTATAGTGAACCCGGTCGAGCAGACGTCGCCAACGGATCAGAGCAAGCCCGGGTCGTGTGCCGCTGTCGCCTCCGGCATCGGTGCCAACCCGCTGGGCCACAGTGCCATTACGGTGCCATGGCAGTGTCACGCCGCAGCGACACAGTGCCATCGGCGGTCTTGAGGGTCTCGGCGGCGTTCTGAGACGCTCTTTCGCCTCGGAACGGTCCGACTTCAGCCGGTTTCGTGGAGCGTGGTGAGCAGTTGATCGGGTGAACAGGAGAAACGGTAACGGCAGAAATGAACGGCGAGACAGGGCAATTTAAGGGAAATCGCTCAACTGCGGTCTGCCTGCCGAAGCGATAGCGAAGAGATGTCTCCCGCTCACCTGTTGGATATTTACCGTTTGAAAAACGTCGTGCGCCTACTTGCCCTTGTCGGCTTCAAGCGGCGGGGAGTCTATGAAGCTCTTGGGCTTGCCCCATATCTTCAGCAGCAGTTTGGCTACTATGGGGTCTCGCTCGACGAGCGCCTCGCGTTCGGTCTTCGTACCGAAGTATCGCGTGGTCACGCCGGCGAAGAATTCTTTGTGGTTGCTCTTTACCCAATCCCGCTGGGGATATGTCTTTCCATTGACGCACCGTTTGTAGGCGGCTATTACCTCGGGGTGGTCGAAGCTCAGGATTTGGTCGTGGTAGGCATGGGCGTACTCGTGGAGGAGAACGGTCACGCCGGCGTTGAAGGAGCGTCTGGCCAGAGATGCCGCGTTGCCGTACTCGACGCACTTGACCTTCTTGGGATTGAAATCCATCTTTTTGAGCCATCCCAATCCCGGATGGTACTGGTAAGCGGACGTCCGTCCGTGCGGTCCGCGCGTCGAATCGACTTCAAGCCAGAGTGGCACGGTGTGGAATTTGGCGATCGCGGCTTGGGGGACCATCAGCTTGAGTTTGACCATGTGGCTTCGCAGGCCTTCCAGGGCCTTGGCGCCGGTTGCGGCGAGTCTGCCTCCCGGCAGCAGGCCGTTGTTGACGTATACCTTCCATCCCTCGATATTCTTGAGAGTGTAATGCGACGTCGGTTCGTATGGTTGTTCTTTTGTTGGCTTGAAGGCCCACTTATCTGTCAGGACGCCGCACTTGTTTAACCAGACCTCAAGGTCCATCTTCCAGGGGTTGGTCTTGTTGGCGACTCCGTGTCCGCCTTCGGGGTAGAGGCGCAGTTGGGTATCGACCTTCGCCTTCCTAAGCGCCCTGTGGAACTGCGTGCTGTTTTCCGGAGGGACCAGTTTGTCGTCGCGGGCGTGGGCCAGGAAAGTAGGCGGGGTGTTGGCGTCGACCTTCAGTTCATTCGACAGGTCGTCGATCAGTTTCTTGTCGGGATTCGGACCGAGGAGACGCGCCACCGACGGGCGGTGCGGGTGGTTCTTCATGCTCACCACGGGGCAGAACAGGGCCATGAAGTCAGGGCGGCAACTGAAGCGGTCCACCGGATCTTTCGCATCCTTCCTGCCGGTGTGGTAATGCGTCGCGAGCGTTGTAGCCACGTGCCCGCCCGAGGAAAACGCCACCACCACGATTCGCCTGGGGTCCACGTTCCATTTCTTCGCGTTGGCGCGGATGAGGCTCACTGCCCGCCGGGCGTCCTGGAGCGGTGCGGGGTGGCGATAACCATGCACCGGAAGGCGGTAGGTCATGCTGAAGAACCGCACCGGGCGGGACTTGAAGAACTCCCAGAAGGTTCCGTAACCCGAGATGTGCTTGTATCCGCCTCCGGGTATCAGCAGCACACCGGGGGCCGGACCCTCGATGTCTTTGGGCGCCGCAAACACCTTAAGCGTTGGCGTATCGTTTTTACCAGTGCCCCTGGCCCCCGGGGCGCCCTTGGGCCAGAGCTTCATGTCCTGGCCCGTCACCGTCGCGGCGACACAGGAGACGACCAAAGTCAAGGAGATCAGATGCCTGCCGATAAAGCCCATATTCTTTTGAAACATATTCCTGTATTCTCCGTTCGGCCGGACCTTGTATCTTAGCTTACGAAATCCCCGCCGCCATCGCAGTGTATCGCCTGTGATTATATACAAAAAGCCTCCCGGGGCAATCCGCAAGTCGTTTTCCAGGCTTGTCGCGACGGATTTTTATTCCGGTTTGCGATAAAATTTATTCTGGGTAATACGGGAAATCTATGGTATGATAACGTTTATATCAGCCTGGAGGAGTATCGGTCTGCACCGCATCCTCTCCGCGCGATTCATGGTGTTGTTTCCGTTACTTTGTTAAGACGTCAGGGTCTTATGGATAGCGTAAATAGCGATCGCGTTAAGTCCCCGGTCTTCGAGGCGCTGGAACCGCGCCTGCTTCTGTCGGGTTCGGTCGTTATCTCCGAGTTCATGGCCTCCAACAATCTGACGAAGTTGGATGGCGACGGTAACTCCTCCGATTGGATCGAACTGTACAATCCGACCGCGGCGCCGATCAGTCTCGACGGTTGGTTCCTGACCGACAAGACGGGCAATCTTGACAAGTGGCGGATTCCGGACGTCACGCTGGCCGCCAGCGGAGATTCGGGCGGTAATGACTACCTGGTTGTCTTTGCTTCGGGGCAGGAGGACGATGATTACCCGTATTTCGACGGGCAGTACTACCATACTAACTTTACTCTGAGTAAGGAAGGCGAGAATGTCCTGCTGGTCAGGGACGACGGGACGACTGTCGAGCACGGATACGAGGACTATCCAGAGCAGGTCACCGACGTGTCGTACGGTTTCCACATAGGCGGTACGTGGAACAAGCTTGTGGACGCGGGCGATAATTTCACTTATCTCGTTCCGACGCCCGGCGACGCCGGCGATCTGCCCGATCCGGGCGTCAGCGAGGGCTGGACGGCTGAAGCATTTGATGATTCCAGTTGGTCCTGCGATACCGTCAATGGCGCCAAGAGGCTCCTGGTCACGGAGATCAATACCGGCCACGCCGAGTACGTGGAGATTCAGAACGCTTCGCGCGATCCCGTTGACGTTAGCGGTTGGGCGGTGCTCATCAACGATCCAGCGATCGATATCAACGCCGTCTGCGCTGCGGCATGGAATCTGTCGGGGACGATGGACCCCGGAGATATCCTGTCGAGAAACGATACCCAGTGGGGCGGTATCGACTGGGAAATCGAGGGGCCTGGATGGGCGATGATCCTCGATGGCGCCGGTAAGGTCGTGGATTTCGTTCCCTGGGGTTATACCGAAACCGAAATCTCCGCGATGAGTGTCGATTACGATATCCATACGGGCATTACCCCGGGCGATTACTGGACCGGTGACGGCGCCGCGCCCGGCGCCGGCGGCGGCGGCGGCGGTGGAGGGGGCGGTGGTGGAGGTGCGGGGATCAACTACGCCGGTGGGACATATACCGAGAACTTCGATTCGATAGGCACTGGTGACACTAACGCACCGGCGGGTTGGACGGCCGGTAACTATTCGACGATTCAGAACCGCCAACCGCCCGGAAGCACGGTGGATAACGAAACGCTTTACGCTGACGATGGTTCGTCGACCTCGAAGGGCCGCAGCTATAACTACGGTACGACCGGCGATCCGGACCGTGCGATCGGGCACCTTCCCACCACGAGCACCGGCGACCGCGCGCTGCAACTGGAGATCACCAACGACACCGGTTATCCGCTCGAGTCGCTTACGATTGGATATACCGGCGAGCAGTGGCGCGACTGGAGGAGTGGGGCGAATCCTCCCCAGCAGCTCAATTTGTACTTCAGCACCAGCCCGGGATCGGGCTTTGTCTCGATGGGCACACAGTTCGACTTCATCGGTCCGAAGCAGGACGGCGCCTTCATTAAGCTGGACGGGAACGATCCGGACAATCGCGAGATCATAAGCGCAACCTACATACCGCCGAGCCAGATCGCGCACGGCCAGACGTTTTACATCACCTGGCACGATCGAAACGACAATGTTGATGACAGTCCCCTGGCCGTTGACGACGTGTCGTTCAGCGCCGAGTTTGGTCCGCGCGAGGTGATGAGTCGCACCGGTAACTTCGACACCGACTCCGCCAACGATTTCGAGCGGAACAACAACCCCTCCCCCGGGGCGCAGAACGCGGACCTGACCGTGCCGTTTGGCGTGGTCGTGCCCAACCGGATGGGTGTTGGTTTCTCAAACGAGCAGGATGAATTCGAGAGCGTCATCCAGACCAGAGTCGATCATGTGATGAAGGAACCGGATACCGGCGAGCCCAACGCCTCGATTTGGACTCGCGTCGAGTTCGATGTCGTCAGTCTGGAGGGCTATGAATCCCTGACGCTCAGAATGAAGTACGACGACGGGTTTGTCGCATATCTCAATGGAACCGAAATCGTTTCCCGGAACGCCCCGGTCACGTTGGCTACTGATTCGGCGGCGACTGCGACGCGGTCGAACGTGGAGGCGGTTATCTACCAGGAGTACGACATTACCGCCTTCATGGGATTGCTGCACACCACCGGGATAAATGTCCTGGCGATTCACGGATTGAATGTCGATGCGGTAGACGACGATTTTCTGATCCAACCGCAACTGGTGGCAGGCAGCAGTATTTCCGATCCGCGGTTCTTCGGTAATCCGACGCCCGGGGCGGATAACGACCCGACCGTGGGTGCGCCGGCGGATGAGGTCCGGTTCTCGCGCTTGGGCGAAACGTTCACCGAAACGTCGTTCACGGTGTCCCTGAGCACCGCTGAGCCCGATACGACGATCTACTACACGCTCAACGGAACCGTCCCGAACGAATCTTCAATTGAGTACACCGGCCCGCTGACGATCAGCGACACCACGCAGGTGCGCGCCAGGGCATACCGGCCGGGACAGGCGCTCGGACCGGTCAATACCGAAACCTATATCGGACTGGCTGGTAACATCCAGGGTTACAGTAGTGATCTCCCGATCGTAATAGTCGAGACCTTCGGCGCCGGTGTCGACTCCTCTACCAAACGCCCCAGCCATATGTCCATCTTCGAGCCCGATACCGGCGGGTGGACTTACGTCACCGGCGACCACGAACTCGAAACCAGAGCGGGGATCAAGACGCGCGGATCGAGCACCAGCGGACAGTCGTTTTCACTGGAAGCCTGGGACGATTACATCAATGACGATCACAACATCAAACCGCTGGGACTTCCCGCCGAGTCTGACTGGATCCTATACAGTTCCGGATTCGACAAGTCCAAAATGTGCAATTCCTTCATATACGAGCTATCCAACCAGGTCGGGCAGTACGCCGTGCGCACGCGACACGTCGAGTATTTCCTGAACACGGGCGGAGGCGACGTGTCGTTGGCCGACCGCAAGGGCGTATTCGTATTCATGGAGAAGATCAAGCGCGGGCCCGACCGAGTGGACGTCGAAGAACTGGACCCGACCGACAATACCGAACCGGACATCTCCGGCGGATACATGTTCAAGGTCGACCGGCGAGACCCGGGCGACGGCGGTTTCAACGCGGGCAGCCAGGGCCTGTGCTGGGTCTATCCCAAAGAGATCGTCATTGAAACCTCCCAGTACGATGCCCAGGAAAACTGGATCAAGAACTATCTCAACGAGTATTACGCCGCCCTGAACGGCCCCGGTTTCATCAATCCCTCGACCGGCCTGCATTACTCGGATTACGTTGACGTCGCCGCTTCCATCGACCATCACATACTAAACGAATTCACGAAAAACCCCGACGAGTTCCGCCTCAGTACGTACTTCTACAAACCGCGCGACGGCAAATTCGCCTGGGGTCCGATATGGGACTTCGACCGCGCCCTGGGATTCGAGAATCGCTCGGCAAACCCGGTGGGATGGTGGCAGGATTTCCAGTGGGGCCGATGGTGGCCTGGAATGTTCAACGATCCCGAGTTCAGCCAGGCGTGGATCGACCGCTATTTTGAAATGCGGGCCGATGAGTTCAGCCACGCGAACCTGCAAAATATCATAGACACCCAGGCCGCGACCATCCAGTACGCCGCCCAGCGACTCGATGGCAATTGGACTACGCATCGCGACAACCTGAAAAACTGGGTGGACAATCGCATTAACTGGATGGACAGCCAGTTCCGCCCGCTAGCGCATTTCTCCAGGCCCAGCGGGCAGGTCGCCCCTGGCGCGACCGTAACATTCGTAAATCTCCCGACTTCCGGAAACATCTATTACACAACTGACGGCAGCGACCCGCGAGCGGTTGGGGGATCGATACACGGGCAGCTCTACGCCGGTGTGCCGATCGTGATAAACAGCAACACCAAGATCATCGCCCGGGTTTACGATGCGGCGGCGACGGCGTCGACCCACTGCTTCTCACAGGTGCAGTGGGGTGCGCCGTCTGAACTGGTTGTTGTCGTCGACGCGCCGGCCGACGCGAGCAATCTGGCGATCACCGAGATAAACTACAATCCCCACGATCCGACGCCCGAGGAACTGGCGGCGGGACCGGCGTTCACCAGCGAGGACTTCGAGTTCGTCGAGCTAACCAACACCGGCGCCTCGACTGTCGCCCTTGGCGGCGTGAAGTTTGTTGACGGGTTCGAGTTCGAGTTTGACGGAGATGCGACGCTGCCGGCGGGCGGCCGGGCGGTAGTGGTCGCCAACCAGGCGGCCTTCACGGCGCGGTATGGCGCCGGGGTCACTATCGCCGGCGAGTACGGTACCGGGTACCGGGCGCCTCACCTGTCAAATACCGGCGAGGGAATCCAACTTGTCGATATCGTGGGCGCCGAAATTATGGATTTCCGTTTCAACGATTCCGGCAGTTGGCCCGGGCGGGCTGACGGTAAAGGCGCGGCGCTGGAGATTATCGATCCGGGCGGCGATTACAACGATTCGGCTAACTGGCGATCGAGCGCGGCCTATGGCGGTACGCCCGGGACTGCATCCGAGGCGATTCCGGGCATCGTCATCAACGAGGTCCTGACTCACACCGACCTTCCGAACGTCGACGCCGTCGAGTTGTATAACACCACCGGCGGGACTGTGGATATCGGCGGTTGGTATCTCAGCGACAGTTG
>Ga0180434_10009199_pt1 | contig 10769 bp, 10 predicted proteins | sample SS_ome_7_FD_132453 | JGI IMG/M metagenome (GOLD analysis project Ga0180434, IMG submission 132453) | Hypersaline lake sediment archaeal communities from the Salton Sea, California, USA - SS_1_D_2 metaG | ecosystem: Environmental > Aquatic > Non-marine Saline and Alkaline > Hypersaline >... | reverse complement strand
TTTGTGATAATCAATGCCAATAAAATTTTTCATAGTGCACCTCCAAAAAAGTTAATAATTCTCGTCGGTAATGTTTATCACATTACCAAGCGAGGTGCACTATGTATTCATGCTAACTCTGTGGCTATCTGTGGCTATTTCTCTGTGGCTATCTGTGGCTATTTCTGTTTTTGCCTTTTTTTATATCTTTTGACGAATTCTGCGTATTGTTCCGGGGTGTCAATACCCTTACAGGCATGTGCGACCTTGCCAACCAGAATATCAAAGCCGTTTTCGAGCGCTCGCAATTGTTCGAGTTTTTCGATTTTTTCCAGCGGTGTTTGCGGCAAAGCGGTAACCTTCAATAGAAATTCCTTTCGATAGGCGTAAATTCCGATATGCCATAGGTACTGCGTTATTTTGCCTACTCCGGAGGTTTCTCTATCATAGGGAATGGCAGCACGGGAAAAATAAATTGCTTTTCCATTGTTATTGACGATGACTTTTACAATGTTGGGGTCGGTGATTTGGTCAGCGTCTTGGAACTCAGCGGCGAGTGTGGCCATCGGGCAATCGGGATTGTCTATGAGCAGTTGGGCAATGAGGTCAATATTTTGCGGGTCAATTTCCGGCTCATCAGCCTGGATATTGACCACAATATCAACGTCTATATCGGCAACGGCCTCAGCGATTCGATCGGTGCCGCTTTTGTGCTCGGTCGAGGTCAGAACACATTCGGCGCCAAAGGATTTGGCAGCAGCGAGAATTCTTTCATCATCGGCAGCTATTATTACCTTTTGAGGTAATTTTGCCAGGCAGGCCTGCTCCCAGGTGTGCTGAATGAGAAATTTGCCGGTATCTCCGGCGAGAACCTTGCCGGCGAATCTTGTAGAGCCGTAACGGGCTGGAATACAAGCTAAAACTCTCACTCTTTGTTTAACCTTTCCGCCAGCAGCATTTTTGCCGAATATATGGTAAAGATTAACAGGGAAAACTATTGCCGCAGGAATTACACAGCAATAGTAAATCCAACCGGGCTCTTATGGTAAGAGCAAACCTGTGGTTTGTCAACCCCGTTAGAAATTTTCCTTTTTTGTGGAATTTCTAACGGGGTTGACAGGGTAAAATAGTTTATTTTCGAAAAAAATTGCATATTTGTCCCAAACCATCTGATAAGCTGAGTACCGGTGTAATAAGGCCCAAGTGGTGCCGAATAAATATTGACACCCAAAGACTTGCAAAATTCAGCAAAGTGGATATACTTGTCAGCTAAGTAGCTTTCGATAAGAGCTTTTATTACAATTTGAAAGGATTTTCTAATGGCTGAGAATATTTTAGCTGCAGGGGAAATAACAATTCCCAGAATCGATTTGATAATTATTGTTACTTATCTGATTGGAATAATGGTTATTGGCATCTGGGCGGGCTACAGGAAAAAGGCCTCAAGTACGCAGTTTTTTCTGGCAGGCAGGTCGCTGAGATGGCCGATTATCGGTGCTGCATTATTCACGGCAAATATTTCGACCATCCACCTTGTGGGTCTGGCTGCTGATGGATACAGAATTGGGCTTGTTGTGGGTAATTTCGAATGGATGGCTTCATTTTGTTTAATCATTTTAGGGCTTGTCTTTGCTCCATTCTATTTCAGAAACAAACTTGACACGCTGCCGGAATACTTAGAGAAACGATACAGCTCTGCATCGCGCACTGTTATGGCATTCATAGCAATCCTGGGTGCTCTGTTAATCCATATAGGGATAAGTCTTTACGCCGGTGCAAAAGTTCTGGAGCATTTCTTTGGGATGAATATGTACATCTCAATCATTGGTATAGCGACCATAACCGCAATTTATACCACCATCGGCGGGCTTAAGGCGGTCGTTGTTACCGATGCGATTCAGGCGGTTCTGCTTCTGCTTGGTGCGGCGGTGCTGACAATAGCAGCGATATTTGCCCTGCCAGCTTGTGGTATCGAATCATTTGCACAATTCAAAGAGGCAATCAAGCCTGCACAGACAAATATGCTTCACCCTATTCATAATGCCCAGGGACAGTTGAATGAGTATTCCTGGATATCGGTGCTGCTGGGTTATCCGATACTTGGCATCTGGTACTGGTGTACGGACCAGACAATTGTGCAGAAAATACTCGGAGCTAAAACCGAGCGTGACGGTCAGGACGGAGCAATTTTTGCAGGCTTCCTCAAGATTCTGCCTGTTTTTTTGATGGTTTTGCCGGGTGTTCTGGGTTATGTCCTTTTCAAAGACCAAATCGGCGCCGACAACAATAAGACTTTACTTGTTCTGATGGAAGAACTTTTGCCTGTCGGCTTGAGAGGTCTGATGGCTGCCGGACTGCTTGCGGCTTTGATGAGTACGATTGAAGCGGCCCTTAACAGCACGGCGACGGTTACCGCTGAAGATATTGTCAAACGGATAAGGCCACAGACAAAAGACAGAACGCTGGTCTGGGTCGGCCGGGTTACCGCTTGTGTTGTAATACTTCTTGCGATGGCATGGTCAACTCAGGGCGGAAGGTTCAAAAGTATTTTCGTGGCAATCAACAAGATACCTATGATTTTTGCACCGTCAATTACGTGTGTTTTCATCTGGGGAGTTTTCTGGCGTCGGGGCACAAAACAGGCGGCCCTGACAACTCTTATTGCCGGCTTCATAGCAGGGGCAATATACTTCATTATAGACCTGCCGGCTTTCGGTGATGTGCAGTATGTAACCGACCCTGTCAAAGGATTGGGTATTCCCTTTATGCAGGTAGGCTGGTGGCTGTTCTGCTTCTGCAGCGTGGTTTATGTGATAGTCAGTTTGTTGACGCCAAAGCCGGCAGCGGAACAACTGGAGAACCTTTGCTGGGAGCATCCGCTAAGAGCCATTTTATCCGGAAAATTCAAAGGCATAACCGACCCGAGATTTTTTGCGGGCCTGCTGTTCGTTGTAATGATTATTTTGTACTATATGCTTCGCTAAGGGGTAAAAAGGAAATAGTTTTATGATTACGAAAAAGCAACAGAGAGAAGTTGTCGAGAAAAGTCTTGAATGCCTGAAGAAGGCGGGAATTGTCATAACTGCTAAAGAAGCGGCAAGCATAGAGACGGCTGATTTCGGCCTGAGCGATATTAAAAACACCGGTCTTGCAATACTTGTGTACGTGAACACCGAAAGGGTCTGTGCAAAAGAGCTGATAATGCTGCCGGGACAGACCTGCCCTGAGCACAGGCATCCGCCGGTAGAGGCCGAGACCGGCAAAGAAGAAACCTTTCGCTGCCGATGGGGAAAAGTTTATCTGTACGAAGAAGGAGAAAAGACAAAAGACCCGAAGTGCACACCACCAAAGGGCAGTGAACAATACTACACTGTCTGGAATGAAATTGAACTTAATCCGGGCCAGCAATATACTCTGTTGCCCAACAGATGGCACTGGTTTCAGGCGGGCCCGGAAGGGGCGATTGTCTCAGAGTTTTCCACCAAAAGCAGAGATGAGCTGGATGAATTCACCGACCCGAACATCAAGCGCGAGACAATTGTTACAGATTGATGCGGGATTGGTTATCAGCAGGTGGCTTTAGTTCTTATAATTGGTACAGCTTTATTGTCTCTTCCATCGACTTTATGCCGGATGCACCCGGTGCACTGACGCAACAGGCCCCTGCCGCATTGGCAAATCGGCATATCTTCTCAAGACTCCATCCTTTGACCATACCAGCAAGGAATCCCGCTACAAAAGCATCACCGGCACCGAGCGTATCGACAACCGATTCGACCTTGAAGGCAGGTGAGGTAAATTCATTGTTGGTGGTTTTGACATAACAGCCTTCGGAGCCAAGTTTAATGACCACTGTTTTGATTCCATAATTCAAGAAGGTATTCGCAATCTCGGGTGTGTTTTTTTTGCCGGTCAGCATTTGCGCCTCTTCAAGACTTGGAAGGAATATATCGACGTGTTCAAGGCAGGGTTCAAGAATGCTCATCCATCTGCCATCGGCATCCCAGGCGGTATCCAGGGATGTTGTAACACCGGCTTGTTTTGCTTTAGCGAGGACTCGTGCCATAGGTTTGCCGTCAAGTCCGGGCACGAGAAAGGCAGCGGCGACGTGAAGAATTTTGGCGTCCTTTATGAGAGAGAAATTCACATCATTTTCGGTCATTCGGGAATTGGCGCCGCTGTAGTGCAGAAATGACCTTTCACCGCCGGGACTGACGAGCACGACCGTTGATGAAGTGAGCACATTAGGGTCTCTTACGAGGCCTGTTGTGTCCAGATTATTTCCGTGCATCAGATTGCTCAGAAAGTCGCCAAATGTGTCAGTCCCGATTTTCCCGATGACACTCGTTTCGATTCCGAGTTTGCCGAGCGCCACGGCGGTATTGCAGGCACAGCCGCCATTGTGCAGCGATATATTGTTGACAAATACCGCCCTGCCCTTTTGCGGCATGGCCTCAATGGGGGCAACCACCACATCCGCGGTAAACTGTCCGAGACAAACAACATCAGACATATTATATAAGCCTTTCAGCCGGTAATTTTTACAGCAATGGTAAAGATAATGGAAAGATTTGTCAACCCCGTTAGAAATTTCCCTTTTTTGTGGAATTTCTAACGGGGTCAACAAGGCCAAAAGTATTTCTCGGCCATCCCAAAATTAATTCAAAAAAGGCTTGACAAAAGTAATGGATTATGGTTTAATACTATTGTTATGAGGCAAATTAACCGTTCAAATTCCGGTAAGTGGTGGTGGCCTGTGGGATAAACCCAACAGGCGAGCGGTAATTTGCTATAAAAATCAGTTGTATTCGAGAAAAGTGAGCCTGTTGGAAAAGCAGGCTATTTTTTTATTTGAATTTTCGCACTTTTGTGGATAAATATTAAGATAAAGGGTAATAAAAATGGATGATTATAAGCAAATAATACTTGGTGCCGAGCCCGGACAAATCGTCCCTATTGTCAAACACATCGACATGGATGAGCCGGTGGATTTTTTTGCCAGGCTAAGCGACTACGGACGTGCTAAAAACAGCTGTTTGTTTGAGTCCAGAGAGTACCTGGCGGGCAGCAGCGCACTGAGCTTCGGCACGGCGAAGCCGGCACTTTATCTTACCGGCACCGGTCAGGAATTTTCCATCAAAGCCCTGAGCAAAACCGGCAGGCGGATACTCAAATATTTGTCTGCCGATAAAGGGCGGTTTGACTTTTGTGAATCGGTCGAATTCGGTTCGGCGACAATAAGCGGACGAATTAAAAAGGTCGAGAGAACAGTCGATGAACAATCCCGGCTTAAAAGTATAAATCAAATGGATGTATTACGTTTGGTTGCATTTGCATTTCGTCTTGCCAGTAAACCTTTCCGAGTAACCTGCGGATTGTTGGGAGCTATAAGCTATGATTTTATAGACCAGTTTGAAAAACTTCCTCCCAGTGGGGACGACCTACTCGGCAATCCCGATTACGAGCTTTATTTCGCAGACAACATTTTCCTGATGGACCATAAACACCACAGCGGTCATATTATAGTTAATGTGATAATAACAGACGGAGACCGTGAGGCGGCGATAACCGAGGCGCAGGAATGTTTCGATTACTATTCCAATATCGCAAGGTTCGATGCACCAAAAGGGCAAAAATATACCGGCCCGATTGAGCCGCCTGCGACCGATACAAACCAGGCTGAATATGAAGCGATGGTAAAGGCCGCCAAGCAGCATATCATTGACGGCGATATTTTGCAGGTTGTTCTCAGCAGAACGAAATTAGAGCCCTGCCCTGATGAGCCATTAGATGTTTATAAGCGACTCAGGCAATTGAATCCTTCGCCGTATATGTTTTATCTAAATACCGCCAATACGATATTGTTAGGCTCAAGTCCCGAGCTGAATTTGCGTGTGAGCGGCGCCGAGAAGCGTGATGTGGAGATAAGGCCAATAGCAGGCACAAAACCCAGAGGCAAAATTGGAAATGAAATTGATGCCGATACCGATTTCAGGTATGAGGCGGAACTGAAACTCGACCGTAAGGAGCTGGCTGAACATATGATGCTGGTTGATTTGGCCAGGAATGACATTGCCCGTGTGGCCAGGGCGGGCAGCAGAGTTGTTACGGAACTGCTGACGGCAGAGAAATATGCTTCCGTGCAGCATCTGGTAAGTAATGTTAAAGGCACACTATCAGACGAACTCGACGCACTCAGTGCATATCTTGCGACGATGAATATGGGGACACTTACCGGGGCGCCTAAGATTGAAGCAATGAAAATAATACGTCAGTTTGAGAAAGCCAAACGCGGTTACTACGGCGGCGCTGTTATGTATCTGACCATTGACGGCCAGTTCGATAGTTGTATTACAATAAGGTCTCTGCAGGTCAAGGACCACATAGCTTATATTCGAGTCGGAGCGGGCATAGTACACGATAGTGTGCCAAAGACCGAGTTTGAAGAGACCGAGCACAAAGCAAACTCGTGTTTGCGGGCGGTCCGCGGGGAATAAAAAGAAACAGACAGCAATAAAACAGGTTATTCGCTAATTAGCTAAAAAAGGACAAAATGATATGGGAGAAGTAAGCAGAAAAGTTTTGTTCATTGATAATTTTGATTCGTTCACCTACAATCTGGTTGATGATTTTTGTAAGCGGAGTTGTCTGGCCAGGGTTTATCGTGCCGACATCGCACTTGAGGAGCTGCGGGCTTTGTCTGATGAATTCGGTCCCGACCTGCTTTTGATTTCGCCGGGACCGGGTACGCCTGATACTGCGGGAGTAACACTGCCGGCCATCGATTATTTCAAAGACAAGCTGCCGATTTTCGGGGTGTGTCTTGGCTTTCAATCTATAGTGCAGTATTTTGGCGGTAAGATTGGCCATGCGCCGGAACCGATACATGGTAAACCATCGAGAGTTACACATAACCAAAAGGGATTATTTGCCGGCGTCGAAAACCCGCTGCAGGCGGGACGATATCACAGTCTTTGCGCCGTGGAGCTGCCGGATTGCCTGGAACAGACAGCCCGGTTCGAGCAGATTGTAATGGGTGTTCGGCACAAAGAACTGCCGATATTCGGGGTTCAATTTCATCCTGAAAGCATTCTGACACCGGCCGGCGGCAAAATAATCGAAAATGCTTTGTCAATGGCTGAAGCAAATAAAAAATAAGATTTAAGATGGCTATGATAACCGAATTCATTGAGTCTTTACTTACAGGTAAAGATTTGAGTTTTGAGCAGGCAATGCAGCTCCTGGATATTATTTTTGAGGGTGAAGTGGCGGAGGTTCAGATTGCGGCGTTCCTTACCGCAATGAGGGGCAAAGGGGCAACAGCAGCGGAACTGGCGGGACTTGCTAAATCACTGCGAAACCATGCGGTTGCCGTTAAGGTCAATGTAGATAATCTGGTTGATACCTGTGGAACAGGCGCAGCGGCAATAAAAACTTTTAATATCTCAACTGCATCGGCGCTGGTGGCAGCCGGGGCCGGGGTTTATGTCGCCAAGCACGGCAATCGTGGAATAACCAGCAGTTGCGGCTCGGCAGATGTACTTGAGGCATTAGGAGTTAAAATAGATTCCTCCGCTGAAACCGTGGCAGAATGTATCAAAGAGGCACACGTGGGATTTATGTTTGCTCCTATGTTTCATCCTGCGATGAAATATGTCCAGCCGACACGGAAAGGGCTGGGATTCAGGACGGTCTTTAACCTGCTGGGTCCTCTGGCTAATCCTGCCAATGCGGCGGCACAGGTGATGGGAGTTGCTGATGAAAGTCTGATGGAGACGATGATAGAGGCTCTAAACCTACTTGGGGTTCAGAGGGCGCTGGTGGTGCACAGTGATGGTCTGGATGAAATAAGCACAGCAGGTGTTACCAAAATAGCGAAGCTAAGAAACGGCCAAATTACAAATACAGAACTTAACCCGGAAGATTTGGGTATGGGGTTAGCCGACATCAATAGCTTGACGGTAAGCGATGCCAAGACAAGCGCAACAATAATCAAAGAGATTTTAAGCGGCAAAGAGGATGCGCCTGGCAAAGATATAGTTGTACTTAACGCCGCTGCTGCGATAATCGTCGCCGGTCTTGCAGATGATTTTGAATCCGCAATTAAGATTGCAGAAGCTTCGGTCAGCGATGGGGAGGCAATGGAGTGTCTGGAAAAATTAGTTAAAATCTCAAATAGCTGAATGTTAAGGGGCTCCCATTTTGCGACTTATTGCAAAATGGGAGCCCGAGCGAGATATGATTTTCGAAAATGTTAATAGTTAAGGTTAAAATTTGCGGCATTACCAATTACGAAGATGCTATGGCGGCAGTGGATATGGGTGCGGATTTGCTGGGTTTTAATTTCTATCCCAAAAGCCCGCGATGTATAACCGCCGAGGAGGCAACAGAAGTAATAAATAAACTGCCGGGTTTTGTAGATATCGCAGGGGTGTTTGTGAATGCTTCTTTTGAACAAATCCAAGAGGTCATAAATCAATGCCAGCTAAACTGGATCCAGCTCCACGGCGATGAAGACCCGCAGTTCTGCCAACAATTTGATTCGCTGAATATAAAGACTATGAAGGCGCTGCGAGTGAAAGACCACAAGGACATCGAAAAGGCGGATAGTTTTTTTACAGATGCTATTTTGCTGGACGCTTACCATCCTGAAAAATACGGTGGTACCGGAGAGAGCTTTGACTGGAGTATCATCGGCAATATTCATAAACGTACCTTTCTTGCCGGCGGTATAAATCCCGATAACGCTGTAAAGGCGATTCAGCCGGGAATTTACGGAATTGATGTCTGCAGCGGTATAGAATCCGAGCCGGGCAAAAAAGACAAAAAATTAATGAAAAAGTTGTTTGACAATATACGACATTTGAGGGGTTAGGAAAATCGAATATGAAGTATAAAGGCAGATTTGGAGATTACGGAGGTTTCTATGTGCCGGAGGTCTTAATACCGGTATTGGAAGAATTAGAAGAGGCATTTTACCGCTTTTACAAAGACGAGCAGTTTGTAGATGAGCTGGCGCAGCTTTCGAGAGACTATGCCGGCCGTCCCACACCGCTTTATTACGCCCGCAGATTCAGCGAGTGTGTCGGCTTTAAAGTGTACTTAAAACGCGAAGACCTTCTGCACGGCGGGGCGCACAAAGTCAATAATACACTCGGCCAGGGGCTTTTAGCCAAATATATGGGTAAAACCAAACTTATTGCAGAGACCGGTGCGGGTCAGCACGGCCTGGCTACTGCGATGATTGGGGCCTTTTTTGGTATGGAGACCAAAATTTTTATGGGGGTAACTGACATTGAGCGGCAAAGCGTCAACGTCCATAAGATGAAACTGTGCGGCGCAGAAGTAATAGCTGTTGAAGGAGGAACGGGAACACTTAAAGACGCTATTAATGATGCCCTTCGCTACTGGACTGCTAATGTGTCTGATACATTTTATCTTTTCGGCTCGACCTGTGGGCCGCACCCGTATCCTGCGATAGTAAAACATTTCCAGTGCTGTATCGGCGAAGAGGCAAGGGGGCAGTCTCTTGAGCAAATCGGCAAACTGCCTGATATGATTGTCGCCTGCGTTGGCGGCGGCAGTAACGCAATAGGTATATTTTCGGCGTTCTTAGACGATAAGGATGTCAAAATGGTTGGGGTTGAAGCAGGAGGCAAGAGTTTGGCCAGCGGCAGGCATGCTGCGACACTGGTGGTCGGCAGAGTCGGCATTCTGCACGGCGCTAAAGCATATCTGCTACAGGACGACGAGGGGCAGGTCTATGATACCGAATCGGTAAGCGCCGGGCTTGACTATCCGGCTGTAGGGCCTGAACACTGCCTGTTAAAAGATACAGGCAGAGTCGAATATGTAGCCGCCGAAGATAATGAAGTGCTTGACGCATTTGAGCTATTGAGCAAAAGCGAAGGTATTCTTCCGGCCCTGGAAAGCGCACACGCATTGGCCTACGTCGTCAGCCGGAAAGGCAATTTAGATGCCGATACTATTGTGGTAGTAAATCTCTCCGGCAGAGGCGACAAAGACGTTTCAATAGTAGAAAAACACAGACCTTTACCCTGTTAGAGGCTCAAGTTAAGTAGTTGTATTATTTGAAGATGACATTGGCAAAAGGAAAGTAAATTTGAAACGTATTTGAATGAAGCCTCTAACAGGGTGAATCCTTTATTAGAGTTTCAAAATGTTTTACGTTTATGTGTTGTTAAGTAAGGTTGACAATCAGTTTTATACAGGAGCCACCGGTGATTTGAAAAGTCGATTGCAAAAACATGATGACGGACAAGTGCCATCAACAAGCAAGCGACGGCCTCTAAAGCCGATCTACTATGAAGCTTGTCTGAGTCAGGAAGATGCATTTCGACGAGAGAAATACCTGAAAACAGGGATGGGAAAAAGCTATTTGCGAAATCGTCTTATAGGTTATTTGGGAAAACTCTAACAGGGCAAAGTAAATTTTACTTTTTTAACGGCCTTCGTATGTTATTATGGGACAAGCGTCGAGAATCTGTCATTGCGAACAGCGAAGCGACGAAGCAATCTCACACTGTCATTGCGAAGGAGCCGAAAGCGACTGCAGCAATCTCGGCTTTTGACAATTGAACACAGAACATAGAATTGTACTGGGTGAAAACTAGGGAGGGGGAAAACTAGGAGTCTATCCGAGTAAGCTTTTCGAATAGCATTTTTCCGTCTCTTTCAGCTTTCAGGTCTTGGTTGTTAGCAGAAAAATTGCCGGCAGGTTCAACTCAACAATTATTTTCTCATTATTGACCGGCTTAACCTTCATCAAA
>Ga0180434_10009197_pt1 | contig 10770 bp, 9 predicted proteins | sample SS_ome_7_FD_132453 | JGI IMG/M metagenome (GOLD analysis project Ga0180434, IMG submission 132453) | Hypersaline lake sediment archaeal communities from the Salton Sea, California, USA - SS_1_D_2 metaG | ecosystem: Environmental > Aquatic > Non-marine Saline and Alkaline > Hypersaline > Sediment... | reverse complement strand
GCTCGGGAAGACCCATCTCCTTCAGGCCATCGGGAATCGCGTCCTGCAAACAAACCCGGCCAGCTCGGTCGTTTACACGACCTCGGAACGCTTTGCCATCGAATTGATCAACGCCATCCGCAACAGCACCACCGCCGTTTTCCGCAACAAGTATCGTCAGATCGATCTCCTTCTGATCGATGACGTCCATTTTCTGGAAGGGAAAGAGGCGACCCAAGAAGAGTTATTCCACACCTTCAACGAGCTACACGGGAACGAAAAACAGATCGTTCTCTCCAGCGACCGGCCTCCGGAAGAGCTTTCGGGGCTACAGGAGCGCTTGGTCTCCCGGTTTCGGTGGGGGCTCGTCGCCGACATCCAGGCGCCGGATCTCGAAACGAGGATTGCGATCCTGCGGAAGAAGTCGGCCGCGCGGGGTCTCGACATCGACGTGGGTATCCTGGAATTGATCGCCACACGGATTTCCTCCAATGTGCGCGCGTTGGAAGGAGCCCTCATCAAGGCGCTTGCGTTCGCCGAACTCCGTGGAGAAAACCTCACGCCGCTCACTCTCGAAGGAATGCTCCCCAAGGAAGGACAGCGTCCAAGATTGACCATCCACTCTATCAAGGAGGAAGTGGCTTCGCTCTACAACCTCAAGCGGCAAGATCTCGAGAGTTCGAGTCGGAAGAAAGAGATCTCCCACGCTCGCCACATCGCCATCTATCTGGCACGCGAAATGACCGACCACTCGTTCCCCGCCATCGAGCGTGAATTCGGCAATCGGGATCACACAACCGTGATGCATTCCTACACAAAGGTCAAGACCATGTTGGAGGAGACCCCCCTGCTGTTCGCCGAGCTGAATGAGATCCAGGAGGGCCTCGCGGCGCGGTATTCGCTCCTGCGCTAATCTTATCCTTCCGGTGGGGAAAACCTTAGCTGCTCCTCTGGAGAACATGGGACTTCTGCTCCGCACTCCGGGGAAAACGAAGGGGAAACCAACCGTCTCGGGGAATCCACAGATCGAATCCACAGGAAGCGTCCCTTTTTCCCCGGTGACTGCAGGGGATGTCCTCCCTTTCGACGTCCCATGGGGTAAGGTGTTCCGTCTGGTTTCCCCAGGATGAGCAGCCCCCTACAACTTCTACAACGGGGAGAAAATGAATGCTTTTAGTTACCCCAGTTGTTGTCCCGCCGCGGAATATCCTGGAACACCTTCCGTAATCTGATTGATGAACACACCGCGACGGACTAGAATGAGGCCCTCATGTCCGGAGTGCGGAGTACAACGATTATTGCCCTCCACTCGGAGAAAGAACAGCGAGCCGTTGTCGCGAGCGACGGTCAGGCGACCCTCGATACGACGGTGATCAAGAAAAACACGAAAAAGGTTTACCGTCTCCACAATGACGAAGTCCTGGTCGGATTTGCCGGTGCAACGGCCGACTGTCTTGCGCTACTCGACAAGCTGGAGGGGAAACTGAAGCGATACGATGGAAAGCTTCATCGCTCCGCGGTCGAGTTGACGAAGGAGTGGCGGACCGATCGCATCCTGCGTCATCTTGAAGCGGTGCTCGTTGCGGTCAGTCGGGATGGACTCCTGATGATCTCGGGGGCCGGCGAGGTGCTCGAACCGGATGATGGCGTCATTGGGATCGGCTCAGGGGGCGCGTATGCCCTCGCAGCGGCCAAAGGGCTGATGCTAGGGGGGGCGCTGACGATCGAGGACGTCGCGCGCCGGGCCCTGGCGATCGCTGCGGAGATCGACATCTATACTAACGACACCATTATGCTCGAAGAGATTGCGTGGGGATCCCGCGGATGAGTCAATTGGTCGAAGTCTCCGGTCAACAGCTGAGCGGGCTCACCCCGTCACAGATCGTCGAGGAGTTGGACAAGTACATCGTCGGCCAGCAGGCGGCGAAACGTGCCGTGGCGATCGCGTTGCGCAACAGGATGCGGCGGCAGTACGTTGAAGACGAGATCCGGATGGAGATCCGGCCGAAGAACATCCTGATGATCGGCCCGACCGGCGTGGGGAAGACGGAGATCTCCCGGCGACTCGCCCGGCTGACGACCTGCCCGTTCGTCAAGGTCGAAGCGACGAAGTTCACCGAGGTCGGATACGTCGGACGCGACGTCGAGTCGATGGTCCGGGATCTCGTCGATGTAGCCGTCGAAATGGTGCGAGAGGAGGAGATCCTCCGTGTGGAGGAAGAAGCTGACCGCATCGTCATCGAGGAGATCCTCGACGCTCTGCTCCCGACCTCGGACGGGGAGGGGGAACGCGAAGAGAGCGCACGGTCTACCCGGGAGAAGCTGCGTGCAAGACTCGAGGCCGGAGACCTCGAAGAGCGGTCCATCGAAATCCTGGTCGAAGAACAGGTGAATCCCCAGATCGAACTGATCTCCCAAGACGGGATTGACCAGATGGGAATCGACATGGGGAGCGTCCTATCCGGTCTTCTCCCGACCTCGCGGAAGAAACGGCGGATGCGGATCCGCGAGGCGCGCGCTGTCCTGTTCGAACAGGTCCTCGACCGGCTGATCAATATGGAAGAGGTCCGCCAGGACGGACTTCAGCTGGCAGAGGAGATGGGGATTGTCTTCCTTGACGAGCTCGACAAGATCGCCGCCGGTGGGCGCGAGGAGACGGGAGGCCCCGGGGTCTCTCGCCAGGGGGTTCAGCGGGACCTCCTGCCGCTCCTCGAAGGGGCGGCCGTCCGGACGCGGTACGGGACCGTCAGTACGGAGAACGTCCTGTTTATCGCCGCGGGGGCGTTCAACATGTCGAAGCCGTCGGACTTGATCCCCGAGCTCCAAGGCCGGCTTCCGATCCGCGTCGAACTCGACAGCCTCACCGCTGCTGATTTTCGCCGAATTCTCTGCGAACCGAAAGACGCGTTGGTTCGGCAATATCAGGCGCTCCTCGCGACCGAGGGGATCACGCTGATGTTCGAGGAAGAGGCCGTGGAAGCGATCGCGGAGATTGCGTACGAGCTGAACCAGACCACCGAGAATATCGGCGCCCGACGATTGTCCACGGTGATGGAGAAACTGGTGGAGGACATTTCGTTCGGAGCCGACCGCCACTGTGGGGAGACGATCCACATCGACAAGTCCTACGTCCAAAAACGCCTCGCCGGGATCGTGCAGGATCCCGATCTATCGCGCTATATCCTGTAACGTTGGTTGCAAGGGCTCTTCCCGAGTAAGATACGGGACCTTAACATCAAGGAGGAACGATGATCCACATCTCTTTGCCCGATGGGTCGACCCTGGAGAGGCCCCGAGGGACGACGATCCTCGAGGCAGCGTCGTCGATAGGTCCCCGCCTTGCTCAGGCGACGGTCTGTGCAGTGGTGGACGGAGCACTCCGCGATGTGCGTGAGACGCTCACCGAGGACTGCACGTTGACGCTCGTTACGACGGGCGAGCCGCAGGCATTGGAGACATTGCGGCACACGACGACGCACATCATGGCCCAGGCGGTGAAGAGACGGTTCCCCGAGGTCAAGTTGGGGATCGGCCCGGCGATCGAGGACGGGTTCTACTATGACTTCGATCGCGCGGCCTCGTTCGTGGAGGAGGATCTAGAGCGGATCACCTCGGAGATGGTGAAGATCATCGAGGAGGATTTTCCGATTTTGCGAAAAGAACTGCCGAGGGAAGAGGCCCGGGCGCTCCTCGAATCCCGGGGGGAGGTCTACAAGCTGGAACTCCTCGAACAGGTAGAGGACGAAACCGTCAGTTTCTTCGAACAGGGGGAATTCATCGATCTCTGCCGAGGTCCGCACCTCCGATCGACCGGACAAGTGAAGATCGAGGCAATGAGGCTCCTCTCGATTGCCGGCGCCTACTGGCGGGGGGACGAAAGTCGGCCGATGTTACAGCGGATCTACGGAACAGTCTGGGAGAAGAAGAAGGAGCTGGACGACTACCTGTGGCGTCGCGAAGAGGCGACGAAGCGGGACCACCGCAGGTTGGGCAAAGAACTGGATCTTTTCAGTATTCAAGAGATCGGGGGGCCGGGCCTCGTCTGCTGGCACCCCAAAGGAGCTCGGCTCAAACGGACCATCGAGGAGTTCTGGTACGCCGAGCACGATCGTGGAGGGTACGAGATCGTCTCCACGCCGCATATCGGCAAGGGCGAGCTGTGGACAGTCAGCGGCCATCTCGATTTCTATCGTGACGGCATGTATTCCCCGATGGACATCGACGGGGTCGATTACTACATCAAGCCGATGAACTGCCCTTATCAGATCCTCATCTACAAGACGCGGGGTCACTCCTATCGAGAGTTTCCATTGCGCTGGGCCGAACTGGGCACCGTCTATCGCTATGAGCGATCGGGGGTGCTACACGGGCTGCTACGCGTGCGGGGGTTCACGATCGACGACGCGCATATCATCTGTCGTCCCGATCAGGTCGAGGACGAAATCCGCGGGGTCTACGACTTCAGTCTGGACCTGTTGAGTGCCTTCGGATTCGAGGAGTTCGACATCTATCTGGCAACGAGGCCGCACGAGGGGAAGGCGGTTGGCGAGCCAGAACAATGGAAACAGGCCGAGGAGGCGCTGCGGGCGGCGTTGGAAGACCGCGGGCTTCCCTATCGGCTCGACGAGGGTGGCGGAGCGTTCTACGGCCCGAAGATCGACATCAAGGTCAAAGATCTGCTCGGTCGGTCCTGGCAGTGCACGACGATCCAGTTCGATTTTAACCTCCCCGAGCGGTTCGACATGACGTACGCTGGAGACGACGGGCGAGAACACCGCCCCTACATGGTCCACCGCGCCCTTCTCGGGAGTCTCGAACGATTCATCGGGTGTCTGATCGAGCATTACGCCGGTGCGTTCCCGGCGTGGCTTGCCCCGCTGCAGGCGATCGTGATCCCGATCGCCGATCGACACCTCCCGTACGCGCAACAGGTTCAGAAGCGACTCGAGGGGGCCGGGATCCGTACGAGGACCGATGACTCCTCGGAGCGGATGAACGCGAAGATCCGCAACGCCCAGCTTCAGAAGGTACCGTACATGATCATTATCGGGGATCGTGAGGCGGAAAAAAGCACCGTCTCGGTACGCCTTCGCACCGAAGAGGACCTGGGTGCGAAACCGGTGGATGATGTCGTGGCCATGATCCGCCGCGTTGTCGCCGAGAAGACTCAACGGCTGACGTAGGGAAGAAAGGGGTCGGTGGAGACGGGACCCCTTGCAGACGACTACGCAGCGGCCTTCCGCAAGGCCTCGATCCGCTCCGTCTGCTCCCAGGGGGCCTCGATGTCGACCCGTCCGAAATGACCGTACGTGGACAGCGGCTCGTAGATCGGACGTTGCAATTGAAACACGTCGATGATCGCACCAGGGCGGAAGTCGAAGACGCGGAGCACGGCTTGCTGTAGTTTCTCGTCGGAGACAGTTCCAGTGCCGTGAGTGTCGACGCTGACGGCGAGGGGAGCCGCCCGGCCGATCGCGTAGGCGACTTGGATTTCCACCTCGCGTGCCAGGCCGGCCGCGACGACGGTCTTGGCCACGTGTCGCGCCATGTACGTCCCGGAGCGATCGACTTTGGTCGGATCCTTTCCGGAGAATGCGCCGCCCCCGTGAGAGCCGAATCCGCCGTACGTATCGGCGATGATCTTTCGACCCGTCATCCCGGCGTCGGACGCCGGTCCCCCGATCACGAATCGACCGGAGGAGTTGACGAGAATCTGCGTTCTGTCATCGAGCCACGGATCGAGGACCGGTTCGATAACGTGTTCGACGATCGCCTGGTGGATCTCCTCCCCTTTGACATCGGGTTCATGCTGGGCGGCGATGAGAACGGTGGCGGCGCGGATCGGCCGGTCGCCCTCGTACTCGATGGTCACCTGAGACTTTCCATCGGGCCGGAGAAACGGGATCCTCCCGTCTTTGCGCACAGCCGCCATTCGCTGCGCCAAGCGGTGAGCGAGGACGATCGGCAGGGGCATCAGAACGTCCGTATCGCTGCGAGCATAGCCGAACATGATCCCCTGATCCCCGGCGCCGATGACGTCGTAGGGATCCGACGAATGTTTGGTACGGACCTCGGAGGCGTGGGCGACTGCCGTCGCGATGTCGGCTGACTGCTCCTTGATTGCCGATAGGACGGCACAATCTTGGTAGTGAAAGCCGAGTCCGGGGCGAGCGTACCCGATTTCAGCGAGCACACGGCGCACGACGGCGTTGATATCGACGTAGGTCGACGTCGAGATCTCTCCACCGACGAGGACAAGACCCGTGGTGAGGAATGTTTCGCACGCGACATGGGCCTTCGGGTCATCGCGGAGAATGGTGTCCAGGATCGCGTCGGAGATCCGGTCCGCGATTTTGTCCGGATGGCCTTCGGTGACCGATTCCGACGTGAAATACGCCGTATGCATCGCCCCTCCTTCTTTGACTACGAGCGGGGAAAGCGTAGCTCCGGTTCTCCGCCAGCGCAAGGTTGTTGCCGAACGGAGAGGGCCCTAGAATCAGCGCCGTGAGGAGGAATCAAATGGCGCAGATCGAACTGCCTTATGGAGAGACGACGGTCTCGATGGAAGTCCCCGATTGCCATCTCAGCGGCGTCCTCGAGGGGAAGGAGACTCCGGATGCGGCGTTGGAAGAAGCGTTCGAGTCCGGATGGGAGCGCCCCTTTGGAATGGACGATCCGGCGGCTCTGTTCCATCCCGGGGAAAACGTCGTGGTCGTGGTCACGGATCACACCCGTCGCACGCCGACGCATGACCTCTTTCCCCTGGTGTGGGGAAAGATCCGTTCTCGGGTCTCCGCCGCGAACGTGACCCTGGTGGTGGCAACCGGGACCCACCGTTCTCCCACTGACGAGGAACTCGAGCGGATGCTCGGCGATCTGCGTCGCGAGTTTCGGGTCGTTGTGCACGACTGCGATGGGGAGACGGTTCACGTGGGGACGAGTTCGCAGGGGACGCCGATCTTCCTTAACCGGACCGTGGTCGAAGCCGATCGGATCATCAGCCTGGGCCACGTCGGGATGCACTACTATGCTGGATACTCCGGAGGGAGGAAGAACATCCTCCCCGGCGTCGCCGGAAGAGAGACGATCGCGATGAACCATGCACGGATGGACGATCCGCGCAGTGGGGCGTGCATCTACGAAGGAAATTTGATCAATGAAGAAATGGTCGAAGCCGCGGCGATGGTCGGGCTGGACTTGGTTATCGACGTCGTGTTCGGGCGCGAGGGCCGGGTGGCGAACGTGGTGGTCGGGAGACCCGACGAGGCCCACGCGGCGGCTCGCGCGTTCTGGGATCGTTTCTTCCAAGTGCCGTTTCAGGAGCCGGGCGATCTCGTGATCGCCTCGGCCGGGGGGCACCCCAAGGACATCAACCTCTATCAGGCCTACAAGGGACAGTACAATGCAATGCGGACCGTGCGCGACGGAGGGATCTTACTCCTGGTCGCGGCCTGCCCCGACGGGATCGGGCACCCCGTGTTCGAAGACTGGATCATGCGCAGCCGTCGACCGGAGGACGTGTTGTCGATCTACGACCGAGAGGGATTTACACTCGGAGGACACAAGGCCCTCTATCACGCGCGAGATCTGAAAAAGGCGCGTATTCATCTCCTCTCGGAACTCGACGAGGAAACGGTCCGTCGCTTCTTCATGGAGCCGGTGCACGATCCGGAGGCCGTGGTCCGCATGGCGACGAGAGAGTTCGGAGAGGGGTGTCGCATTCTCGTGATCCCCCACGCTGCCGAGGTGTTCCCCGTACGCTGTGACACGTAAGGGAGGCCTCGTCATCCATCGATTTTCGAGCGTCACGTCAACGCAAGACGAGGCGCGAAGGCTCCTTGAGGAGGGTCGTGCCCGCGTTGGCCACGCCATCGTGGCGGACGAGCAGACCGGTGGGCGCGGACGATTCGGCCGAGCGTGGGCGTCTCCCCGGGGCGGTCTCTACGCGACCTTTGCGACGAGCGAGCGTCCCCTCCTCTCGCTGGCAAGCGGGATGGCCGTCGTGAACGCACTTGACGAGTTCAATGTTCATGCCTCGTTGAAATGGCCGAATGACATCGTGCTCGGGGAGGCGAAGTTGGCCGGGGTGCTGATCGAGATCCACCACGGGACGGCCCTCGTCGGGATCGGTGTCAACTTGGAGGTCGGACCCGTGGGGATGTCGACCTCGACCCGCACCATCGGTGCCGTGGTGCGAAGAGGGGATCTTCTGAGGTCGATCTGGCGGGAACTGCAGCGGGACGAGGATCCGAAAGCCCTCCTATCGGCCTACCGGAAGCGCTCCGCCACGCTCGGACGACGTGTACGGATCCTCATCGGGGAGGGGGGGCAAGCGGTCGAGGGGATCGCGGTCGCTGTCGACGGCCAGGGACGGCTCGTCGTGGAGACTTGTGCAGGCCGTCGGACGATTACGTCCGGAGAGTGCCAGCACCTCCGTGTCCTCCAGACGTAGGGAAGGGCCGTCTCATTGACTGGGTGTCGATCCTCCCGATATGCTAGGGAAACCCGATGGGACAGGAGGGATCGTGCTCTGGGGCAAAGCAAAGAAGATCGAGGAACTCGTGTTGAAGCACCTCCGCCAGGTGGACATTGCGCTTGAATCGTTTTACCAGGCGGTGATTGCCTATGTTGTGGAGCACGACATCGATCGTGCGAAGAAGCTGGCGCTCGATACACACAAGGCAGAGGGAACAGCGGACGATGTGCGGCGCGAGGTGGAAGCGAAGTTGCTCGGAGGGGCGCTTCTCGCGCCGTCGCGTCGCGATATCTTGGAGGTCATCGAGAGCGTCGATCGTCTCGCCAACTCGGGCGAGGCCGTCCTCGACGCTCTCCTGTTAGAGAGGATCCAGTTTCCGGATCGGATCGTGAGCTACGTGAACAAGATCGTCGAGGAAACGATCGAGATCATCCAATGGGTCGACCAGGCGGTCCATGCCCTGTTCCGTCATCCCACTGAGGCGCTTCAGTACACGGAGAAGATTGAACGGGGGGAGGGAAAGGTCGATCAACTTGAACGCGAGGCAATGAAGGCGATTTTCACGATGGACATCGACCTGGCGCGCAAGCTCCAGCTCCGCGATTTCATCGGACGATTGGTCGAGATCTCTGACCGTGCCGAGGATCTCTCCGATCGGATCGATATCATGGTGGCGGAGCGGCGATTCTGAAGGTCACGGACGGGAGGAGAGACATGGGTTTGATCGATGAGGCGATCGCGCTCGAGGAACGGGCCGAGATGAACTACCGTTCAGCTGCGGAGACGACGAGCGACCCAAGCGCGGTGAAGATCTTGAATCTGCTCGCTGATGAAGAAGCGCAGCATGCGGACGCCCTCCGGACGATGAATGTCGGCTCCGTCGGGTCCGGCATCAGCCTGATCGAAGCGGCGAGAGACTGGATCGGTGGCGTGATCGAGGGAGGGGCCGGTTCGATCTCAACCGACCCCGGTCTGCGTGACGTGCTGCAGCACTCCATGGAGAGCGAACGGGCGACCGAGACGTTCTACCGCGAGCAGGGAGAAGCATCCACTGACGAACAGATCCGCCAAATGTTCGCGAAGCTTGCTGGGATCGAGAGGACCCACTATCTGTTCGTCAGCTCGCTTGCCGAGTATTACGATCGGCCGACCGAGTGGGTCGAGTCGGCCGAGTTCGGCCTGCGACCGGAGTACTGAGCGGAAGACGTCTATTCCTCCCAATCGAGGAGACGCCGTTCTCCCTCCAGCGAGCGAATCTCGGTGACGTCCTGGGAGACCTCCAGACAGCCGAGGTAGTCTCCGTTTTCACCTCGCACTGCGATGTAGCGGATCAGGATGAAGCGCCCGTTGAGTGTCAGCCAGAACTTCGCTTCGTCCTTTTTCCCCTCCGCGAACGCGTTCAGGATCTGACGGACCACGGCGAGGCTCTTCTTCGGGTGGCACGTCTCGACGTGACGGCCGATCACGCTCGGCGTCCTCTTGAACAGTCGATTCGGACTCTCGGAATAGTAGCGAACATACCCATCGGCATCGACGAACGAGAGGTCGACGGGCATGTGCACGAGGGCCCGATCGAGCTGGCGAAGCGAGAGCTCGCCGGTGGAGAGGGCAATCTTGGTAGACATGGTCTTTCCTCCTCGTGAAGTGAAATCTTTTTAGGGCAGCCGCGACATTCTACCTTCGAGATTCTCGTACAGAGCTGGCGCGTGTTCAGCACGACGATGATCGGGACATGGTTCTCGCTTTACCAGACCGCCCAAACGCGGGCATCGTGCAATCCTTCCCAGGGCCTATTCACTGAGGGTTTCGATGATCGTGCGGCAGAAAGCGGGGAGATCATCGGGGTGCCGTGAGCTGATGAGCCGGTCGTCTACGACGACTTCTTTGTCGACCCATTCTGCCCCCGCGTTGACCAGATCATCTTTGATGGCGAAGAAAGACGTCACGCGCTTGCCCTTGACGATGCCCGCCGAGATCGGAACCCATCCGGCGTGGCAGATCATGGCGACGATTCCGCCCTGTTCGTAAACGGACTTCACCAGGTCCAGCATCGGCTGGTGCCGGCGTATCCGGTCCGGAGCGTAGCCGCCAGGGATGACGAGCGCATGGAATTCTTCCGCCGTGACTTCGTCGACGGTCCTGTCGACCTCGACGGGAAGACCGTGCTTCCCAGCGTAGCGATCGTTCCCGGGCATTCCGATCACCGTCACCGTGGCCCCTGCCTCCCGTAACCGCAGGAGCGGGTACCACAACTCCAAGTCCTCAAACTGGTCTTCTGCGAGGATGGCAATTTGTATTCCGTCAAGTTTCATAGG
>Ga0180434_10009196_pt1 | contig 10772 bp, 9 predicted proteins | sample SS_ome_7_FD_132453 | JGI IMG/M metagenome (GOLD analysis project Ga0180434, IMG submission 132453) | Hypersaline lake sediment archaeal communities from the Salton Sea, California, USA - SS_1_D_2 metaG | ecosystem: Environmental > Aquatic > Non-marine Saline and Alkaline > Hypersaline > Sediment... | reverse complement strand
TCGACTACATGCCGGCCCCGGGCTTCGAGTTCATCAACGACTATTTCGAGCATCTTCAGATGTGCTGGAACACGCTGGTGCTCTACGTGGACGATCTTTTGCACCTGTACGACGAGCGGGAACGGAGATTCACGGCGGAGCCGCCGCCCGTGCCCGCGTCCTACCCGCCGCCCTTGCGGAGGATGATGGAACGGATGAGGCAAGTCGTCCAGGGGGTGGGCTGGCTGGAGACGGGCCTGCCGCGCGAGAACATCATCGAGCCGCAGATCGGCTACTCGCTGCGCCACCTGGCCATGAATCTGCAGCAGGGACTGGGCTGCGCGCACGGCCTGGTCGGGATCTTCGAAATCGACAAGCGGTAGCGGGACCGGCTCCGTGATCCGATTCGAGCACGTCGTGAAACGGTTTTCGGCCGGCGTCGAGGCGGTCGCCGACTTGTCGCTGGAGGTCGCCGAGGGGGAGACGCTGGTCCTCCTCGGCACCAGCGGAAGCGGCAAGACGACCACCATGAAGATGGTCAACCGGCTGATCGAGCCCACCTCCGGGAGGATTCTCGTGGAGGGGACCGACGTGATGCGGCTCGAGCCGATCGCCCTGCGGCGGAGGATCGGATACGCGATCCAGCACATCGGCCTGTTCCCCCACATGAGCGTGGCCGAAAACGTGGCCGTCGTCCCCCGGCTGCTGCGGTGGCCCAAGGACAAAACCGAGCGGCGCGTCGATCAACTGCTCGAGATGGTGGGGCTCGGGCCCGACGAATTCCGCCACCGGTACCCCACGCAACTGAGCGGCGGGCAGAGGCAGCGCGTGGGCGTCGCCCGCGCCCTGGCGGCCGATCCCCCCATCGTGCTGATGGACGAGCCCTTCGGCGCCTTGGACCCGATCACCCGCGGGCAGCTCCAGGACGAATTCCTCGAGCTGGAATCGGAGATCCGCAAGACGGTCGTGTTCGTCACCCACGACGTGTTCGAGGCCGTGAAGATGGGCGACCGCATTGCGCTGTTGGACCGGGGCCGCTTGCAGCAGTTGGCCAGGCCTTCGGAGCTGGTCGAAAGGCCGGCCAACGAGTTCGTCGACCAGTTTCTCGGGCAGCAGCGGTTCCAGTTGGCGCTGGTCACCCGGACGATTCAGTCGATCCTCCCGGAGCACGAGACCCACGAGGAGCAACCGGAGACGGCGGGCGAAGGGCCGTGCCTGCGGGCCCGGGATTCGCTGATCGCGGGCCTCGACCGGTTCAAGGAGACCGGGCGGCAGACGCTTCCGGTCTGTCGGCGGGGGCGTCGGGTGGGCGCGCTGAGCAAGCGGCGACTGCTCGACGAGATCACCGAGGCCTTGGGCGAAGCGGGGACCGAAGAATGAGCCACGTGGTCGCCTTCCTTCAGAAGCTCGGCCCCGACGTGCTGGCGCGGACGCACGAGCACGTGTTCCTCACGTTCTTCGCCATGCTCGTCGCCACGTCGATCGCCGTGCCGTTGGGGATCTTCCTGGCGCGGTGTCGGGCCAGGGCGGTCGTGGGCACGGTGATGGGATTGGCCGCCGTCGTGCAGACCATCCCCAGCCTGGCCCTGATCGCGTTCATCGTGCTGTTGTTCGCCTTGATGCACCTCCAGACGATCGGCGTGGCCCCGGCCTTGACGGCGCTGGTGCTCTATGCCCTGCTGCCGATCCTGCGGAACACCTACACCGGCATCCGCCAGGTCGATCCCGCGGTGATCGAGGTGGCCACGGGCCTGGGCATGAAACCCCATCAGATCCTGTTCTCCGTGGAGCTCCCTCTCTCGCTCCCGGTGATCATGGCCGGCATCCGCATCGCCACGGTGTGGACCATCGGGATCGCCACGCTCTGCACGCTGATCGGCGCGGGGGGGCTGGGCGACCTGATCATGCGCGGGCTGCGGAGCATCCAGATGGACTACCTCGTTGCCGGAACCGTTCCGGCCGCCATCCTCGCCCTCCTGTTCGACTGGGCGCTGGGCGGCCTGGAGCGATGGCTGACGCCCGAGGGAATCCGCGCAGCCGGCAAGACGGGCGGCGCGTAGTCGTCGCGCTCCGCGTGAGGATCCCCGTCGCGCGGGGCTTGATGAGCAGTTCGATCGCCATCACGCGGAGCGTGAGGCGCACGTTGGAGACGGCATGTCGCTGCGAACTCGCGTCACAATCCTGGTCGGCGGCTTGGCGGGCGCGGCGGTGCTTCTGCTCGTCTTCCGCCCGACGTACGAGATGCGCGTCGCCTTCGACGCCGAGTTCCACACCCGGCCGGACGGGTATCGGGGATTGTGCCGCCACTACGGGTTCGAGTTTCCCGAGGAGCCGCGCCAGATGGAGCCCGGCCTGATGTACCGGGTGCTCGCCGACGGGGCGGTCGACGTGATCGACGCGTTTGCCACGGACGGGCGGATCGAGGCGTACGATCTGCTCGTGCTGGAGGACGATCGGGGGTACTTTCCGCCCTACTACGCGGCCCCGCTGGTCCGCCAGCACACGCTCCGGCGGCATCCGGAGCTGAAGCCGATCCTCGAGCGGCTCGCCGGGAAACTGCCCGACGAAACCATGCGCCGCCTCAACTACCAGGTCGACGGCGAGGGCCGCAAGGCGGCCGACGTCGCCCGGGAGTTCCTCGTCGCCGAGGGCCTGCTGGCGGCGGGCGCCCAGCCTTCCGACGGCCGGGCCGGCTCGATCGCCGTCGGCGGCAAGCAGTTCACCGAACAGGAGGTGCTCGGCGTGATGATGGCCGCCCTGATCGAATGCGAAACGCAGCTCGAGGTGGTCCGCCGGCTGAACCTCGGCGGCACGATGATCTGCTTCCAGGCCCTGCGGGCGGGCGACCTCGATTTGTACGCGGAGTATACCGGCACCGGCCTGGTGAACGTCCTCAATCGCCGGGTCATCTCCGACCCGGACGAGAGCTTCCGCGTCGTCCAGCGCGTGTTCGAACAGAAGTACGACCTGGTCTGGCTGGCTCCGTTCGGATTCAACAACACGTACGCGCTGGCCATGCGACGCGCGCAGGCCGAGGAGCTCGGCGTCACCACGATCTCGGATTTGGCCGACTATTTCCGGACACCGGGATCCTCGCGCGAAAGCGTGCCGTCGTCGCCGCCGGCGCGACCGCAGCGAACCGACTCGAACGGGAAGCCAACGAGCGGCGTGCCACTGCTTGCCGGCCGGACACGCAGCGGCGGGCGGGGTCGTTGCCCGGCTTGCCGGTCGCGTCAGAGCCGGCGGTGTCCGGCGAGCCGTGCCGTCGTGCAAGTCGAGCGTTGTCAGGCACTTCCGCAGGCAGCGGCACACGCGCCGGGACCATTCGCCTACAGTTGGACCGGCTCGAACAGAAGCACGCCGCCCTCCCCCTCGACGCCTCTCACGCGAGCGGGAGAGGGGGGTGTGTTGGGCCGCTTGAGTTCCCAAGATCGGGAGAACGCACCATGAACCCGGACAGGACCGAAGCCAAGAAGCGATCGCCACGCACGGCCTCCGCGCCGAGCCAGGGAGGCGCCCCGGCGTCTGCGAAGAAGACGACCAGGAAACGCTCGGGACGCAAACCGCCGGCGCGCCGGAAGGCCTACTGGGGCGTGTTCAACGATCTGATGCAGCAGGTCGCCGCCTTCGAGTACCAGGATCGAGCCGAGGCCGAGAAGACCGCCCGCCAGTGGACCGAGAAGAAGCGGGGATCGTACTTCGTCCGGGTCGTGAAGCAGCCGGTGGAGTGAGCTTCGATGCGCGATCGAGGGCGCCGCCGGCGTCCCGTCCCTCTCGTGCCAACCGACGTGGACCGTATACCCGAACACCCCGCCCTTGACGTAGGAGAATCGACCCGTGCAATGGACCGTGGCCTCAGACGTGGACGGCACGCTGACCGGAGACCGCGAGGCGCTCGACCGGCTTCGAGCCCGGCTGGGCGAACAGCGGGCCGGCGGCGGGCTCTACCTGATCGTGTCGACCGGGCGCCGGCTGGAGCAGGTGACCGAGGGCATCCGCGAGGAGGGCCTGCCCGACCCCGACGCGGTGATCTGCCAGGTGGGCACGGAAATCTACCTGCCCCCGTTCACCGAGCGATCGACGCCGATGGACGCCTGGCGCACGTGGCTGTTGAGCCGGTACTCCCGCGATCAGGCGCTTCTGTTTCTCGCGGGGATCGAGGGCCTGGTGATGCAGCCGGAGGTATACAACACGGAGCTGAAGACGAGCTGCTACCTGGACGGGTGCGCCGATCCGGACAAGACGGCCGAGGTGATCCGGCACCGCGTTCGGCCCCACGCCGACCGCTATCAGGTGGTCTGGTCGAGCGGCCGCGACTTGGATATCCTGCCGGCAGCCTCGGGCAAAGGCAAGGCGATCCGGTTCCTGGTCGAGCACGTGGGTCTCGATCCCGGCCGGGTCGTGGTGGCGGGCGACACGGGCAACGACGCCAGCATGTTCCTGGAGTTCGACCGCGGCGTGGTCGTGGCCAACGCCCAACCGGAGCTGGTCGAGCTGGCCCGCGATCTCGGGGACGGCCGCGTCTACCGCGCCCGACGCCCCTACGCCGCGGGCGTGGAAGAGGGATTGGAGCACTACGGCGTGCTGGACCGGGCGGCGTCGGCCGGGTAACCTTAAGGGTTCCCGCGGTGGCCTCGCAGCCCTGGCATGTTGCCCGGGTCGCCAATTCCACCGGCGGGAGGCCGGGGCGACGCCGTTCGTGAACGACCCCGGCCGGCCTTGATCCATCACCATCCCCGGACGCCTCACGGCCGAGCGTCGGCGCCAGCCCAAGACGCCCGCGGCGGGAAGCGCAAGCCCGTGCCTCGCCAGCGCGTCGGCTGGGCCTCGCCGACGAGAGGTAGGGGCGCGTGGTCTTCTCGATGACGACACGGTTCCTTTTTCCAGAGGGTTGCCATATGACGTACGATTTCGCGACCGACCCCACGCATCAAGCGTTCACGAGCTTCGATGCGCCGCACATCCTGATGATCACCAACCACGGCGTCCATCAGTGGGACGTCTCGCCCGGCCTGCCCGACACGGGGGGGCAGAACATGTTCGTGAACATGTTCACCGAAGCCCTGGCGTCGCTGGGCTTCCGGGTGACGATCGTCAACCGGGGCGGGTACGCGCACCCCGACACGGGCGAGATGCAGCTCGGGCTGCGGTACAAGGACGCCCGGCAGCGCATCCTCTACCTGGAGGACGACAAGCCGGAGTTCGTGCGCAAGGAGGACATGGACGCGCAGACGCCGCGGTTGGCCCGGTTCCTGTGGGATTTTCTGGAAAGCCCGGCCGGCGGCTACGTCGACATGATCATCTCGCACTACTGGGACGGGGCCAAGGTCGGGGCGCTGGTGCGCCGCAACTTCCGCGACCCGGTCCAGCACATCTGGGTGCCGCACTCGCTCGGCACGGTGAAGAAGCGGAACATGTCGCCCGACACGTGGGGGAAGCTGCGGGTCGACGAGCGGATCGCCATCGAGCAGGAGCTGATCGGGGAGCTGAGCGGGGTGGCGGCCACCTCGCCGCTGATCCGCCAGGCCCTGGTCGAGGACTACGGCGTGCGGCAGCCGCTCTTCCTGCCGCCCTGCATCGACCCGGGGCGTTTTCATCCACGCCAGATCGACGACAAGCACCAGGTCTATTCGCTTCTGGGCCGTCACTGCGGAATGAGCGCCGAGCAGGTGCGCCGCTGCCGCATCATCACCGAGATCAGCCGCACCGACATCACCAAGCGCAAGGACGTGCTGATCCGCGCGTTCGCCCAGGTGCACGCCAGGCATCCCGAGACGCTGCTGGTCGTCTCCGTCGATCCCCACGAGGAGAAGCTGCACCGCGACCTCTGGGCGCTGATCGGCGAGCTGGGCATCGCCTCGCACGTCGCCGTGGTGGGGAACGTCTGGGAATGGCTGCCCGACCTGTACGCCGTCACCGACGTCTACTGCTCGCCCTCGGTGATGGAGGGCTTCGGGATGGCCGTGCAGGAGGCGGCGGCGACCAGCGTGCCGGTGATCGGCAGCCACCTGATCCCGTTCGTCACCGAGTATCTTCTCGACGGTTCCGAGGAGGAGCTGGCGTGCGAGGACGCCCAGGCGCCGTTGCGCGTCGGCCGCGGGGGCATCGTGGTGCAGGCCGACGACGTCCCGGGATTCGCCTGCGCGATCGACAAGCTTCTCGACGACGCGGACCTGCGCGAGCGCATGGGTCAGGCCGCCTACCGAATCACCATCCCCTACTTCACGTGGGACGGAATGGTCCGCAAGTTCCTCGAAGCGGCCGAGTTCGGCGAGGTCGCCCGAACGCGGTTCGCCCCCGAGGTCCGGTATCACCTCAGCCGCGACACGCTCCAGGAGATTCTCCAGGCCGAGCGGCTGGACGACCTTTCGTGTGCCGACATCGAAGGGCTGTTCCGGAGCGAAGCCCAACTGGCGAAGTTCCTGCCCGACGGCGTCTGCCGCACCGATCCGCGCGACGGGGCCGTCGTCGTCTTCAACGCGGCCCGCGCCCGCCGGCCCCACGACAACATCGAGCCGCCCTCCCAGCCCGAGGAAGACGGCTCCCACGATCCGGTCTCCCGCGGCGAGACGACGGGCGTGATCGACGTGGCGCCGTTGAGCGAGGGCTTCACCTTCATCAACAAGAACCTCTTCCCGGCGTTGTATCCCTTCGAGGACGGCGCACCCGCGGCGACGGCCGTGGGCCTCGGCGACGGCGCCCGCCCGCGCGGCATGCACTTCCTCCAGTGGACGTCGTCCTATTTCGATCGGGATTGGTACAACATGCCGCAGTCGGACCGGTTGATCGCCTTCCGGCGTCTGGCGGCCCTGGAGGGCAAGCTGCTACTGGACGACTCCGCCGGCTACCCGGTCTCCGGAACGACCTCCGACGGCCGAGCGACGCACGGCTACGTGCTGGTGATCAAGAACCACGGCCGGCTGGTCGGCGGCTCGCTGGCGCACGGCCACCAGCAGATCATCTACAGCAACCTCAAGCCGCGGCATTTCGAGCGGAACCAGCGCTTCGAGCAAGAGCGCGGCGAGACCTTCGCGGCCTACATGCTGCGGGAGAACCCCGCGGAGCTGATGGTCAAGGACTACGGCGCCGCGGTGCTGATGGTGCCCTACTTCATGCGCCGCCCCTACAGCATGCTGCTGGTGCTCAAGGACCACCGCAAACGTTTTCTGTGTGAGTGCTCCGAGGAAGAGGTGGCCGCCCTGGCGCAGGCCTGGGGGGAGGTGACCGGCGCCATCATGGCCCTGATGCCCGACGTCGGCAAAGCGACCGCCTACAACGTCACCGTGTCGAACGGCCCCGGGGCCGGGCTGTACTGCGAGTTCTTGCCCTACACGCAGGAGACGGGCGGGTTCGAGCACCTGGGCCTGTGGGTCTGCCAGGACAGCCCGGAACGGGCCGCCCCGCAGCTACGCCGGCTTCTGACCAGCGCCTCCGATCCGTCGGAGGCCACGGCCGGCGCCCGGTGAGCGAGCGCGGGGGCCACGGCGGGGGCGTTTGCCTCGCCGTGGCCCCAGACGTTCCGGGGGGACAGCACGCGACCGGCGGCGGGCGACCCCCGGAACCCCCTCGCCGGGGGGTATCCGGATAGGCCGTACGCAAACAATCGATCTGCGGATTGCCGTTCGATGCCGCGTGTCTTCTTCGTTTCAAAATGGTGTTTCGAGCCGCGGCGCGCGCCGGGCGCCGTGCTCATGCGGACGAAAAGGCCCGCAATTCGGGCTCCCTCTCGCTGAAACGTGGCGATCCCGGCGCCTGGGGTTGACGGCGAAGCCATCTGACATAAACTATTTGCATACAAAACAGATGCCTGACAACTATTTGGGGCTATGCATCGCCACCCGAAGGTGGAACAACAGGTCGTCGTGGCCTTGCGCCGGATCACTCGGGCAATGGACCTGCATTCCCGGCTGCTGCTTCAGAGATATGGGCTGACGGCCCCCCAATTGGCCGCGTTGCGGGTCATCGAGCGGATGCAGCCGATGAGCGCGGGGACCTTGGCCAGGGAGTTGCGTCTGAGCCAAGGGACCGTGAGCGGCATTCTGCAACGCCTGGAGAAGCGGGCGCTCATCGACCGAACGCGCGGCGTCCAAGATCGTCGCAGCGTGAAGCTCGAGTTGACGGACGCCGGTGCCAAGGTGGTGGCGGAGGCGCCCTCCCTGCTGGACGAGCGTTTCCGCCGCGCGTTGTCGCGACTGGCGCCGTGGGAGCGGACCACGATCCTGGCAACGCTCCAGCGGATCGCCGCGATGGTGGACGCCGAGGGGATGGAGGCGGAGCCGGCGCTGCGGGGGGACATCGCCGAGCCCGGCGAAGGGGAGCGGTCCCCCCCTCTGGAGGACGCGTTCGTGTTGGGCGACCACGCCTCCTTGGCCGACGAGGCCTCGCCGGCGGTCGGCGGCCCGGCCTGGGAGGGATCTTCGAGCGGGACGGCAATTCGACCTCGAGACTCGGAGGTCTAGGGCTCTGTCAAGGCTTGGTTTTTGGGTTGGCGGGTAGAGGCTCGCGGGTGGGATAGTCGCAGATCGCTCCGCGATCATGGCGTTTGGTTCGCGGGGCGAACCACGACTATCAGGCCGCGCGACCCCCGTCTTAGGCTTGGCGAAGCACCAGTCCGGATTTCCGGAATCCGCTTCCGGCTCCGCCGAGCGGCGGGCGAGGATTCGTCGGCCGTTTGCCGCGCCCGCTCACAAACGAGCTCGCACGTCAGGAGGATGCGATGTTGGAGGTCACCGGCTCGGCCGCGGAGCGATTGCGAACGGCCCGGGGGGAGATTGGGCAAGCCGGGCGGGATTGCCTGCGCGTGCTTCTCCGCGAGAACTGCCTGGAAGTGATTCCGGATGAAGCGAAGGCGGAGGACATCGCCGTGGAGCACGACGGCGAGGTCCTGCTCGTGATGGACCGGGACACGGCCGATCGCCTTTCGGGACACAAGCTGGATTACGACGAGCAGGTATCACGACTGGTCTTTATTTGACTTCTTATCAGCCGGAGGAGGGAGGCGCTGGTTTCCCCATGGACGGGCAGCCGGGGAGCCCCCTGGACCGTTCCATGGTGCGTTCAGGAAGGACCTTGGAGGGAGGTGCGCCGTGCCGTTCCTCTCGCCCGAACCGAACGAGGAATCGTCGTCGATGGGGCGATTTGCGCACGGCGGTTCAAGCCTTGGCGCGGGCGCGCCGGGCGTTCTCGGCCCCGCCGGGAATCGACGTTTATCGAGCGGAGCCCGCGGGGGCGGGCGGATGCCGTCCCGCCCCTTGGGCGGAGTTGCCGCTCGTCAACCATGAGGAGCATTGACGATGACCGACGAGCGAGTCGACAAAGTGGCCCTGGGGATGTGGGTCAAAGTGACCGGCTTCGTGCCGGGGGAGGAGGAGGTCTTTCACTTGGTTCCCGAGGCGGAAGCCAACGTGCTCGACCAGCGAATTCCTCCCAGCAGTCCCTTGGCGCGTGCGCTGGCCGGCGCGAAAGTGGGCGACACGGTGCCGCTGGGCACCCCGAGCGGCCCCGTCGAGCTGACCATCCTGGACGCGGGGAAGCAGTAGCCTGGACGCGGGGAGGCAGCCGGCGCGGGGGCGAGGGAAGGCCGCGGGAAGCGGGCGTTTTGGATCGGAAGCACGCCGGAAAAGGAGGCATGTCATGCCAGCCAAACGGAAAGAGCGGATCATGATGATCTCGACGCATGGATACGTCTCGGCCTTCCCCGAGTTCGGGAAGCCCGACACGGGCGGCCAGGTCGTCTACGTCCTCGAGTTGTCGAAGTGCCTCGCCCGGATGGGATACCAGGTCGACGTCCTCACGCGGCGGTTCGAGGATCAGCGGCCGTGGGAGCACGTGGCGCCGCGCGTGCGGATTCTCCGGTTCCCCTGCGGCGGAAAGGACTTCCTCCCCAAGGAGACGCTCTGCGAGCACATTCCCGAGTGGGTCACCAACGCGGCCCGGTTCGTCGAAGCCAAGGGCCTCGAGTACGCGTTCATCGACAGCCACTACTGGGAGGCGGGTCTGGCCGGGCAGGCGCTGGCCAACCGGCTCCACGTCCCCCACGTTCACACGCCGCATTCCATCGGCGCCTGGAAACGCCACAACATGGACGGCGACCCCGAGGAGCTGGAGCGCCGCTACAACTTCCGGCATCGGATCCGGGAGGAGAAGGTGATCTACGACGAGTGCGACGTCCTCGTGGCGACCACGCCGCAGCAGCGGGATATCCTCGCCGCCAGCGAGTACGACGCGCCCGGCGAGAAGATCCGCGTCATCCCACCCGGTTACGACGACATGCGGTTCTTCCCCGTATCGCGGGCCTCGCGCCAGGCGCTCAAACAGGACCTCGACCTGCCGGGTCGAATCGTGCTGGCGCTGGGACGCATGGCCAAGAACAAGGGGTACGACCTCCTGCTCCGCGCCATGCCCCCCGTGTTCCAGCGGCTCGACGACGTCCGCCTGCTTCTGGCCGTCGGCTCGACCGAGCCGACGGAGGACGAGGTGGAGCAGGTCGACCAGTTGCGGCGACTGGCCACGGAGCTGGGGATTGAAGACCGCGTCCTCTTCCGCGACTACATCCCCGACGAGTCGCTGGCCGACTACTATCGGGCGGCCGACGTGTTCGCGCTCTCCAGCCGGTACGAGCCGTTCGGGATGACCGCCGTCGAGGCGATGGCCTGCGGCACGCCGACGGTCATCACCACCGAAGGCGGCCTCTGGGAGCAAGTCACCTGGGGCCTGGAAGCGCTGTACGCCAATCCGTTCGACCCCGAGGCGTTCGGACACGCCGTCGCCTCCATCCTCGCCTACCGCCGCGT
>Ga0180434_10009195_pt1 | contig 10772 bp, 6 predicted proteins | sample SS_ome_7_FD_132453 | JGI IMG/M metagenome (GOLD analysis project Ga0180434, IMG submission 132453) | Hypersaline lake sediment archaeal communities from the Salton Sea, California, USA - SS_1_D_2 metaG | ecosystem: Environmental > Aquatic > Non-marine Saline and Alkaline > Hypersaline > Sediment... | reverse complement strand
TAGGCAGCTTGCGCCTCATGCTTTTGGCGAAACGAGAGCGGAAACGGCTTTCGGATGTGGACCTTACGCCTGTCAGGCAAGAGGGGCTGACCTCCGAGGTCTTTATCCGGCAACGAGTCGAAGACGCTGCCATGTTCTCGGCGATGGTAAAGATCGCCGGCAAGGAAGAGGCGTTGGCCATCCACCACGAGGTCATGGACAAGATCGCCCGTCCTATACAAGAGATGCTCAACCCGCCGCAGGATCAACTCCTCGCTACGGAGGATCCTTTCACAGCCTGGCGGGATTACTGGACGGCTTTCTGGCTCGCCGAGAAGAATGCAGGGTTACATGACTACGAGATCGCAGAGGATTCAGACGAGGCATTCGCCATCCATGTCAAGTACTGCGCATTCTGCGAGATTCCTCGGCTGTGCGGAATCGTGGAGGCCTGCGAGCCGAACTGCTACAGCGACGAGGTGTTCTACCCCGGGTACATGGAACCTCTGGGGGTGCGCTTCGTCCGGACCAAGACCCTTGCCAGAGGGGACGATTGCTGCGATTTCCGGTTCGAGAAGGTCAAGTGATCCCTTGGGAGGCGTGAGATGAGAATCGCGGTCGTAGGGACAGGGTCTCTGGGCACGGTGGTCGGGGCCATGTTGACCAGGGGCGGACTGGATGTGTCGATGGTGGATGCCAACCAGGAGCACGTCGCAGCGATGCGCCAGAAGGGCTCGAAGGTCGTGGGGAGGCTGGACATCACGCAGCAGGTGAGAGCCGTTACCCCCGAAGGGATGGAAGGCATCTATGATCTGGTCATCTATCTGGTCAAGGCCTTCTGCGATGAGCAGGCCCTGCCGCAGGTCCTGCCCCACCTGGGAGAGGACAGCGTCCTCCTGACCCTTCAGAACGGCATACCGGAGGAGAAGGTAGCCTCTTTTATCGGAAGGGAACGCACCCTGGGCGGGACCGTAATGTGGGCGGCCGAGCTGTTGGAGCCCGGGGTTTCCAGGATGACCACCGATCCCGACCAAATGGATTACGACATCGGCGAGCTGGACGGAAGAGTCTCCGAAAGGATCAGACGGGTCAAGTCCGTACTGGACCATGCAGGCACGGCCCATATCACGGAGAACCTGCAGGGACTGCGGTGGACCAAGCTCTTGTTGAACGTAGGAGGCTCGGGGATCTCCACCGTGCTCGGGGTCGCCGGAGGCGAGATCTTTGACCATGACAAGGCCACCGACGCAGTCATCCACATCATGATCGAGACCATCCTGACCGCCAGGGCCCTGGGGGTGAATATGGAGCCCATACGCGGAGTGGACATGGGCGTCATACTGGACATCGCCAGACAGGACATGGGAAACCTGAGAGACCTGCTCAGGAACACGGCTTCCGATTTTCGGGACGCCAAGGCCAGCATGCTCCAGGACCTGGAAAAGGGGCTTCCCTGCGAAGTGGAGAGCATCAACGGCTATCTTGCCGAGATGGCATCCAAGGCCGGGGTGCCGGCCCCGGTCAACGACCAGGTGACGCAGATGATAAGGGAGATCCAGGACGGCAAGCGGGCGTACCGGTTCTCCAATCTCGATCTTCTGGAGCTGCCGCCGTTATCGATCTATTTCTAGAGATTCCCCCCAAGCACGGCCCTTCTTTGTATCGTCCTTTTCAAGGGAGCATATCGTCTTCAATGAAACAGATTCGGCAATCTTATAACGGATCGCGGAGTCTTATCACATTCTTGTTGACATCCGGCTCTTCCCTACTTTACGTTTGAAACATGCAATACAGATGAGGCGTGCGAGACGTGGAAAAGCAGGACTCGAAAGGGCAAGCAGCCGGTGACATGGCACAAACGCGCCGACGGCTTGAGGCCTTGGAAAGGTCGGAAGCCGAGCGTAATCGTACGAAGGAAGCGCTGCGGGCAAGCGAGGAGCGTTTTCGAAACGTCTATGATACAGCCCCGCTTGCCTTCGTGATATGGGATTGCGACTGTCGGGTTACCGAATGGAACAACCGCGCAAAAGAGATCTTCGGCTGGTCCCGAAAACAGGTCCTTGGAAGGAACTTCTTTGAGTTCCTCATCCCCGAGCACGCACGCCCCCGCGTAGAGGATGTTGTAGACGCCTTGCTCCGCGGAGAGATAGAGCCCGACGTGGTCAACGAGAACCTCACGAAGGGTGGAGAGACCATTCTTTGTCGCTGGAACAACTCGATCCTCCGCGGCAGGGAAGGCGAAGTCATGGGCGGGATGTCACTTGGCCTTGACATCACCGAGCAGGTACGTGCGGAAGATGCGCTACGGGAGAGTGAGAGGAAGTACAGCACACTGGTCGAGAATTCCCTGACCGGCATCTATATCGACCAGGATGACAGGATCGTATTTGCCAACCAGATGCTGGCCGATATGTACGGGTACCCGAGGGAAGAATTGAGCGGTATGGAGAGTTGGCGACTGGTTCATCCCGAGGACAGGCCCATGACGGACAAGATCCGGGCGAAGAGGCTACAGGGGAAGAAGGCACCGACGGAATACGAAGCCAGGGGCTTGAAGAAGGATGGATCCGTCATCTGGGTCAAGAGGAGAAACTCGAAAATCGAGTATGCAGGGCACGCCGCCATACTGGGCAATGTCGTGGACGTTACGGGGCGCAAGCGCGAGGAGGAACAATTCCAGCGAACGAACAGGGAACTCAGGAACTTCGCCTCGGTCGTCTCCCACGATCTGAAGAGCCCCATCATAAGCATCCAGGGGTTTGCCTCTCGGCTTGAGAAGAACCTCCCGGAAGAGCCGGAAGGGAGGGTCGGAAGATGCGTCGAGCAGATCGTGGCCAGCGCGCAGAGGATGGAGCTGCTGGTCGACGATCTGTTGGCTCTGTCGAAGAGCGGCCGGGTCGTCTCAACCCTCAGAGAGGTTCCCTCCTTGGAAATGGTAAGAAGCGTGACCCTTGGCCTGCAGGACAGGCTGGAGGAAAAGGGAATCGAGCTTCGGGTGGCGGATCAGCTTCCCACGGTCCGTTGTGATCGAGAACGGATCTGTCAAGTCTTCGAAAACTTGCTCGTGAATTCCATCCGGTCTCTGGGGACGACCCGAAATCCCACGATCGAAATCGGAATCGAAGGGGGGAACGGGTTCTATACGTTCTTCGTGAAGGACAACGGCGTCGGGATCGATGCCAAACACCACGGAAAAATCTTCGAGATGTTCTACAGGGTGAAAGGAACAGACGACAAGGAAGGAACGGGCCTGGGACTTGCGATCGTGGAAAGAATCGTGAGGGCCCATGGAGGAAAGGTCTGGGTGGAGTCTGAAAAGGGCAAGGGAGCAACCTTCTATTTCTCCATGCCGAGTGCGTGACACGCTAACACGTTTTCCATGCTTTCTTATGGGACTCCCCGTTGCGGCGTCCGTGTGATGAGACAGAAGGCGCACGAATGAAGGAACCAAGACCTTCAGAGATTCAGTCTGATCCGGAAGCCGAATCTCTTGCGAACATATTCCTTCACTCACCCATTGGTATCTTCATCATCCAGGATGGAGAATTCCGGTTTGTGAACCCCGAGTTTCAAAAGATCTCAGGCTACAGTGAAAACGAATTACTAGGTATGAGCCCCTTCGCCATCGTTCTTCCTGAGGATCTGGGTCCGGTCAGGGAAAATGCTGTGAAGATGTTAAAGGGGGAACTCTTCTCTCCGTATGTATACAGGGCCCTGAACAAAGACGGGGATATCCGATGGATCATTGAAACCGTTACATCTGTCCAGTATGGGGGAAGACGAGCGACCCTGGGCTATTTCATGGATAACACCGAGCATGAAAAGGCGGAAAGAGCGCTGCAGGAACGTACCGCTGATCTCATCGAGTCCGAGGAGAAGTACCGAACGCTTGTTGAGAACGTGCCGCTGGTGGTCTATCGAATGAAGCCGAGTGGAAAAATCCTGTTTGTTAACCAGTTCGTGGAAGAGGCATTCGGGTACACCCCTTCCGAGATATTCCGCAACCCTTCCGTGTGGAACGAAAAGGTGTACGATGAAGACCGGGTCAGGGTGGAAAAGTTCCGGAAGAAGAGCTTTTCCGAGGGGGAGGAGTTTGTCGCCGAGTATCGCGTCAAACACAAGAACGGCCGTATCGTTTGCGTCGTGGATCATGCGATTCCCTTCAAAGCGGCCACCGGTCTGATCAGCAGCATCGACGGCATCATCATGGACGTGACCGGCCGGGTGAAGCTACAGGAAAAGCTCGTCCGGGCCGAAGGGCTCAAGACCATCAGCGAGGTTTCAACTCGGCTGGCCCACGAAATTCGCAACCCCTTGGTCTCGGCCGGCGGGTTTGCACGACGGCTCCTGTCCTCCATGAACCCTGACGATCCCAACAGGGCGAAAGTCGAGATCATCGTGAAAGAAGTAGGCCGCCTGGAGACGATTCTGCGTATGGTCCTGAATTACACCCGGCCGATGGAACCGGACAGGTCACCGACACAACTCAACCCGTTGGTTGAAGGGGCATTGAGCGCAGTTGACGGGGAGATCAAGAAGAAAGATGTACGAGCAGACCTTCAATTATCTCATGGGCTTCCGGAGGTTACCGTTGACAGGCAGCAGATGCAACTGGTGGTGGAAACCCTCGCGAAGAACGCCCTGAATCAGATGAAGGAAGGGGCGACCCTGGCCGTTTCGACATTCCTGGAAGATGAAGCGCTCAACCTGGTCATGCGGTATCCCGTCGAGGATATGTCATCCGACGATGTGGAACACTTCTTCTATCCTTTTACCACCTACAAGGTGGTGTACGATGCCGCCGATCTTCCCATGTCGAAGATCGTGGTGGATAGACACGGCGGCACGATCGACGTAAACCTCACTGAATCGGGGGAACTGACCATTCATGTTTCCCTGCCTCTCTGACTTCCATGTCCTTGCCCAAGGCCCGGAGAGAAGTAAGGCGCGTGCAATTCGCGCACTCGCCGAGGACGGGATGACCGGCGATCTTACGGCCGCGCCTGTCCCGCCATCTATGTCTTTTGCCCGGCCGTGATCTCGTCTGCGGTGCGGCGCGCCGAGCGGACCACGGTCTCGAGGGTTGAATGGCCGTAGAAATCGCCCACCAGGTGGAGACCGCTGTACCGCTTCATCCCTTCCAGAAAGCTGCGAAGCCGAGGATAGATGCCCACCGGGTACCGTGACATGCCGGTGGGCTGCCGAACCACTTCTACGGATTCCACCTCATCCTCGAAGTCGGGCAGCACCTGTTTCATTTCCTGCCGCGCCAACGCGATGAGTCTGTCTTCGTCCTCATCCACGAGCGATTCGCCCGCTTCCCCCACGTACCAGACCTGGAGCACGGACTTGCCGCTCGGGATCATCTCCCTGCACTTGAACAGCGCGTCGGAGGTATAGGCCGCCCTGAACCCCTCGGTGCGGGAAAACACCCAGGCCCAGAAATTGTCCGGAATGCGGCGTTTCATAAAGAAGACCACCAGGGCCATTTTCGAATATTTGTACTGCTCGATGACACCCTTCTCGTCAGACGAGAGCCCGCGAAGAAGCGGGGCGATCTCCTTGAGCGGTGTGGCGCAGATGACCCTGTCCGCCGCGATGGTTTCTTCGTCCTCTCCGATTCTCATCCTCACGCCCGTAACCCTGCCTTGTTCGATCACCACTTCTCTCGCCTCAGCGTTGTAGGTCACCGGCAGGTTGCGTGCCAGGGTCTCCGGGAAGGTGTGCATTCCACCGGGGAGGCAAGTGTCCGAGGCGGTCAGGTACTGCTTCATCATCCGCATGAAGTGGGCGAGGCTCTCTCCCTCCGGTTCCGACTGGTTGAAGGCGATGACGATGGGGCGGACAAAGAACTCCAGGACATCCCTGTCGCACTGCTTCAAGATGTATTCGGAAAGCTCGATGTCTTCGAAATCAGGGAGCGGCGAGTTGAAGTAGGGGTCGATCCGCTTCAGGTTGAGAAGCGCTGTGATCACAGGCTTGGCGATGCGAAGGTTCGACAGAAGCGGCATCATCTTCAGCCGGACCGTGGTGTGCTTCACCAGCTGTCCCTTCCCGTGTCGCATCATCCGGACCGGGGCCCGGATGGAGAGGAGCCGGTCCCTGAGCCCCACATCCTCGAGGATCTTCAGGGTTTCCACGTAGTTCGTGTGAAAATACTGGGTTCCCACATCGACGACGGCGTCTCCTCTTCTCAGGGCCTGGATGCGGCCCCCCGGCACAGCCGCCCGCTCGAAGATCCGGCATTCCATGCCGGCCTTCTTGAGAAGGTGGCCTGCCGCCAGTCCCCCCACGCCGGCACCGATAATCACGGTCTGCCCCGTGGGCTGTGCTGATGGGTCCATACGGTCCCTCCATGGAGGCCTAAGGACTCAACGCAGCCATCAGGTCCCGGGCTATGCCCAACAGGTTGTTCCCAACATCCTCTTCTAAGTCTCCGTCCACCATGTCCTCTCTCACCCCGGCAATGAATACATCCAGTCGATTGACGGCGGGTGTTATCCTCCCATCTTCTATGAAGGTCCTCGCCTTCTTCAGGCTGGCGAGACAGGAGTCTTCCTCCTGTTTGGTCAAGTCGAGGTCAACAACGGCATCAACCAGAGCATTTGCCATTTCCGTGGGCGTGGGTACGTCCCCCACCGTTATGCCCACCTCGAGCCGCGCCGTTTCACCCGGCTCCCCATCATCCGTGGCGTAGAAGGAGACGGTATAGTTTCCAGCCTGAGTATGGTCCGGCGAGAAATGAAAGACACCGGACAATCTGTCAAAGCTCATATTGCCTGCCTGTTGTCGGTAGATGAATCCTAACACCGGGTACCTGGCCTCGCTCGTTCCTCGGGTCACCTGAGAAGGCTCGGCAAAGTATGTGTAGCTTACGTTGCAGTCAATCGCCAGATCTCTACCCCAATTGGACTCGTTGACGATCAGGCTGTATGTCCCGTCTCGGTTGTCGGTGGCGCTCAAAACGACCGCAACATGACCATCCGGCAAGTCACCCCGGTCAAGGACCATGACCGAATTCGCGACCGGCCTCTGTCCGCTGCCGAATCCGAAACCCCAATGACCCCAGGCATTGTAAGCACTGCAATTGGGATGGATACCGCAGAGCGCCGGCATGGTGTCATAGCGCCCGCCAAAGAAATCCCTGACATATCCGACACATCGCCCTCCACGTTCGCCCTGGGTGCAAGACACCGTATCCGGATCCAGCCCATAGCTGAGAGCTGTTTCATCTCCGTCCGGATCCGTTGCCGAAACACGGAAAGAAAGGGATTGATTCTCGAACACTTCCTGAGGAGCCACAGGTACGAATACGGGGGGCCTGTTTACGTTGCCGACGGTGATCGTAATGAGTTCCGCATCCAGCTCTATCGGGTCTCCATCGTCCGCCACGGCAAACTCAATATTCTCGTAGTTCCCTGCCTGGTCGTAATCGGGCAGCCAGGAAAAGGTGGCTGTGGGCCCATCAAAGGCAGCTCCCTCGGGAAGGTTGCCGGCGGTGAAGGTCAGCGTGTCATCCGGATCCGGGTCCGCGGCAGAAATCGTGAATCGCAGAAGCTCGCCTTCGTTTCCGGTCCAGTTTCCGATGGGGTCTAGACGGGGAGGCCGATTGCCCGGGAGCCCCTCGAGGGTCGTGATCACCAATCGGGGCCATAGAGCCGGGTCGCCGTATCTCGTGATGCCGCAAAATCGAGTGCCTCTCCATGAACCGGAGACATTGCTCTCCAGGATCAGAGTCAAGGAATCATCGCGCAGGTCGTGGGAGAAGTTGTGGTCGGAAAGATCCCATTCCTGCCAATCCGACCATCCCGAAGGATAAGAGGATCGGCAAATCACGGATCCGGTCTTCAGGGGCAGGTCGTCATAGCCGGTACTTGCATCCCAGTTGTCCTTCGACGCATAGAACAGCTCGATCACGTCAGGCAGGCTGTACCAGTCCCCGATCTCGAAAAGCCTGAACACGGCGGACTGAACTTGCTCGGAATCAGGAATGGAGGAAAGGTCGAATTTCAGATAGGGGATGGATCTATAGAAGAAGTTCACGACCGTCACCGGCGCGTCCAGATCACGGATGACCGTGGGGACAGCGTCGGGCACATGGCTGTACACATTCACAATGGGATGAAGAACATACGTGTTCGGGGTTTCACGGATGGTGAGGGTTATCCTCTCCGCATCCGACTCGATCGGGTACCCATCGTCCGCGACCGAGAATTCCAGGTTCTCATAAGTGCCTGCCTGGCTGTAATCAGGGGTCCAGGAAAAGGTCGCTGTTGACGACTCAAAGAAAGCACCTTCGGGAAGATTGCCGGCGGCAAAGGACAGCGAGTCATCCGGATCCGGATCGGTGGCGGAAATCGTGAATTGGAGCAGTTGTCCTTCGCTTCCGATCCGGCTGCCGACGGGGTGGAGCCGGGGCGGACGATTCTCTCCGAGGCCGTCACGGGTCGTGACAGCATTTGTGTCGTCAAAGACCAGAAGAGTGACGCAAGAGACAAGAGACAAGAGAACGAACGGATGCATTCCTGCGCGAAGAAGCTTCTGCATTAACGTGCCTCCGGTTGACCCGGTGGAAACACCAGACCATCATCCTTCCCTCTCCTCAGCCAATCTTTCAGGCACCATTCCGCCTGAAGCTTTGTGTGGGCCAGATTGGTGGTCTTTTTAGCGTGTTAGGAATCAATAAGTCAAGGGATGCTTTTGGGAAGAAGCCGGCCCTCTCTCGCCTTCTCAATTATGGTGTCACAGAATGACACGATGAAGCTGTGCCGCACCCATCGCAGGACCCTTCGTGCCATATTCGAGGACAAGGAAACGGACAAAGGCGCCGCAAAATCGATACGGCGGTTCTTGACAGAAGCAGGTTTCCTGATCTTCCTTGTTCTCCCGCCTCTGTTTCCCCCGATAGCTCGAGCTATTCGCCGCGGGCGTACACAATATCCAGTGTCCTTTCTTTCTTGACACACTGTTGCTTCTCACCCAGCCTGATTCCGTCCGAAACAAGATTCCTATCTCATCGTGAAGCTAGCTAGCGCATCGTACACAGTAACGCGGGGCGGGCCCTTTTGCAGCTTTCACGCGCTCAATAACCTACTCCTTTGACATGGTTTGAAGCCGTTTGCTAGTCTAATAATTTCGTGCGGAAAAAGAACGATAACTCGTTCTGCCTGTATAGAAGAGGAATGACAGAGGAGAAACGAACCATGGCTGTGCCGAGTGCGGAAGAACTGATGAAACGGGTCAAGGAGTCGGCGGAACGGGGCAACCTTTGCAGCCAGATCGTCATCGACGTGGGCCTTGGGCACCTTGGCGAGGCAAAGCCGGATGTGGTCCAGGCGGTCGGCGGGCTCGTGGGTGCGGATGGGTTTCTCGGCGTTACCTGTGGGGCGCTGACCGCCGCAGGGGTCTTGATTGCCAGTGCATCTGCGGGCCGGTTGGACAGGGACCTGATGTACATGCTCATCCAGGAATTGGAGGACCGGTTCGACGAAGAACTCGCCTCCGCTTACCCGGGCAACAAGTGCGACGACTTTCTGGAGGCGGACCCGGAAAAGGTGCCGACCCAAGTCTGTCCGCCGATCATTGTCGGGGCCATTCGCATCGCCCTGGAGTTGCTCGAAGAGAAGGGCGTTCAGGGGCCGGATGCTTAGGCAAGATCAGGGAGGTTCAAACAAGATGTATCATCCTACAAAATTGATCAAAATCCATGATGCAATTCCCTTGTCCCGGCCCTTGCCAACCAGGAAAACCACTGGATCCAAGCCGAGCATCCCACGGACGACTCCTACCTCGCGGGCATTGGCTGTCGGCCAGAAGTCCAAGGGCCAACAGCCGGAACCCTGGCTCCGGCCCTGACGCATTCAGGTAAGCAAGCTACACGTAGGTCCGAGGGAGAAGCCTCCAAGGATACGATATCAGAAGAAAACATTGGGTGGGCCCTCAGATCGTATTGGGAACGACTGGGTCGTTATCTCAAACGCCGACTGCGAGCTTTCTTCTGGTCCTTGACATCGATTCGTAATCAGCAGGTCGACGGTTCGATCCCGCCCGCAGGCTCCAAGAAATTCAAGAGGTTAGGCTGATTGGCCAGTGGGTCTAGCCTTTTCTTGTGAGCACTTCTTTGAGGGACGAACCGCCCCGGTATTGCCGGAGACTCTCCTTTTTGAGAGGATGGGGTCATGACAAAATAAGGCAGATATACACCAGAGGTAAAGGAACGGGCGCTTCGATGCTCTTCGAGCACGAGAGCGAGCAGGGCTCTCGGTGGGCGACGATCCTATCGATCGCGTCCAAGATCGGTTGTACGCCTGAGACACTTCGGCAATGGGTCCGACAAGCTGCGCGGGATAAGGGCGTTCGCCCTGGGCTAACAAGCACGGAGCAAGAGCGACTCAAGGAACTCGAGCGTGAGAACCATCAGCTTTATCAACCAAGATAGATTGTAAAGAAAGGAAACATGGGCGAAATAATTCTCTCTACAGGCAGAGGCGGAACGGGAAAATCCACGTTTGTGGCTTTAGCAGCCACCTATTTGAAACCACCGATATTACTTATTGACATTGATCCGGATGAGAGCCTGGCAGATATGCTTGGTTATGATCTGGATACCAACGCCAAGAGCACCATATCCGATAAGCTCTTCGAGATTGTTGAAGCAGCTAAGAATGGCGGACAAGACCCTTCTTTAGCCCTCGACAACATGGCCTCCATCATTGAAGAAGAATGCCTCTACAAAGGAAATGATGAAATAGATCTTATTGTTCTTGGCACCAAATTGACCAAAGGATGTTACT
>Ga0180434_10009193_pt1 | contig 10772 bp, 8 predicted proteins | sample SS_ome_7_FD_132453 | JGI IMG/M metagenome (GOLD analysis project Ga0180434, IMG submission 132453) | Hypersaline lake sediment archaeal communities from the Salton Sea, California, USA - SS_1_D_2 metaG | ecosystem: Environmental > Aquatic > Non-marine Saline and Alkaline > Hypersaline > Sediment... | reverse complement strand
TCCATCAACCGGCTGGGCAGCTCCTTGTGATGTCTGGTAGTTTTGCATCATTCGCCGGCCCATACCTCTTCCTCCTCCTCTTCCCATACCGCGACCCCCTCCTCTTCCCATACCCATACCCTGGCCGGATCCCGCCATGGATCCCATACCGAAATGACTTTCTACATTCGGACCGGCCGCATTCGCCATCCCGCCGGCCTTATACTGTTCAACAGCTGCTCTTATGGTTCCCTGGACGCCGGTAATGACCTGAATCCCGCCGGCTCCAAATGTCTGAAATGCATTTGGTCCGCAGTTGCCGGTCAGCACGACCGAAACACCCTTATTTGCAAGTAATTGAGCGGATTGAATACCCGCACCGCCACCAAGAGAGATATTGGGGTTCGGGATTGATTCTGCATCCATGGTATCGGGATCCACAATCAGGAAGAATTCACATCGTCCAAATCGGGATTCCACCGTATCTTCGAGCGTTGGACCCGTGGATGAGATCGCAATTTTCATATTCATGTCTCCCTTTGGTAATGTCTTTGGTATGGAGGGTATCAGACGGTATGCCGTGTATACTTTTGAATTGATTCCGAGGTGTAACTACTGAATTTCCCAAACGGATATACACCGGGGACCGTTACGTCTGATACGGTCAAACGGTCAACACGGTATTTACCGGTCGGATGACCGTTAAAGCGATATCGAAACGATTCTCGCATAGATCGTATTACTCCATACGATTATGCAACCGGGAGTAAGCCGCTTTATACCGACGGCCTACATCCCGGAAATAGAGAATGTGGAATATGGACTTTGCTATTCCTTTTCTGCTATGTTTTCTAATTGCGCAATTCGTTTATTAATTTCGGAAAGAGCATTTTCCAGGTATTGCGCGTGACTACGGAGCGCATCAACCTGTGGTTCTTGGGTTTGAGGAGCATAATAGGGCACTTCGTACGGTACTCCGTATCCCTGATAGGGGATTCCCCAACGACCCCGGCGTCCTCCACGGAAACCGAAACCCATTCCTCGACCGTAACCGTAACCATATCCGCGTCCCGGAATTGGATTCGCGAATCCGGGCGAGGGATATCCGGCGCAATAGCCGGCAGCTCTGCCTGTCATGGGGCCCCATCCACCGGGACCAGTTCCATCTCCGCCTGGCATATTTCATCTCCTTTCATGCTATGTTGAGATCTACTCATCCTCTTCGACCGCCTCGATATCGAAGACGTCGTTGTTTTCCACACCCCGGCATTCGGAAGGAGGGCAGGAACAGCGCATTGTGCAGATAGGCATCCAGAACACGTTCTATCTCTCCCGTGACGAACGGGATAATCCGTATTCCATGCGCCTCGATCATATGCGCATAGAACTGAGATATGGCACCACAGATAATGATCCTGATTCCACATTCAGAGAGAACCGAAACCCGGGAGATAGGCATTTCCGAATCAATCGTACGGTGATGTCTCGCAACTATGCATCCATTTTTTACTTCCACGATCAGTAACATCGTTGCTGAATCGAATAAAGGAGAAATTCTGTCCTCCCAAATGGTCAGGGCTACATTCACTTTTCATTCCCCTTTCATCTACAGCTTGTGCATTTCTTATGCCGAGTGGACCTCTATCAAAAAATCTGATTTCACGAGTTTCGAGATGCGATTGACCGGTGACAGGAATGGCGTGATACCGTCGCGGCTATTTGTGCCAGAATGGCGTATTTCATGTTCATACATATTTCTGGGTACTAGAAGTATTACTCCATAGGAATCAGCCAGGATAGAAATGAGGATGAACTCAATAGCATGACAGTCGCAAGGCTGCGACTATATATCCATGTTATATTTGCAGGTTTGCGACACTATTCGGTTCCTGATCGGCTACTACGACCATCGTATTCAGGAGTGCAAATGCCGAGACGTCGCATTTTTCGGTAGAGGGTACTTTTGTGAATGCCGAGATCGCTGGCGGTTGCCAGTCTATTGTAGTTATTGCGTTTGAGTGCTGTATAGATGGTTTGAGTCTCCACTGATCTCAGAGTGTCATTTATTGATCCGTGCATGAAGGGATCGTGTATTTCTCCGAGAAGATTATCCGGGAGGCAATGTGGTTCGATTTCCCCCACGGGGCAGACAACGAATGCGTGCTCAATAATATTTTCCAATTCGCGGATGTTTCCAGGGTAATTATGAGACATAAGAACGGAAAGTGTTCTACTGCTTATTCCAGATATTTGTTTTCTGCGGAGAACATTGAATCGGTGGATAAAGCGTTCAACGAGAAGAGGGATATCTTCCTTTCGTTCCCGTAATGCCGGGAGGAGGAGACGAATGACATTTATCCTATAAAAAAGATCCTGTCTGAATCTTCCGGCAGAGACAAGTTCGGTAATATCCTTATTTGCAGCGGTTATCACTCGGACGTCAGCCTGTATTTCACGCGTTCCGCCAAGAGGACGAAATGTTCGTTCCTGGAGAACTCTTAGAAGCCGAACCTGAAACGCCGGACTCAGGTCACCGATCTCATCCAGAAAAATCGTCCCTCCCTTTGCAACTGAAAAACGTCCCGGTTTATCTCTTCTCGCATCTGTAAATGCGCCGGCTTTATATCCGAAGAGCTCTGATTCCAGAAGAGTATCCGGAAGCGCTCCGCAGTTCATGGCCACAAATGGACCATTCCGTCGGGATCCCAGATTGTGAATGGCGCGTGCGAGAAGTTCTTTTCCCGTTCCCGTCTCTCCCTGAATCAGGACGGTACTTTCGCTTTCAGCAACTTGTGGAAGGAGATCAAAAATCCGTTGCATTGATTTACTTCTACTCACTATATCGCCTATCTGAAATTTTCCATCGAGTTCCTTTCGTAACTCTTCCACCGTGCTCATATCGCGAAAAGTTTCAACCCCGCCGAGAACATTACCCCGTTCGTCTTTCAGCAGTGAAGTGCACACAACAACGGGAATGCGAATTTGTTCGCTGTTTACGATATAGGTAGAAGTGTCTACGGCATCTTCGCCCATCTTCATGGTGCGACGGAGTGCACAGTCTTTTTCGCACATATTTGATCTGAATACATCCCAACAGTGTTTTCCCATGGCTTCTTCCCTTGAAATACCCGTTATTTCCTCCGCCGCACGATTGAAGGATGTTATATGCCAGTTATGATCTATGGTGAACACGCCGTTTGAGATGCTCTCTAAAATGATCTCAGTCACATGTTGGGAAAACTTTGATGGTTTCATGATATGATCCTTGCTAGTCCACATGGAAATCAATGAAACTTTCCTGGAACCACCAGTCAAACCACCAGACAATAGATCCTCCAGGAACTATCTCCATCTCACACCCAGTTCCACTATATCCGTTATATGAACGCACTCTCATCAGTCTAATCACTCAGCCTCTTTCTCGTGGCAGCGGAGATATGTCTCCAGTCTTCTACACATTGGCAAGCCTGGATTCACCTACTGGACTCCGAGGCACGACTATCTCAACAATTTTACTGACAAAATCCGGTGAGAAACGGGTACCACGAATCCGGTATCACCCCGGATTTCTCAGGTAATAGAGTAAAATTCCCGGGAGGTGGTGAAACATGGTATCGTAGATGTTTTCTGAAAGTCGGTATGCGAACAGAAAAACAAGCGTCATATAAATATTCACGAATAGAGCGAGCGAACCGATCATAATCCAGGCCCGACGTAAATGGATTTTAATAGCTAGAATGTCGCCCATATAGGCCAGACCGATTGAGAACATGAGATATGATGAAATCATCCGGCGTTGGCCCAAGGCATTTCCTCCCCACCAATCAACAGCAATTGAATTGATGTAGAGTTGTATACAGAAAACGAGCCCCAACGAAACATATGGTAGAGCATCTATCTGATCGGTACGCATGAGTCGATGAATAAACAAGCCGTATCCAATGAGACCGAAAATAAGAATCGGGTTATGGAAAAAGAGGCCGTTATTCCCGGAGAATAATACTTCAATAATATGGGGATTGAGGGGGTGGAAGAATCGGTCCCCCTGGGGTACGGTAAACGGTTTTCCCATCATATAGGTGTTGATGATAAGGATCGGCAACAGGCTGAATATCAACATGGCAAGGTACGCTTTTACGCCATCTCCTGATCTGCGGATCCCCGAGGTATATGGAGTTCGGAACTCGCGCCATAGTAGGGCGAATGTAAAGATAGCGATGGATGCGAGATTCTGTGTTCTGACGAGACAGTGTAAACCACCTGAAAGTCCCAGAAGATAGAAGTTGCCTAACCGCCGATCTCCACGGTGAATCCTCAAAAAGAGCCAGAAGAAGAGTGTCAGGGTGAAGAGGTCGGTTGCATGGCTTAAGGAGGCTTCGATCACGGAATAATACCAGAGATTGGTTCCCCAAAAGATCAACACTACCGCCCAGTAAATTGCATATCGTTTAAAGAGGTTTCTCATCACATCAGCCATGAACAAGGCTGTGATAGCCGAATAGACCACCGATGAGAACAGGGTGAAGTATTGGTAGTACCGAATCCATGGATCGATACCGATCCCGGTTTGGAATAGTTTGTCGAGAATTCCAGCGGTTATAAACGCTAAAGCGAAAAACGGGAACCAGAGAATGGCCGGTCCACAGGTCCATACATTCAGTGGTCTTCCCGTAGTACGGATAACTTTGGTTTTCAGATTGTAGAGATCTATTTCGTCTACCATCCAGGAAGGTTTCGGCGTTCTGTAGTCATTGGTGAAATCGAAATCAAAATCATTCACGAAAGAGACCAGGTACATATAGTAGTATTTCCCGTCCGCGGCGACTTTGTACGGTCTGTTGTGATACGTTCCGAAAACGAAATAAGCGATGGTGAGTAATACCGCGAACCAGAAGACAAAGATCTTAGTATTCAATTGGGAATGTCTCCACGATTCCCCAGACATCTCCACTCCCCGAGACTATGTGCCGTTGTTACCGTTGCTTCAGTTGCTTCACGTGCTCCGAATCGATATGGTTACCCGTACCGTTATCATCTATCTTTCGTAGTCATACATTCCCGAGTCAACGTATTTTCTCAGAGATTTGTCACGTTGATACTTGGAACGCGAGCATTGTAGTACGGATTCGGTTCAGCCCGTCAATTCGATCATGTATTTCGATTCCGTATCATCTCTTTTTTACCAATCGATAGAAACGATCCCGATGAAAAAGGCGGGTTAGGTTATTCCAGTTCGGAAATCATTGTTTCTATGGTCTCACGATCCTCGGCATCGGGTTTGAGATCCAGGTAGTGTTTCAGATGACCGAGCGCTTCTGCGTCGTCATCGGATTCCTCGTAGAGGAGGTATCCCAAGTTCAAGTGTGCGATGGGATCGTTCTTATCGATACTGAGAATGCGTTCGATATAGGCGATAGCTTCTTCGGGATTGCCGCGCAACCGTTCGATATCAGCGAGTACATGGAGTGCGCTCAGGCTATCCGGTATGCGTGATATAATCTCAACGCAGTACTCCTCAACGTCATCAGCCGCCTTCGTCCCGGCCATCAGCAGAACCTTGCCGAACTGTTCAATTGCTTCTTCGTATTGTTCTGATTCAAATAGGGCGGCTCCCAGGTTGAATGCCGCGATATGGTCCGTCGGGACCATGCGAACAATCTTCCGATAGGTCTCCAACTCCGCCGGGGTATTACCTTCGTTCGAATATCGCTCCGCTTCTTCATGAAGTGTCACAATCGATGCTTCAATCTCTTCGATGATCATCCTTGCCTTGTCAAAAGTCGATGCAGGGACGAGGACGATGAAGGAGAGTCCATGAGCGGATGACTCCTCATCCTGGAAGAGATGTGCAAGTACTTTCGTCTGGACGATGTAGTCCATTCCGCTCGTTTCGAGCCTGTCGGTCGTGGCTGTTGTGTATTCATGCGATTCCGTTTCAAGGAGGATAGCCATTTCAGAGATGTCAAACATCGGGATGGTTTCAAAAACCTCGTATTTGAGTTCAATAAATCCGGCGACAAGGGATTGCGCGGTGTTAAGGCCTGTTCGGAACGTACCTCCGTATTCCTCATGAGTCACCAGATGACCCGTCCATCCGGAACGTTCACGCTGAAGGATCATAAGATCATCGAGACAGTTCCGGAAAGTGATTGAACGCCACATATCAAGGGGACCTTCAAGAGTTTTTACGGCACTCTCCTTATCTATATTCTTTGCGGCATCCGTATGTATTTGGATGATAGTCGTATTCTGAAGTTCCTGCACCTCCATCCACCGGCGGCTCAAATACGACTGTGCTATTTCGATGAATGCGGGATCGAAATCGTCTTGATCGGTCGTCGTCGCGCGCAAGAGATCTTTGAGCGACATTTCTTCACACCGTTCGTACATACCCTCGTTATTCATCGATCACTCTCCCTGCGCATATGGTTTGCCATGGAATTGCCCGTTTTTTCGTTTTTCATTATTCTATTTCCGTTCCATGGCCGCAGCAATTTGTTCATCAGGACATACGGTTCCCGCGGAAACCAGCGTTTTTATTGCATCTTCAGGTGATACGTCTGTTTCGACGACTAAATCCTTTTGCAGAATCACGAGATATCCACTGGTTGGATTAGGTGCCGTGGGGACGAATACTTTCTGGTATTCTTGTGTTTCACTCACAATGGTTCCGGTTACAAAACCAACCGCAAACATACCCGGTCGAGGGTATTCGACAATCACGGTGCGTTTGAAGGCATCGCTGCTCCGGATTGAGAATGTCTGTGCAACATCCTTCGCGCCATTGTAGATCGATCGAACTACGGGAAGCCGTGTAAGAATCATCTCTCCGATGGAGATAAGCTTTCGACCGACCAGCATCGTGGCGAGAACTCCGATCAGATAAATAAGAATCGAGAGACAAACCACGGAAACCATATCAACGATAAAATTCGGAAGGTTAAGTTCGAGATCCCTGATAAGTGGAGAGAGAACCCCCGCCATAATTCCAAAAAGGTATTTGAGGATAAAAACGGTTACCACTACAGGAAATATGACGACTAACCCCGCGATGAACCTGTTTCGGAAATTAGTACGCAATGTTGTTAACATATACTCAACTCCATCCCCTTCATGGATCAGGCGTCTCGGGAGGTATCTCGTTTATGCTGCGTGAGTTTCGACGGCCGTGACCACTGCAGGTATCGAAGAAATAGTCGATAAAAATCCAGAATTGCAACGAAGCCGACGAATACTATGGGCAGGATCAACCATTCGAATATGTTTGATGTGCGCGAGCGTTCAAAACTATCGGATATTTTGTTGTATAAAAGAATAGCGATGTTCAGGATTGTGAATAGTGTATAACCGAAAACAGCTGATCGTGTCCCTCGTTTGAGATCCGGTCGTTCATCGGGAAGAAGGTTGCGTCGAAAACATACAAAGAAAGCCAGAATAAGAACGACACCGATCAAGGGTCCAACTGTATCAATGAAACTATCCCGAAAAAACCCGGGCATTATGATACCACGTATGCTGCTCAGGACGAATCGGAGATTCACCAGTACAACTGTCACAGAACCGGCTCCAGCCCAGAGAGCCGCACTTCTGAGTTGCTCACGTTGTTGATCCAGATAATCCCGTGCAAGAAGTAAAAAGAAATACGCCAGGAAAGCATTGGTGGCCAGATGAACACCAGCAGTAAGCACAGCAGGGGTATACGACTCAAACAATGATGGGAAAAGCGTTCCCGCAAAACGCAGAATGAATGAAATAACCAAACCGAAAATGACGATTTTAACCGAGTATGTCATAGAAATGATAGTGAGCCCTCGAAAATCGCTATCCTAATGAATTCCATATCTTGTACTCTATCATTTTACTGGAGCCTATTCGTCTGGTATAATGATCACGGGGCGGCGAACGCCGACGCGTAGCTCAGTTGTCCCATCCAATAGACACAATCGGTTTTCACGTGTCGTGCAAATGTCCCATACATCCGAATTCATCGGTGTGTCACCGAATCCTTCCGTGAGAATTATTGTAAGGGGGAATTCGCTGTTCCCGACTGCGCTGAAAGACGCTGAACCCGTTATCAATCCGGTGCATTGGGCATGCACCAACTTCTCGAATTCTTCGGCATCGATGTTTTGTCGTATCATAATACTTCCCGGCCTGATCTCCCCCGTGGCAATTGGTCCTGAAACTTCTCCACCGATTCCCCAGATACCTTCGATACGAACTCCATTGTTCTCCACGACGGCTCCTCTCGTCGTAGTCTTACTGATCCTGCCGGGCATCCAGGCTTGAATCGCCAGTTCCTCGAGAAGCGGTTCGATCTGTACGACACCGTATCGATGATTGATTTCGGAAACCTTTCCCCGGATCGGGGATCTGCTGTATCGCATATCCCCGGGGCGCAACATCGTGGCAACGGATTGTCCTTTCTCCACGAGCTGACCTTCTGTCACCTTCAGGTAGGGTTTTATCTGTTCGGGACGTATTCTGAGATCCCGTGCGACCGTTGCGGTACCCAGTTGTTTCGCGTCTTCCGGATGTTCCCGTACAACCAGGATTCCCGAGGGGAGAATACGCTCGAGCGTACCCGACACCGGAGAACGGTACTTCTTCGTATTAAACCGATTCAATCGATGACTTGCTATTATTTCATCGCTTTCAATGGTGTCACCGATACGCTTCAGAAGATGCCTCTCGATATCGTCTGGTGATGATTTGATGCCTGTTCCAACATTCAGAAAAAACGGTCGAAGAAACTGCCGCTGACTCCTGGCTATTACCGTTTCAGATTGTACGTTTGATCCCTTGTTGACGAATACGGTTCCCGGTATGGCGAGTTCCCGATCTAGTCGAATCGTCCCACGAATAATCCGACGCGGCGATTGATGCCCCCTGCGAGTGACCGGAGGTTTTATCTCGCGTTCTTCGAGGAGAAGTACTCCCGGGGGTGCCGTTCGATTTGTTCTCTCACCAGGGCCTGAGTGTATCTGGCGAGTATCGATGATCAGGCCACATTCTCCACCCGTGTATTCAGAATGCCATTTCATGAGTGTCTTTTTATCAGAAGCGAGTTCCACCACCGCAGATTCGTTATGGCCTAAGGAATACGAGATCACATCTCCTGATCGAAATGAATAATCAATTGATTGTCCATGTGACGTCCGACCCTTTAAACGAAAATTTTCCGGATTGCCATGGGTTGAGATGTCGGCCGGGAAATAAGTCCCGAGTTGCAGGAGACCCAGCTTCTGAAAAAGCCGGAATGCGAGGTCCGCATCGGTTTCTGAGAGAACACCGAGATGAGGGAACATGAATGCACGATCAACCGCCAGAGTAACAGGTTCTTTCGGTTGAAGGGCATTTATCAACATCATGGCAGCGGCATCCCGTGGCGAATGCGAGAGAATTCCGCCGCTCCCGATGACAAGATCATAGCCCGTAATCAGGGGACCTTCATTTTTCGACGCTCGTTCTTTCTTCCCTCCGGTGAAGAGGTCTCTCTTGATTTTGAGTTCATCCCCATTTCGACTGATTGAAATACCGGATAATACCCGTTGGTGATCACGAACGGCTTCACGAATAGCGAGAGCGGCAGTTGCCCATTCGAATCGAACGCCATCACGAGAATTCGGAAGATTGGTTGGCCGAATGTATTTATTTCCTATGGCATTCCATAGATCATCTTCAGGTGTTCCGGCCCCGAGTACCTGTTGAATCGAATGGATCCCACCTCTCCGCGCAACATTGAGGATACTGTAACTCATTCCGAGATTTGCGCTCACCGTTCGTGTAACAGATCCATTTTCGGCGGTAAAAACATCCGTGGTCGCGCCCCCGATATCTATAGCGAGAATCCGGGCTCCCATCTCCCCCGAGGCAAGGGCGAGGATCTTGCCGAAGGCTGATGGAGTCGGGACAATAGGAGCATCAGCCCATGATATAAGTTGCGGGTATCCGGGAGCGTGGGACATGACGTGATCATTAAACAAGTCATGAATGGCTTCCCGCGCCGGTTCGAGATTCTCGGAATCGTCGGAGGGTCTGATATTCGGAACAGGATAAAAGAGAAAATCATCTCCAAGAGTTTGGGCGGCATATTCTCTTGCATTAGTGTTTCCCGCATAGACCACAGGGAGCTTCGCGGTTGGATTGAGCTTGGGTTTGAGGCCCGATTCACGGATGAGCTCCGAGAGAAATACAGGACCTGAAACGGCATCGCCGTCGAATCCTCCGGCAAGCAGGATCATATCGGGCCGGAGCGATTTCAACGCTTGAATTTTCTCATAGGGAGTTCTCCCGTCATCCATGGCAATGACGTCGAGGAGGATCGCACCGGCACCCAGCGCAACGGTTTTCGCGCTTTTGCTCGACACATCCCGTACGAGACCCGTTACGACCATAGCCAGACCTCCACCGGCCGAGGAAGTCGAAAGGTATGGTACCGCAGGTTTGCTATCTGAAATCAGCTTGACGCCGGTTTTCTTCTGAAGCGCTTCCAGAGCATTCATGACTCCGACGCAGACATCTTCGTGCGGCTTTTCCACGGTGGTAGATGCTTCGTCTCTGAAGAATTCCCAATCGGATCCGTTTTTTTGAAAAAGAAGTGCCTTGGTAGTTGTACTCCCAACATCCGTGATGCAAAACCTACCGGCCTTCTCCGGATTCAGGTTTGACATGTTCTCTCAATCCGTCTCGAGTGTATGATGATGAATATTTCGCTTAATGATATGAACGTATGTTATTCTTGGGTACAGGTCAAAGGTCATACCATCGATAATGGAAGTATCGTCGAGACG
>Ga0180434_10009191_pt1 | contig 10775 bp, 7 predicted proteins | sample SS_ome_7_FD_132453 | JGI IMG/M metagenome (GOLD analysis project Ga0180434, IMG submission 132453) | Hypersaline lake sediment archaeal communities from the Salton Sea, California, USA - SS_1_D_2 metaG | ecosystem: Environmental > Aquatic > Non-marine Saline and Alkaline > Hypersaline > Sediment... | reverse complement strand
TCGCCCGACGGCAAGACCATCGCTTCGAAGTGCGGAGACCGCGGCGTATGTCTCTGGGACGTGGAAACGGGCGAACCGCTGGTCCCGTTGCCCGAGTCCTGTCCCTACGCCGTCACGGCCGTTGCGATCGGCCCGGACGCAGAGCAGGTGGCCACGGGAAGCCGAGACGGCGTGGTGCGGATTTGGAGCGGATCGACGGGCAGGGAGCTTCGGCGTCTGCCGTGGGGCAATGGCCCGATCAGCTCGATCCGGATCACCTCGGACGGAAAGACCTTGGCCGCGTGTGGCTCGGTCGGCGCCACGCCGAGGACGCTCACCGGGCAGGTCAAGCTATGGGACCTGCCCTCCGGGGAGCTGCGGCGCACCATTCACACCGGGAAACGCTTCTACGATTCGGCGATCTCGGCGGACGACACCACCCTGGCCGTCGGCAGCGGGTATTGGGGGAGCGGCAAGGGTTTCGTCGTGGAGCTGGCCGGCGGGACGATGACGGCCGGTCTTCCCCCGTCCCGGGGCTGGACCCCCTACGCCTTGACGGTCTCGCCCGAGGGCAAGGTCGTCTCCTGCTTGACGTTCCCCGACCTGACCATTCGGCACTGGGATCTGCTGCGCCGGCAGGAGACCGCCACGCCGCTGTCCCTGCCGCCCCGCTTCCGGGCGATGCACCTGATCTCCGACGCCGTCTTCACCCGCGGGTGTGAGAGGCTCATCGCCAGCTCGCACCGCTTCCTTCACGTCATCGACGCGACGACCGGCGAGCTGCTTCGACAAGTCAAGGTGCCCACTTGCCGGAACTCCCGGTTGGCGCTCTCGCCGGACGGCCGCCTCTTGGCCCGCGGCGGCCGGCCGCAGAATTTCCTGGGCCAATTCGATCCGTCCATCCGTCTGCACGATTGGCAGACGGGGCGCGAGGTGCTGACGCTTCAGCCGCTCGACACCGCCACCGCCTGCCTGCGGTTCAGCCGCGACGGGAGGTATCTTGTTTCGGGGATGTTCAACGGCACGGCCCTGCTTTGGGACGTCGCCGTCGAGTCCGGTGCCCGCGACCCTTCGCGGCGCACGCGCCCCGAACCGCAGTAGCCGACTATTTCGGCCCGGGCCGGGGCTCGAGGACCTCGAAGACGTGAATCGAGGGGTATCGCTCGACGCCCGATTTCCACGTGGCCTCCTGGAACACGTAGAGACGCTTGCCGTCCCACGTGGCCCCGCGGGCGACGCCCGGCTCTTCCCAATCGGTAACGGTTCCACTCACCTCGAACGGTTCGAGTTCGCCCGCGGCAACCTTGGCCAGGTCGGCCGGGTCGTAGATGTAGAGGCGCGAGAGCCGGTCGCGGCTGAAGCACTCGGTTTGCAGCTTGTATTCGAGCCGGCCCCGGCCCTGGCGGATGAAGTAGACCAGGCCGTGGCACGTGCCGGTGTCGATCCACGCGCCGCCGCCGCGCTGGCTTTCGACCGACCAGTAGCCCACGTCGCCGTCGGGCGCGAGGGCCCAGCCCAGCCCGCTGGGATCGTAGTCGGCGGGCCGCCGTTCGCGTTTCTCCTTGGGTCCGGCCCAGGGGTAGGACAGCAGGCACAGGCCGTCGGTCAAGGTCTCGCGATCGACCACCGTAAGCGCCGGTCCCATGCTCGAGCCCTGCCCTGATTCGTATCCGCCGGCACAAAGCCCGACGGTGCGTCCGCCGAAGTGCTCGTCGGCAAACCATCGCGGCACGCGGCAGAAACCGCCGGCGTGGTGCTGGATCCGGGCCTGCCTCGGCTTGAGCGGCGGGAGCCACCGCCGCGACGTGAGGTCGAACCGCTGGAGCCAGGGATCGCTGGTGGGCGGCGTGGCGTAGCCGCTGCGGGCCGAGACCAGCAGCGTGCGGGCGTCGAGCTGGTGGACGCCCATGGTGTTCGCGCCGCCTTGCACCCGCCACTCGCTGACGACGTAGTCGGTCGCCTTGAGCAACGGCCAGGCATTCACGTCGTCTCCGGTGCCCATGGTCTCGGGGATCTTGAACCGGCCCACGGCGTCGAGGTGGGCGTGGTGGCTGAGCCAAAGCTGCCCGTCGAAAAAGTCGATCCCGCCCTCCGAGTAGGCCATCGACTTCCCGCTGCGCACGTCCGGATCGACGCGCCAGCCGCCGACCCTCCGAAGCTGCGACGCCTCGAGCAACGCCCGGGGGCCCGCCCCGCGATTGGCCGGGGCGGCGCCTCGGGAAGCAGCGGCTTGCTCCCGTTTCCCCGCGACCGTGCCCTTGCCCGCCGCGACGTCCGTGCCGCCTTTTACCGATGCCAGAATCGCGATAGCAAGGGGCACAAGGAAACCCATGCGTTGAGTCTTCATCTTCGGACCTCCGGGGGTGGATGGAACAGGGATCCGGTCCATTCTACCTGAACGGCCCGAAGGGCGCTTCAGAGAGAACAGCGACCGGCAAACGAATAATGGCCGTCGTTGGCTCCACGAACGAACATCCTTTCGCGGAGCGAAAGGCGACTGTCATTGCGATTCTTCGAGCTTTTTCTTGAAGACGGCCAGCTTCCGCGCGATCAACCCCGAGTGCGGCTCCAGCTCGGCGGCCTTGGTTTGCACCTCGACGGCCTTCTCGTACTCGCCTTGGGCGAAGTAGACGTGGGCCAGGGTGTCGTAGTAGCCGCCGTAGTCGGGGTTCAGCTCGATCGAGCGCTTCGAGTACTTCAGCGCCCTGTCCAGGTCCCCCTCGGTGTTGCCCACCAGCCAGGCGTATTGGTTGTACCAGCGGGAGATCAGCGGCTCGTCGGAGACGTTTTCTTCGAGCCGGGCGGCCTCGTCGCGAATGAGCTTGAGGATCTTCTCGCGGTACTCCGGCCCGGCGCCGGCCAGCTTGTAGCAGGCGATCAGCACGTCGATGTCGGGCTTGCCCGTAGCCACCGCCTTGTCGAGGTGCTCGCGCTGACGCGGCTTGTCGCCCCGCTCTTCGTAATGGCAGGCGAAAAAGTAGTTCATCCTCGCGCGGATCGAGGCCAGGGCGTCGGCGTCCAGGTCGGCCGCCTCGTCGGCGGGCCCGCCGAAGGGATCGGCCGCCTTGGGCGGCTCCTCGGGCGGCGGCTCTTCGGCCGGCGGCTTCTCCACGGCGGCCAGCAGCTCTTCGAGCGTCTCGCCCGCCTTGAGGTGCTCGCCCTGGTCGTGGAGCAGCTCGGCCAGGTGCGATTGCACGGCTACGGTCAGCGACGTGCCGGGCGCCGCGCTGCGGATGATGTGTCGATACTCGCCAAGGGCCCAGCGGATCTGGCCGCGGTCCTCCAGTTCCTGGGCCACGTTGATGTGGTGGCGCAGCGCCTCGGCGTCGCCGCCCGGGTGAACGCCCAGGGCCTGGTTGGCCGCGCGCCCGGCCGCCGACTCCTTGTCCTGGGCCAACAGGGCGTCGGCCAGCGTGTAGAGGAGCACCGGGTTTTCGGCGAACACGCCGGTGAACTTGGCCGCCATCTCGTCGACCACCGCCCACGCCTCCTGCTCGATGAGCCAGTCGAGCAGCTCGAGCAGCTCCTCGGGGTCGCCCTTTTCGAGCCGGATCATCACGCGCGTAGTGGCCAGGGCCGCCTCGGTCTGCTTCAGCTTGCGGTGCCTGGGGACCTCGAACCTGGCCTGGACGGCCACGATGTCGGTGCTCGTGTGGCTCGGCCGGCGGTGCAAAAGGGCCTCCTCCTCCTCGACAAACTCGGCCCACTTGGCTACGGCCGCGGCCGGGTCCCGGCGGAACTCTGGCCAGACCGAGAGCCACTTGGCCGCGGGACGCAAGCTGCCGGCCAGGTGGGTTTCGAGCTGTCGGCACAGTTCCTCGTCGGGCGGCTCGCCGGGCGCCTGACGCCCGAGAAGCGCCAACGCCGCGTGTTTTGAGAGCACCGGCGACTGCTCGAAACGGACCAGCCGGCACAATGCGGCCGTGCCCTGGCCCCCCTCCAGCGCGGCCAACGCCCGCATCTTGGCCAGCTTTTCCGGGCCGTTCTGCGTCTCGTAATCCGAGAGTATCTTGCGGACCTCCTCGGGGTCGTCCTTGGTGGTCCAGGCCACGGTCAAGAGGCGCAGCAGGTATCGGGCCCGGGCCGCGACCTCGAGGTCCTCGTGCTGGCTCGCCGCGGTCAGCGCGCCGAACGCCTCGAAGGAGTACCGGGCCAGCTCCTCCTGGGCCCGCTGACGCATGAAGTAATCTTTGTCGCCGAGCTGCTCGATGAGCCGCTCGATCCGCTCCTGCGTCGAGGGCGAAGCCGTGGGAGGCTCCTCGTCCTCTGGCGGGGCCGGCGTGGCCCCCAGAACGCAGGTAAACGGCAGACTCGCCCCCAGCAGGAACCGGAGTACCCAATTGGGCCGGAAGTTTGTTGCCATGATTGCACGCAAGAATGGGGACCGCCGCGGCCTGCCCTGACCCATTAAGGATACCGCAGTGAATCGCGGCGGGGCAAGATCCAGGCGCCGGATTCCAGCCTCATTGGGGACCCAACAGACGACCTCAGTCAGGAGCCGACACCCCACGATCTTACGGCCGACGATCAGGGCTGAGAAAGCCTGGGGGTCTTCCCGATCGACGTTAGTCTTCGGCGATGATGGTGCGGACCTCGGCCACGGAGAGGTCCTCGAGGAACCGGGCCCCTACCTCGAAACAGCGGGGTCCCAGACGCCGGCACCAGGAGACCTCGATCACGCGGCCACTCCCATTGGGCAGGACGAATTGAGCCCGCTCCCCGGGATACATCTGTTCGGAGTGCAGGTAGCCCACCCCGCCTCGCGAGACGGTGGTGGTCATCACTGCGGCCACGGTCGGCGGTCGTTCAAGCGCGGGCAAGCTGGAAGAGTATCTCATCGCTGCGCGGTGCGCGTGCCCGCGCAAGTGATAACGGGCGTGGCGGCGGTCTTCGTCGCGGCTGGTCGTTGCGAACCCGCGTCGCTCGAAATCGTCTCGCAAGAAGTCGGGCAGGACGACGTCACAGGGGAGGAACGCCATCGCTTTTAGCATTTCGTTTTCGTTATTGCTCTGATCCAGCATTCTACGACCTCCTCATCGAAACCGCGACCCGCCTCCTGATCGAGATATGCCAGCACGTCCGCGTTGGACGCGGCCTTGCGGTACGGGCGGTTGCGAGTCAGCGCGTCGTAGACGTCAACGACGGCAGAGATACGCGCCCATTCGTGGATTTCGGCTGCGTGCGTGCCGACGGGGTAACCGCGGCCGTCCCACCGCTCGTGATGCTGATACACCATCATGAGCTGACCCCAGTTGAGATCCTCCCGCCGACAGAGCTGGGCAAAACCGGTCCGCGGGTGTTCCTTGATACACTCCCGGTCCTCCGCGGTCAGCCGTTCGCGCTTGTCGAGGACGGCGCGGCCGATGAATCGCTTACCGAGGTCGTGTAGCAATCCCCCCTGGGCGATCGCCACGACGTCCTCAGGCTCGTGTATGCCCAGCTCCCCGGCCAACAGGACGGCGTAGGTGGCCACGTTCGTGGCGTGAGTGAAGATCGAATAGTCATGGGCCATCACTCCGACGAGATCAGCCACCAGCAAGTCGGAGCCGTAGACGATCGACGCAAGCTGCGACGCGTAGCTCTCGGCAGCCTGCACCATATGCTGCACCTGGCTCCTCCTGAAGGCATCCGTGAACGCATTCTTCATGGCCTCCCTTAGCATCAGCAGCCGTTCGGCCGGAGGCCGGCTCTCATCCTTGACGAACCGCTCGGTAAGCAGGTCGCGATAACGGTCGGCCTCGTGTGTGCAGACGTAGAGCGTCTCGATACCGCGCTCCAGCAGTCGCCCGATGCGTTCTCTTGAGAGAGGGTTGTGCCTGGCCAACATAAGTCGCGCCGGGCCCCGCTTCGGCCAGAGATACAAATCGAAGGAGAGGTCGTCCGTCGCGGGCAGGGCCCGGACCGCCACGGGGGCGAGCGCGGCAGAATCGGTCGATTCGACGGCTGTCATAGCGGTTCCCAACTTCGGCTGACTCAAGGCTACCTCTTGATTCGTCGATGGCGGGCGCCGAATTTACAAAAAAAGGACCGCCTCCACCCACCTGTTGGGGGTGGTAATCGGGGAGGGCCCCCGCGTCTTCTGGAAGACCGGGCGCCTTCGTCAAACGTCCTTCTTCCGATTCAACCGGAAAGAGCCGGGCAGGCCCCGTGTCGTTCAGCACTTTTTGGGTAAGGATGGGCGCCGTGGCGGCCCGGTTGGCCACGGCCGCGTCGCGTGAATTACGATTCAAGGGGCCAAGGCCTTGCCCTTGCCCCGCCAGGGCCCGGCCAGGGGCTCTCGGCTTCTTGATCAATCCACTGGAGGCAGCGCGGTGAATGAAGCCCGGTTATTACTTGCCGCAGTGCGCCAAGGGGACTGCACACCGCCCGGCGGCGAGGGCGCACGGCCCGAACACGATGCGCAGACGCCGCCCGCGGAGCCGTCACAGGGACCTCGACGATCCACGGTCCTCAGGCGCGAGCATGAGATCAGCGGCTCAGGTCCCGCCTACGGATCGGATATCGCTGCGGTAGGAACTGCCGGCGACGTGGCCGACACGAGCAAGTTCCTCCCCGAGGCGCCCGAGACACTGGACGAAACGGGGCTGGACGAGGTGCAGCTTAGTGCATTGATTCTCAAATACCTGCTCTCGACCCCCGTCGCCAGCGGCGCGACCATTTCGCGGCAGCTCGCCTTGCCCTTCCCGATCGTGGCGCAACAGATTCTCCTGCTCAAGGCCGAACGGCTGGTAGCCGTCAAGAGCGCCTCTCAGCTTCAGGACCTGGTCTACGAACTCACGCCACCCGGCAAAGAACAAGCCCTCTCGCATCTGGATCGCTGCACCTACTGCGGGCCGGCGCCCGTTCCGCTCGACCACTACGCGAAGAGCGTAAGCGCCCAGTCGCTCAGCCGGTGTACCCCTACCTTCCGGGACCTGCAACGGGCCTTCGCCGATATCACCTTGAGCGACGAGATGCTGCTTCGGCTGGCTCGGGCCATCTACTACGGCAAGGGGCTCTTCCTGCACGGTCTGCCGGGTAACGGCAAGACGAGCATGGCCGAGCGGGTGACCAAGGCATACGGTCAGACGATATGGATTCCGCAGACCATCAGCGCCTTCGGCGAGATAATCCAGCTCTACGACCCCAGCCTCCACGAGGAAGTCCCCTTGGCCAGCGGGAAAAGCGTGGCCCCGGGACGCCAGATGGACCGGCGCTGGGTCCGCATTCGCCGGCCGACGATCGTCGTTGGTGGCGAACTGACGCTGGACAACCTGGAAATCACCGTCCGGGCGGAGTCCGGCCTGAGCGAAGCGCCGATCCAGCTCAAGAGCAATTGCGGGACTCTGGTGGTCGACGATTTCGGCCGCCAGCGGATCAGTCCCACCGACCTCCTGAACCGCTGGATCGTGCCGTTGGAAAAACGTTACGACTTCCTCAATCTTAAGAACGGACGAAAGACCCGCGTCCCCTTCGACCAGTTCGTCGTTTTTTCGACCAACCTCGAGCCCAAGGACCTGGTCGACGAGGCGTTCCTGCGTCGCATCCCATACAAGATCGAGGCCCAAAACCCCTCCGAAGCGGAGTTTCGGGAACTCTTCCTTTCCACGGCCCAGCGAATGGGCATCTCGGTCTGCCCGGATGCCTTGGAGCATCTGATCGACCAGCACTATCGGTCCTCAGGCCGCTCGTTCCGTTTCTGTCACCCCCGGGACCTGCTGCACCAAGTCAGCGTCTACTGCGCCGTTCTGGGCGCGGCGCCCACAATGACCCGGGAGGCCGTCGACGCGGCGGCCGGCGACTACTTCTGCGTGTTCTGAGGTCGCCTGCCGAGCCGCCTTATGAAGCCGGTCGCCTTTTCCACGCCTCTAGCTCGCTTTGGCCCGGAGCAGCTCCGCTATTGCCCGGTCGATCTCGTCCAGCTCGATGTTCCGGCCGCCGGAGGCGAAGGTGTGGGCCAGCTTGCCCTGGCGGTCGTAGAGCTTGTAGTGGGGCAGCGTGCCGTCCTCGATGGCGAAGACGTCCATCGACTTCTCGCTGCCCCCGTATTGGCTCAGATAGTTGGCCGTCGTGGCCCGATTCTCTTCGAGCACCCGGAGCACGGCGTCCTTTTGTTCCGGGTCGTCGAGGCTGACGGTGATCACCGTCAGCCCTTTCTCACCGAGCTTCTCTTGCAGGGCGATAGTGTGGGGCAACTGCTCCTTGCAGGAGCCGCACCAGGTGGCCCAGAAGTCCACCAGCACCACGCGCCCGCGGTGACGGCCCAGCACGTCGGCGAAGCCCTGCTCGTCGAACAGCTCGACCGTGACCGGCGGCGTGTCCGGACCCGCCCGCGCGTCCGAAGCCGGCGGCGCGTCCGCCGGCGACGGCGAGCACCCTGTGACGACCAGCGCCAAAAGAAGCAGGCCCTGCCGGAATGCGCCTTCCGGCAGGGCCGGCAGTCGTCGCGCTGCACGAGCCGACGCTGCACCTCGCGGAGCGAGATGGCTACTGCGGGGCTTTCCCATCGAGCCTGACGCGGCTACTACTTCGACCACTTGATGCTGCACCCGCGCTGCTTGGTCACGGTCTCGGGCACCTCTTTGCCGGCAAGCACCGCGTCGATGGCGTCGCGCAAGTAGTGTTCCTGGACGTTATCCGGGTTGTTGTTGTCGTCGATGGCCCCCTGGTAGGCGATCTTCCGCTCCGGGCAAAGCAGGAAGACGTGCGGGGTGCAGGTGGCGCCGTACTCGCGGGCGCTCTCCTGGGTTTCGTCGTAGATGTAGGGGAAGTTGAAACCCTTCTCCTCGGCCCGCTTCTTCATGTCCGGCAGCCGGTCGCCGTCGCGGTCGTTCACGCACAGGGCCACGACCTGGACGCCCTTGGACTCGTAGTCCTTCTGGAGCTGGATCAGCCGGTCCTGGTAGGCTATGGCCACCGGGCAGTGGTTGCAGGTGAACACCAGCACGACCGCCTTGGCCTTCTTGTAGTCCTCCAGCGAGTGCTCCTTGTCGTCCACGCCGGTGCCCGAGAAACCCGGGGCCGCCGCACCCGTCTCCAGCTTGGGCGCCGCAAAACAACTGGCGGCCGCGAACAGTGCCACCGCCACCACCGCCAATGAGAGTGTCACTCTGCCAGTCATACGGTTCTCCTCATCGAACGAGCCAAAGGGAACGAATCACAACGTCGATCTCAATCATTCGCGCCGCCGCGGCACAGGGCAAGGCCCGGGCGGTAAGGGATCTCCCACGGCGGCCCCTCCAGTCTTAACGCCCGAGGGGCCCGTGTCAAGAAAGAGCTTCCCCACCAAGACGCTTAAGCCCCCCCTGTCGGTGGTATGCGGGGTCTCCGATGGTGGCCGCGGATCGAGAAATCTGGCATACTGACGGGTGGAAAGCCCGGGACTTCCGGTGCTTCGCGGGCTCTCTTTTTCCCAGGGGGTAGGCCGATGGACGAATCCGGCAAGCCGACCGACGAGGATTTCTTCACGCACAAGGCCGACGCCGAGGACACCACCGACTTCGACGACCTCGCCATCGCGGGAGAAGACCAGGAAGAACAGGAAGAGGAGGCCGTCGAGGAGGAGGCACCCAAGCCGGCCAAGCCCTCGCTGGTCGATCAGATCAAACAGCTTCCCCGCGCCTGGCAGATCGGGTTGGCGGGCGGCGGGGTGGTCGTGGTGCTGGCGCTGGTTTGGTTCTTCTTTCTCCGGGGCGACGACAAGAAGGACCGGCGCAGAGCGGCCCCCCGGCCGACCGCCCAGGGCCAGGCCCCTCAGGCGCCCGTGCATCCCGCGGGCCAACCCGACGAGCCGACCACGGAAGACGGCCAGGACCAGCCCCCCGCCCCGCCCGAGGAGGAAGAGCCGCCCGAGGAGGAGCCCCCCAAGCGGCCCGACGACTTCGCCGAGTGGGTGCTGCCTGACGACTTCCTGGCCGCCCGGGCCGAGGGCGACCCCCGGCTGATCGAGGCGATCGCCTACCTGGGCCAGACGTATCGCGGCGACGCCAAGGCGGGCGAGATCGTCGCCCTCTTGGTGCAACTCTTGGCCCCGCCCAAGCCGCCCGAGCCGGAAGAGCCGGCTGCAGGAACCCCGCCGGGGACCCGGCCGCCGGTTCGGCCCCCGGTCCGCCGTCCCGGCCGCCCCTCGGCCCGCAAGGCCGGCGACGTGACCGAGGCGGTCGTCACGGCGCTGGTTGCGCTGGACGCCGGTCCGGCCCGCGAAACGTTGCTCAGGCTGCTGGCCGGCGAATTGCCGTGTGAGGACGACGCGGCCACGGTCAACGCGGTCTTCGACGCCCTGGCGGCCGATCCTTCGCGAAAGAACCAGGAAGTGCTGTTCTTCGCGCTGAGAGACGCCGACACGCTGCGCCCCTCGGGCCGCGGCGACGTCTCGGCCGAGGAGCTTCGCGAGCTGGCCTACCAGACGGCCGAGCCGATCGCCTCCGAGGAGTACCGCATCGCGCTGGCCAGGTACCTGTTCCAGGCGAGCACGCCGCTCGACCGGCGCGAGCGGTTCGGCGAAATGCTGTTGGCCGAGGAGCCGCGCAACGTGCCCGCCCAGATGCTCTACTACCAAAACCCCCAGGTCGAACAGGAGACGATCGAGGCGATCCGGGCCCACTTCCTCTGGCGGAGCTCGGCGGCGATGGCCCACGTGCTGAAACTCTCCGAGGAGGCGCTTCAGAGCGGCCCCCGGCGGGGCCGACGGCCCGGGTACCGACCCGGCGTGCGACCCGGGGTTCGGCCCGGCGTGCGACCGGGGGTCCGCCCCGGTGCGGTCCCGGCCGAGCAGCTCGACGAGGCCGCGGCCACGGGATCTGATTCGACTCCCACCT
>Ga0180434_10009188_pt1 | contig 10777 bp, 13 predicted proteins | sample SS_ome_7_FD_132453 | JGI IMG/M metagenome (GOLD analysis project Ga0180434, IMG submission 132453) | Hypersaline lake sediment archaeal communities from the Salton Sea, California, USA - SS_1_D_2 metaG | ecosystem: Environmental > Aquatic > Non-marine Saline and Alkaline > Hypersaline >... | reverse complement strand
CACTCATAAAAATTCCCCCCTTATTGACATAAAAGAGCTTGGGCTGCTCCTGTTCATATTTGTTGTCATACACTTCGGAAACCCGGGTGTTATCGCGGCATTTGGACTTATTCTTTTGCTGATGCCGATCCGTAGAGAATGGCTTTTAAAAGGGCTCCTGTACGCATTTTTTATTAGGTTTACTAATCCACGACTTCTAACATTTGGCGTTAGTTACATAACCATCTTCAGCTGGCTGATTCTTCTGGTTGCTCTCGTCCTTTCTTCCTACCACTTTTTTAGGCAGAGAAACCGACTTCAATCGAGTCTAGTTTTCTTTCTAATTTTCGCGGGCTACCTTCTCTTTAACTCGATTGTAATAAGTCCACACCCCCAGATATCAACTTTTAAAACAATCGCCTTCATTGCCGGCTTTCTGGCCGTTTACTTTTCGATATCAGTTAGTCAAAAATACAATTGGGAAAGGTTTAAATTCAATGTTGGCACCTTTTACATTATGGCCTCCCTGCCTTTCTATGTGGTCCGTTCGATAGGATACGCGAGAAACCGAATTTCGTTTCAAGGCATAACGAACCACCCTCAATTTTTCGGCATGATTCTCGCACTGCTCCTAGCCTTCATGGTTTTTTATGTTTTGTCAGTAAAGGGACCAGGATTCTCTGGCATACTGCCTAAACTAGTGATCGTGATCGGCTTTTTCGAACTGCTTTCAACTGACACGAGAACAGGCATATTTGCGTTTTTTCTAGGCGTCTTGCTATTGCTCTTCACCTACTACGTAGGGTTTTCCTTCATCCGCAAAGACGCTGTCATGAAAATATTTAAGTCGCCCTACATGTTTTTTGCCCTAATGCTGGTTGGGTTAGTAGCCATATTCCAGTTCGATCATATTGCCACCAAGGTTGAAAACGTCGTACACAAGACGGCAAGATTCGGAGATCAGAGCACCAAGGTAGGTGTCTTCGCATCAAGAGAAACAGCGTTCAACTGCTCGATGGATAACTTTTATGAAAACATGGCTTTCGGAATCGGCTTTGGGGTCCCTTCTAATTTTGAATATCGAAAAGTTGTTACGGTCCGCGGCATTCCCATCTCGGCCCCCGTCGAGAAGGGAAATATCGTCTCGGGACTCCTTGAAGAGACCGGTGTAACAGGCTTCTTCCTATTCTCCGCCTTCGTACTGTCAGTGTTTGCTCAAATCAAAAACTATGGTCGAGCCTATCATCTAATCACTTTCTTCGTCGCAATGCTTATTAACTTGGGTGAGATGGTGTTCTTTGCCACGGGCGGGAGTGGGGTCTTTATCTGGTACATGATGCTAATGTCATTGGGACAATCTCAAGATCGATCGTTCAAGGCCAGTGCATGAAAATTCTATTCCCAATAGGTTCGTTTTATCCCGCACAAGTTGGTGGACCAAACAACTCAGTTTTCGCGATTACAAAGATACTGGCTGAGCAAGGCAACGATGTGTTTGTCATCACAACAGACCGCGGAATAAAAAAAGAACACGGTGTTCCTCTCAACGAGTGGACCAAAATAGAAGGCGTGAATGTTTTTTACGGAACCAGCTCTTCGCTTGTCCGCTATTTACCTCGCGGCTACAAGCCCGTTTTAAGACAAATTCTAGAGAAGGTTGACATCGTTCACCTGACATCCGTATTCACAATCTTTTCACACATCGTCGCCAGGGAATGTTTGCGAGCGAACATTCCCTACGTATGGTCGCCTAGGGGCGAGCTACTGAGTTATACAATTAGGATGAAGGGGCTTAAGAAAAAACTATTCCTAAAAATTCCGTTTATCAGAAATCACTTTCGGAACATATTTTTCCACGTAACATCACTTGAAGAAAAGCAAGATCTGCAATCCATTCAAAAGGAGTACTGCAACAACGTAGTTGAGAAAGATGTGATATTCGACATTCCAAATATTGCGGACAACAGCATATTTGAAAAAAAATCTCGCAATCAGACCGTATCTTCTAAGCCCTATATCCTCTTCTTAAGCCGGATCAACCGTAAAAAAAACATCGAAACTCTGATAAACGCGTATTCCGAATTTTCCCTTAATAAAAACTACAACCTGGTTATTGCGGGCAGCATGGACGAGGACGCGAAATACAGCGAGAAGCTAATCAAATTAACGAGCCAAAAGGGGCTCTACGACCAGATCATTTTCACAAAAAACCGAGTCGAGGGAGAACATAAGTCAGCCTTGTACAAGAACGCCAAGCTCTTAGTGCTGCCATCGCACTCTGAGAACTTCGGGATGGTCATCCTAGAATCGCTTGCCCAGGGCACCCCAGTCATTACAACAAAAAACACGCCCTGGGGGCAGATCGAGGAATACAATTGCGGTTTCTGGGTGGAGAAAGACACCGCCTCTATAAAGCAAGCGATCGAAAAGTATTTCAGTCTGGACGAACAAGAGAAAGGCGTAATGGCCGAGAACTCGGTAAAGTTTGCAAGAACCTTCTCGCCAGAAGTACTCGGACACAAGTACAACGACATGTACGCTGCCATCCTAAGCCACAAGGCAACTCCGTAGATACAGGCAGTAATAGTGTGCTAACGTTTAAGCTAATCAGCAGTGTCGTTGAAGAGGCTTGCTGGCAAAACGCGATCAGCGGTCTGGCCTAGGTCATTTAGCGTTCGTCGTTCGCCAACAGCATGCCAAGGACTGACACCTTTTAGCTCTGGCATAATTTCGACAAGTTGCTCGACCATCATTTGTGCCATACGCCGAATGGACGGCTGGTTGGTCCGCTCAAAAATGGCCATAACGGTCTTCATCAAACGGAGCATTCGAGCCCTTTTCAGAACCGGAGGCGACAGGGTGCTCTCGGAATCGACCAGCAACTCAGCAACAGGCACATCAAGAATTTCCTGCCACTTCATCAATGTGCTTAACTTGAGATCGGTCCTCTCGTCCTCCATCTCCGCGACCTCGTTCAGCTCTACCCCCAAACGCTTCGCAACCGTCCTGCGCGAAACCCCCTGGGCAAGCCTCACAGCCTTAAGGCGATGCAATTCCCGATCTTGAGCCCGTCCCTGAGGGACAGGAACATCCGCCGCGCCTGTTCCCGGAACGTTGAAGTTCATAGTACTCACAACAGCCGCCTCCCCTTTCGTCACTCCTAACCAAAAAAACTTCGCGAAAACTGAGTATCACGAAAACGATAGGAGCCGGCGGTCGACGATGACCAAATGGTGAAAAACTAAAGCAAACTCGGTCGACCGCCGGCGATCGGTTCTCAGCTATCAAACGCAGACACAACGATAGCGGAGAACAAATCGCCGTAACCGGAATTAAGAACTCAGAAGCTGTTCCCCAGCTTGGTCCAAAGGCCTTGCCCGACCGATGAATAGTAACACAGCTGACCTGTTGGCGGATGCGCCACCCCCGAAGACTGCAAAGGAAAGGTCCAAATCGCGTCAGCCTTCGTGGCGATTATATGCGCCCAATGCGCCTTTGGCAAGTGTTGCCAACAACAGCTGCAAAGCTGCAAACAACAAAATTTAATAGAAACTTTTAGAACGCGTACACCACAAAACAATGATCAACCGTCTGTTCTCCGAAAGCCTAATCTAACATAGCCTTAACGAAATCTCATCGGCGTTTGGGCTATGACCGTTAAGCGGGTGGACCTTCGGCGAGATTTGGGGGTGCGCTTCTGCTGGACACCTTGGTAGGAAGTGAAGACTCGCAAAACACAAGAAACTTAATTCTTGGAAGACACTTTGGTCTCTTATTTTTGCTTTCAGACAACGACTAAAAATCTTCGCTCGACTTCTGGGACAGACTACGAGTCAAGACTGTTTCCGGCCGGTCTTCGCGACGTCTAAATGTCGACTAATCTCTGATGACAGATGAGACTTATCCGGTCCAAGCCATACGTGTTTTTTTTTCGACCGTACTGTCTGAGACAATCCTGGACTCTCCGCCAAGTTTGACAGTTCGTGAACATCGCAACGGCGGATGACTTGAAATCCAACTAGCTTGCCACGCAAAGACCATCGACACTTATGCGAGCCCGCGTCGATCGGGTCAAGCGAGCATTCGGCGGTCGTATCGCGCGGCTCGTTTATCGCCTCTATTGGCCAACGGCAATCTGCATCTCTCAGGAAGATGAACTCGCCACTGCTGTTATCCAATCCCGAATGAATGGCAGCGGCAGCCCCCCTCGACTGGGAGTGGCTAACGACGCTGACTTGTGGGTACACGGCCGACAATTCAGTCGCCACCTCATTGGTAGCGTCAGTGGAACCGTCATCGATGACGACTAGCTCGAACGAATCTGTCAACTCTGGCAGGACCTCAAGCATTTCGACGACGCTCGACTTGAGCGTCGACTGGGCATCGCGAACTGGCAGCAAAACACTCAAAGAACGTTCCACGACGGCACCTTTGGAAGGAGAGTCAAAAATCAGTAAAAACGACCGGTAAGCTTTGTCCACGGCACCCGAAGGCCTAGCCGCAAGGAACTCCCAACGTCGGCCCTGGAGCGTTCGTCGACTAGCCGACTCACTAAACTTAGCCAAGAACTGTTTCGGATCGTTCAACTGCAACACTAAAGGCAAGTCGAGTTCTGCGGAATTGCGCGACTCGTGCGGAACTAACGGGTAATTACAACTACGTAGTCGAGTCTCGGTCAGACTTTAACGAAAGTGGCGGTCATTCGAGCAAATCAAACGACAAGTTCTCTCTCAAGACAGCCAAATCCTCATCAAATAACAGCACTTCGTCCGAACAATTTTCAGCATCGCTCACCCACCCCCCTCCATTGGGCTTGAGACTGGAATTCTGCCTCAAAGCTTGATATGCTGGGCAACTTGTAGCTGATAAGCCCGGCACGGCCTGTGAGTAATATGCCGGATGCTGATTCACGGCAACGGTTCCTGTAAAATCCCCCAACCAATCGGAATTCGCAGGCCCCAACTGAGAACCTTTGTAGTTTGAATCGGGTCATTGCGATAAAGACAATTTTTCAGTGCGAATCGACAACAAATAGTTCAGGAAAGTTCAAATGTCTGAAGCCGACGCGACAACGCCAAAGTTTCCCACCCGCGATAGCTTGTTGCCAACAATTGTCCAAGACGCGCAGACGGGCGAAGTACTGATGCTAGCCTACATGAACAAGGAAGCTTACGACGAGACAGTTGCCACGGGCCGGGGGGTTTATTACAGCCGCAGTCGCCAAAAACTCTGGCGCAAGGGCGAGGAAAGCGGTAACGTACAAGAGGTCGAAAAGATCTACCTGGACTGCGATCTTGACACGGTCCTGTTGCGCGTAAGACAAATAGGCGGTGCCGCATGCCACAAGGGCTATTCCAGCTGTTTTTATCGTCAGGTAACGCCATCAGGACTGAAAATTGTCGGTGATCGCGTTTTCGATCCAGATGAAGTCTATAAAAAGAAGTAACGTCCTTTGGACAGTATTACGGTAAGTGTTTCCAAACAACAAATAGACTATAGCCATGTCGAATATTTTGAAACTTGGCATCCCTGCCGGTAGCCTTAAGGATGCAACAGCCGAACTGTTTCAACGTGCCGGTTATAAGATAACGATCGGCTCTCGGAGTTATTATCCATCAATAAGCGACGACGAAATCGAATGTCTGCTAATCCGAGCCCAAGAGATGGCCCGATACGTTGACGACGGTGTGTTGGACTGCGGTTTAACCGGCCACGACTGGATTATCGAGACGGGTGCCGACGTTCATGAGGTGGCTGAATTGGTCTTTTCAAAGGTCAGTCGCCGTCCGGTACGCTGGGTATTGTGTGTCCCGGAAGACTCGCCTGTACAGAGCGTAATGGACCTTGAGGGTAAACGGATCGCAACCGAGGTCGTCAGCATGACAACCAATTACCTCGCCAAACACGGGGTCACAGCAAAGGTTGAGTTCAGTTGGGGTGCCACCGAAGTAAAACCACCGAAGCTAGCGGACGCTATCGTTGAGGTTACCGAGACCGGCGGATCACTTCGGGCCAACAATCTTCGGATTGTCGACGAGATTCTCCAAAGTACAACTCGATTTATTGCCAACAAAACGGCATACACCGATCCTTGGAAAAAACGCAAGATTGATGATATGGTTCTGATGCTCCTAGGAGCGATGAATGCTGTCGAAAAGGTCGGTTTAATGATGAACGTCCCGCGGACCTGTCTGCAAAAGGTACTCTCATTATTGCCCGCTATACAAACCCCGACAGTTGCCGATCTTGCTGACAAAGATTGGGTAGGCGTCACGACAGTTCTTAACGAAGCAATTGTCCACAAAATTCTCCCTCGCTTAAAGTCCGCCGGCGCATGCGGTATCGTCGAATACTCCCTCAACAAAGTGATAGACTAACGCCGCCTCACAGTATTATTTTAGCGCCATCGGATTGCAGGCCACTCATGTGATCGACACTGTCAAGTAGTGCCAGCTCTGCGAATTCGCGTTCGTCCAACGAAAACTGAGTGATCGAACCATTTTCTAAAGTAAGTGGCGCCTCATGAAACGGAATGCCAAGCATCAACTTTAGGGAATAAACGAGCAATCCGCCGTGTGCGACAACAGCCACCCGGTCATAGTTTGAGCGTGCTATTTCTCTGAAAACCTCCTCGCCACGTCTCGCAAGCTGGTTTCGCGATTCGCCTCCTGGGATAGAAAAATCTGGATCCCCGCTCTTCCATCGAACAACTGCCTCAGGATGTTCTGCTTCGACTTCAGGCCATAGTCTGTTTTCGAAAACCCCGGTACTGATTTCTTTCAGGCGATCGTCGACCTGAATCTCCAATCCCAACGACTCGGCCAACGGTCTGGCAGTGTCGATGGCGCGGGGCTGGCAAAAATCGCCTGGATTGGCTCGTTAGCCAACGCATCGGCAACGGCACACCCCTGTTGTCGTCCAAGCTCCGAAAGGGGAACGTCAGATTGCCCCTGAATTCGCCCTTCGACATTATAAGTACTCTGTCCGTGTCGAACGCAATATGTGAGCATTTTTGATATTCGTGCTTTGTTGAAGTCGTCAAGCTCCTATACTGAAAATATTCATCGTATCCGCTGACCGGAGAACATCAATCGGTAGTCCAACTTTTCGTCACAATTCCGATGTTTAGTCCTAAAATTACCGAGTGCATTGACAGTTTGTTGTCGAGCCGTAAGAATATACTACGCTATACTGTACGTATGCAAGCGTCTCGCGCCGGCTCCAATGGGTTGGCATTCTGAGACCTGACCCTTTTTTCTGCTGCTTCCGCAAGGAGTTTGCCGTGACTGCCCCATGGATAACTTATCGACCTGAACTGAAAGTGCTGGATTGTACAATCCGGGATGGTGGCCTCATTAACAACCATATGTTCGAGGATGGCTTTGTAAAGGCCGTTTACGAGTGTTGCGTCGAAGCCGGGATCGACTACATGGAATTCGGCTACAAGGCTTCAAAGAAACTTTTTGCTCAGGACGAGTTTGGCGCGTGGAAGTATTGCGACGAAGATGACATAAGAAAAATTGTCGGTGAAAATGAAACTGACCTAAAGCTCTCGGCAATGGCCGACGCTGGAAAGTCTGACTGGCGAACTGACATCCTGCCAAAGGACCAAAGTGTTCTAGACCTGATCCGAGTCGCCTTCTATGTACACCAAGTTTCAGAAGCGGTCGACATGATCAAGGACGCAACAGACAAGGGCTACGAAGTAACGGCGAATCTGATGGCCGTAACAACGGCCAAAGAGACTGAAATCGACCAGGCCTTAGAGGTGTTGGCACAAACCCCAGCTAGCACACTGGTTGTCGTTGACAGCTTCGGCGCGATGTACGGCGAACAGGTCCAACTTCTCGTTAAGAAATATCTGAAGTTCGGCAAAGACACCGGTAAGGAGGTCGGCATACACGCTCACAACAATCAACAGTTGGCCTTTGCAAACACAATCGAGTCTATCATCCACGGCGCAAACAGAGTTGACGCATCGCTTGCCGGCATAGGACGTGGGGCTGGCAATTGTCCAATGGAGTTACTGGTCGGTTTCCTTCGGAATCCAAAGTTCAAAATCCGCGCGATATATAAAGCGTTACAAGATCATCTCTTGCCACTGAGCAAGAATGTCGAGTGGGGCCCGTTAGTCCAGTATAATATCACTGGGCAATTGAACGAGCACCCGAGAAGCGCAATCGCCGCCAGGGCTGGTAACGCTAGCGACGACTACGTCGCCTTCTACGACAAGATGACCAACGCCGACTAGCAACCGTTTCTCGACACCTGAGAGAACACAACGGGCACCGGCAACCTTGCTCTGATACACGCGGCGGCCCACGATCAGGGCGGCCCCAGGCCGCGCTCCGTCGAAACATCCGCGGTTGGGCTGCTCATCCATATGTCACTCGAACAGGCCTGCGAGAGCTCGGCGATGGGCATGTTCCATAAGGACAGAGACCCTCTGACGAAATCAGTCGTTTATCCCACGTCGGAAATGCGAGCCTCTAAGCTTCCCTCGCCTAACCGGACTTTGGGCAGGTGGGCCCGTCTTTTGGAGGTATAGCTGTCGCAGCTTCTCCTGCATCTGAACGCCCGGCAATCGCAGGAGTCGTTCCCTTTCGGCATCGCTCAATTTGTGCTCGAAAAAATATAGAAGCTCTTCCGGAATTATCTGTCGCGTGTTTTGGCTGCGCAGACGATTCGGCGACCGTTGCATTAGCCGTCTGCCAACCAAACTAGAAACGATTTGCCACTGCTTGGAAGGGGGTTGTGATGCCATCATTTTCTGTGCTTTTGGAGACAGCGATGACCGCAGGTTTGCTAGCTCTTTTTCAAATATTTTGGAGTTATTGTCGAAGGCCCCCTGCTGCGTGCGTCTGAGCAAAACGAGCAGGACCATTTGGCGTCTAATCGCCGGATCAATCGAATCCAGACGCCTTTGACGATCTCTAGGAAGTGACGAAACTATTTTCGATTCGTAAGTCTCCACAAATGTTTTAGACCACCGCATGATCTTCTTCATATCTTTGGGTAGCGTCTCGATTTTTGACGCAACCTGCGACTCAGAAAACAACGGTGGATCGGCCTTCAGTTCGATTACTCTATCAATTCGCTCTTTAGGTGACAAGTCGATCAGTTCGGCACGCAGATCAGGTGGTAGCGCCCTCAGCCAGTCAGCATAACGATACATCACGCCCTTAAGCTCAGACGTATCTGGCAACTGCTCTAAATCACGATGTAACTGACGCAGTCGATCCCGCTCTTTTGCTGAAAGCGAATCAAACTTTTTCTGCTTCTCTACCAGGCGAGCCTTTTGAGTCGGGCTCATTTGGCTGATTCTATGTGCAGACCCGAGCGAATCCGCAACACCATTGGCACCGCTGCCAAACACAAGTTGAGTATTTGGCAACACGACGATCGATATCAAGCAGCTAACAACGATGTGTCGGCCGGCGTCAGTCTTCATCCGTCTCCTCACTGCCAAACAATTGTGTGCGATCTAGCATCCGAAGGAACTCTATACTCTGGACACTTCGATACTCGTCAAGATTTTCGAGTACTGGAAGATCTCTGATAAGCTGCCTATTCGGATTCGATTGCAATCCCTTCACGCAAACGAATCCCACTATACCGGCCGTCAGCACACTCCCGATGGCAAGTATCCATCGCCCCGTACGTCTTCTTAACGATGCTCTATGGTCATCGACCGAGTGGTTAGCCCTGGCCGTAATCAAAGTCATGGTCGCTTTAGTAAAAGATTCATCCACGTTGGGCCGCTCTAATTCGTCGAGAGCGTCCCAAACATGCTGCAACGAATTGGTCCTTTTTCTAACATCTTGATTCGTCGCTAGCAGATGGTCGATCTTACGCTCTGTTTCTACGTCTAGCTCACCATCGAGGTATGCAATGATCTGCTCGTCGGAAATGAGTTGACTAGCATCATCCGGCATCATTACGAACCTTTACCTGAGTTTGGATGTTTGCCACTTCGCATATATGGTTCTAAAACATCACGGAGTGCAATGCGGGCCCTAGACAGCAAAGATTTAATCGCCTGTCGGCTCAGTCCCATAACCTGTGCAATGTCGTCGTAGCTCATACTTTCAAACTTATTTAGCACTATCGCGGTCCGTTGGCGCTCGTTCAGAGCATCTAGAGCAACCCGAACTATTCTACGCATTTCAATCTTGTCGAGACGCCGCGTCGGAATTTGGCCACTGCTTGCAATTAATAAATCATCAAATGGCGTCACGCCAAACTGGCCACTTTCCAAAGCTTTCAACTTAACCTCGCGACGACGCGATGCCAAACGCAACGAATTCATTGCTACATTATTAGCGATTGCAAACAACCAAGTTGAAAATTTCGCCTTTGGAACGTAGCTGTCTCTGGCACGGTAAACTCGCAAGAAAACATCCTGCGCAAGATCCTCTGCACAATCTGGATTGCCTGACAAATGGGTTAGCACTATGACGAGGCGGCTTTGATAAAGCCGCATCAATTCTTCGAATGCCGCGTCGTCGCCATTGCGAACCTCAAGCATCAAAAGCGCGTCGGGATCACGAATGACGTAGTCGCTTTCAGGCGAATTGCTCATCGATGGTACCATGAAATTTGCCCGACCGTTTCATCCACAATAAAATCTGACACACGGTCTGTATACGCAGTAAACCGCTCATAGTCTAGTGTAAACTTCAGTCTAGTTACTAGTAGGGTTGGTTTTCGGCTCACCGGCTGGCTACCCTTCGAAGCGAAGTGAAAAAAGGCTCGATCTGAGCAAAATATCATTCTTGACACTCACGACCCAAGGGTG
>Ga0180434_10009187_pt1 | contig 10780 bp, 9 predicted proteins | sample SS_ome_7_FD_132453 | JGI IMG/M metagenome (GOLD analysis project Ga0180434, IMG submission 132453) | Hypersaline lake sediment archaeal communities from the Salton Sea, California, USA - SS_1_D_2 metaG | ecosystem: Environmental > Aquatic > Non-marine Saline and Alkaline > Hypersaline > Sediment... | reverse complement strand
ATTAGAGGCGCTGTAAGATAAAAAGGCAGATTACTGACCACTTTATAGGTCCTAGGCCGTATAATTCTCTGATCAAGGATCTTTAAAATATCTCCTTGGATGATTTCAACGTTGTTTAGCTCGAGTTCTTTATCCAGAACCTTAACCAAATTACTGTCTTTTTCAACCGCCACCACCTTTTTGGCCTCTTTAGCTAATTCCTTGGTCAAAACCCCAAGCCCGGGGCCTATTTCCAGGACAATGTCTTTTGGTTTAAGGCTGGCTGTCGCAACAATCTTCTTTACAGCCAGCTTGTCTATTAAAAAATTCTGGCCAAATCTCTTATTCGGTTCAAATCCGTAGTTCTTAGCAATGGTTTTAGGGTTAGGATTCATAGAAAAGCGTGTGGATAAGATACTTGACTTGGATTATGGCAATGATATGCTGAATACAGGCTATGAATAACCGGGATTTATCTTGGTTAAGAAAAAAGGTAAAGGGGATTGGGGCTTTTTGCCCCATAGCTTTGTTTTTGTTCATCCTCTTTATTCTCTCTCCTATTTCGTCTGAGCAGGACCTTTCTCCTGTTTTTATTTGCGACTCCCAGGGGAAAGACGGTCTTTTTCTGGCAGTTAGCTCATGCGTTCGTGAGTCGCCCGATCTGGTCTTTGTTCAAAAAAACAGCCTAATGGCTGTCTCTCCGCCCGTAACTGTTACTCCCCAGGTATTAGGCGCCTTGTCCGGAGCTGAGGATTATGAGGCCGGCAGGAGGGAAACAATAGAATACGTGGTGGAGTCGGGAGATACCTTATCATCCATTGCTGAAAACTTTAATATTAGCCAGGAAACCATTCGCTGGGCCAATGAGATGCAGGGTTCAACTGTCCAGCCGGGACAGAAATTAACTATTTTGCCGGTATCTGGCGCTCTACACGTTGTGCGCAAAGACGACACCTTGAGCGAAATCGCTGGTTGGTACCGGGCAGATATGGAAACCATTATACTCTTTAATGATCTTGCTTCAGCTGGGGAAATTTTTGCCGGAGACCTTTTGATCATTCCCGACGGCACAAAGCCGTCTTCCCTTCCTTACGGCCGCTTGGCTTTTCAGGGGGAGCTTTATCCGCCAACCGGCTATCCTTATCGCATCACCCAGGGTCTTCATTACTATAATGCTATTGATTTCGGGGCTCCCTGCGGCTCTTCGGTCTATGCCGCAGAATCAGGGGTGGTGCAGCTGACGGGCACTCATTCAATTGGGGGTAATTTTATCCGCATCGAGCACCCCAACGGCATAGTTACCTATTACGGCCATTTGATGCCTGGTGGCATTCTGGTCAGCCAGGGAGAACAAGTGGGCCGGGGCCAGCGCATAGGATTAGTGGGCCAGACAGGTTACGCTACCGGTTGCCACGTGCACTTTGAGGTCAGGGGCGCTAGCAATCCATTTGTTCAATAAGGCGATGAAACTTTTCTCAGAGTTTACTTTTATCTGGATTATTCTAATGTTTATTGTCGTGTATTTCTTGCTGAACTTTCTGGGAGAGCATGTTTTTTAACAGCCCCGCACTTTAAGCAGAAGCGGGCTTCAGGGTAAATTTTTAATCGATTCTTATCGATTTTTTTATTGCATTTTTCGCATCTGCCGTATTTCCCCTTTTTTATTTTCTCCAAAGCCAAATTAATATCTCTCAAACGGGTTTCTAGGCTGTATTCTATAGGCAGGCGGGATTCGTACTCTTCCACCTCGTCAGCGGCTATTTCTAGAGCCGAGCCGCCGATTTCTCCGTCAAATTTGGGGAACTTTGCGTCCCAGTCTTCTTTAAGCTGGGGATCTTTTTTTGCAAACCTGGAAAGCTCTTCTTCTAGGCGCTTTTTGCTTTCTTCCAGCTTTTTTTTGAATTGCTGCATAAGTTTTACCTAAGTACGAACCAGTATACTGCCGCCGCAACGACCGCCGCGATTACTAGGGCAATTATGATTCTGATCCCCAGACCGGATTTTTTAGGAGGTGGTTTTAATTCGGATGCCCCGGGATAATCTTGTTCTAGGCTTTCGAGGCTTTGGTCCGGAGGAGTTGTCTTGCCTGCTACCCTTTCAAGGAACTTTCTCCTTTCCTCCTCTTCTTTATTCTGCAGTTCTTTAAATTTCTCACCCAATCCTTCTTTTCCCCCCTTATTTTTAGGAATAATTTCGGGAGACCTGGTTGTCAGCTCTTCCAGTTCTTTTATCCTTCTTTCAGCCGCTTCCTCTGCTTGCTTTCTTTCTTCTGCTTCGGTTTTTGCCCTTTCCATTCTTTCTTTTTCCGCCTTCTCTTCTTCCTCTGTTTTTAATTCGCCTATCTCTTCTCTTTGTTTTACGGCCTCTTCTTCGTTAACACGGCTGATGTCTTTTTTCATAGTTTTAACCTCTTGTCTCTCCAAATATTCTAACTTTTTATCTTCTTTGGGTTTTTCAGGCTCAGGCTCAGGCTCAGGTTCAGGCTCAGGTTCGGGCTCAGGTTCGGGCTCAGGTTCAGGTTCAGGCATAGACTTAGGTTCAGGCATGGGTTCGGGTTCGGGCTTTGGTTCGGCTTCCGGTTCCGTCTCCCTTTCTAATTCTGCTGGTGGCTCTGGTTTTTCTTCCTCGATTATTGCTTCTGCCCTTTCTTTTTTAGGTTCTTGTAGCGTTTCTCTATCCTGCGCGGGCTCTTTCTTTTCTGAAAACTCCTCTTCTTCTACATAAGGTATGCCGAGCTCAAGATTGATTGCCCTCATCTTTTCTTTTAAAAATGTTTCTTTTTCTAAAATCTCCTTGTGCTCTTTTTCTATACTCTTTAATAAAGGCGAAAGCTCTTTTTTCTTGGTTTCCAGATCCCATCTTTGTTTTTCTAGCTTTTTTCTGTCATCTTCGACCTCCCACCTTTCTTTCTCGATTTTCCTTTGTTCTTTCGGGTCGGCGGTTTTTCTCTCCTTGGCGTCTATGGCCCGGAGCGTTTCTTCAGTAATTTTCTCTTCCTCGGAAATCTTTTTCAGATCTTTTTCCAGGGGGTCTCTCTTTTTTGAAAGCTCTCTTTTTTTAATTTCTACGGTTTTTTTTCTTTCATTCAGCCGAAAAAACCTGTTTCGCAAACCAGCTTTTTCCAAAAACAATTCCTCCCGGCGCTTCCTTTTGCCGATTTTCTCTTTTTCTTTTTCGAGTTGCTCTTCTTCTTTCGACATCTCTTGCTGTTGCGAGTCAAGCTCTTTAATTTGCGCCTCCTGTTTTTCAATTTTATCTAGAGCCTGCCATTTATTCTTTTCCAAATCCCGCCTTTTGCTGTCAGCCTCCCACCTTTGTTTTTCGACTTGCTTTTTTTTGCCGGGAGAGGCCTGCTTTTCCATCTTTTCAATTTCCAAAACCTTCTCCTCGACTAATTGCTCTTCTTTCAAGAGAGAATTCAGCTGTTCTTTCAGGTTTTTTATTTCCCCTGAGAACTTCTGCTTTTTTTCTTCAGCGTCTTTTTTTCTCAAACCAACCTCTTCGAGGCGCTTTTCTAGCTCGGCTAGCTTTTGCTCCTCCTCTTCTTTTTTGTTGTTTTCGTCATTCATGGCTTTGTTTTTTAACTTCTTTAATGGACAGATTGATTCTGCCCTGTTCGTCGATGGAAACGACCTTGACCGGCACGATGTCCCCTATTTTGACTACGTCTTCCACTTTTTTGACGTGATAGGGGGCCAGCTGGGAAATATGTACTAGGCCCTCTTGGCCTGGCAGTATTTCAACAAAAGCCCCGAAGTTTAAAATTCTTTTGACCTTGCCTTCAAAAACCTCCCCCACCTTAACCTCTTTGGTAATGTTTTTGATCCAGGCGATGGCCTTTTGGCCGGCTTCCTCTTTTTCTGCCGTGATAAAGACGCGGCCTGAATCTTCAATATCAATGCCTACCTCGCATTTTTCAATAATTTCATGGATCATCTTGCCGCCGGGACCGATGACTTCTCTGATTTTTTCCGGCTTGATCTGCAAAGTATAGATCCTGGGCGCCCAGGGCGACAGCTTTTCTCTGGGCTGGGGCAAAAGCTGTTCCATTTTTTCTAAAATCTGATGCCTAGCCCTTTTGGCCATCTCCAGGGCCTCTTTTAATATTTTACCACCGATGCCGTCAATTTTCACGTCCAGCTGGACGGCGGTTATGCCTTTTCTGGTGCCAGCCACCTTAAAATCCATGTCGCCGTGATGGTCTTCCGGGCCTTGGATGTCAACCAAAAGCTTGTAATCTCCACCCTCATTGGTCATCAGGCCTATGGCAATTCCAGTTGCCGGATCTTTTAAGGGTACGCCGGCATCTAACAAAGCTAGGGAAGTGGCGGAAACCGCCGCCATGGAGGTTGATCCGTTAGAAGAAAGGATCTCGGTAACCGCCCGCATAGTGTAGGGGAATTCTTCAAAGTTGGGCACTAAATTTATTAAAGCCTTTTCTGCCAGCATGCCGTGGCCGATTTCTCTTCTGCCCGGGCCTCTCATCGGCTTTACTTCTCCTGAACAGTAAGGGGGAAAATTGTAGTGGTGCATGAATCTTTTTTTGCCCCTGATTTCCATCCCTTCCAGCAGCCTGACGTCAGAGGGAGAGCCCAGAGTTAAAATGGAAAGGGCCTTGGTTTCTCCCCTCATGAAAAGGCCGGATCCGTGGGTTCTGGGCAAAAGTCCCGCCTCAACCCGGATTTCTCTGACCTGGTCAAGCTTGCGGCCATCAGGCCTTTTTTCTTTTTCAATGACGTTTTTGTGAACTAATCTGTCTGTTTCTTTTTCAAAAAACGCCTTACAATAACCGCCCTTGCCCAAGCCCGGATACTTTCCTTCAATAAAGTATAAAAGATCTTCCCTGACATCGTTCAATGTGCTTACGCGGTCAGGGCCTCCGGGGTAAAGGGCTTTTTCCAAGCGGTCTTTTAAGAAGTCGGTTATCTCTTTTTCCAATTCCGGTTCTCGAGCCGGCTCTTCCAGAGCGATTTTTTTCTTGCCCCTCTTTTCAGCGATTTCTTTCTGGAAGGCGATTAATTTTTTAAGCTCAGGAAGACTGAATTCATAGCCGGAAATCAGCGTTTCTTCCTGGGTTTGCTCGCCCTCCATTTCAATCATATTGACGAGAAAGTCTTTTTTTTCTACGCCGGCCAAAAGCAAATCCAGCTCCCTGCTTTGCTCTCTTTGCTCATAGGTTGGATTGATTAAAAATTCATTGTCTTTTTTGCCCACTCTGAGAGCGGCTATGGGGCCCGACCAGGGAATATCAGAAACCGAAAGGGCGATTGAGGCAGCCAGCAGGCCGAGAGCATCAGGATCGTTTTCTCCGTCCCAAGAAAGGCAGGTTACCACTACCTGCACTTCTCGGCGCAGGTTTTTGGGAAAGCGAGGCCGGATAGCTCTGTCAATAGCCCGAGCCGTAACCAGAGCCTCGTCCGAGGGACGACCTTCCCGCCTCATAAAGCGGGAGCCGAGTATTTTGCCCGCCGCATAAAACCTTTCTTCGTATTCAACCGTCAGAGGAAAGAAATCTATTCCTTCTCTTGTCTGGTCTGACATTACGGCCGTGGCTAGAACCATGGTATCTCCGTATTTGACCAAACAACTGCCATTGGCTTTTTCTGCCAGGCTTTTGAATTCTACTTCTAAATTTCTACCCCCTATTTCAATTTGGAATTTATCCATTTTATTTCTTAAGTAAGTATTTATTCGGTGTTTCGGTCAAATCAATAAATTCGTCAGCCGCTTCTCTCAGCCGGCTGGAAGCTGACTTGCCGAAAGCGATTACCTCCACCCTTTTCCCCTGGTTTTTTAGATATTCCACCAAAGGTATGAAGTCGCCATCGCCAGAAACCAAGCAGATGGTGTTGACTTCGGGAGCTGTTTTGACGGCATCAATGGTAATGCCCACATCCCAGTCAGCTTTTTTCAAGCCGCCGAAAAACTCTTGGAGGTCCCTGACCCTGGTTTCAATGCCCAGCTTGGTCAGGGCCTCGAAAAAGGGCTTTTCTTCTCCGGTTTTGGTTCTAACCACGTAACCAAAAGCCCTGATTAGTTTTCTGCCGGCTACGGCCGTCAATAAAATTTCTTTAAAATTTACCTTGGATCGGTAAAGATTTTTGGCTGAGTGATAAAGGTTCTGTACGTCAATCAAAACAGCCACTTTTTGCTCTTTGTGTTTGGGAAGTATCATTTTTTCAATTTGAGCTTTTTAACAATATTATTATATCTTCTGGTGCTTTCTTCCTTTAAGTACTTGAGCAGTTTTCTTCTCTTGGCCACCATTTTTAAGAGACCCCTTCTAGAATGGACGTCCTTTTTGTGCTTTTTTAAATGCAAAAGCAGCTTTTTGATCTCTTCGGTCAACAAGGCGACCTGCACCTCTTCTGATCCGGTATCTCCCGGATGCTGCTTGAACTCCTCTATGATTTTTGTTTTTTCTTTTTGGTTAAGCATGTATTAATAATAATTTAATATGCCCATTATTTTTCCGTCACCCTCTGAGTTTTTCGGCTTGGCAGAGGTTAAATGGACGAACAGTTTTAAATAATCTCTAAGCAATCGTGGGGCTAAAAACCTCTTTTTCACAGACAAATGAGCTTTCCGGCCCATTTTTTTTGCCAGCCTCTGATTATTTAACAGCTCTACAATTCTTTCGGCAGTTTCCTGCACAGAGCCTGCCAAAAACCCGTTTTCCCCGCTGTTTACCTGAACTTTTATTCCGGCGGCCTTTCCTCCGATAACCGGCTTGCCCTTCCACATTGCCTCTGTCAGGGTTAAACCAAAACCTTCCTTGATTGATTTTTGCAAGATTATGTCAGAAGCCATCTGTATGGCATTGACAAAGGTGTCGACCTTTAGGCCTCCGAGAATGTTGGGGTCTGAGAAAAGAAAGACATCGGGGTCTTTTTTCGTTTCTTTTTTCACTCTGCAGTATACCTTCATGGCTTCGGGGTCGTCGTGGGCCAGAAACAGACCCACCATGGCCAGCTGAAGGTCGGTAATTTCCTTTTTGGCTGCATAATAGGCCTTAATAACTCCCAGGGGGTCCTTCCAGGGGTCAAACCTGGAGACTTGGGTGATTAAGGGCTTTTTAGGGTCAATGCCGAAGCTTTTGACGATTGACTCTGCCCAGGCCGAATCCAACGGCTGGTTTTTAAATGTTAAAGGGTCAATGGCTGGCGGAAAAACTATTGCCTCTTCTTTGATTTCCTCCCTGACAAATTCTTCTGAGCTTACTATTACCCTGTCATACATTTCCAAATAGCCGGCCACGAAATCCCAGACCTCTTGATTGGGCGAGGTCAGGTCAATATGCAACTGGCAAACAGAAGGATGAAAGTGGGGGAGAAATTGGATAACGCCGGCCGGCTGCGGATCATGGATTAGCCAGATATCTGCTTTCATATCGCACATCTGGCTGGCCGATTTTTCCATATGGCGTAGATATCTTTTCCGGTGGCCGAAGGGGAAGTCATAGGCCTTCCCCTGCAGGGCGTTGTGCATTTCTTTGGTAATTTCAAAAAAATCTTCTCTGCCCGGTATAGTGTACCAGGCCGCTTTCAAGCCGATTCCCTTCATCAAAGGAACCATGCTTTTTAAAATTTCAGCCACTCCTCCTCCCCGGGGCGTGGCGTTGATCATATTAACTTTCAGCCCTTTAAGCTTGGCAGCCAAAGATTTTATTTCTTCGAACTGCTTGCTGGTTGTGTATCGGCGGTAGGCTTCTAGTTTTTTAACGGGCGTATGAACACTGGGTAGCATAAGCTCTTTTATTATAGCAAAACAAAAAAAAAGAGCAAACAGCGGCTTTTTTCTTTTCCTCCCGCCCCTCTTTATTAAAAAAGAAGGTTTTCGTTCGGGCAAAAACCCGCTCTTTCCCGCGTCCATTTTCTTTTTATTCTTCCTCCCAAGAGAGAGTTATATATTGGTCGGAGGTAAGAGGAAAGCTCGGCGGCGGATTGTAAAGTAAATTTGCGTCGTAAACCAAGTTTCTGATTTGATAACCGGTGCCGTCGGTATAAGCGAAACCATATCGCTGGTTTGTTCCGATCATGCCGTAGCAGGTAATAGTTTGGCGAATATCATAAGGCGAACAGCCCCAAAAACCCCAGGACGATCGGTAATAATGTCTTCCCACTCGTCCGTTTTGCGCTATAAGGGCCGCGTCAATTCTTAGATCTTCTTCGCTGGCCATGCCGACATTCATATTGCCCTGGGCGAGAAGCCCGACGGAATCCGAACCGTCATAATTTGTATAAAGAAGATCGTTGTTCACGATAATGTTTTTTCTAGAAGGAGGATTGTCGGGCAGGGAGGCGGCGACAATGGTTACCCGGGCGCCGTTTATTTGCCCATCAACAAAAACATCATCTTCAATGAATATAATGCCGTTGGCGGGCAACGGAAAATTGCCTATAAATTGCTGGTTTTGTATGCTCCAGGTGCTCCATCCCGATTGCCCGGGATCTGTGCATCCCCACGGCGCGTTCACAAAATTTGTTACGCGATAAAAATTAAAAGTGTCATCTGTTCTTAAAACAACGTGGTAGCCCAAGGTGCCAGAGTCGGAGCGGTAAAAACCGTTTGCCTGTGCATCAGATTTCATTTGAGCCATATCTGCGGTAATGCCGGCAAAATCTATCGCTGGCACCGGGAATTGTCTGCCAGCCTCAAAAACATCCGGCCTTGAGGGAACGCCAGCCGGGGGCAGGGGGTCGACGGGCGGTACATGCGTGTGGACGCCGAACTCATTTCCGCCGCCATGGTCAGGATCATCATAGTCTGTTACCGAGCTTGAAACAATATTGTGAGCAAGACCGTCAAAACGAATGCCTTGATTGGAATGAATTGGACCGAACACTTCTGTTCCTTCGCCGAACCTCATGAAATCATTGGCGACCACAGCGTATTTAGCGAAAGACGGCTTCGCCAGAGTAGTGGTTATCGTACGGGAAATATTTATGTCAGCGCTTACCCCGCCGGTTGACCTGATTTTTACCAAAGCTGATCCCAACGGCGGCGGCGTAATATCAAGAGCGAACTGGCCGATAACATTGCCGTCCTTGTCCTTAAAATCATGGATATATGGTCCTGGACCGCCGGTGCCGTCCTGGAAATCGGTCGGTGCGTGCGCCAAATGCCAGCGATAATAATCAACGCCGGCTTCAGCTATTTGCATCGCTTGTTCCAGGTTAAAAGTTTGCCGGGCCACTTTTATATTCATAACCGCCCAGCCAACGAAACCGCCGATAAAATAAATTGCAATTGCCACTAAAATAACAACCTGAATGAGTATTTGGCCCCGATTATACCTTTTTGTCATAGATTGTCTTTTAAGTTTCTCATAGAAACCTGCGTGGCCATTGTTATGGCAGCGGGCGGCTGAGAGGGATTTTTATCAATCAAAACGGTTATTTTTACCAATCGCACCGAAGAAACGTTTACTGGCTCGCCAAGAGGCGGGGTCGTTCCGTCGTAATCAGAGTCATAGTAGCTAAAAAGCGGCGTTGTATCATTGGCCACATTATGAATAATTTCAGATGTTGTTTCATCGTCCGGGTTATACGAAAGAGGGTCGCCGGAGGGTTTAATAATTCCCCTCTTCAAAACTGTTCCATCCAAAAAATAACGCACCCTCTCTTTGAGCGGGTCGCTGTCAATGTTGCTGTAAAAAATAAACGAAGACGGACTTGCTTCGGCAATGGCATAGGCGCCCAGGCTCGACGGAGAAAGCGGCCGCGTCTCCTCGGTTATTACCTTAAACGCTTTTCTTGCTTCCTCCTGCGCCCTCAGGCTTTCTGAAAGAAATCTGTCCAAAAAAAACATATTTCCCTGGAGAGCAGATATTATCACAACGATGAGGGCGAGCACAAAAACACCGATTGACAGCTCGATGAGAGAAAAGCCTTTTGAAAATTCGCAATGTTTTGTAAAATTCATAAATTTATGGCGTGAGGAACACTTGCCGCTCTTGCCACGAAGAAGAAATTGCCAATGTGTCGTTAAAGGTTCCGTAGCCGGTTTTGGAAACAGTGATATCATAATCTCCCGCGCCGAGCCCGGTGAAAAATACCTGCCCCGAGGGGACGCAAGAGGAAGTAAAAGTGAAGGCGACCTCTGCCACATTCGGAGTGAAGCCTATATCATCAGTATTCAAGAAAACTTTATAGCGCAAATATTGGTCGCCATTATGAATTGAATTAATGTCAGGAGTAGAGAAAGTATAAAAAGATCCGGCGGTGCCGTCCGGTCCGATAAAATTCCAAGTCATTTTATCGTTGTTTGTCGCGATTTGAAATTTGACGCTATCAGCCCCGGTTTCCGGCGGCTGGTTCTGCGGCTGCCAAAGCAGTTGGTGGAAATTGCTTGCTGGTCCGGTGTTAAAGGTAGAAGAAACTAGATAGCCCGATGATTCGTATTCGTCAAAAATTTTTCGCAGGCGCAATTCCCCGGTCGGATCGGCAATTTCTACATTGCCATCGGACTCGAAATATTTTGTCGGATCAGTAAAATCTTCCTGCCCCGCTCCGCCCGACCAATCGGTTTGTCGCAAAAATCCTCGACCAGTCATAAGCGTAGAGTCAAAACTTGCGCCCTGAAGTTGAACTTCTGCGTCGGCAAGAGGAAGTTGCGTTCCAGCGTCTTTTACTGTAACCAGAAGGCTGTTGGGGTTTTTTGCCTGCATAACAAGCTTAAGGTTTTGGCTGGTGTCCGGGTTTAAGATAAGAGGCATTGACGGAATAGTGCCGGCAAGATCATAAGCCGCATCAGTCAGAGCCAGAGCATAGGTGTCCCACTCAAGACCCGATATTGTCTT